>WBZM01001303.1_pt1 | contig 25395 bp, 24 predicted proteins | sample 5204271 | NCBI WGS metagenome assembly WBZM01 (sample SAMN12344346, study PRJNA552823) | activated sludge metagenome | biome: Activated sludge suspended growth; feature: Nitrification reactor; material: Wastewater; isolation source: activated sludge from nitrification reactor of wastewater... | reverse complement strand
CGCGATCGCACGGATTCCCTGAATGTCGGGCCGGAAATTCGAGCCCGCTTGTTTTGCCGTGGGGGAACCGCCTTCTCTGGCGGCGACCTCGGCACCGCCAAGAGCCATCGGGGCAGGCTACCGGTTCACTGCCCCAGACACAGGCCTAGTTGGCCACCCAGAGAGCGTCGTTGCCGAGCGGCACCCTCTGGACCTTCTGTTCGCCAAGCAGGTGGACGAGCTTGCGCTCGGTCTCGGTCCTGTCGGGCGGGGCCATGCCCTGGGCCATGATGGACGCCACTTCCTGGGTGGTCAGGCCGGCCGGATAAAGGCGAAGGGCATCCAGCGGGTCCTCGGCAGGCTCCATCCGCTTCAGAGTCGGATCGAGATTCGCGATCACGACGTCGTATGCCTCGACCGGCTGGAAGCCGCCAACCTCGATGCGCCGTTCGCCCTCTTCGAAGATCACCGAAGGAGCGGTGTAACGCTGCCCGCCACCGTCCACTGAGGCCGTCTTTGACTGAAGGTGGGTCGCGCCGCCGGTGGCGCTGCGGGCATGCTCGTAGTCCTCTGTGTAGGCCTCAATCACCTCGGGCGAGTCGAGCGCGGCCATCACCTGGCTGGCATCGATCCCGGGAACGGTTCCCAGAGCTTCCTCCAGCTGGGACTCGTCGTCCAGCAGCAGGGGGGTGTTGAAGTTGAGCAGCTGGAAAGTGCGCAACGCCCGCCACTCGGACCCGGGAAAGAGCAGGCGGGCGGCGGTGATCGCCCGGCAGGCAGGGGCGCTGGTCGCCGAACGTAGCTTCGTCTCGATTGCGAACGGCATTCCGAACCGCTCTCGGAACTCGAAGTAGAGGTCAGAGGCGACTTCCGGTGTGAAGGGCACCGGATTCGACTCATCTGAAAGTCCGATCACGGCAAGATGCCACTCGATCTGCTCCCTGTAGCGCCATTCGAGAGTTCGAAGGATCGGACTCGCCGAATACCCCCACGGACAGGACGGGTCATTGAAGAGAAGTGCCTTGATCTGCGCCATGAGCGGAAGCCTAGATGGTCGACACTCCCGGCTTCCCGGCTACACTGAACCGGATGGAAAAGCAGCAAACACTGTCCGTTCCTCGAACTGCCGGGTTGCTCCTGGTGGCTGCCGTGTGGGCGCTTTTCCTGTCGGTGACCGGATCACCCGAGGCAGTTCTGTTCACGCTTCCCGTGTTTCTCCTGGCTGCTCCATTGGCCTTCGGCCGTTACGCCGGCGAGGAGTTGCTGCTGGCCCTGAACCGCAAGCGCACCGTCGTTGGGGGGAACCTCGGCCTGAGCGCGAGCTGGCCTGAGGCCCTGACGGGTCCGGGTCGTCTGGAAGGCCTGCTTCTCCCGGGACGGAGCCCACCCGCCCTGACCGCCTGAGTCACTTTCGGTGACCGGCGGCGGCCGAAACCGTTCCCGACCCGCGGCTGAACGCCGCAACGATCCGCTTTCCGCGGTTATGGAGTAACAATGAAGCGCTTCACAGGCATTCTCGTACTGGCCCTGCTGACGGTCCTGCCATCTTTCGCGCAGGCCCATCAGGGCGACCCCAACTACAGGTCCGAAATCACGACCATCAGCCCGTCCGTAGACGGCCTGTCGTTTCAGACCTACAACTTCGACGACGGCGTAAGGCTGCAGAACGACACCGGCAAGGAAGTCGTGGTCATCGGCTACGACGGTGAGCCTTACGTGCGTATCTCCGCGGATGGCCTGGTCGAGGTGAACCTCAACTCGCCCTCGTACTACCTGAACGAGGACCGGAAGGCAGAGGTCACGGTCCCGGATCGGGCAGACGCGAAGGCCGAGCCGGACTGGAAGGAGGTCGACGACACCGGGCAGTACGCGTGGCACGACCATCGTTCTCATTACATGGGGGAAGGGCTGCCTCCCCAGATCAAGGACGAGTCGCAGGAGACGAAGGTCTTCGACTATGTAGTTCCCCTGGAGGTGGACGGCAAGCCGGTCAAAGCCATGGGAACCCTGACCTGGGTTGGCAGCGATTCGAGCGTTCCGGTCATCCCGTTCGTGATTCTCGCCATCGTTGTGGTCGCAGCTATTGCCTTCTGGGTCATCCGCCGGCGGCGGGACGAGGCTGACGACGCGGACGAGTCTGAAGGAGAAAGCACCGACGGCGGGTCCGACAGGGAATCCTGGTGAAACGACTCTTCGCGGCCGGCTTACTGCTGGCCGCCTTTTTCGCAGCATCTGCCGGGCCGGCTTCCGGCCACGCCGTTCTGGAGGGGAGCTCGCCACCTCGAGGGGCCGAGCTCGCTGAGGCGCCTTCCGAGGTCAACTTCACTTTCAACGAACCCGTTGAGGCCTCGCTCGGCGCCGTCAGGGTTTTCGATACCGAAGGAAACGAAGTCCAGGACGGCGAGCTCGAACGCCCCGGAGGCAGCGCCGAGGCAGTTGGTGCGACGCTCCCTGACGACCTGCGGGACGGGATCTATACCGCGACCTACCAGGTCGTGTCGGCCGATTCGCACCCGATCTCAGGTGGCATCACTTTCACGGTCGGAAACCCCGAAAGCGGAGGCGCTGCCTTTGTCCAGGGCAAGACCATCTCCGAACTTCTGGCTCAGAACGAGGCTGGCAAGGTGACCGAGGTCGCATTCTGGGCTGACCGCTGGATCGGCTACCTGGCCATGAGTCTTGCCATCGGAGCACTGATCTGGATGTTCGCCGTCTGGGGTCCTTCCAGGCGTGATCGCGAACCCGGTGACTTCGCCGTCTTCAGGCGGTTCCGGAAGCTGATGATCGCCGTGGGGCTGGCGGGACTGCTCGCGACTCTTGCGGCGATCCCCTTCCAGGGAGCGATCGGTGCCGGGACGAGCTTCTGGGGCGCCTTCGGGTCCGGGATCCCGGACGAGGTGATTCACACAAGATTCGGAACGGTGATGCTGATTCGGGCGGGTATCTGGCTCGCCCTGCTGGGACTGATTCTCTGGGGCGGTAATCGTTTCTCGCGTACCGGCGCCGTCTCAATTGCCGGACTCGCGCTGGCTGTGCTCCTGGCGATGACCCCGGCATTCGCAGGCCATGCCTCGACCCGGGATCCGAGCTGGCTCATGGTTCCGAGCGACATCGTCCACGTTGCCGCCATGGCGGTATGGGCTGGCGGTCTCGCCGCGATGCTCTGGCTGCTGCCCGCTGGCACCAGAGAACTCGCCAGCAATGCCGAGCGAACCCGTCTGCTCACTGATGCTTCACTTCGCTTCTCGTCGATCGCCCTCGTTGCCGTCGCGCTGATCGCGGTCTCCGGAACCATTCAGGCGATCATCGACGTCGGATCGGTCAGCGCACTCTTCGACACCCAGTTCGGCCGGGCGGTATCGATCAAGGTCGTGCTGTTCGCGGTACTGATCGGACTGGGTGCGGCCAACCGGAGAAGGATCATCCCCGGGCTCGTGAAGCGAATGGAACGCTCGCAGTCGCCGGGCGAGCCCGGAAACAGACTCAAGCGGGCACTCCGGATCGAGGTCGTCCTCGTCGCGGTCGTTCTGGCCGTGTCGGCTGCCCTGGTCAGCTACCCGCCACCGGATGCGATCCAGGCCGGGCCGGCATCGGGGTCGGTCGTCGTCGAGGGCAAACAGATCGAATACACGGTGGATCCGGCCAGGGTCGGAAGCAACGAAGTGCACCTTTACGTCTTTGACGAAAAGACCGGTGCGCCCGTCCAGGTCCAGAGCATGGAGATTTCCTTCTCGCTGCCGGAAGCAGACATCGCTCCAATTGAAGTTGAAGCACGCAAGGCCGGCCCCGGCCACTTCGTGGTTCCCGGAGCGATGCTCGGGGTGAGGGGCGAGTGGCTGGGTTCAGCCGCGATCCGGCTTTCGAGATTCGAGGAACCTCTGGCCGAATTCGAGTTCGAGATCAAGTGATCAGAAAAGAAAGGAAATTGTGAAAGCAACCCGGATAATCATCAGCGCGGCCGTCCTGCTGGCCGCATTTCTCGTTCCGTCCGGAGCGATGGCCCATGTCGAGATGACCCCCTCGGACGCGGCCGCCGGAAAGCCAGTCGACCTCAGTTTCGAGATTCCCCACGGATGTGACGGTGCGGCAACTACGTCGCTGGTCGTCCAGATTCCCGACAACGCCACCGACGTCAAGGCCAAACCGGTCAAGGGCTGGAAGGCCAGGACGACTCCCGGCACATTGACCTGGACCGGCGGCCCGCTCCCCGACGACCAGACGCTTGCGGTCCCCTTCACCGCCACCATTTACGGCAAGAAGGGCGACACGGTCATGTTCAAGGTGATCCAGAAATGCCAGGGTGGCGCCTCGACCGCCTGGATCCAGGCTGAAGAGGGTGGAGTCGAACCTGAGTACCCGGCCCCGGCCGTCACGCTGACCTCGACTGCCTCGAAGCCGGCCGCAGCCGCCCAGCAGTCCGCCGATCAGGTGGCTGATGCGGATGCCGCCAGCACAGGTGAACCGACCGCCACCGCCGCAGATCCAGCCGACGAGTCCACCGACGAAGGCAGTGACAGCAAGACGCTGATCCTCATCGTGATCGCGGGCCTCGCGATCGGAACCGTCGCGGGAATCATCGTGAGGGGACGTCGCAGCCGGAAGTAGAGCTTCAGCGGGGTCGCCGTCTGCGCCCGGCCGGGCGGCGGCCCCTGCTCTCGAGCCGGTCCCGGGTCGATTCCCGGGCCGAAACCTGTCTCAGACCACGGATCTGCGAGTAGAGGATTTCCTCTGCGCAGCGCTGGTGCCAGTGCGAGTGCTCGGTTCCGCCGTACTTGCCGACGTACTGAACGACGACGTGTTCGTCACCAATCTCGATCGGCCCGTGGCAGCCCAGGCAGTTGTAGAACTTCTGCGAGATCGAACGGATGATCCAGACCTCGTCTCCCTCGTCCGTATGGCCGGTGAGCGAGGTCTTTCTGCTGGGCTGTCCGGAGAATCGGGTCAAAATCCCTGCTCAGAGGCAATTTAGAAGGGAAACGGGTCAGGGGGGCGAATTGATCGGCGTGAGCACTGTGACCGCCGAAACAAAGACCCTGTCAACTTACATCCAGGATCGGATCGACGAGTTTTCCCGCTCCCAGAAGGATGTTGCCCGTTACATCGTCGATCACCTCGACGAAGCGGCATTCCTTACTGCGGAAGAGCTCGCCCGGCGGGCAGGCACATCATCCTCGACAGTCGTGCGCTTCTCTCAGGCGCTTGGATTCGAGGGCTATCCGGAACTTCAGGCGTCTGCAATCGAGGAGTACCGCGCGACCGTCGGTGGCGAGGACAGCGGTGGCCGCATGCTCTTCTCCTTCGATCACTCGGAGTTCGAGGCTTCACTGGGGACCGACCATGCAAACCTCGAGGAAACAGCCCGCAAGCTTGATCAGGCCCAGATTGACGAGGCTGTCTCGGCGCTTTCCAAAGCCAGCCAGGTTGTCGTCGTCGGGACCGATCAGATGGCCTTCTTCGCGAGTTACCTCCGTCACACCCTGAGCCTGCTCGACATCCGGGCGGAGATCGTGACTTCGACCGCCGGACCTTCGCTTCAGCGGCTCGGCCGGGTTGACGAGGAGACCCTGCTGATCACGCTTTCCTCCGGTCGCTCACATGCGCTTCTGGCCCGCGCGATGAAGCTGGCCGGACATCGAGGCGCCAAAACGCTTGCGATCGCCGATGCGACGCTTTCCGATGCGGTGAAGAAGGCCGACATGAGCCTCTACTACTCGTCGAACAGTCCTTCCTTCCTTCGCTCGAACACGGCCCTCATGGCTCTCGTCCATGCCCTTGCTTACGGGGTCTACTCCCAGAGCGAAGAAGAGCACAGCGAGCGCATCCGCGCCTACAAACTGAAGTAGCCGGAAGCGCCCCGAGGGCGCCCTCGAAGTCGGCCTCTCTCTATATTTGAGGGGATGGCTGAAGAAGCGACATTCCGAGTAAAGACGGGCCTGGCAGAAATGCTCAAGGGCGGCGTGATCATGGACGTGGTCGACGCGGAGCAGGCGAAGATTGCCGAAGAGTCAGGTGCCTGCGCGGTTATGGCTCTGGAGCGCGTACCGGCGGACATCCGGAGGGACGGCGGCGTGGCCCGCATGTCGAACCCGCGGATGATCAAGGAGATCCAGGACGCGGTCTCGATTCCCGTCATGGCCAAGGTGCGGATCGGCCACTTCGTCGAAGCCCAGGTTCTTCAGTCACTCTCCATCGATTTCATTGACGAGTCCGAGGTTCTGACCCCGGCCGACGAGTACAACCACGTCGACAAGTTCGAGTTCGACGCTCCCTTCGTCTGTGGAGCGACGAACCTCGGCGAGGCGCTTCGCCGGATCGGCGAGGGTGCCGCGATGATCCGCTCGAAGGGCGAGGCCGGCACCGGCAACGTGGTTGAGGCGGTTCGCCACATGCGCGAAATCGTCGGGGGCATCAAGAAGCTCACGACGCTCAGCTCGACCGAGCTGCCGACCGCCGCGAAGGAACTTCAGGCTCCGCTCGAGCTGGTCCGAGAGGTCGCGACCGCAGGCTGGCTGCCGGTTCCGGTTTTCTGTGCCGGTGGCATCGCCACTCCCGCAGATGCCGCCCTGATGATGCAGCTGGGCGCCGAAGGCAACTTCGTCGGGTCCGGCATCTTCAAGAGTGACGACCCGGAGCGTCGGGCCAAGGCAATCGTCGAAGCGACCACGCACTTCAATGACCCGGACCGCATCGCCGCTGCCTCCGAGCAGCTCGGCGAAGCGATGCCGGGCATCGAGATGGCCGCCCTTGGCGAGGACGGCCGACTTGCCGGACGCGGCTGGTAGCGATCAGCCCGCTTCGGCCGGGGGCCCGAGGATCGGGGTCCTGGCGGTTCAGGGCGGATTCCAGCGTCACGTCGAACACCTGACCGAAGCCGGCGCCGAGCCGGTGGAGGTCCGTATTCCGGCTGATGTCGACGGCCTCGATGGCCTGATCCTGCCGGGCGGGGAAAGCACCACGATCACCATGGGGATCGAGTCGGCCGGGCTGGGCCCGGCTATTCAGGCTCACCATGCTGCCGACCTCCCGATACTCGGCACATGCGCCGGGATGATCGTGGCTGGCCGCGAGCACCTCGGGCTGATCGACATCACCACGAAGCGAAACGCGTTCGGGCGCCAGCTTGCCAGTTTCGAGGATGACATCGAGGTGGAGGGGATCGTTGACGGTTCGATCCGGGCTGTCTTCATCCGCGCACCCTGGGTCGAGTCGACCGGTAAAGGAGTCGAGGTTCTTGCGGAGGTCCGGGAACACCCGGTGGCGGTGAGGCAGGGAACCGTGACTGCCCTTTCCTTCCACCCCGAACTGACCCCCGACAACCGAATCCACAAATGGTTCGTCAACGCCTGCCATAAGTAAGTCGGCGAGCTTCGCTCCGCCTCCAAGTAGAACCCGCCGGCCCACAGAATCAAGGAGCAGATGGGCCGGCTCCGTCTGGCGGCGATTCCAGGGAGGGCGGGTTCAATTTGGAGGTCCGGCGTTGCCGGACCGACTGCAGTTAATTGTCCGGGAGCGGTGAGCCGGCGGCGATGAAGAACCAGGCGATGAAGGCGATGAAGGCGATCACGACCGAGCCGATGATCACCACTTCGATCAGCGAGGGCGGATCGCCCGTCTTCTCGCTGTCCCGCAGGCTTTTCATCCAGCCCATCCGGATCGGCCCGACGTCCCGGGCGCCGGTCAGCCTGATGTACACCTCGTTCAGACGGCCGAGTATCCAGGCGACGAGGAGGATCGAGGCGATCGCCCCGAAAAGCACGATGAGGTAGGGCCCGATGCTCGGGAACTGGCTGTTGGCGAATTGCGATCCGATCCACAGCCAGACAAGCGGAATTATCGACCAAAGCGAGAGAGCAGCGAGCAGCATCACTCCCGCAACGGCACCCGCTGCGAATGTCCTGCCGGCCCTGTGTTTGCCCTCGGGATTCATCGAATGCGTCAGTTCATAGAATCACACCATGTCCGGTCACTCGAAATGGTCTTCCATCAAGCACAAGAAAGGCGCCGCTGACGCAAAGCGCGGGCAGCGCTTCACCAAGCTCGCGAAAGCGATCACCATCGCCGCCCGCGAGGGTGGAGGTGACCCTGACGGTAATCCAGCCCTCGCCACGGCAATCCAGAAGGCGAAGGCAGAGTCGATGCCGAAAGCCAACATCGAGAGGGCGATCGACCGTGGCACCGGGGAAGGGGCTGACGCGGAGGTCGTCGAGCGGATCCAGTTCGAGGGCTACGGTCCGGGCGGTGCGGCGATCCTTGTGGATGCGCTGACGGACAACCGCAACCGGACCAGTGCCGAGGTCCGTCACGCGTTCACCAAGCATGGGGGCAATCTCGGTGAGCCCGGCTCGGTCGCCTGGATGTTCGAGACGCATGGCGTGGTCGTGATCGACGGCGAGCAGCACAGCGAGGACGACCTGATGGGAGCGATCGATGCCGGAGCGAGTGACGTAGTCGAGGCGGAAGGGAAACTGAGGGTGCTGGCTGAGCCCACCGATCTCACTGCCGTCAGGCAGGCGATCGAAGCGGATGGCATTGAAATCGAGTCCGCCGGCCTCGAAGTGATCCCGAAGAACACAGTCGAGATCGAGGAGTCCGATGCGGGAACCCTGATCAAGCTGCTCGATGCAATCGAGGACCAGGACGACGTCAACGAAGTCCACGCAAACTTCGACATCCCGGACGAAATTCTCGAAAAGCTGGCCTGAGGACCCGGGTGCAGGGCAGGCATCCGACGGGCGGTACAGAATCATGAGGGATGAAGGTCGTCATGGGAATAGATCCCGGGACCGCAAATCTCGGGTTCGGCGTGGTCCGGATCGAGGGAGGCCACATGGTCGCCCTCGACGGCGGGGTGATTGAAACCGAGTCTTCGACCCCTCTGGAACAGCGTCTGAGCGAGATTCATTCAGCGCTTTCGCGACTGATCAAATGGCATCAGCCGGTTGCTCTGGCAATCGAGGACCTCTATTTCGGCAAGAACGTCGGATCGGCGATGAAGGTTGGCCAGGCCTCCGGAGTCTCGATGCTCGCCGCCGCCCAATGCGACGTGCCCTGTTTCACCTACACGCCTCAGGCGATCAAGACCGCAGTCTGCGGCTCGGGAAATGCCGCCAAGCGGCAGGTTCAGAAAATGGTCGCGACCCTGCTCAACCTGAATGAGGTTCCGCAACCGGATCACGCGGCCGATGCGCTCGCCGTAGCGATCTGTCACGGCGGCACCGCCGGCCGGAGGGACGCGACCGAGGCCGCGATGGCCGGGTCCGCATCATCCCTGCGGGTGGCGAGTTGATTGCCACCGTCCGTGGCGAGGTTCTGGTCCGGCGTTCCGATTACGTCGTGATCGAGGCTGCCGGGGTGGGCTACCGGCTCGCAGTGAGTTCCGAGACGCTTCGCAGCGTGCCCGCAGTCGGTCATGAGACTTTTCTCCATGCCGAGACGATCAGCCGCGACGACAGCCTGCTCCTTTACGGCTTCTCCTCGGAGGAGGAGCGCGATCTCTTCAACATGCTGATCGGGGTCAGCGGAATCGGACCCAAGGTCGCGATCGCAGCCCTTTCCGGCGGGCCACACCGCGAGTTGACCCGGGCGATCATCTCCGGAGACGCCAAGCGCTTTCAGGCCGTTCCCGGAATCGGCAAGCGGACCGCCGAGAGGATCATTCTGGAACTCAAGGACAAGGTCACGACTGTGGCCGAGGAATCGGGTCAAACGATCACCCCGGTCGCATCGGATGCCCGTTCCATGGCCCGCGACGGCCTGATCAACCTTGGCTACGCGCCGTTGGAGGCCGAACAACTCCTTGACGGGGTCGGCGATGGCGATGATCCGCAGGAGCTGATCGGGGCTGCCCTGAAGCGTGCCGCGGCATCCGGCCGCGGCGAGTGAGACCCTTGAGTCATGAGTGACCTGCCTGAATTCGAAGGGAAACGGATCGAACTTGGTGTCGAGGTCGACCTTCCTGCGGGTGCAGAACCGCGGGTCCACGATGCTCGGGCCGATCAGCCCGACCGTGAACTGGACCAGTCACTTCGACCGAAGGGGCTGGCCGACTTCGTCAATCAGAAGCAGGTGACCGACCAGCTCGCGGTCTTCATCGAAGCTGCCCGGAGGCGCGACGAACCTCTGGATCACGTCCTGCTGGCCGGACCGCCAGGCCTGGGAAAGACCTCCCTCGCGAACATTGTCGCCGCCGAGATGGGAGTGCCGCTGGTCCAGACGGCCGGCCCCGCACTCGAGCGCAAGGGTGATGTTGCCGCCTTCCTGACATCGCTGGAGCCGGGAAGCGTCTTCTTCATCGATGAGATCCACCGGCTGGGCCGGGCTGTAGAGGAGACCCTCTACCCGGCGATGGAAGACGGGGAGCTCCCCGTGGTCCTGGGCCAGGGGGCCGGCGCTCAGACTGTGACCCTGCCGCTGCCTCCGTTCACGCTGATCGGTGCGACCACACGAAGCGGCCTGCTGACGACGCCACTACGTGACCGTTTCGGGGTCTCCCACCGGCTTGAGTACTACACGCCGGGGGATCTCTCGAAGATCGTCGTGCGATCAGCCGGAATCCTCGGAGTGGAGATCGACGCGGGTGGTGCGCTGGCGATTGCCGAACGCTCGCGTGGTACACCCCGGGTGGCAAACCGGCTCCTGAAAAGGGTTCGTGATTTCGCCGAAGTAAAAGGTTCAGGTTCTGTCGACAGCGAGGTGGCTGACGCTGCCCTGGAGATGCTCGAGGTCGACAAGGCCGGCCTCGACCGGGCCGACCGCGCCCTTCTCGAACTGATCGCGACCAGGTTCGGTGGAGGTCCGGTCGGCCTCTCCACGATCGCAGTTGCGATCGGCGAGGAACAGGACACGATCGAGGACGTCCTCGAGCCCTACCTGCTCCAGATGGGAATGCTCAAGAGGACGCCGCGGGGCAGGGTCCTGACGCCCACAGCCTTCGAGCATCTCGGCCTGCCGGTTCCTTCCGGCCACCAGTCCCTCTTCTAGTCAGCCCGGAATGCCCCCTATGCCGCGGCGGTTGAGCGCGCATTCCGGGAATGCATGAACTTCGCGAACAGGCCGCCGGTTATGAACATGAATGCCGAGTAGACCGCGGCCGGGATCATCAGGGCGTCCACATCCAGCATTCCCGCGATCGCAATCGCAACGGTTGCATTGTGGACACCGAGTTCAAGCGCGATAGCGGTCGCCTGCCGGTCGTTCAGCCGGCTCGCCCTGGAGATCGTGAAGCTGATCGTCATCGCCAGGAGGTTGAGGCTGAGCGCGGCCAGGGCCACCTTCGTGAAGTTGTCCCTGATCAGATCGAATTCCGAGATGACTGCGGCGATGACCACGAGGACGAAAAGGATCAGCGAAACGGGTGACAAGCGGTCCTTGAGGGCTTCCGCGCGAATCCCCATTCGCTCATGGACCCAGAGGCCGATCGAGAGCGGGAGTACGGTGATCAGAAAGGTGCGGAGAGCCACCGAGGGCATGTCGATCTCGTCGAGGTCGCCGACGTTTCCGAACTGATCGGTCGCGAGACCAAGGTAGAGCGGGATGGTGATCATCGCCACCACTGACGAGATCGCAGTCATGGTGATCGAGAGGGCCGTCTCGCCTTTCGCGAGGTGGGTGAACATGTTGGCCAATGTGCCGCCTGGGGTGGCCCCGAGCAGCACCAGGCCGACCGCCATCTCGGTGCTCAGGTTGAAGACTTCGGCCAGGCCGAAGGCCAGGAAGGGCGAGATGACCAGCAGGTTCAGTAGTCCGATCGCCACCCCTTTGGGGATGACCAGGACGCGCTTGAAGTCCTCCAGGGTGAGTCCCAGTCCGAGCGTGAACATGATCACGGCAAGGGCCAGCGGCAACACGACAGTGGTGATCAAACCGTTCCTCCGAAGTCCGACATGTCCCTTCGACCGAGGGACCCTGGCCGGGACCATATGGCAAGGGACGCCGGGACCGCCGCGCAGGTACGCTTTGCCGTCGATGCCCTTCTTCATTTGCCCAAACTGTGGAAACCGGGAGAGCAGCGGTGACCGCACCGCCGGCTTCAGCCCCCGCCCGAAGGGATGCTCGAAGTGCGGCTTCGGCTTCGTCTTCGAACTGCTTGACGATTACTACCCGGCCCCGAACGCAGCCTTCTTCGTCTGCGATCAGGAAGGCCGGGTGATCGATGCCGGTCGGGGAAGCTACGAGCTGACCGGACTCACCGATGAGGACGTGATCGGTCAGCCGGTCCGGGACGTGCTCGGACTCGAATGGCTCGACGCCGGCGACGGCGGCCCGACCGCCGACACCAACGGTGACGGTGAGACCGATCCGATCGAGACCTCCCTCGAATGGGGCGTGAGGTCACTCGGCAAGCGGGTGGAAGTGCGTGCCGAAAAGGATTCTGCCGCTCAGGCGATCGCTGACGTGTTCCCCGCCTACGACGATGACGGGGGTCTGATGATCGTCCTGACGCCAGAAGGGTAAGCTTCCGCATCGATGGGAGGCAGGCGCCGCAACATATTCGTGCTGCTGTTCGTCCTCGGCCTGGTGATCGTTTCCGCGATCGTCTGTCTGAAGAAGCCGACGCAGCTTGGACTCGACCTTCAGGGCGGCATCGAGCTGACCCTCCAGGGTCGACCGACCCCGCAGGTGCAGGAAGTCACCTCCGAAGCGATGGATCGCTCGGTCGACATCATCCGCTCTGGCTGCGACAAGCTCGGTGTCTCGGAGATCGAGGTCTCCCGACTGGGAGCAGACCAGATCTCGGTCGGAATCCCGGGTGCCACCAACGTCGGTACAGCAACCGAATGTGCGACCAAACCGGCCCGCCTCTACTTCTACGACTGGCAGAACAACCTTGTCGGTCCAGCCCGTGACCTTAGCCTGCTCGGCACCGGCGCCGACCAGGAAGAGGTCCTGAACCAGGTCCGAGACCGCTGGATCGCTGCGGACCGTCCGCCAACCCAGGATTTCAACCGCACCTGGATAAACCAGGGTGCCGAACCGACCATGTGGGATGCGGTCAACCTCGCATCCAAGCAGCCCCGCGATGACAAGTGCGAGAACTGCACCTCGGGTGACAAGTACTACCTGTTCAACGAGAACAAGGAACTCATCTCGGGGCCGGTGACGGCCAAGGAAGACCTCTACTTCAACGATCAAGGCCGGCCGATTCCCAAGAAGGGCATCGTCAAGAAGGTCCCCCAGGGCACGATCATCGTTGACGAGTTGCCTACCGACTCGGCCGGCAAGACGATTGAGACCAACGAAGACGGCCTCTGGGAGAACGACGCCGGCGAGCTGGTCGATCCGTCCGGTTACTTCGTAGTCACTGACAACGCGGCTCTCTCCGGATCCGAAATCAAGGATCCGCAGCAGAACCTCGATCAGTTCAACCAGCCCAACGTCACTTTCGAGTTCACCGGTGAGGGCCGCCAGGCGTTCCAGGAGATCACCAGGAACATTGCCCAGGAAGGCCAGGCGCGCGCGATCGGCGGCGTGACCACCGCTGACCAGGCTGCCCCGCTTTCGGGCAACTTCGCGATCGTCCTCGACGGCCAGGTCGTCTCCAAGCCGATCATCAACTTCGTCGAGAACCCGGACGGCATCGACGGCCGCACCGGCGCCCAGATTTCCGGCGGTTTCCAGCTTGACGAAGCCCAGCAGCTGGCCGAGTACCTCCAGCGTGGTGCCCTGCCGATCGACCTCAAGCTGACCTCTCAGAGCCAGGTCTCGGCGACGCTCGGCCAGGAAGCACTTGATCAGGGCGTGCTCGCGCTACTGATCGGCCTGGCCTGCGTAATCATCTTCCTGATCGCGTTCTACCGCTTCCTTGGCGGTGTCGCGTCGCTTGCCCTGCTCGTTTACGCGATCCTTTTCCTCGCGCTGATCAAGGTGATCCCGATCACCATGACCCTGCCGGGAATCGCCGGTCTGGTGCTGACGATCGGTGTCGCGGCTGACTCGAACATCGTCATATTCGAGCGCGTCAAGGAAGAGATGCGTGCAGGAAGATCCGTGCAGTCGGCGATCTCCCTCGGTTACCGGCGCGGCATCAGCACGATCATCGACGCCAACGTCGTCACCCTGCTGACCGCCTTCATCCTCTTCGTCCTCGCGACCTCCGGAATCAAGGGCTTCGCCTTCACCCTCGGTGTCGGCACCCTGGTCTCGCTGCTGACCGCGGTCGTCTTCACCCAGGCACTGCTTGGTTCGATGTCGAACACCAAGCTGATGAGGTCCGGCAAGGGCTTCTCGGGAATCGAAGGCAGGGAACGCTGGCACTTCGACTTCATGGGCTGGGCCCCAAGGTTCTTCGCGATCTCCGGTGTGATCCTGCTGATCGGTGCCGGGGCCTTGACCACCAAGGGTCTCAACTTCGGCATTGACTTCGAGTCCGGCACCCGGATCGAAGTCAGTCTGGACGAACCGGCCACCACAGAAGAAGTGCGAAGCGTGATCAGTCCCGTCGGCCTCGGCGATGCGGACATCCAATCGGTCACCGACAACCAGGCGCTCGGCGACAACGCATTCCAGATCGAGAGTCCTACTCTCGACCCGTCAGAAGTTGCTGACGTGGACGAAGCCCTGGATAACGAGTTCGGTGTCGGTGCCGACAGCTTCAACAGCACTTCTGTAGGCCCGACCTTCGGTGAGTCGGTCGCACGCAGTGCGGCTCTCGCAATCTTCTTCTCGATGATCCTGATCATGGGGTACATCGCGATCCGGTTCGGTGGCAAGTACACGGTGCCGGTCCTGATCGCGATCGTCCACGACTTCCTCATTGCCCTCGGCATCTATGCGCTTCTCGGCTTCGAGGTGTCGAGCGCCACCGTTGCGGCCTTCCTGACGATTCTTGGTTACTCGCAATACGACACGATCATCGTGTTCGACCGAATACGCGAAAACGAGCCCAAGATGCCTCGGGCCACGTATTCGCAGATCGTCAACAAGTCGATGAGCGAGGTCCTGACCCGATCGCTGGTGACGAGCTTCTCGACCCTGATCGGCGTTGTCTGCCTGCTGATCTTCGGTGGCGAGGTCCTCCAGTCGTTCGCGATCGCGATTCTGGTCGGAGTGTTCTCGGGTACCTACTCGTCGATCTTCATCGCATCACCAGTTCTGGCGCTCTGGAAGGAACATGAGCCGACCTTCAAGCGCCGTCGTCGCCAGCAGATCGAGACCCAGGGCAGCGTTCCCGCCTTCGCCTCGGACCTCGAGGTTGCGCGCAAGGATGACGGGGAGGCCCCGGTCGTCGAGGGCGGCACCGAGGAGGACTCGCCGGGCAAGCCCAAGCTGTCCCCGCGGGATCGGCGCCGCATGGAGCGGGAAGCCGCAAAGAAGGCCGGAGAGGAAGCCTGATGTCAATCGTTATCTGGTTCACCGTCGCCCTCGCCCTCTGGCACTTCACGATCTTCGTGCCCGATCGCTTCTGGCAGGGCATCATCGGCGCGCTGATCGGCTGCCTCGTCGGTGGCCTGATCTCTGGAGCGATCGTCGAGGTGATCCTCGGTAACGGGCTCTCGGATACGGACCTGATCACCTTCCTGGCCGCGGTGCCCGGTACCGCAATCGGTGCCTGGGTCGTCTACCGGATCGGTGTCTCCCAAGGCACCGAGCCAGTCGAAGAGGCCAAGGGCTAATTCGTTTCCGGGCCAAGCCCTACCCGGTCCAGAGCGCGCTCGATCTTGAACGCGCCACCGGGCTGAGTCGTCCTGTCTCGACGGTGCTCGTCCGGCGGGGAATCGACAGCAGGGAGGCTGCCGAGGCCTTCATTGAGGCGGCCGAAAGCCACGATCCCTTCGCCTTCCGGCAAATGCCCGAAGCGGTGGAGCTTGTACTTGGTGCCATTCAGGCCGGGCGCCGCATCACGGTGTACGGCGATTACGACTGTGACGGGGTCTGCGCCACCTCCGTTCTGGTCGGGGCGATTCGAGATCTCGGAGGGGACTGCAACTGGTTCATCCCCGACCGATTGACCGATGGCTACGGCCTCAACGAGGAGGCCATTCGCGATCTCGCCGCAACGGGAACCAGCCTGATCGTCTCGGTCGACTGCGGTGTAACGTCGGTCTCCGAGGTAGTGCTGGCCCGGGAGCTTGGTCTGGACATCATCGTGACTGACCACCACCAGCCTGGCCCGGAGCTTCCGGACTGTCCGATCCTTCACCCCGTGGTGAGCGAATATCCCTTTCCTTCGCTTTGTGGCGCGGCGGTCGCAGCCAAGCTCGCGTCCGCGCTTCGGCACACGGCGTCTTCCGAGTCCGATAGCGCCGGGCTGTCTGAACGTGACCAAGCCGATCTCGACCTGGTCGGACTGGCAACTGTGGCTGACATGATGCCTCTCGAAGGCGAGAACCGGCACCTCGTTCGGGAGGGAGTCAAGGTCGCCCGACGGGCCAGAAGGATCGGGATGGCAGCGCTGATGGAAGCGACGAAAGTAGAGCCTTCCCGCCTGGCTTCGGAGGACTTCGGCTTCCGGCTAGGTCCCCGCATCAACGCGGCCGGAAGGATGTACCGGGCGGATGCCGGAGTCGAGCTGTTCCTCGCGGAATCCCGTGAGCGGGCTTCCGAGATCGCGACCGAGCTGATTTCTGTCAACGCCGAGAGGCGGAGGGTCGAGCAGGGGGTGGAGCAGAACGCGAAGGCGGAGCTCAAGGCTTTGGGTGACGATCATCCAGCCGTCGTTGTGGCAGGAGAGGACTGGCATCCCGGTGTGGTGGGAATCGTCGCCTCCAGGCTCGTCAAGATGACCGGCCGTCCCTCGGTGGTGATCGCCCTCGACGGGGACATGGGGAAGGGTTCAGCCCGTTCAGTGCCCGGCCTCGATCTTCACGCGGCGATCGGGGAGACCGCCGATCTACTCGAGGGGTTCGGCGGGCACGCCGCTGCTGCTGGCCTGACTATTCGCAAGGACCGGATAGACGAGTTCCGGGAGGCCCTCGGAAACGCCGTCTCTGAGCGAATCGGTACGGAACCGGCCGAACCTGTAATCGAGTTCGATGTTGTGGCGGGAGGTGCCGACCTTGGGCTGGACCTCGCCGAGGAACTCGAGAAGCTTCAACCCTTCGGCAATGGCAACCCGGCGGTAAAGCTCCTGGTGCCGGGGGCCCGAATCGAGGATCTGCGGGAGATGGGGGAGGGCAAGCACTGCCGATTTTCGGTTTGTTCCGGCCCGCACCGCGCCAACGGAGTTTCGTTCGGGCGTACCGGTTTCGGTCTGGAGGAAGGCCAGCGCGTCGATGTGGTCGCGGAGCTGACCGTGAACCACTGGAACGGCTCGCTGGACCCTCAACTTCGGGTCAGCGAGGTGATGCCTGTCGAGGAGGCCGGGCCCGTCGCCGGCTGCGAGGTCGATGAATGGTGGGAGCGTTTCGAAGCAGCATTCGCCTCGTCGCCCCGAGTGTCTGCAGATAACGGGATTGCGGCGGTTGAGGTCCTCGAGTGGCCCGAGGGACTACCCGGAGTCGGCCTGGCAGAGCTGATCAGCTCGGGTGAGCGCCTCGCGGTTCTGACGGCCGATGCCCGCCAGAGGTGGAGCGGCCTGTGTGGCGCATCGCTGGCCAGGTTCCTGCCCGACCTGCCCGATCGTGATCCAGCCTCGGATCTGGTCGCTTGCGTCTGGGCGGGAAGCCCTGCCAGTGACCTGGCGGACGCGGGCGAGGCGCAGATCCTTGTCACCGACTTCGCCAGCCTTGGAATCCCGGGTGCGCCGGCACTCGGGGAGTTTGATCGGATCGTCCTGCTCGATCCGCCCTACACGGCTTCGGCCGTGAACACGATCGCGTCAGCCTCAAAGCCGGTTCATCTGCTGTCCGGTCCTGACGAGACGGCTTTCTCGGGCCGGGTGGCCGCCCACCGGCTGGACCTCACTGGTCAGCTCAGAACGCTCTACAGGGAACTGCGGGACGCCGGGGCGAGCGACGGGGGAGAGCTGGCCGGTGATCCCCTTCTCGAGGTTCTTTCCGGGGATTCATCGCAACCGAGGGCACCAGAGGAATCTGCGGCTCTGCTTGCGGTACTGACCCAGACAGGCCTCGCCCGGACCAGCGGCTTCGGGGCTGCCCGACACGCCGGAGTCGTATCCTCGGAGAAGACGGATTTGTCGGCCTCGCCGGTTTTCGTCGCCCATCTGGCCCTTTTCAAGGAACACGAACGATTCATCAACCACTTCAACAAGCAGAAACCGAACCGGTAGCCAACGGGCATTTGCCGGGTCCGAACGGGATCGTCCCGGCCGGACCGGATACGCATGGCCTGACCGCCCGTGAGCGTTCGCTGCTCGACGACCTGATGGCCGTGATCCAGCAGTTCGAGGCCGATCTCGTGACAACCGGTACGGCGCCCGAAGTCTCGATCGACCGGGACGAGGTCGCCCGCGCATTCGTGTTTGCCTGTCGTCACCACGCCGACCAGAAGCGCAAGTCCGGCGACGAGTTCATTACGCATCCGGTCGGGGTCGCCCGCATCTGCGTGGGTATGGCCCTCGACACCGAGACCCTTTGTGCGGCGCTGCTTCACGACACCGTCGAGGACACTTCCGCCAGCCTCGAGGAGATCGAGGAGGAGTTCAGCCCCACCGTCGCGCGGCTGGTCGACGGTGTGACCAAGCTGACCGAGATCACCTTCGAGAGCCGCGACGAACGGCAGGCCGAGAACTACCGAAAGATGATGGTCGCGATGGCGACCGACGTCAGGGTGATCCTGATCAAGCTCGCCGACCGCCTCCACAACATGCGGACTCTCAGCTCGCTGGCGAAGCAGAAGCAGATCCTGAAGTCCAGGGAAACTCTCGAGATCTACGCGCCCCTGGCTCACAGGCTCGGTATCCACGCGATCAAGTGGGAGCTGGAAGACCTCGCCTTTGCGACGCTCCATCCCCGCAAGTACTCCGAGATCAAACACTTGGTGGCGCAGCAGCGGAACGAGCGGGAGAGCTTCGTCGACGAGGCTGGCACCTACCTGTCGGAGGAACTGCTCAAGGTTGGTATCCAGGCGGAGATTGCCGGCCGGGCGAAGCACTTTTACTCGATCTACACGAAGATGACCAAGAAGGGCCGCGAGTTCAACGAGATCTTCGACCTCACTGCAATGCGGGTCATCGTGAACTCGGTCAAGGACTGTTACGGAGCGATTGGTGTGGTCCACTCGCTCTGGAAGCCCCTGCCTGGGCGTTTCAAGGATTACGTCGCCATGCCCAAGGCGAATATGTACCAGGCCCTTCACACGACCGTGATCGGTCCCGAAGGCAAGCCCCTCGAGATCCAGATCCGGACCTCCGAGATGCACCGGCTCGCCGAGTACGGCATCGCCGCACATGTTTCCTACAAGGAAGGCAGCAGCGACCCGGCGGCTTCGAAGGAGAAGATGACCTGGCTCAGGCAGCTGGTCGAGTCCGAGTCCGAACAGGATCCGGCCGAGTTCCTCCAGTCGCTGAAGGAGGATCTGTTCGAGGACGAGGTCTTCGTCTTCACCCCGAAGGGCGAAGTCATGAACCTCTCGGCCGGCTCGACCCCGGTCGACTTTGCGTACTCGATTCACACCGATGTCGGTCACCGCTGCGTGGGGGCGAAGGTGAACGGCAAGATCGTGCCGCTCCACTACCAGCTGAAGTCGGGCGACATCGTCGAGGTCCTGACCGCGAACAAGGATCGGGGACCGTCCCGGGACTGGCTGAAGCTGGTCGGGACCAGTCGTGCCCGAAACAAGATTCGTGCCTGGTTCCGCGAAGAGCGTCGCGAAGACGCGGAAAGGGACGGCCGGGAGGCCCTTGCGGAAGCCCTTCGCAAGAGGGACCTTCCACCCCAGAAGTTCTCCGGCTCGCCGATGCTCGCCGACGTGATGCGGGAGATGGGTTTCCGGAAGGCCGAAGACTTCTACATCGCGCTCGGCCAAGGCAAGGTCTCGGCCAAGACCACGGCCAACAAACTGATCCAGCGACTTCGATTGGGCGAGATCATCGAGCCGGCGCCGGTCGAGAACATCGAGTCCGGTACCCCGAAGCGCAGCCGCGCGATCCGCGAGGCTTCGGAATTCGGAATCAAGGTCGAAGGGGTCGACAATGTCGCCCTGCGCCTGGCGAAGTGCTGCCGTCCGGTTCCAGGCGACGAGATCGTCGGCTACGTCTCTCTCGGACGTGGCATCACGATCCACCAGGCGAACTGCCAGAACGTCTCCGATCTCGAGAAGTCACCGGAACGAATGGTCGAGGTCGCCTGGGAAGGCGAGAACGAGGCCACTTTCAGGGTCGAAGTCCAGATCGACGCCTACGACCGCACCCGTCTGCTCGAGGATCTGGCCAAGACCTTCTCGGAAGTCGGGGTGAACATCATCTCGGCCACCTGCACGACCAACCCGCCGATGGTCAAGAACCGCTTCGTGATCGAAGTAGGGGATACCGGCCAGCTCAAGCAGTGCATCAACCGCATGCGCCACGTCGAATCGGTCTTCGACGCCCACCGAGTAACCACCACCGACTGACACCGACTGGCACGGACTGGCGGGCCCCGGTCCAGGCCGCCCCCCAGGGGCCTCGGTCAGATCTGTGTTCGAGTTGTATGGGCTATGCCCATGTAAATCGAACCCAGTTGTCTTCTGATCTCGTCTGCGACCCATTCCGGGCGCTGGATTACGTCGTTCCAGGTGAAACGCAGGACCCTGAAGCCAATTTCGCGCAGGTAGCGCGTTTTCCCAGAGTCGGCTTCCAGGGCCACCGCGTCGCCGTGGAACTTTCGACCGTCCAGTTCCACGATCAGCCTCGCTCCCAGCCAGATCGCGTCGACCTCGTAGCGCCCGACCGGATAGTTCGTCTCCGGGGCGGGGATGCCCTGCTCGGCACACAGAAGTTTGAATTCCCCTTCCAGAATCGAACGAATGCGGCCGGTCGTCGGATCCCAGTATTCCTTCAGTTTCAAGAGGCCACTTCTTCCTTTGAAGTCGATGCTTCTACTTTCGATTCTGTCCAGACATCGTCGAGTCAGGAGCCCGGCCCGTCCCGCTTCGATGAAGTACCTGCGAAGTCGCCTTGTGCTGACTTGCCCCGCGAGATCGATCAGGACCCGAGCGGGATCCATCACCGGAACTGGACCAATCGAAACGAAGTCTGCCGGCTCGAGTCTGCCGCGACGGATCAGGAATCGGGACTCCTGGTGAGGTGCCTCCCCGCGCAACAGTCTGCGCACCCCATTTGGTCTGACTACGTCGTTCCGACCTGACGAATCGGTCAACCCCAAGGCCTGAGCCGCCGACTCGCCGGCCAATAGCGAGGCCTTCCCGGCAAAGAGGACTCCCGCCATCCAGAAGGACTCGACCTTGTCAGCTGGCCGGCCGAGCGAATAAACCCCGGGGAGGAATCTGAACAAGTAGCCGGTCCTTACCCAGTTTCCGATCATGTCGGAAGACAGGCCCCGACCAATCAGCTGTTGCCGCGCCACGACTCCGGCTTGCGTCCCGGCAAGCGAATAGGCCATCCTCCGCGCTTCGATTCCACGAGACATGCCTCACCATGAGCCGAATCTGCTCGCAAGGGGCTCTCCAGGTGCAACAAATGTGAAACGGCCTCAAGGCCGTGATCAATCTGTGTTCGATTTGTATGGGCTATACCCACACAAATCGAACCCAGTTCGAGTCAGAGGCGGTTGGTTACTGATTCGACCTTGTTTTCGAGGGTCTGGTCTTTGTCGGTTCTCTGGTCGACCTTGAGGACTGTGTAGACGCGGGGGATCCCAGCCAGGAGCGGGAGGGCGTGAAGCCCCGCTGCAAGGGCAAAGATGTCCTCGGGGGTTCCCTCGAGGGATGTTCCCATCGCGTGCATCTCGAAGCGGACCTTGTCCTGGGTCTCCAGGTGCCGGGCTATCTCGACGAGCAGGTCGCCGACCGAGGCGCCCTCACGGCCAATCGGAAGGACTGTGATGTCTGCAGTTGCCATAACCCGATGGTAGCCCGGTGAGCGCGCGGGCAACCGTGCCCGTGTTCAAAGAAGCGACGTGAGGGAAGGAGGAGGGGAGTCCTTGAAGCGAGGTAGAGGCCTTTTCAGGCCACGACCTGTCAGGCCACGATTGTGAGGGCACCAGGGGCAGCGGCGAGCGTTATCTCTTCGAAGACACCGATGTAGTCGCCGTCGACCTGCACCGGGAATGCGCGGGGCGTTCCATCCTCCTCACTGGAGGCTGACCGCACCCGGGCTTCGGTGAACTTCTCGAATGATTCAACCTGCCCGTGACGGGCGGCCCTCAGCTTCTGGGTGAGCAGCCGTGGCACCACCATCCCCATGTCCAGCAGGTTCGCCCGCTTGAGCAGGATCATGCCGAGCGCTCCGTCGTCAATCTCGACGTTCTCGCAGACATGAACCGGCTGCTTGCTGAAATAGGTGAACGGGTCGGAGTTCTGTGCGAGCACGGTCACTCCGGTGTGGACCTTGCCACCGACCTCCAGTTCGAGCTGGACCGGATTTCGCATGTACTTCCTGAAGTACCCCTTGGTTGCGACCCAGGAGTAGAACCACGGGCCGGCACGGCGCTTCCATTTGGGATTGGCATCAACCTGCTCCACCACCGTGGCGTCAATGCCCGCGCCACACGCGAAGACGAAGTACCTGTCGTTGATCTTGCCGAGGTCGATCTTCCGGGGCCTGAAGTCATCGGCCAGTGACAGCAGATGCTCTGTCGCGTCGACCACATCGTTGGGGATGCCGAGGGTGCGGCAGACCACATTGGTGTTTCCGCCGGGCAGGAAGGTGACCGGTATGTCGGTACCGGCAAGACCGTTCGCTACCTCGTTCACGGTTCCGTCCCCACCGAAGGCGACCACGATGTCGTATCCGCCATCGACCGCGTCCCGGCCGATTTCGGTCGCGTGGTCCTGGCTTTCGGTCGCTTCGACCTCGACCTCGTAGCGACCCTGCAGGGCGTAGACGACAAGGTTCTTGAGGCGGTCGGAGACGGTCGTCGCGTACGGATTGACGATGATCAGCATCCGGCGCTTGCCGTTCGTTCCGGGCACTGCGGGTTGCGTATTCACGAGGTCACCTCGAAGGTCGAGTACTTCTCTCCGGCATTCTCGACTACGCGGCCGTCCTCCATGAGGATGTCGAGGTGTCCGATCACCTCAGAGAGTGTCAGGTAAGCCTGGGTCAGGGCAATGTCCCCCCAGATCGCGTTGGCAACCGAGTGAGGCGAATCGTGGCCTTCCGCGACAAGCTTGTAGATCTTCTCGGTCCGCCGGTCCTGTCCGGCCAGCCGCTTCTCGATCAGGGCGGCGTGATCGGTGATCGCGAGGCCGTGGCCCGAGAGCATGATCGAAACCGGCATTGCCGCCGTCTCCTTCAGGGAGTCGCGGTAGTTGATGAGCGACCGGGTCCGGTCAGATGAGCCATCCAGAGGCTTGGAGATGAGTGGATTCGAGGAAATGTGGGAGAGCAGATGGTCGCCCCCGAACATCAGCTGCCGCTCCTCGTCCCAGAAAACCGTGTCGGAGGGGCTGTGACCCGGGCGATGGAAGATCTCGTACGGCCTGGACCCGAGCGTGACCTTTTCGCCGGCGCTGAAGGGCTGGGTGACGGTCACCGGGGCGGCGAGATCGCGGTAGCTCTTCGTGACTTCCTTGAGGACATTGGCGATCTCTTCGGGAACTCCGTACCTGACCATCAGGTCGACCGCGAGCTGATCCTCCTGCTCGGATCCAAACGCGAACTCGGCGAGACGTTCGACGGAGATGTCGAGCGCGGCGACCTCGGCACCTGACTGCCCGGCGACGGTAGAGATCAGTCCGACGTGATCGATGTGCTGATGGGTGGCGACGACCAGGTCGAGATCCTCCAGCGAGTGGCCGGCCTGCTCGATTCCTTCCCTGAGGACCGAAAGTGACCTCTCCGAGCGAGGTCCGGCATCGATCAAGGTAAGCGGGTCCCCTTCGAGCAGGTAACAGTTGATCCGCCCGACAGCGAAGGGGGTGGGGACAGGGATCGTGTGGATCCCCCATTCGCGGGCCTGGGCAAGCGCAGCTTCCGATTCCGGTGTGGGATCGGGTTCAGCCACGAATTACCGCCAGCACCTCGTCACGCTTCTGCTCCATGTCCTGCCTGGACACGAGCGATTCGAGGTTCAGACGAAGCAGTGGCTCGGTGTTGGACGGACGGACGTTGAAGTGCCAGTCCTCGTAATCGATCGAGACTCCGTCGAGATGACTGATCTCGGCGTCGGGATGCATTGCCTCGATTTCGTTCATTTTGGCCTGCGGGTCTGCGACTTCCGAGTTTATCTCGCCGGAGATGAAGTACTTCGAGTGGAACTCCTCCATCAGCTCGGCCAGAGAGCGGCCGTCCTTGGAGAGCAGCTCGAGGAGCCTGAGGGCCGGAATCGATCCGGAGTCCGCGCAGTAGAAGTCACGGAAGTAGTAGTGCCCCGAGACTTCGCCGCCGAAAACCGCGTTCTCTTCCCGCATGCGCCGCTTGAAGAAAGCGTGACCAACCCTTGAGAGCTCGGTCTTGCCGCCGGCATCGGCGACGACGTCGGGGACGGCACGGCTGGATCGGGGGTCGTAGAGGATCGTCCCGCCGGGCTCGGTCTCGAGCGCGGAGCGGGCGAGCAGGGCACAGATGAAGTCGCCGTCGCAGAACCGGCCCTCGCCGTCGATGAAAAAGCAACGGTCGGAGTCACCGTCCCAGGCGATGCCAAGGTCAGCTCCTTCCTTCTTGACCGTCTCGATGATCAGCTGACGGTTCTCTTCGAGAAGAGGATTCGGCTCGTGGTCGGGAAACTCGCCGTTCGGTTCGAAGTAGAGCTCGACCAGGTCCATCCCGAGCTTCTTCAGGATCGGGCCGACCATGGGGCCAGCCATGCCGTTTCCGCCATCGACGACGATCCGCGTCGGCTTGACCGCATCAGGGTCGATGAAGGCGGCTGCCGCCTGGTGGTATTCGTCCCAGAGATCGATCTCCTCGTGGCTGCCTCCACCGGGAGCGACACCCATTCCGCCCTCGACCAGCCTCTCGATGTCACCGATGCCGGCGTCTCCGGAGAGTGCCAGCGCACCCTGCTGGACCAGCTTTACCCCTGTGTAGGCCTTGGGATTGTGAGAAGCGGTGCACATCGCGCCACCGTCGAGGTCCCTGCTTCCGACCAGGTAGTAGAGCATTTCCGTGGCGACCTGGCCGGCATCGATCACGTGAGCGCCCTCGGAGATCATCCCGGCCTTGTATGCGGCCGCCATGGTCGGCGCCGAAAGCCTCATGTCCCGACCAAGACCGATCTTCAGGTCGGTCGGGTCCTTGCGGACCAGGTCGGCGAGAGTCAGTACGAAAGCCCGACCGATCTGCTCCGCGGTGGTCTCGTCCATCTCGTCGCCGTAGAGGCCACGAATGTCATATGCCTTGAAGATGGAAATGGTGATGCCCTTTCCTGCCTGTTGACTGGGTTACTCGACGGGCGAAGCTTCCGCGCCGCCCGTTCC
>WBZM01001287.1_pt1 | contig 25408 bp, 20 predicted proteins | sample 5204271 | NCBI WGS metagenome assembly WBZM01 (sample SAMN12344346, study PRJNA552823) | activated sludge metagenome | biome: Activated sludge suspended growth; feature: Nitrification reactor; material: Wastewater; isolation source: activated sludge from nitrification reactor of wastewater... | reverse complement strand
GCCTGACCGGCGAGCGGACCGGTATCGTCCATCGCCTGGGTGACCGGGTGCGCATCCAGGTCGCCGCCGTCAACCTCGACGAGCGCAAGATCGACTTCGTGCTGGCCAAGCGGGCGGAGCATGGCAGGGGAGAGCTCCCCGCCAAGCCCCGGCGGCGGCGTAAGTGAACGAGGATTGCCGCCCGGGTCGGTTGAACTGGGCCGGCTGAGCGATGGCCTCCGCCTCCCTGGCCGTTCCCGCCGGCCTGACGCCCATCGGCGGCATCCACAGCGTCCGCGCGGCCCTGCAACCAAGAACTGCCGCGTCAGCGCCGGGCGGTCCCTCCGATGTGACGGAGGTCTGGCTGGAGCGCAAGCGGCAGGACCGCCGGCTGGCGGAGCTGGCGGAGTTGGCGCGGGGGGCTGGCGTCCGATTGCGTCAGGTGGATGGGGAGGATATCGAGCGTGCCGCCCCGGGCCTTAACCACCAGGGGGTCCTGGCCTGGGTCAAGGTCCCCACCAGCCGTGGCGAGGCCGACCTGGATGAACTGCTGGATGAGCTGAAGGCCTCGCCCTTCCTCCTGATCCTCGACGAGGTCCAGGACCCCCACAACCTCGGTGCCTGCCTGCGCACCGCCGACGCCGTCGGCGTCCAGGCGGTCATCGCCCCCAAGGACAACGCCGTCGGCCTCACCCCCACCGTCGCCAAGGTCGCCAGCGGCGCGGCCCGGACGGTACCCTACATCCAGGTCACCAACCTGGCCCGCACCCTGGACGCCCTCAAGGCCCGGGGCCTCTGGCTGGTCGGCCTGGCCGGCGAGGCCGACCAGGACCTTTATGGCCTGGACCTCAAGGGCCCCCTGGCCCTGGTCCTGGGCAGCGAGGGCCGCGGCCTGCGTCGCCTGACCCGGGAGCGTTGCGACTTCCTTGCCCGCCTGCCCATGCTCGGCAGCGTGGAGAGCCTCAACGTCTCCGTCGCCACCGGCGTCTGCCTCTACGAGGCCCTACGCCAGCGCACCTAGCGGTGATGTTTCATCGCTGGCGCTGGTAGACTTTGGGGCGTCTTCCAGTTCTGCCGCCCTGGCCGGAAAATCCTCCGATGATCAATGCTCCCTTTAGCGACTGTAAGACGGCCGACCTGCACCTGGCGGACGGCATCCAGCCCTACGGCGTCCTCTTGGCCATTCAACGGCAGACGGGGCGCATCGCCGCCGTTTCCGCCAATGCCGCCACCTGGCTGGGGCAGCCTCCCCGGGACCTGCTGGGACAGGACTGGCGCCAGGTCTTGCCGGCGGAGGTCTTTGGCTTGACGTCCCAGGAAGACGGCACGGGGATCCTGCCCGATCTGGGACTGCGCAGCCTCAACCTGGGCGGACAGGCGGTGATCGCCGACGTATCCCAGGCGGGGGACTACGACCTGCTTGAGCTGGAGCCGGGCCAGGCCCCGGCCTTTGGCGCCGGCAGCGACCTCCTGATGCGGGGGATTCATCAGTTGGCGACGGCGGAGAGCGAGCAGGCGGCCGCCGAGGCCCTGATGCGCGCGGTGGCCCGGATCACCGGCTATGACCGGGTGATGCTTTATCAATTTCTTCCCGGCTGGCATGGCAAGGTGGTGGCCGAGGTCCTCAAGCCCGGGGTACCGGGCTTTTTGGGGCTGCACTTTCCCGCCAGTGACATCCCGGCCAACGCCCGCCGGCTTTATGTGATCAAACGTCAGCGCCTCATCCCCGACATCGGCGCCGAGGCGGTGCCGGTGCTGGCCATCACCCCGGGCCTGGAGCTCGATCTCACCCAGTCGGAACTGCGCGCCGTCCACCCCACCCACATCCAGTACCTGCGCAACATGGGCGTGGAGGCCTCCTTCAGCGTCTCGGTCCTGGTGGGCGGCCAGCTTTGGGGGCTGATCGCCTGCCATCACCTGGCGCCCCGGTGGATATCCTTCGCCAGTCGCCAGTTTTGCGACCAGATCGCCACCGTGGCGTCCATCCACATGACCGATTTGCAGCGCCTGGCCCTGGAGCGGGTACGCCACGGTCATCACATCGCCCGCTCTCACGCCCACCTGGAGTTGCAGGCCATCGGCGGCGGCAAGCAGGTCATCGCCACCCAGCTCGCCCGCTGCCGCGAGGCCTTGGGGGCCCACGGGGCCTGGGCCTACCTCGATGACCGCAGCCACTACAGTGGCGATGTCCCGGACGAGACCAGCCTCAGCGTGCTCAAGAACTGGCTGGATACCTACGACCGGCGCGGCATCGCCGCCTACAGCGTCATCCCCCCGGCCCTGGAGAAGTACCCGGCCCTGGTCCGCTTCGCCAGTGGTCTCCTCTATCTGCCCCTCACCGACCAGGATTTCCTCGTCCTCCTGCGGGTGGAACAAAGCGAGCGGGTGACCTGGGCCGGCAGGCCCCGGGAGAACGGCGACAGCCAGGACCCGGTGCTGGAGCTGACGCCCCGCACCTCCTTCCAGGCCTGGAGCGAGCAGACCCAGGGTCAGGCCCTGCCCTGGCGGGACACGGACCTGGAGGGCGCGGCCCTCTTGCGGGAAATGCTCCTGGAGCATCTCGACCGTATCCGCCTGGAACAACTGGCCCTGGCGGACCCGCTCACCGGCCTCAACAATCGCGCCATGTTCGAGCGCAAGCTCCAGGAGGCCGTCACCATCAGCTTGCGGGACAATGTGTTGTGCGCGGTGATGGTGATCGATCTCGATCGCTTCAAGCCCGTCAACGACCAGTATGGCCATCCGGTGGGGGATGCCCTGTTGCTTCAGGTCGCCCAACGCCTGCGCCAGCAGGTACGTGATCTGGATGTGGTGGCCCGTCTGGGGGGTGACGAATTCGCCATCATCCAGGTCCACGTCAGCAGTGCCCAGGACGTGGACCAGGTGGCCGCGCGGGTCCTGGAGGCGATCCGTCAGCCCTATGAGATCCAGGGGCACCTGATTGACATCGGCGCGAGCATCGGCGCCGCGGTCTGTCCCCAGCACGCCGCCGAGCGGGAGACGCTGATGCAGCGCGCCGACCTAGCCCTCTACCAGGTCAAGCGCGGCGGTCGGGATGGCTTTCGGCTCTTCGACCAGGAGATGCTGCCCGAGGAGGGGCGGATCAGCTCCCTGCGCGGGGAACTGGCGGCGGCCCTGGAGGGCGACCGCCTCTATTTCGTCTTCCAGCCCATCCTCCACGCCCATACCGGCAGTCTGCAGGGCCTGGAGGCCTTCGTGCGCTGGGATCATCCGCAACGGGGCACCCTGACGGGGGCGGAGGTCATGGCCCTGATCCAGCAACACCACCTGGGCAATGCCTTCGCCGAGTGGAGCCTGCGCCAGGTGATCCGTCAGGCCCGGCAGTGGCAGCGCATGGGCCAGGCCCTGGTGCCCTTGGCCCTCAACGTGAATGCCGCCCCCTTCCTCGAACTGGATCTGGCCGCCGGCTGCGCCGCGTTGGCGGAGGAACTGGATTTCAGCCTGGAGTGGCTACGCCTGGAGGTGGAGGATGCCATCCTGCAGGCGGACGTCGCCCGGATCGCGCCGCGCATCGAGGCCCTGGCCGAGCTGGGCGTCCTGACCCAGATCGATCATTTCGGCAACGGTCCCTTGCCCCTGATCGATCTTCCCGCCCTCCGGATCAACCGCCTCAAGATCCTCGCCAGCCTGCTGCAAAAACACCCCCCACGGCAGGATGGTCGGCCCGTCGTGGTCCTGATTTGTTCGGTGGCCAAGGCCCTCAAAATCCCCCTCATCGCCACCTGCGTCGAGAACCAGGCCATGCTGGCGGATGTCCGGCGCCGAGGTTTCGAACTGGTCCAGGGCCATGCCATCGCCCCCATCCTGGAGGCGGTTAAGGTGCCGGACTGGCTGCGCCACGGGGGCCAGCCCGCGGCCCTCACTCCAGGTACAGGGTACGGTAGCTGAGCTTGCCGTCGCGGTATTCGTAGAGGCGGAAGCTGGCCTGGCGGCTCCAATACCCCGCCAGGGGCGCGGCGACGAAGATGGGGGTCTCACCCAGCCAGTGCAGTTCATCCTTGTGATAATGGCCCGTGATGACCCCCTTGACCGGGTGCCGGCTCACCAGGTGCTCCCAACGCTGACGCTGTTCCGCCGGCCAGCTTGGGTGAAGCAGGTTGCGGAAGAAGCCATCCACCGGTGGGGTGTGCTGAAAGAGCAGGACCGGCCGGTCCCCCGCCTGGTCCAGGGCCTTCTCCAGCTCCGCCAGGGGGTCGTAACCGGGGATGACCGGCCAGTCCCGCGCCGCCGGCTCCACGTAGAGGAAGATCGCCACCACCTCTCCGATGCGCTCCACCCGCACCAGGGGCCCGAAGCGTTCCCGATAGACCGCCAGGGCCTGATCCGAGTCCTGCTTATGGATGTCGTGGTTGCCGGGAATGTAGTAGAGGGGCGGCTGGAGGGCGCCCATCACCTCCAGGGTCTGATCCACGACCTTGGGCTCCAGGATCAGGTCGGCGAGGATGTCGCCGGTGTGGACGACGAAGGCCACCGGCAGGGACAACTGGTTGATCCGTTCCACCAGCCGCCTGCCCCGCTCTAGGTGATCGTCGCTGCCGAAGTGGCTGTCCGTGACCTGCACGAAATAGAAGTGATCCTTGGCCGCCAGGGCGGGCAGGGCCAGCAGGCCGAGGAGCAGGAAGGTCAGGATGAGGCTGAGGGACGGGGTCCTGGGCGGCTGTCTCACGGGCGGATACCTCCGGGTTGGGCGCCAGGGGATTTTATCGACATCGCCGCCCTCCGTCCCCCGCACCTGGCAAAAACGCGGTTTTCGCCGCCGCCGATTTGCTAAACTCCGCCCCTTGTTTTGACGCCAACGCGATCCTGCCCCTGTTATGAATCTGAACACCACGGAAGAGATCATCGCTGACCTGCGTGAAGGCAGGATGGTCGTCATCATGGACGACGAAGACCGCGAGAACGAGGGCGACCTGCTGCTCGCGGCGGACAAGGTGACGCCGGAGGCCATCAATTTCATGGCCAAGTACGGCCGGGGGCTGATCTGTCTGACCCTGACCAAGGAGCGGTGCCAGCGCCTGCGCCTACCGCTGATGGTGTTGGAGAATCAGGCCCCCCATTCCACGGCCTTCACCCTATCCATCGAGGCGGCGACCGGGGTGACCACCGGCATCTCCGCCGCGGACCGGGCGACCACCGTCCGCGCCGCGGTGGCGGCGGACGCCCAGCCCCGGGACCTGGTCCATCCCGGTCACATCTTTCCCCTGATGGCCGAGCCCGGCGGCGTCCTGGTGCGCGCCGGTCATACCGAGGCCGGTTGTGACCTGGCGCGGCTGGCGGGTCTGGAGCCGGCGGCGGTGATCGTCGAGATCCTCAACGAGGACGGCAGCATGGCCCGGCGGCCCGACCTGGAGGTCTTCGCCCAGACCCATGGCCTCAAGATCGGCACCATCGCCGATCTCATTCACTACCGCGTCAGCCACGAGAAGACCATCCGCCGCGAGTGCGATTGCGAACTGCCCACCGAGTTCGGCCCCTTCCGCATCCTCGCCTATCGTGACAGCATCGACGATGACCTACACCTGGCCCTGGTGCGCGGCGAGATCGCCGCGGAGCGTCCGGTGCTGGTGCGGGTCCACCTCCAGAACTCCCTGTGCGACCTCTTCGGCACCCAGCATCCCGGCTGCGGCTGGCCCCTGCGGGATGTCATGCGCCAGGTGGCCGCGGCGGGGGAGGGCGTCATCGTCGTGCTGCGCAATCGCGACCGGGTCGAGGACCTGCTGGGGCGGTTCAAGGCCCTGAACCCCCGGGCCCGGGAAGAGGAGGGCATACCCACCCGCTCCAAGGACCGCAGCGAGCTGCGTACCTATGGCATCGGCGCCCAGATCCTCGCCGACATCGGCGTGCGCAGGATGCGCGTCATGAGCGCCCCCCGGGCGATGCATGGCATCTCCGGTTTCGATCTGGAGGTGGTCGAGTACGTCGGCAGCGATGGCGGTCACCTGCCTGCCTAACCGTCCTGAGGGGGCGCCCGACACCTCTGAGAAGGGAAGCCTTCGCCTTGTCTTTCACGCTAACTGACATGAGGGGGTCAGCCACCCCCCAGAAGATGAAAGACTCCCCAGGAGTGTCTCACGCTAACCCCCGGCAAGGGCGGCCTCCTTACCCCGGCCCCTGTCGCGGCCTGGCCGCGGATTCATGTCAACCCCTTAAGTCTTTGGTGAACAAATGATCAAGACCATCGAGGGCGACCTGCGGGTTGCCGGCGCGCGCTTCTGTCTGGTGGTGTCCCGCTTCAACGCCTTCATCACCGAAAGCCTGCTGGCAGGGGCCATCGACACCCTCAAGCGCCATGGCGCGGAGGAGGGCGATCTGGTCATCGTCCGCGTCCCCGGGGCCTTCGAGATGCCGGTGGCCGTCCAGCGCCTGGCCGCCAAGGGCGGCTATGACGCCATCGTCGCCCTGGGCGCCGTCATCCGCGGCGGCACGCCGCACTTCGATTACGTCGCCGGCGAGTGCGTCAAGGGCCTGGCCCACGTCAGCCTGGAGCATGGCCTGCCGGTGGCCTTCGGCGTCCTCACCGTCGACTCCATCGACCAGGCCATCGAGCGCGCTGGCACCAAGGCGGGCAACAAGGGCGCGGAGGCGGCCCTGTCCGCCATCGAGATGGTCAACCTGCTGCGCCAGTTGGCCTGAGATGTCAGGTCGTCGCAGTCAGGCGCGGCGCTACGCCGTGCTGGCCCTTTATCAATGGCAAATGACCGGCCAGGAACCGGCGGCGATCATGCGCCATTTTTTTGACGACCCGGCCTGGATGCAGGTCATCGCCGAGGGGCTCGGTCTCCTCAAGGGCGAGCAGCAATCCCTGGCGGATGCCGTCTACGACCTCCAGCTCTTCCAGGAACTGCTGCGCGGCGTGCCGGAGCAGGTCGAGGACCTGGACCGGCAACTGGAGACCGTCCTGGATCGCCCCCTGCGCCAGGTCACCCCGGTGGACCTGGCCATCCTGCGCCTGGGGGTCTATGAACTGGCCCAGAGCCCGCAGATCCCCTTCCGCGCCATCCTCAACGAGACCGTGGAACTGGCCAAGGAATTCGGCAGCACCGACGACAGCCATCGCTACGTCAACGGCATTCTCGACCGCCTGGCCCGGACCCTACGGTCCGGCGAGTTCGTCCCCCAGGGCGGTGGTGGCGACATGCCGACGTCCGAGCCCTCGTCCGCTCCGGCCCGCAAGGCCAGGTCCACGTCCTCCGCCGGCGTCACTTCAGCCGCCGGGAGGCGGCCGGAGACACCTCCCACCGGGCGAGAGTCCTGAGCTAATTGTCACGAGTGGGCAGGCCATGCCCCTGAAAATGAAAGGTTGTGCCATGACTTTCACACTACTCTCGGCGGCGTTCGCGCTGATTCGCACCCCCGGCGGTTGCCGCCCGGGCGGATGCCAGGGCTGAGGTAAGCTTGTCGGAGTTCGATCTGATCCGCGCCCACTTCGCCCATCTCGGGGCGGGGCGGGATGACGTGGTCCTGGGGGTCGGCGACGATTGCGCCCTGCTGCGGGTGCCCGCGGGCAAGGAACTGGCGGTGAGCATTGATACCCTGGTGGCCGGGGTGCACTTCCTGCCCTCGGTCGATCCCGAGGCCCTGGGCCACAAGTGTCTCGCGGTGGGTCTGAGCGATCTGGCAGCCATGGGGGCCGAACCGGCCTGGGCGACCCTGGCCCTGACCCTGCCGCGGGAGGACCCCCGGTGGCTCGGGGCATTCGCGGCGGGTTTCGCCGCCCTGGCCCGAGAGCATGGGCTGGCACTGGTCGGTGGCGATACCACCCACGGTCCTTTGAGCATCTCGGTCCAGGTCCACGGCTTGGTCCCAGCGGGGCAGGCCATCCGCCGCGCCGGCGCCCTCCCCGGTGACCTGGTGGGCGTCAGCGGCACCCTGGGCGACGCCGGTCTGGCCCTGCGTCATCTGCTGGCGGGCGAGGCGGTGGCTGCCGACTCGCGCGCCCGCCTGGAGCGCCCCACCCCCCGGGTCGCCCTGGGTCTGGCACTGCGGGGGCTGGCGACGGCCATGATCGACATCTCCGACGGCCTGGCGGCGGACCTGGGGCATATCCTGGAGGAGAGTGGCGCCGCCAGTGCGGGTGGAGAGGGGAGGGGGGGCGGACCCTCTTCGGCAAACCTCGCGGCGGAAAACCTCACCCTCGCTTCGCTCGGGGACGGGAACCGGAAGCCCCCCACCCTCAGGAAGGGGAGCGGGAATCCTCCCAGGCTCGGTAAAGGGATTGGGAATGCGGTTTCTCAGGGATACCGCCAGTTGGGGAGCGGCGGCGAGGCCCCCGTCCTCGGGGCCGAAATCCGGCTGGCGGCACTGCCCTTGTCGCCGGCGGTGTCCTCCCGCCTCGCCCGGGACGCGGACTGGTCACTGCCCCTGGCCTCCGGGGACGACTATGAACTCTGTTTCACCCTGCCACCGGAGCGGGCCAGCGAGCTACCCGCCCTGGCCGAGCGCCTGGGGCTGGACTTGACCCTCATCGGCCGCATCCTCCCGGACGCCGGTCTGGTGTGCATCGGCCCGGACGGTGGCCGCTGGACCCCGGAACAGCGGGGCTACAACCACTTTCCGGACGCGGGGTAGGCACAATGGGGGCACCAACCGCCGAGCGCCCCGTCTTCGACTGGCGCCGCCCCCATCACTGGCTAGCCTTCGGTTTTGGCGCTGGGCTGGCGCCCTTGGCCCCGGGAACCCTGGGAACCCTGGTCGCCGTTCCCCTCTACCTCCTGCTTCAGGGGCTGTCCCCGGGGGCCTATCTGCTGGTCCTGGTCGGTCTCTTCCTCATCGGCCTCTGGGCCTGCGACAAAACCGCCCGGGAATTGGGTGGCGGGGACCCGGGCGCCATCGTCTGGGACGAGATCATCGGCTATCTGGTCACCATGGCTCTGGCCCCCCCAGGCTGGACCTGGATCCTGCTGGGGCTGATCCTGTTCCGGTTCTTCGATATCCTCAAGCCTTGGCCCATCGGCCCCTTGGACCGCCGGGTCAAGGGCGTGCTCGGCATCCTCCTCGACGACCTGGTGGCCGGGGCCATGGCCTGGGTCCTGATCCAGGCCTTGCATCACTGGTTGTAGATGCCCCGTCCCGCCTGATCGTCGAGAGTCCACGGTTGTAGATGCCCCGTCCCGCCTGATCGTCGAGAGTCCACCCGACCGGCCGACTCATTCCTGGCTACCCGGCATCTGTGTCGCTGCCGTTCAATGACCGAAACTCAGTGCGAGAGGGGAAGTAGCCATGCACCCGCTAATTGAACGGCGCCGGGCGCGCATACGCGACCTTGAGGCACGTTATGGCATCGATGATGTCCGCGTTTTCGGTTCCATGGCGCGGGACGACGCGGACTCGGACAGCGACATCGACCTATTGGTCACACTGCCACCCGGCAGGATTCCCCTCTCAATATCCCCGTGGAGGGCGGTAACATGCTGACTGATCTGGAGATCGCGGTGGTTATCCTCGACACGGCGGCCTAAGCCCCATGGTGGCCATTGCGGTCTACCGCAGGGCCCGTGACCGCCCGGGCGCGCCGATCGTGGAGCCGCTGCTGGCCGACACGGCATTTCTGGCGTGGGGTGGATGGTGGCGGCCACCCCCACCGGGCGGCCGGTGGCACTGGCCGCGACCCCGCTGCGGGTGGGGGACCGGGTGGTGATTCGGGAGGGGGAGGCGTATTTGAGCCCGGCAGTGCAGGATGCGGTGGCGGTTTAGAGGGCGATAAGATTCCCCACGGCTTCTCCAAGGTCATCTGCTACTGGTAGAGGTCCTACCAGTCGCGATGCGAGGGTGGTTGAACATAATCATGCCGGGTTTTAATCGTTTCACGTTGTCTTCTCAGCCCGCCCACCCCCTGCCCACCGTGAGCCTTGGGGGGTGGCTGGATTCAAGCCCGGTGTTAGGCGCGATGGCATGAGTATCAACAAGGTCGCCCACTGCGCATCCTGACGCCTACTCAGACTCACTCTTCTCCTTTGATCATTGACCATTGATCATTGTTATGGATGGCCTGGAACGCCGCTTTAGTCGTCAGGTGATTTGCTTGTCGTTCATTCTTCGGAGTTTTCTCCGGGCATAAAAAAACCCGCCGAAGCGGGTTGTGATAGGGATATCTAGCAGAAATTTATTATGATGGGAAAACCTACGGCTCTACCGTGGAGACAGTAGAAGTTTGACATTTTCAGGAGTCCATCAAGAACATACCGCCGTTGTGAGCCGCCAAGCCAACAACTGCGGATAAATCCCGATGGACGAAGCAAAAACCTAAAGTCAGTACAAATGGGTATGTCAATCCCCAAAGAGAAGACCTATGCCCTGAATCGTTAGAGTTCCCGCACATGTATCTGAAGAGTTTTCAGGTTCACGAAAAAGGCCAAAACTAATTACGTGAAAAGGCTTAAGCGAGGTCACTCCGTCGGGAGAGGTAATCTCATAAATTTTCAGGCTGGTTGTATTTTTTGAAGCAGCATATAGCGTATTCAGGCCATCCTCTGGTTCTAAACCTGATGAAGCCGAAGATCCTGTGATGTGCTCTTTGCCAAAACGCGCAACACTAAGAAAGCTGGGCCTTAGCGTTGCATAACATGGGGTTGCGGCATCCGTATGCCATGCCACACCAATTCGAATTCGCTCACCTGGTATATAATACTCAGGCACGATAAAATTCAGAGTCAGCGATGGAGTGGAGGAACCATCTGGCATACGAATACCTGCAAAATTACCATAGCCATCCGAAAAATAAGCATCATATTCAAGGAATGATCCGTAGATATTTTGTGAGATGAAATCAAAAGCCATTGAAAATTTAAGAGGCAGAAAAACGGTTGCGACCAATAATAAAATCATATGTCGGGATTTCATTTTCTCACCTCGTACAAGTAGGTTATGATCAAACTGCTTCATATGTTGTTAAGGTTGGCGGCAAGTAAAATATGGATATCTAATTTGCCATATTGTTTCTCCTTCAGTGGAATTATAAGAGCTGGGAGTAAATGTCAGCTATATGGTCAAGACGGCAGTTGATGTTTATTGGCGGGCGAAAGCGCCTTGTAGTGCCTTGATTCAGTTACGTCGGTTGCAGCGACTCTCGAATTAATCGGCGTTTTCTTTACTTGTACCTAATTTTTGACGAGACAATCCCAAATAGGATAAGGCATCTAATTATGCTGCAAAATATCTAAGCATGATGTATTATGCTTTTTTCAGTATAGCAATGAATTAATGCTTTTCAAGGGTACCTGATGTCTTCCCACTCTCCTTCGCCGTTTCTTTTAGTGCCCATCCCGACATATCTGGGGAAATAAGCCATAACACATTGAAGCTGAAAAATATTTACTAAATATTACCCTGGCTTATCTGTTACTGGTAGAGGTCCGATAAGAAACACCCGCGTGACTGGATGGTGGTTGCTGGAAGCTAGCCCCGGGTCGAAACCCAAGGAGGAGGAGGGATTGACTGCTAGAGAAGTGAATGGTTGTTGTGGTCACAACATCCCTGACTATGGACAGAAGGTGCGCAAGCCAGCCGTTCTCGGCCAGTTCATGGGAAGGACAAAGTGCAAGCGCTTCATGCTTGGCGAGGCTGCCATCCTGGGGCAATCCATTGGATGGCACAATCGGAGTTCTCTAGATTTGGAGAAACTGGAAAAGGAGGCGCCATGACTCTATTTGCTGGCAGGCCAGTGGGGGGCCTTTCCCCGCGCTTTGTCGAGACTCGCGACATGATGGGATTCCTCTCCAGCCACGGCGCCCACCAACCGGGACGCCGCCGACTGCTCCGCGCCGGTCTGGGTACCCTGGCGCTGGCCTGGTTTGGCTTGCCCCCGACCGCCTGGGCGTCCCCCAAGGGCCTGACGCCGATGGAGGCGCGGCCGCCGGCACCGGCCCTGAAGCTGCCGGATCTCCAGGGGGGTACGGTCGACCTCGCCGACCTGCGGGGCCGCGTCGTCCTGATCAACTTCTGGGCCACCTGGTGTCCCCCCTGCCGCAAGGAGTTTCCCTCCCTCGGGCGGGTGCTGGCGCTCTTCACCCCCGAAACCTTCGAGGTCCTCGCCGTCAACGTCGAGGAGGAGCCGGAGACAGTCAGGGCCTTTACTGGCACCGCTGCTGGCACCGCGTCTTTTCCGGTCCTGCTGGACGCGGAGTCCCGGGTGGTGATGTCCTGGCCGGTCAAGGGCCTGCCGACCAGTTTCCTGGTCGATCGCCAGGGCCGTCTGGCCTATAGTCTGACGGGCGAGCAGGAGTTCGATGATCCGGCCATCGTCCAGGCCATTCAGGGCCTGCAAGCGGCTGATTAGGGAGGCGATCGTCCCCGGCTTGCCTGGGTTCGAGTGGAGTTGGCGGGGCAGGGAGACACCAACCACCCGGTAGGTGTCATGGCTGCTTTCCGGCGGTCGTTGCCCCCATCAGACCAGCCGTGACCGGCCGGACCTCCCTGGCCGGCTGGAAACCGGACCAGGGAGAGGCAAGACTCAGCCACGCTGATCCTTGGGCAGATAATCCTTCTGGCGGTTACCCACGTAGACCTGGCGCGGACGGGCGATGCGGGTGCCCGGGGTGTGATTCTGCTCCCACCACTGGGCAATCCAGCCTGGCAGGCGGCCGATGGAGAACATGACGGTGAACATATTCACCGGGATGCCGATGGCCCGCAGGATGATGCCGCTGTAGAAATCCACGTTGGGATACAGGTTGCGGTCGATGAAGTAGGGATCGGACCGGGCGATGTCCTCCAGGCGGCGGGCGATCTCTAGGAGTGGATCACTGCCGCACAACTGCGGCACCAGTTCCTCCGCCACCTTTTGTAGGATCTGCGCCCGCGGGTCGAAGCTCTTGTAGACCCGGTGGCCAAAGCCCATGAGGCGGACCTTGCTGTCCTTGTCCTTGGCCAGTTTGACGTATTCCTCCGGGGTCATGTTGCCCTGGTGGATCTTGTCGAGCATCTCCAGGACCTCGACATTGGCGCCCCCATGCAGGGGACCCCAGAGGGCGCAGACCCCGGCGGCGCAGGAGGCGAAGAGATTGGCCCCGCTGGAACCAACCATGCGCACGGTGGAGGTGGAGCAGTTCTGCTCGTGATCGGCGTGCAGGATCAGGATCAGGTTCATGGCCCGGTTGATGAGGTCCGAGCAGACGTACTGATCGTAGGGCTGGGAGAACATCATGTGCAGGAAATTGGGCACATAACGCAGTTTGGGGTCCGGGTAGATGTAGGGCACGCCGCGGGAATGGCGATAGGCGTAGGCGGCGATGGAGCGGACCTTGCTGATCAGGCGGGCGGCGGCGATGAGGAATTGGGCCTCGTCTTCCAACTCGTAGAGTTCGGGATGGAAGCAGGACATGGAATTGATCATGGCCGAGAGGATGGCCATGGGCGGCGCCGTCCGCGGGAAGCCCTCGAACTGGTGCTTCATGCCCTCGTCCAGGTAGGCGAAGCGCGTCAGGTCCTTGGAAAAGGCGTCATACTCGGCGTCGGTGGGCAGGTGACCGAGGATCAGCAGCAGGGCGACCTCGATGAAGGTGGCGCCGTGGGCGAACTGCTCGATGGGGATACCCCGATAGCGCAGGATGCCCTTTTCACCGTCGATGAAGGTGATGGCGCTTTCGCAACTGCCGGTGTTGCCATATCCCTGGTCCAGGGTGATGTGCCCGGTCTGGTCACGCAATTTCGAGATGTCGATGGCGCGCTCTCCCTCGCTCCCTTCGATCACGGGCAGTAGGTAGCTTTTGTCACCCAGGATCAGGGTGGCGGGCTCGTGGGAGCGGGTGGGGGATGAAAGTGGCTGACGCATCGGACAAAACTCCTGTTTTAGTGGTTGTGATCAGAATCGATACCCCTCACTGGCGGGGTCGAGGGTCGGATGGGGGTGATGGTGGTTCCTGGCGGTAGGAGGGTGGTGTGCTGCCCGCCGCTGCCTTGACCTTTCCAGTGTACGACGAGGACGGCGATGCCGTCGGATAGATCGGCCCCGGTGGTGAAGGTTACCCCGACCCTGGGCTGGATCAGGTCCGCTCCGCGGTGGCCCCGGGGGACAAGGGGCGGATTATGACCCATGACCGCCGCTGCGGTAAGCCATCAGAACGGAGGACGGGATGGCGCCGACCAGGGCGCAAGGCGGCGGCGGGGCCGGTAGCGGGTCCCAGGGCGGGCATGGGGTTCAGGTCTCTTCTGGTCGGGGACGAGCCAAGACGCCAAAGACGCCGTCCGTCGCCATGATCCGCCGCCACAACCAGTAACCCGCCGCGAAGCGCGCCTCCTGGGCGGCCAACTGGTCGAGGGGGATCAGCAGGCGGCTGGCCGGGTCCGGTTGGGGCAGCGGGGCCTCCAAGTCGCGATGCAGGATCAGCCGTGTCAGGCCATTGCCGATCGGAGACAGTTTCTTGGCGGGCAGGCCATGGGCGACCAGGTGGCCCCAGCTTTGATGATTGCCGGGCCAGACGGCGGCGAGCAGGTGCCGGCGCCGCAGGGACTGGGCGAGGGATTGCCGCCAGGCGATGAGGCAGTGATGCAGGCCCCGTCCCCGCCAATCGGCCCTGACCATGGCCGAGGCCAGATAGGCGAGGTTGTCAGGCTCCGCCGGTGGTATCGCCAGGACATCGGCGCGACTCGGTTCCCCAGGCGCGGGCAGCGTCAGGGCGCCGTAGGCGATCAGTTCCTGCTCGGCGTCGAACAGGCCGGTGATGAGTCCCTGGTCCCCCATCACCCAGGGGCCCAGATGGGAGGCGGGAAAGGCGGGGCTCTCCGCCTCGAGGCGGTAGTAGTCGGGACTGTCCAGTTGGCGTTCGATCACGGTCCTTCGCAGGCTCGCCAGGGCGGTGGCATCGGCGGCGGTAAGGAGACGCCCCCGCAAGCCGGTGGGGAGGTTCGCGGGCAGGGATGGGGGAGGGTCGGGGAGGATTTGCCAACTCAGACCTCCACCACTTCGGCAAAGTTGAGCAGGCTCAGTGGTGGATAACATGACAGCTCCCTGGCTGTGGCCATGTTGATGAGAATCGAGAAACGCCGCAGGGTCTCGACCTGAATTTCGCCGGGGGCGCGACCCTCCACCAAGATCTGGAGCGCCTTGACCCCGGTCAGCCGGCCGATGCCGTAAGGCGAACTGGAGAGGGAGAAGAGGGCCCGACTGGACCGGACGATCAGTTCGGTAGCGGAAAAGGTGGGCAGGCGCTCCGCCAGGGCGGCCGCGGCCACCTCGTGGCGGTGGGTGGTGGTGATGAAGGTGTCCGGCCCAAGGTACAGCAGCTCCCCGCCCCGGACGCGACACTGGGCGATCAGATGGGGAATATCCGCCGGATCGGGTTTGCCGTCGGTCAAGGGTGCCGGGGCCTCGATCAGTTCCAGGTCGCGGCGGGCGCACTCATCGCGGAGCTCCTCGAGCACCAGCAACGAGTTACGCTCGGCGGGATTGAAAACCATCGCCAATCGGCGGATCGGGCGATAGGCGAGGATGGCGTTGACCTGGGCGGTGATCGGAGCGATGTGGATGGTGCCGGTGACGTTGCCACCGGGACGCTCCAGTTGGGGGACTATCTTGGCATCCAGGGGGGTGGCCACGTAGGTGAAGAGGACGGGCAGGTCGCGGACATAAGGTCCGGGATCGGGATCATCCCAGGGTCCCACCACCGCGCGGGTTTGTGGCGTGCCCCAGGTATAGACCAGATCGGGACGCAGATCCTTGATTTCTCTGACGATCCCTGGGAGCAGGCTGCTGTCGCCCCCCGTGTTGCGCGTGATGTAATCGATCTCCAGCCCGGAGCGGGCGAGATGGTCCTTGAAGCCCTGCTCGTTGGTGCCCTCGCCCCGTCCCAGGACCATGAAGATGCGGAAGCGACGGGAGGGGGTTGGCGTGTCCTGGGCCCCGGCGGCACCGGCCACCAGGCCCGCGCCGGTAGCGATCCCCCAGTGTAGCCAGCGGCGGCGGGTGAGTGAGGTCATGGCTGGGCCTCCAGGGGCTGAGGGGCGTGACGCACCCGACGAAAGAGTAGCCAAAACAACAGGGCGGAGCCGCCGCACACCAGTCCCAGGTTGACGGCCGCCTCGCGATAGGAGCTGTTGGCCGCCAGGCCGATCGCTACCAGGGGGCCAAGGGCGCCACCCAGGCGTTCCAGCAGGCGGTACCAGCCGATGGCGGTTATTTCCGCCACCCGGACCTGGGCGGCAAGCTGGGTCACCAGGCTGAGTTGCGGGGCGCTGATCAGGGCCTGGGCGGCTCCGAACAGGGCGATGGCCAGAAAGGGGCCCCAGGCCTGGTCGGTCATGCCCAGGGGGAGCAGGGCGGCCAGGGTGGCCAGGCCGCCGCCGATGATAAAGCCCCGCCGGATCTGCCAGCGGTCGGAGAGGTTGGCGGCCAGGGGCGAGGCCAGGATAAAGAAGAGGAAATACATCATCTGGGTGCGGCCGATCTCCGCCTTGTCGGCCCCGCTGTCCGTCAGCAGCAGGGGTAAGAGGCAGGAGAGCACGCCAGTCGCGGCCACCTTGGCCGGAATGGCGGAAAAGGTCATGAGGGCAATGAACCGGAGGTCCATCGCCAGCTTGGCAAACCCCGAACTCAGTCCCCCAGAACTGACTAGACTGACCGGGGAGTTCCGTGACTCCGGTCGGCCCTTCTTGGGCAGCAGCAGCGCCAGGGTCCCCGCAGCCGTCAGGGCCAGGACCGCCCCCACCAGCAGGGTCGTGGTGATACTGGCCTGATCGGCGATGATGCCACCCGCCACGGGCCCGCAGACCCCCGCCGCCAGCAGTGCGCCGATATAAAGGGCCAGGCCCCGGGCACGGTTATGCCCCTTGGTGTGATCGACAACCAGGCCCTGAGCCGTGATCAGGGCGAGTCCATAACCCAGCGCGGTCAGGCAGCGCCCGGCCATGAAGGCCAGAAGATGATCCGTCTGCGCGGTGAGGATCAGGCCAAGGGCGGACAGCAGGGCCGCGGTGGCGAAGGCGGCACAGCGGCCGATCCAGCCTGAGAACTGTGCCCCCAGGGGCTGGGAAAAGGCCCAGATCAGCATGAACAGGGTGATGGGCAGGCTGACCGCCAGGTCAAGGGGCAACCAGGGGGTGGTGGGGGCCAGGGTCTGGGCATGGGTGGGGATGAAGGGACGGGTGACTTCCTCCGAGAGGCAGAAGAGAAAGACCGGCAGTCGCAGAAACATCAGGTTAAAGGAATGAACGTCCCGCTGGCCGCTACCTTGTTCACCCAAGGCCCCGCCCGTCCCCGGGTTCACCCCGGTGCTAGCACGGTCCAGGAACAGATGCACCACCAGCAGCAGGACCTCGAAGGCCACCAGTACCGAGATCAGGATCACCGAGGCCACTTCCAGGATCAGGTCCGTCGAGGCCTTGGCGACCCAGGACGGGTCCAGCGACAGTCGCAGCCAGGCCTCGAGGTGATCGTGGGCGGTCAGCGTCGCGAGGGTCTCCAGGCCGGCGGCGGAGGCCGTGGTTGCGTCCGCCGTCACCACCGCCAACTTCGGTCGCTGGCCATGCGAGGCCAGGACCTTCTGGTCGAGGGTCTCCACGGCGATATAGGCAATATCGGGATGGGCCGACACCTCCTTGGCCAGGACCCCTGTCAGGCCCGGTAACTCCGCCAGGGGGATGCCAAATCCCAAGGCGCGGTTGATCTGACGCGTCAGGACCTCGGCGACACCCTGGGCCTTGAGGCGCAACTCCGGGAACAGCACCCGTTCAAACTGATGCAGGGCCAGCCAGGAGGCGAGCAGGGACAGGATCAGTAACAGGGCCAGGGTGACCGCCGTCAGGCGGAAGACCAGGGTCCGGAGCGGATCGCGAGGCATCCGCGGCCGATCGCCGCCCCGAATGACCCCGCCGGCCTGGCGGGTCAGGGCACCGGAAAACCGCAGGGTGAGGAACACGGTCATCAGGGTGAGCACGAGGGCGATGACCACCATCGGTATCGCCGATACCAGCAGCTCACCACGCACCTCAGCCAAGGCCCGCTGCAGGGTGCCCAGGCAGGCCCGGACACCCACCGCGCCGACGGTCTGGCCGAAGCCATTGGTCAGGGGCAGGCTGAGCAGCAGCTTGTTCTCCAGCCGGCGGCGACCGTCCACATAGCCATCGGCACTCGCCTCCTCATGGGTGCCGACCCGGTCGGCTTGGGTGGAGAACAGGATTCGCCCCTGCGTGTCCCAGATATCGATGCGCTCCACGTCACGCGCCTGGGCCGCCCGCTCCAGGGCCGCGGACAGGCCTTCCAGTTCCGCCAGTTCCAGCCCAAGGGTCAACCCGGTCTCGGTCTGCCGGCGCACCTCTTCCAGCACCAGTTCCAGCCGGTCGCCGGTGACATCGAGCAGGCGCTGATCGAATTTCAAAAAGGCCAGGATCAGCGCCAGGGCGATGGTGGTGGCGACGGTGAGGGCGATGACCGCCCCGACCCACCCAGTGAGGGCATGGCGGCCACCAGTCATCGCGGCTCCAAGGGTCGGGTTACCGGTATGACTCGCGGGGGCCGGGGATGACGACATGATCCTGAGGGTGAGGGTGCGGAAAGGGGCTTGATGAAGAACGCATCTTCGGTTTTGGCAGCGACGAGGAGCCGGGGAAACCGAAAACGACTGGGCGATGACGATATATGATCGCATATTCCCGGCGTGATGCGGCGCGGCGCGGGGGGCAGGCAACCCCGCGTGGGGCTTGTTTTTCTCGCCCCTACGCCCCTAGATGGCCTTCATCGCTTCCTGCCATGGCCAGGAGCGACTGGAAGGCCGGGGCCCTGGAGAAGAGCCATGTGGAGGAGAATACCGGATGGTGAGGATTCTACTGGTGGAGGACGACCGTGATCTGCGGGAGGAGGTTGCTGACTTTCTGCGCGGCGAGGGCCATGTGGTGCGCGAGGCCGGATCGCGGCAGGAATTTCGTGCCCTCATGGCGGAGGAACCCTGCGATATCGCCCTCCTCGACCGTCGCCTGCCCGATGGCGATGGCCTGGACCTGATCGGGGAGGGGCGGGCGGTGGGCTGGCGCTGTGGTTTTGTCCTCCTCACCGCCCGGGATGCCGCCCCAGAGCGTATCGCCGGGTACGAGACCGGGGCCGACCACTATCTCACCAAGCCGGTGCGCCTGGACGAACTGGCGGTCATCCTCAAATCCCTGGCTCGCCGCCTCCACCTCGACACCCATTGGCGCCTCCACCTGGCCCTGGGGTTGCTCCATGCGCCGAATGGGCAAAGGATCGATCTGACCGGCCTGGAGGCAGCCTTCCTGGCCATCCTCGGCGCCCACCTCCACCAGCCCCTGGACCGTCGCCAGATCATCCAGGAACTGGGGCGGGATTTCCTCAGCTATGATCCGCGCAATCTGGACGCCTTGCTGCGCCGGTTGCGCCGCAAGGTCCGCGAGGCCGCCGGCGCGGATCTCCCCGTGCTGACCCGGCATGGACTGGGTTACGTCCTGGTGGAGGATCTGGTCATCGAGAACGGGTGAAGGGGTTCGACCCGAAGGAACCAACCATGGCTGGGCGATAACCCCAGGTGGATGTCAGGGGTTCGGCTCCTCCAGGGGCAGCCACAGGCTGAACTCACAGCCGCCCGTCGCCAGATTGGTCACGCCCGCCCGCCCCCCATGGCGGCGCGCCACCTTGTCCACCAGGTAGAGGCCCAGGCCCGCGCCGGTCTCGGTACTGTTGTGACCACGCCGGAAACGGCGAAAGATCAGCGGCAGGTCCTCCTCCGGCACCCCCGCCCCCGCGTCCCGGACCCGGACCCGCAGCCCCCCTTCGGCCACGTCCAGGTGGATCAGCACCGGTTCGGTGGGTGGCGAATGGCGGCGGGCGTTTTGCAGCAGGTTGCGGATGGCCAGCCGCAGCAGGCCCGCGTCGCCGGTGCAGATGGGGACCGGGGAAGCTTCCAGGATCATCTCGGGACCCGGGGTGTCCCGCAGGTCGTCCATGGCGGCGTTACAGATCCGACCCAGGTCCAGGGGTGCCCGCCGCAGGGGGGCATCGGCGCTGGCCAGGCGTTCAGTTGATAGGTAATCATCCATCAGGCGAGTCAGGCGGTCGCTGGCGCGGCGGATCTTCTCGCCCCGGGCCCGGCCCTTGGCGTCCAGGGTTGGGTCTAGCAGCAGGTTGTGCGCCGCCGCCGCGATAATGCTCAGGGGGGTGCGCACCTCGTGGGAAACCAGGCTCAGAAAGTCCTCCTGCTCCTCCCGCAGCCGGCGTTCCGCCGCCGCCTGAGCCTCCGCCAGCGTCTTCTCCCGCCGCAGGCGCTTATGCACGGAGAAGATTGACAGGCTCAGCACCAGGGTCTGGAGCAGGGCGCCGATCGCCAGACCCTGGTCGCTCAGCAGGCCGGGCGGCAGCCATCCCCGGGTCCGGGCCAGGTCGACCACCAGGCCGAGACCGTAGAGGCCGAAGGCCAGCAGAAAGGAGCGCGCCCGTTCGTCGCCGTGCCAGGCGAGACCCAGGGCCAGGAGCAGGGAAAGACCGATCAGTAGGCCCCGGGCCGGCTTGGCCAGGGCCAGGGCCAGGTCGGGAAACCCGCCGAGGACCAGCAACAGCCCCACCACGGCCACGAGATTGGCGGCCCCGAGCACCTGGCGGCGCCAGAAGGCGCTGCCGCGGAGGAGACCGACATAATCGAAGATGAAGCGCTGCATGACCGGCAGGGACAGGCAGATCAGGGCCGCCATCACGGCGTTGGCCAGGCCGGGGAGCCAAAAGTCCGGTTGCGCCTGTTGTAGCCAGCCGCCGGCGATGAGGGCCGCCAGCAGGTTCAGGGCGACGTAGAGGGTGAAGAGGTAGTGGGTCCGTTCCTGGCTCCACATCCAGAAAAAGGCATGGAGCAAGGCGATGAGGGCATAGACCCCGAAGTAGAGCCCCCAGACCCGGGCCTCGGCCATGGCCGCCTCGGTGAAGGCCAGGGGGGGCCAGAGGGTGATCACCGGGCGGCTGGGCAGCCGGGTCTCCAAGCGCAGGTAGTAGGTCGTCGGCGCGTCGCCCGGCTGGAGGCGGAAGAGCGGCTGGCGGTAATCCACTTCCCGTTCCGACCAGGGCCAGGCTTGACCCGAGCGCCGTTCGCTAAAGCCACCCCCGGGCTGGGGCGCGAAGAGCCGCACATCGTCGAGGGTGGCGGGCGCCACCTCCAGCCAGGCCTCATCCGGCCCGGTGGGCGCGCGCTCCAGGGTGAGACGCAGCCAGAGGACAACCCCGGGGCTGGTGGGGTCCCCCAGGGGCGACGGCAGTTGGCGGGGCAGGGGATTGAACCCGGGGGCCTGGACCGTCGCCACCTGGGCGATCGTCCAGGTCCCCCCGGGGTCGAGGAGGAAGTCCAGGTGGTCGCTCAGATCGAGCTTGCTGGCGATGGGGAGCGTCAGGACGGTGGGTGGCGTGGCCACCAGGGGCCCGGCCAAGAGCCAGAGGAGGAGCAATGCCAGCAGGCGAGGCAAGGGCTTCATGACCGGGCATCTTAGCGCATACCCATCGCCTTTCAGTTTTCGGCCGCGAAAGGAAGGGTCGGGTGGCGTCTGGCGGGTGTGTCGACCGCAGGGATGCGGTCGTCAAGCCTACAAGGACGTATCCACGGCGTCCCCCGCCAGATGCCACCCGACCCGGGAAAACCGAAGCTTGTGCGCGATGTCTATCAACGCGCCCGCCGGGGGCCAGGCGTGAAGGCCGGGCTCAGTGGGTGCGCATCTGGGCCATCCGCTCCAGGTCCTGGGCCTCGAGGTCCATGCCGACGACCTCCCCGGGGTTGAGGCTGATGGCGTAGCCGATGCCCAGCTTCTCCAGGATCCAGGTGAATTCCACCACCAGACCGCCCCCATATCCGGGAAAGTCGCGGACGAAGCCCTTGGCCCGCTCCGGGCTGGTAAAAAGGACCAGCACCTCGCCATTGTCGGTCTCGATCTTGAGGGGGCGGGCGACCTTGTCGGTTTGCAGACCGCCGATCTGGTGGCGCTCATGGATCGGCATGAAGACCTCGGAGCCGAGGAGGGTGGCGATGAAATCCTCGGCGGGGATCTGGCCCTCCTGGGCGGCGATGAGCTGGCGCTCCAGATCGTTTTGCGGGATGAAGGGGGTCATGAGGGGGGTCACCTGAGCTGTCCAAAGAGTCCGGCATAGCTGGTGGTCGTTGGGATTGGCTTCAAGTAACGGGGTTCCGCGGGGAAGGCCCGCTATCTGGTTCGGGTCCGCGGGTCCCGGTTACCGGTTGGATATTGGTCCGTCGGGCACCATCATTCTTTAAGGTTCACTTGCGCGGGCATCTTCACGTCATGACCACCTCACCGCCCCTTTGGCATCATCGCGACGCCCCCGACGCCCTGGCGGCCCTGGCCAGCGGACCCGAGGGCCTCACCGAAGTGGAGGCCCGGGCACGGCTGGAGCGCCATGGTCCCAACCGCCTCACCCCGCCCAAGAAGCGCGGCGCCCTGATGCGCTTCCTGTTGCAGATCCACAATGTCCTCATCTATGTCTTGATCGGAGCCGCCGGCGTCACGGCGGCCCTGGGGGAGTGGACCAACACCGGCGTCATCCTCGGCGTGGTCATCATCAACGCCTTCATCGGCTTCATTCAGGAGGGCAAGGCGGAAAAGTCCCTGGATGCCATCCGCAACCTGCTCTCCCCCCGCGCCACCCTGATCCGCGAGGGGCACCGGCGCGAGGTGGCCGCCGAGGAACTGGTGCCCGGCGACATCGTCCTGCTGACCTCCGGGGACAAGGTGCCCGCCGATCTGCGCCTGATCGAGGTGCGCAACCTGCGCATCGAGGAGGCCGCCCTGACCGGGGAGTCCGAACCCGTGGAGAAGGGCCTGGCCCCCGTCGCCGCCACCGCCCCCATCGGCGACCGCACCTGCCTGGCCTATTCCGGCACCCTGGTGGTCTTCGGCCAGGGGCGGGGCCTGGTGGTGGCCACCGGCGACGCGACCGAGATCGGCCGCATCGGCCGCCTGCTGGCCAGCGTGGAAGGGGTCACCACTCCCCTCTTCAAGCAGATGGCGGTCTTCGGCCAGTGGCTGACGGTGGGCATCATGGGCCTGGCCCTCTTTGCCCTGGTTTTCGGCCTGCTGGTCCACGATCAGGGCCTGGCCGACATGTTCCTGGCCGCCGTGGGCATCGCCGTCGCCGCCATCCCCGAGGGGCTGCCCGCCATCCTGACCATCACCCTGGCCCTGGGCGTCCAGCGCATGGCCAGCCACCGCGCTATCATCCGCCGCATGCCGGCGGTCGAGACCCTGGGGGCGGTCACCGTCATCTGTTCCGACAAGACCGGCACCCTGACCAAGAACGAGATGACCGTGCGGCGGCTGGTCACGGCGGAGCGTCTCATCACCGTGGAGGGTTCGGGCTACGCCCCCCATGGCGCCTTTCTGGCGGCGGGGCGGGATCTGGATCCGCTGGCGTCCCCGGACCTGGCGGAGCTGGGGCGGGTTGCTCTGCTCTGTAACGACGCCAGCCTGCGCGAGTCGGGCGGGGACTGGCACCTGGAGGGGGACCCCACCGAGGGCGCCCTGATCACCCTGGGTCGCAAGATGGGCCTGGACCCGCGCTTCGAGGCCGGGGCAATGCCGCGCATCGACGTCATCCCCTTCGAGTCCCAGCATCGCTTCATGGCCACGCTGCACCACGATCACGCCGGCCATGCCTTCGCCTTCCTCAAGGGCGCCCCGGAGGAGGTGCTGCTGCGCTGCACCCATCAGCGCCAGGCCGGCGAGGATCGGCCCCTCAATCGTGGCTGGTGGCTGGACCAGATGGAGGCCATGGGCCGTGACGGCCAGCGCGTCCTCGCCCTGGCCTTCGCCCCCATGCCCGCCGGCAAGACCGACCTGGCCTTCGCCGATCTGGAGGGCGGTCTGACCCTGCTCGGCCTGGCGGGCATCATGGACCCGCCGCGGGAGGAGGCGATCCGCGCCGTGGCCAAGTGCCAGGCCGCCGGCATTGGCGTCAAGATGATCACCGGCGATCACGCCATCACCGCCCAGGCCATTGGCGCCAGCATGGGCATCGGCCGCGGCCAGGCCCTCACCGGCGCCGAGATCGAGGAACTGGACGACGAGGCCCTGCGCCAGGTGGTGGCGACCACCGATGTCTTCGCTCGCGCCAGCCCCGAGCACAAGCTGCGCCTGGTCCAGGCCCTGCAAGCCAACGGCGAGGTGGTGGCCATGACCGGCGATGGCGTCAACGACGCCCCGGCCCTCAAGCGGGCCGACGTGGGCGTGGCCATGGGCCACAAGGGCACCGAGGCCGCTAAGGAGGCGGCGGAGATGGTGCTGGCCGACGACAACTTCGCCACCATCGAGGCCGCCGTGGAAGGGGGTCGCACCGTTTACGACAACCTGCGCAAGGCCGTCATCTATGTGCTGCCGGTCAGCTCCGGCCAGGCCGCCATGGTGCTGGTGGCGGTGCTGCTGGGCATCGCCCTGCCCATCACCCCGGTCCAGATCCTGTGGGTCAACATGGTCACCGCCGTCACCCTGTCCCTGGCCTTCGCCGTGGAGCGGCCCGAGGCCGACATCATGCGCCGCCCGCCGCGGGACCCGGCCACCCCCCTGATCGACGGCTTCATGGTGTGGCGCATCCTGTTCGTGACGGTGCTCATGGCCACGGCCTCCTTTGGCCTCTACCTGTGGGAGAAGGCCAGCGGCAGCGACCTGGTCACCGCCCGCACCGTGGCGGTCAACGCCCTGGTCATGGCGGAGATGTTCTATCTGTTCAACTGCCGCAGCCTCCAGGGTTCCATCCTCAATCGCGAGGGCTTCCTGGGTAACACCCTTGCCCTCCAGGTCCTGGGCCTACTCCTGCTGCTGCAACTGGCCTTCACCTATATCCCGCTGATGCAGAACCTGTTCCAGACCGCCGCCATCGACGCCGCCGCCTGGCTGCGCATCCTGGGGGCGGGCGTCCTGCTGCTGCTCGTCGTCGAGGGGGAGAAGGCCCTGATCAGCCGCTTCAGACGCCCGGCCGAGCGGCGGTCATGAGGGCCCGCGTGACGCCAGACGCCCCCCGACCCGGAGAAAACGAAAATTGCTGGGCGATGACCATGAATGACTTGCGATGGGTGACGATACCTGATGCAGCACGCTGATCCCCACGACCATGACGCCCCAGCGGCCTATCTCTGGGTAGCGCTCTTCCCCCTGGCCGCCTTCGTCCTGCTGGCCTGGGGGCTGATCCAGCATCCCTTGCCCTGGCACTGGGAACTCCCCTGGGTGCCGGGCCTGGGGATCGCTCTGGCCTTCCGGATCGACGCCTTCAGTGCCCAGATGCTGGCCCTGATCACCGGGATCGGCACCCTGGTGTTCGTCTATGCCAGTGGCTATCTGGCCCACGAACCCAAGGCGGGACGGCTGCTGGGGGTCCTGCTCCTGTTCATGCTGGCCATGATCGGCGCGGTCAGCGCCGACAACCTGATCCTGTTGTTCCTGTTCTGGGAGTTGACCAGCCTCGCCTCCTTCCTGCTGGTGGGCTTCAAGC
>WBZM01001302.1_pt1 | contig 25432 bp, 18 predicted proteins | sample 5204271 | NCBI WGS metagenome assembly WBZM01 (sample SAMN12344346, study PRJNA552823) | activated sludge metagenome | biome: Activated sludge suspended growth; feature: Nitrification reactor; material: Wastewater; isolation source: activated sludge from nitrification reactor of wastewater... | reverse complement strand
GCGCAACGCGGCCGCGCAGCGCCGCGCTGGCCGCCGCGCTGCTCGGCGCGGCGCTGCTGCCGCCGCCGGCCGCACTGGCACAGGCCCAGGGCGCCAAGCCGGCGCCGCCGGCCGCTTCCAAGGCGCAGCCGGCGCGCGGCCGCTTCGCCGGGGGCGAGCCGGTGACGCTGAACTTCGTCAACGCCGACATCGAGGCGGTCTCGCGCGCGATGGGCGCGATCCTCAAGCAGCAGTTCGTCGTCGATCCGCGCGTGAAGGGCCAGATCACGCTGTTCAGCGAGCAGCCGATCACGCCGCGCGAGGCCTATCTCAACTACCTCGCCGCGCTGCGCGGCCTGGGCTTCACGGTGGTCGAGGTCGGCGGCCTGTTCAAGGTGGTGCCCGAGGCGGATGCCAAGCTGCAGAGCGGCACGGTGGCGGTGGGCGACACGAGCCGCCGCGGCGACCAGATCCTCACGCAGATCTTCAAGCTCAACCACGAGAACGCCAACAACCTCGTGCCGGTGCTGCGCCCGCTGATCAGTCCGAACAACACCATCAACGCCAACCCGGGCAACAATTCGCTGGTCATCACCGACTACGCCGACAACCTGCAGCGCATCGCCAAGATCATCGCGGCGATGGACACGCCGGCGGCCGGCGAGGTCGAGGTGATCCCGCTGCGCCACGCGGTGGCGGCCGATCTGGCGCCGATCGTGCAGCGCCTGGCCGATGCCAGCGGCGCGGCGGCCGTTCCCGGCGCGGCGGTGACCGGCGGCGCCACCACCTCGGTGATCGCCGACTCGCGCAACAACAGCATCCTCGTGAAGGCCGGCAGCCCGGCGCGCATGGCCAGCATCCGCTCGCTGGTCGAACGGCTCGACCAGCCGCCGCAGGGCTCGGCCGCGGCCGGCAACGTCTGGGTGGTGCACCTGAAGAACGCCGACGCCACCAAGCTCGCACAGGTGCTGCGCGCCGCCTTCGCCACCAACGCCACCGCTGGCGGCTCGGCGGGCGGCGCGAGCCTCGGCGTGGCCGGCACGGCGGCACCGGCCGCCGCGGTGGCACAGCCGGCCGGTGGCCAGGGCGGCGCCTCGGTGCAGTCGACCACGCCGGTGTCGGCCGGCGCCGGCCCTTCGACCGGCGGCTTCATCCAGGCCGACCCGTCGACCAACTCGCTGATCATCACCGCGCCCGAGCCGCTGTACCGCCAGGTGCGCGGCATGATCGACCAGCTCGACTCGCGCCGCGCACAGCTCTACATCGAGAGCATGATCGTCGAGGTGTCGGGCGACAACGCCGCCGACTTCGGCCTGCAGTGGCAGGGCCTGGTGGGCAGCAGCGGCGACAAGTACGGCCTGTTCGCCGGCACCAGCAACTCGGTGGGCGGCCCCAGCATCATCTCGCTGTCGCAGACCGGTGCGGGCTCGGGTACCACGCTGCCAGGCGACGGCATCAACATCGCGCTGATCCGCAACTACGGCGGCACGTACGCGCTGGCCGCGCTGGCGCGCGCGCTGCAGACGCAGGCCAACACCAACATCGTCTCGACGCCGAACCTGATCACGCTCGACAACGAGGAGGCGAAGATCGTCGTCGGCGAGAACGTGCCCTTCATCACCGGCCAGTACACCAACACCGGCACCGCGACGACCAACCCGTTCCAGACCATCGAGCGCAAGGACGTCGGCATCACGCTGCGCATCCGGCCGCAGATCGGCGAAGGCGGCACGGTACGCATGACGATCTACCAGGAGCAGTCGGCGGTGAAGGAAACCACCGCGGCCGGCACCAGCAACGCCGGCCCGTCGACCACCAAGCGCTCGATCGAGTCGACCGTGGTGGTCGACGATGGCGCGATCCTCGTGCTCGGCGGCCTGATCAGCGAGACCTTCAAGGACACCAAGGCCAAGGTTCCGCTGCTCGGCGACATCCCGGTGCTCGGTGCACTGTTCCGCAGCGAGAAGCGCGAGAAGAACCGCAGCAACCTGATGGTGTTCCTGAAGCCGACCATCATGCGCGACGGCGATGCCGCCTCGCGGCTTTCGCTCGACCGCTACGACCTGATCCGCGCGCGCCAGCAGGAGGCCCAGCCGGCGCCCAACCTGCTGCTGCCGCTGAAGGACGCGCCGGTGCTGCCGCCCGCCGCGGTGCCGGGCGCGGCGCCCGCCGCCTCCGCGCCGGCGCAGTAGGGAGCCACGATCATGGGCGCGCGTCACCCCCTGCCCTACGCCTTCGCGAAGGCGAACACGCTGCTCCTCGAGGACGACGGCGAGCGCATGGTGCTGTGGGCGCCGGAATCGGTGCCGCTGCCGGCGCTCTCCGAGGTGCTGCGCCTGTACGACGTCGACGCACTCGAGCGCGAGGCGGCGCCTTCGCTGGCCAGCCGCATCGCCGCGGCCTATGCCGGTGGCGAGTCGAGCGCGGCGGCGGTGGTCGGCGAGGTGGAAAGCGCGGTCGACCTGACGCGCATGATGCAGGACCTGCCCGCGGTGGAAGACCTGCTCGAGGCCGCCAACGACGCGCCGATCATCCGCATGCTCAACGCGCTGCTGACGCAGGCCGCCAAGGATGGCGCGAGCGACATCCACATCGAGCCCTACGAGCGTAGCTCGGCGGTGCGCTTCCGCGTCGACGGCACGCTGCGCGAGGTGGTGCAGCCCAACAAGGCACTGCATGCCGCGCTGATCTCGCGCCTGAAGATCATGGCCGAGCTCGACATCGCCGAGAAACGCCTGCCGCAGGACGGCCGCATCTCGCTGCGCATCGGCGGCCGCGCGGTCGACGTGCGCGTCTCCACGCTGCCCTCGGCGCACGGCGAGCGCGCGGTGCTGCGCCTGCTCGACAAGGGCGAATCGAAGTTCAGCCTCGAGTCGCTCGGCATGAGCGGCGACGTGCTCACGCGCTTCGACCGACTGATCCAGCAGCCGCACGGCATCGTGCTCGTCACCGGCCCGACCGGCTCGGGCAAGACGACCACGCTGTACGCCTCGCTCGGCCGCGTCGACACCAGCACCACCAACGTGCTGACGGTGGAGGATCCGGTCGAGTACGAGCTCGCGGGCATCGGCCAGACGCAGGTCAACCCGAAGATCGACCTCACCTTCGCGAAGGCGCTGCGCGCCATCCTGCGCCAGGACCCGGACGTGATCATGATCGGCGAGATCCGCGATTTCGAGACCGCGCAGATCGCCATCCAGGCCTCGCTGACCGGCCACCTGGTGCTCGCCACGCTGCACACCAACGACGCGCCCAGCGCGGTGACGCGGCTGACCGACATGGGCGTCGAACCGTTCCTGCTGTCGAGCTCGCTGCTCGGCGTGCTGGCGCAGCGCCTGGTGCGCAAGCTCTGCCCGCACTGCAAGAAGCGCGACGAGCGCGGCCGCTGGCACCCGGTGGGCTGCGCCGAATGCGGCATGAGCGGCTACAAGGGCCGCACGGGCGTCTACGAGCTGATGGTGGCCGACGAGAAGGTGCAGGCGCTGATCCACAGCCGTGCCGCCGAGAGCCAGCTGTTCGTGGCCGCCGAGGAAGCCGGCATGCGCTCGATGCGCGAGGACGGCGAGCGCCTCGTCGGCGAAGGCATCACTTCGCTCGAAGAGGTGCTGCGCGTGACCCGAGAGTAGCCGTGCCGGCCTACAAGTTCGAAGCCCTCGACGCTGCCGGCAAGGCCACCTCCGGCCTGCTGGAGGCCGACAACGCCAAGGCCGCGCGCGCCCAGCTGCGCGCGCAGTCGCTGGTGCCGCTGGACGTCAAGGCGGTGGCGGCCGACAGCACGCCGGCCGGCACGCTGAGCTTCAAGCGCAAGGTGTTCGGCAGCACCGGGCTGACGGTGTGGACGCGCCAGCTCGCCGGCCTGGTCGGCTCGGGCCTGCCGCTCGAACGTGCGCTCACCGCGCTGGCCGAGGAAGCCGAGGACAACCGCCAGCGCGAGCTGGTGGCGCACCTGCGCAGCGAAGTGAATTCCGGCTCGTCGTTCGCCCGCGCGCTGGCCACGCTGCCGCGCGAGTTCGACGACGTCTACCGCGGCGTGGTCGCGGCCGGCGAGGCCAGCGGCGCGCTCGGCGCGGTGCTGGAGAAGCTGGCCGACGACCTGGAAGAGCGCCAGGCGCTGCGCGCCAAGCTGATCGGCGCGACGCTCTACCCGGCCATCGTGTCGCTGATCGCGGTGGTGATCGTGGTCTTCCTCGTCACCTACGTCGTGCCGCAGGTGGCCTCGGTGTTCACCACCTCCAAGCGCGCGCTGCCGGCGCTCACCGTCGCGATGCTCGCGATCAGCGGCTTCCTGCGCAGCTGGGGCTGGCTGCTCGTGCTGGCGCTGGCTGGTGCCATCGGCATGCTGCTCTTCGCGCTGCGCAACGAGGCCTTCCGCGAACGCTTCGACGCCGCCTGGCTGACGCTGCCGCTGATCGGCCGGCTCTCGCGCGGCTACAACGCCGCGCGCTTCGCCGGCACGCTGGCGATGCTGGCCGGCGCCGGCGTGCCGATCCTGAAGGCGCTGCAGGCCGCCGCCGAGACGCTCTCCAACCGCGCGATGCGCGCCGATGCGATGGAAGCCCTGGTGCAGGTGCGCGAAGGCGCGCCGCTCGCCTCGGCGCTGGCCACCAAGAAACGCTTTCCCGGCCTGCTGGCGATGTTCTCGCGCCTCGGCGAGCAGACCGGCCAGCTGCCGGTGATGCTCGAGCGCGCCGCGCGCCAGCTCGGCGCCGAGGTGCAGCGGCGCGCCATGCAGATGGCCACCATCCTCGAGCCGCTGCTGATCGTCGCGATGGGCGGCATCGTGATGCTGATCGTGCTGGCCGTGCTGCTGCCGATCATCCAGCTCAACACCTGGGTCAAATGAGCGGCGAGTCGACCGCGCCACCGGTCGACTCGGCGCATGCGCTCGAGGAAGAGCTCGCCCGCCGTCTGTTCGGGCTGATGACGGTGCTGGTGCTGGTCGCCGCCGTCGCCTACCTGGCCGTCAACACCTGGTCGCGGCTCTGGCCGGAGGCGGCGGCGGCGCTGGCCGCGCTGCTCGTCACCGTGGCGGTCTGGCGCCAGGTGCGCCGCAGCGGCCGCTCGCGCGCCGGCATCCGCTTCATCGGCTGGACCGCCTTCGTCGCGCTCAGCACCGGCCTGCTGCGCCAGGGCGACGCAGGCGCCCCGGCGCTGTGGTGGCTGAGCGTGCTGCCGGTGCTGCTGCTGCAGGGCGGGGCGCTGGTCGACGGCGTGTTGATGGCCGCGCTGATCGGGCTGGAGGCCGCGCTGGCGGACACGCTGGGGCGTGCGCTGGGCGTCACCACCGTCGACATGGAACAGCTCGGGCACTGGCGGCGCGAGGTGGCGATCGCCGGCTCGCTGTCTGTCAACGCGATCGTGCTGGTGATGGGCATCCGCTGGCGTCGCGCCCTGCTGGCCGAGCTCGACAACGCGCGCGAGCGCGCCGAGGAGGCGGCGCGCGCCAAGAGCCGCTTCCTCGCGCACATGAGCCACGAGGTGCGCACGCCGCTGCACGGCATCGTCGGCGCCAGCGAGCTGCTGCGCGGCACGCGGCTCGACGAGGGGCAGCGCCAGGTGCTGTCGGTGCTGCGGCGCAGCTCGTCCGCACTGATGGCGCTGGTCGACGACGTGCTCGACTTCTCCAAGCTCGAGGCCGGGCGCATGCGCGTCGCGCAGGAGCGCTTCGACCTGCACGACACGATCCACGACGCCGCCGAGGTGTTCTCGCCGCAGGCCGAGGCCAAGGGCGTCGACCTGCTGTCGCACTGCACCGCCGACCTGCCGGTCAGCACCGTCGGCGATGCCGCGCGGCTGCGGCAGATCCTGCACAACCTGGTCGGCAATGCGGTGAAGTTCACCGAGCGCGGCGAGGTGCGTGTGTTCGCGTCGCCCGAGCCCGGCCCGGACGGGTCGCCCTGGGTGCGCATCGCCGTGCGCGACACCGGCATCGGCATGGATCCGGCTCAGCTCGCCGGCCTGTTCCGCGCCTTCGAGCAGGCGGACCTGAGCACCACGCGCCGCTTCGGCGGCAGCGGCCTCGGGCTCGCGATCGCGCGGGAGCTGGCCACGCTGCTCGGCGGGCGCATCGAGGTGCAGAGCCAGCCGGGCCAGGGCTCCACCTTCATGCTGCTGCTGCCGCTGGCCGATCCGGAGGCGGGCGCATCGCCCGAGCCGCTGCTGCGCGGCGTCGAGGTCGTGGTGGCGAGCCCCAGCCGCAGCCGCCGCGACGACCTCGACGAACTGGTGCGCCGGCACGGCGGTGCGTGCCTGCCGAACGAGTTCGCCGATCGTGCCATCGACCCCGCTCCGGCAGGCACGCGCCGCGTCCTGATGTGGGACGTGCACGGCCTCGCGCCCGCCGGGATGTCGCCGGACCGCCTCGCCGACCGCCTCGCCGCGGCCGGGCAGCGCGGCGTGCTGCTGGTTGGCCAGGCCACCGATGCACGCACGCTGCCGCGCGAGCTGGTGCCGCTGTACCGTCCGGCCACACCGGCACGCGTGCTCGAGGCGCTGCAGCGTGCGCTCGCGCCGCCCAGCCCCGACAGCGCCCGCATGGAGCTGGAGGCCGCCGCGCGCGGCGACGCCGCGGCGCTGCGCGTGCTGCTGGTGGAAGACAACCTCGTCAACCAGCTCGTCGCGCAGTCGCTGCTGGAGCGTCTCGGCGCGCAGGTGGTGCTGGCCGGCGACGGCGAGCAGGCGCTGCAGCGCCTGGCAGAGCAGGCCTTCGACCTGGTGCTGATGGATTGCCAGATGCCGGTGCTCGACGGGAGGGACTGCACGCGCCGCTGGCGCGAGATCGAGGCGCGCGAGGGCCGCCGTCGGCTGACCGTGGTGGCCATGACGGCCACCATCGATGCCGAGGCCCGCACGGCCTGCACTGCCGCCGGCATGGACGACTTCCTGCCCAAGCCCGTGAACCAGGGGCAACTCGAGGCATTGTTGGCACGCGTCGTGCAAGCAACTGCGCGGTGATTCGGGTTTTGTTCGATGTCTCGGCGCGGGGAGCCTTTGCTTCAATAGCATCGAGACACCGTGGTCCAGGAGGTTCGATCGATGACGTCGTCGAATGATCTCGTGCCCATGCCGCGCAGCGGCCTGCCGATCGCGCACATGCGCAGCGTGTACCGCGTCGGCGACGTCGAGCGGCGGCTCGACAAGCTGCCCCCGAAGGAGCACGAGAGCCTGCGCTCCACCTACGAGCGCATGATCGAGAAAGGTCCGGAGCGCTTCCAGGTCAAGCCCTCCGGCCTGCCGTCGATGGACCATCTCTACGACGACCTGCCCAACTTCGCCGAGGTGCTCGACGACGTGCGCCGCCAGCTCGCGCTGTGCGAAGACAGCCGCGACGCACTGGAAATCACGCCGCTGCTGCTGCTCGGCCCGCCGGGCGTGGGCAAGACGCACTTCGCGCGCGCGCTGTCGCACCTGCTGGGCACCGGCATGGGCTTCATCTCGATGAGCTCGATGACCGCCGGCTGGGTGCTCTCCGGCGCCTCCAGCCAGTGGAAGGGCGCGCGCCCCGGCAAGGTGTTCGAGACGCTGGTCGACGGCCAGTACGCCAACCCGGTGATGGTGGTCGACGAGATCGACAAGGCCGGCGGCGAGCACGCCTACGACCCGCTCGGTGCGCTCTACAGCCTGCTCGAGCACGACACCGCGCAGGCCTTCATCGACGAATTCGCCGAGGTGCCGATCGATGCCAGCCAGCTGATCTGGGTCGCCACGGCCAACGACGAGCGCAGCATCCCCGATCCCATCCTGAACCGGATGAACGTCTACGAGGTGCAGGCGCCCGATGCCGAGGCGGCCCGCCGCATCGCAGCCAAGCTCTACGCCGGCATCCGCGCCGAGCACGACTGGGGCTCGCGCTTCGAGCCGCAGCCTCGGCCCGACGTGCTGGACCGGCTCGCCGAGATGGCGCCGCGCGAGATGCGCCGCGCCTGGATGACCGGTTTCGGCAACGCCAAGCTCGACCGGCGCGACCACATCCTGGTGCGCGACCTGCCCGATGCGGGCCCGAAGCGGGGCACGATCGGCTTCGTGCAGTAGCGCGTCGCGCAGCGCGCCAGCTCAGGCGGCCCGTTCGGTGCCGTCCTCCGGCGCGCACCAGCGCCGCAGCACCTCGACCAGCTGCGCCCGCGTGAACGGTTTGGGCAGGTGGTCACTCATGCCGGCGGCGAGGCAGCGCTCGCGCGATCCTTCGAGCGCATTGGCAGTCAGCGCCACGATCGGCACCGGCCGCGCCCCGCGCAGCCGCTCCACCTCGCGCATCGCCAGCGAGGCCTGGTAGCCGTCCATCCCCGGCATCTGGCAATCCATCAGCACCAGGTCGAAGCGCCCCACGCTCCACAGTTCGAGTGCCTCGCGGCCGTTGGCGGCGGTCGTCACGCTGCAGTCCAGCGCCGCCAGGTTCGCCTGCGCGACCAGCTGGTTGACCTCGTTGTCTTCGGCCAGCAGGACACGCAGGCCGCGCGGCAGCGACTCGGTGTCGTGCCGGGACGCGTCGATCGTCGCCACGGCCTCCTCGGTCCCCAGGCCCGACAGCAGCCGGCGCACGGTGTCGCCGAGCTGGTGGCGGCGCAGCGGCTTGGTCAGCCAGGCCTGCACCGCCCGGCCGGCGTCGATGTCGGCATATGAAGCCGCCTCCAGCGAAGTCAGCACCGCGATCGGCAGCTGCGCGGTACGCGTCTCCCGCCGCAGCGCGCGTGCCAGCGACAGGCCGTCGACGAAGGGCATGTGCAGGTCGGTGAGCACGATGTCGAAGCCGAGACCGCGATCGGCGGCCTGCGTGGCCATCGTCAGCGCCTGGCGGCTGTCGGCGCACAGCGTCACTTCCAGGCCCAGGCCGGCCAGGTAGTGCTCGACGATCAGGCGGTTGGTCTCGCTGTCGTCGACTACGAGCGCACGCGCGCCGGCGAGGACGGCCTGCGGCGCGGCGCCGGCGGGCAGCTCGTCGGTGGCCGGCTCGAGCGGAAACCAGATGCGGAATTCCGAGCCTTCGCCCACCATGCTGGTCAGCGAGATTCCCCCGCCCATCAGCACGAGCAGGCGCCGGCAGATGCTCAGGCCCAGGCCCGTGCCGCCGAAGCGGCGCGTGGTCGAGCCGTCGCCCTGTTCGAAGGCATCGAAGATGATCTTCTGCGCCGGCTCGCTGATGCCAACGCCGGTGTCGCGCACGCTGATCTCGACGCGCGCCGGTGTGCCGGGCTCCTCGCGCAGGAGCCGCGCGGCCACGACGATCTCGCCGTGCATCGTGAACTTCACGGCGTTGGAGACCAGGTTGGTCAGCACCTGGCGCAGGCGCAGCGCGTCGCCGTTGATGCGACGCGGCAGCGCGAGGTCGATGCGGCTGAGCAGGTCCACGCCGTTGGCCTGGGCCGGCTTGGCGAACAGCGCCACCGTCTCTTCCACCACCTGGCCGAGGTCGAAGCCGTGGCGCTCCAGACGCATGCGCCCTGCCTCGATCTTGGAGAAGTCGAGGATGTCGTTGAGGATGGCCAGCAGCGTCTCGCCCGAGCCGAAGGCCGTGCGGGCGAACTGGCGCTGGCGTTCGGTGAGCGGCGAGTCCAGCAGCAGGTCGAGCATGCCCAGCACGCCGTTCATCGGCGTGCGGATCTCGTGGCTCATGTTGGCGAGGAACTCCGACTTCGCGCGGTTCGCGGCTTCGGCGGCTTCCTTCGCAGCGCGCAGGTCGCGCGTGCGCGCCTCGATGGTGGCCTCGAGGTCCTCGCGGTGGCGCTCGAGTGCGTCATCGCGCAGGCCGATCTGCGCGAGCAGTTCGTTGAACCGCTCCACCAGCCGCCGGATCTCCTGCGGCCCGGCCTCCTCGGCGCGGCGGTCGTACGCGTGGCTGTGCGCCACCTCGTCCATGAAGTCCACCAGCGCGCGCACCGGCCTCTCGACCTCGTCATGCACGCGCGCGGCGATGCGCAGGCCGACCAGCAGCGCCACCAGCGCCACGATGGCGGCCAGCAGCAGCCGCGTCGCCAAGGCGACCCACAGCGCCTCCAGGCTCTTCTCGATGACCAGCGTGCCCATCGGCTGGCCGTCGACCAGCACCGGCTCGCTGACGACGATGCAGCGCCAGTCGACCGACGCTTCTCCGGGCGGGGGGCGCAACTCGTGCGCCGCGTGCGCGTCCGTTCCGTTGCCGGCGTCACGGCGGTACTCCGCGAACACGCCGCCGCCCGGCGTGAGAAGCACCGCGTGCACGATGGTCGGCACCGCGGAAGCGCTGGCAATGGTGGTTTCGGCCGAGGGCCGGTCACCGAACGCGACCGCCCCGCGCAGGTTGCGCGACAGCACCGAGGAGACGCTGCGCGCCTCCTCCAGGGCCTGGCGGCGCCCGTTCCAGGCCTCGAACAGCGAAGAGAAGACGAAAGTGAGAGCCACCGCCAGCGCGACGGACGCGATCGCGGCACCGCGCAGGCGACTGTTGAGCGTACGCGAGCTCACGGTCGCGCTCCGCCATCGATCACGTTGCGGGCCACCTTGAGCAGCTCGGACGGCAGGCGCAGCTGCGCGCGGGTGGTGGCATCGCGGTGGATGTCGAAACGAAGGTTCGCGCCATCGCGCACGAAGCCGACCATGCCGCCCGCAGCGACGAAGGCCTCGCCCTCGCCGACGGTCAGCAGGCCCGGCTGTGGCGGCGGCGGCTTGCGGCCTTCGCGCTCGGGAACGAAGAGCACGTGGCAGCCGCGCGGCTCATCCCCTCGCGCAAGCTGTCGCACCGGCGCGAGCGCATGACCCTGCACCTTGCGGCCATCCAGCATGGCGAAGGCCGTGGCCCAGGCCGGATCGCTGCCGACGCTGCAGATCTGGAATGGCGCGCCCGCCGGCAGGCTGTCCGCAGGCCATTCGACGAACAAGGCGATGCGGTAGACGAAGGCGACCTTGAGCTCCTGCTCGCCGGCCAGCAAGGCCTGCGCGCGCGCACCCGCTGCCGCCGCCAGGCTCAGGGCCAGGGTCGCCACGACGCGGCGCATCAACGGGCCGGATTGCATGAGGACGTCGACCGCTCCGCCTCAGAACCCCTGGCGCCAGCGCAGGAAGACGCGGTGGTCGATCGGCGTGGCCAGGCCGGGAAGCAGGTCCTGCTGGAATTCCACCGTCGGCGGGCGCAGCAGGTTGGTACCGCCGACCTGCAGTTCGGTGGCGCGACCGACGCGCCAGGTGAGCGTCGCGTCCAGCGCCGTGAAGGCTTCGACACGGTGCGCCAGGTCGTCGGCAGCACCGCGCGCGCCGACGTGGCGCAGCCGCGCGTCGAGGCGCCATCCCGGCACGAGCTCGATCACGCTTCGCCAATGCGCCAGCCAGCGCGGCGTGGCGTACAGCAGCGTCTGCACGCCCGGCGACAGGGCCCCGCGCGGCGTGCGCACATCGAACCGGCTGAGGCCCCACTGGAAGCGGTAGCCGGCAGCCGGTCGCCATTCCGCGGCACCCTCGAAGCCGCGCAGGCGCGTGGCGTACGGCCGAGAGATCAGATCGAGTTCGAGGTGGGGCTGCGGTACCGCCACGAACACCGGCGTGCCGGTCGCATCGCCGGAACCGATGTCGTCGCGCTGCAGGTTCAGGAACCCTGCCAGGTCGACCGACCAGGCCCGGTCGAGCTGCGCGCGCAGGCCGAGTTCGAACGCGTCGGTGTAGCGGCTGCGGGTGCTCAGCCCTCCGGCCCCGCCGCCGGACATCAGCGCCAGCGGCAGCGGCCCCGGGTTCTCGGACGTGCCCGGCGGCAGCACCAGCGTCTTGACCACCGCGTCGCTCTCGGCACGCGAGAGCGTGCGGTTGGCGCGCGAGAGCGCGCCCCACACCGCCACGTCGGCATCGGGCGTGAACAGCAGCCGCAGGTTGGGCTGCACGTGGGAACCGGTGTACAGGTTGTGGTCGACACGGGCGCCGGCCACCAGGCGCCAGCGCGAGGCCACCAGCGTCCACTCGTCCTGTGCGTACAGGCTCCACTCGAGGCCGCTGCGCTGTTCCGGGGTGAACGCCAGCCAGTCGGTGTTGCGCGCCGGAATGTCCATCGCTCGCAGTCCGCCGCCGAAGGTGACCTCGTGGCCGGTGGCCGCCTGCCAGACCGCACTGAGCTCGAGGTCGGTCATCTGCGGCCGCACGTCGGCGCGCTCACCGTAGCGCAGCCTCTCGTTCGAGTAGGCGGCGCGCAGCGCAGCGCTGAGCGTCGGCGAGAGCATGGCCTCATGGCGCGCCGCCAGCACCAGCCGGTCGATGCTCAGGCGCAGGGGCAACGGCTGCAGGTAGGGCGGCACGTACAGGCCTTCGGTCTGCAGTTCGTCGGAGCGCGACTGCAGGAACTGCGCTTCCAGCGTGCTGCGTGCCTCGCTGCTCCAGACCCGATCCCAGCGTGCATCGGCCGACTTCCGCCGAAAGGCGTCGTGGGGGTCGGCGCCGGCAAGACCTGGGCTGGCGCTGCCCTGGTCGAGCAGCGCGCCGACGCGCCAGTCGGAGTTTTTCGCAGCGGAGCCGCCGAAGCGCGCGCGCAGCCCCTGACGGCCGCGTTCGCCGACGCTGGTGTCGATCAGGCCACCAGCCGTCGAGCGGGCATCCTTGGTGATGATGTTGATCACGCCGTTGACGGCGTTGGAGCCCCAGATCGAACCGGCCGGCCCGTGCATGACCTCGATGCGCTCGATGTTGTCGAGCGGAACCCCCTCGGCTTCCCACAGCACGCCGGAGAAGATCGGCGAGTAGACGCTGCGGCCGTCGATCAGCACCAGCAGCTTGTTGGCGAAGCGGCCGGTGGAGCCACGCGTCGACACGCCCCAGCGCGAGCCCGACAGTTGCGCGACGTCGACGCCGGGCACCAGGCGCAGCGCCTCGGGCAGGCTGCGCGCACCGCTGCTGCGGATGTCTTCCGAGGTGACCACGTGCATCGAGGCCGGCACGTCCGCCAGGCGCTGCGTCTTGCGCGAAGCGGACACCACCTCGACACGCATCAGTTCCTCGAGTGGCAGATCGCTGAGCTGCGCGGCCTGCGCTCCCCCGGTGACCGCCAGCAAGGAGAGGAGCGCGAGCCGGCGGGCCCACGGCGGTCGAGGCGGGGAAGGAGTTCTCATACGGCCACGGCGAAACAAGAGAAGGCGTCGCCAGCTTGCGACACTCATGTTTCTAATTGTGCGTCACGGCGCAACCATGTGACGCGACAATCCTCAAGGTGATGCGTCATTTGCAACGACAGCATCTCTCATCATGAGGTGACCAGCATCAATCCTGTCGGCCCGCGCCGCAGGCAGTGGCGGCCCGCCTGCTTGCCGGCGTACATGGCGGCGTCTGCGCGCTTGAGCAGGCTGCTGGCGTCACGGCCATCCAGCGGTGCAAGCGCGTAACCGATGGTCAGACCGACCCGGAATGACTGACCGGCCGCCGTGAAGGGCTCGTCGAAGCCATCGAGCAGCTTGCGGCCGATCGCCTGCGCGTCGGCGTCGGTCCCCAGGCCGGAGGCCAGCACCACGAACTCGTCCCCGCCCAGACGCGCCACCACGTCGCTCGCACGCAGCAGGGTCTGCAGCCGCCGGGCCACGCCCACCAGCACCTCGTCGCCGGCTTCGTGGCCGAGCCGGTCGTTGACCGGCTTGAAGCCGTCGAGGTCGAGCAGGTAGACGGCCGTGAGCCGCTGCGGCGTGCTGAGCGGCAACGCGCGCTCGAGCGCCTCGAACAGGCCGCGGCGGTTCGGCAGGCCCGTGAGCGCGTCGGTCTGCGCCAGCGAGCGCAGCGCGTCGCGCTCCAGGTGCGCGCGCTGCGCCGAGGCGCGCAGGTCCTCGAGCCGCACCGCGAGCACCCGCATCCACATCACCATCTCGAACATGGCGCCGAGCTGGAACGCGTGTTCGGTCAGCGGGGTGACACCGATCCAGCCGCGCAGCAGGGCGGCCATCGTCAGCGTGGCGAGCGAGTAGGCACCCCAGCCGAACAGCATGTAGACGCCGACGCGCTCGCCGGCGCGCGCGCGCTTCCAGGCCGCAGGGATCGCCAGCAGCATCGGCAGCGGACCCAGCATCGTCGCGGTGCGCTGCGCGACACGGTAGTCGATCAGGCCCGCCGCGAACACCAGGGCCGCGAGTCCGGCCAGAACGCCCACGACATGCAGCGCGCGGCCCAGCCGGGGCTGCAGCTGCCGCACCTCCAGCACGCGCTCGACGAACCAGCAACCGCCGACGATCGCCACCAGCACCGCCATCGGTGCGAGGTTGACACTCAGCCAGGCGTTGTCACCCCACAGGTGCTGCGGCCCCAGCCCCGAGTAGGCGAAGAAGAACAGTCCCGTGCCGCCGGTGACCAGCGCGTAGGTGAAGAACAGGCTGTCGCGCACCACGGTCCACTGCGTCAGGCTGTACAGCAGCAGGCACAGCATCGCGCCGGCCATCAAGCCCTGCAGCAGCTGTCGGCTTGCCTCGCGCGCGTGAAAGGCCTCGGGCGTGGACAGCGAGATCGGCAGCAGCATCGAGCTGCGCGTCTGCACGCGCAGCAGAAGCTCGTGCGTGGCGCCCGGTTCGAGCTCCAGCGGCAGGGCGTGCACGGCACTCGGGATCGGGTGCTCGGAGAAGGGCAGCGTGCGGCCGATGGCCACGGGCGCCGCGTCGGGCGCCGCGGCCCGGTAGACGTCGACACGGTCGATCGAGGCGTAGTCCACCGAGAGGATCCACTGGCGCGGGGCAGCCGGGTCCGTTCGCAGCGCGAGCCGGAGCCAGACCGCGTCGGTGCGCGGGCCGAGGTTGGCGTGCGGGCCACGGGGCCCGACGAATTCGCCGCGGCGCGCCAGCACGTCACGAACGCCCAGCTCGCCGGTCGGATCGACCAGCATGCGCACGGCCGGCCAGGCGTCGGCGCTGCGCGTGGTGGCGCCGAGCAGGAGTGGTTCGGCGTATGCGGCCGCGGCGGCCCAGCCGAGCATCAGAAACAGGCAGGCGCGCAGGAAAGTGACGCAGGACTTCACTTCCGCCTCATCGGCGGAGCCGCCGGCAACTTGAGCGACCAACCAAGGAAACGCGCCGACAACGGCGGGGAAACAGGCCTGCAACCGCGGGGCGCGACGCTGTCGATCCCGGCCCGACGGGCCTCCACGATCACCCGCTGACGATGAACCCCTCCCAGATCGCGCTGATCCGGCGCAGCTTCGACCTTCTCGCGCCGCAGGCGCAGGAGACTGCCGACCTGTTCTACGCCCAGCTGTTCCGGCGCGCCCCCGCACTGCGCGGACTCTTCCGCGGCGACCTGCACGCCCAGGGCCGCCGCCTGATGGAGATGATCGGCGCCGCCGTCGGCCTGCTCGACCATCCGGAATCGCTGCTGCCGGTGCTCGCGCAACTCGGCGCGCGCCACGCCGGCTACGGCGTGCGGCCGGGCGACTACCGGCTCGTCGGCGAGGCGTTGATGGCCACGCTCGACGAACGGCTGGACCGCGCCTTCGATGCGTCGACGCGCGACGCCTGGGCGACGATGTACGCGCTGGTCAGCACGACCATGGTCGCCGCGGCCGGCACCGCGGCTGCGGCCGAGCGGCGCGCCGCCTGATCACTCCATCAGCAGCGTGGCGACGCGGTCGACCAGGTCGCTGCGCGCAAAGGGCTTGTCCAGCGTCGCGCAGCAGGCGTCGGCGAGGAAGGCCTCGGCGCCTGGCGAGAGCGTGTCGCCGGTGACGAACAGCATGCGGCGCGACAATGCCGGCCAGCGCGCACGCACCTCGCGCCACAGCGCCGCGCCGTCCATCTCCGGCATCCGCAGGTCGGACACCACCGCATCGAAGCGCGCCGCCTCGAGCAGCTCGAGGGCGACCGCGCCCGATTCGGCGATCGCCACCTCGAAGCCGGCGCCCTCGAGCATCGCGCGCATCAGCTCGGCGATCTCGGCCTCGTCGTCGACCACCAGCACGCGCGCCGGGCCGCTGCCGCTGGCGCCCGTCAGCGCACCCGGCTCGGTCACGTCGGTCGGCTGGCCACTGATCGGCAGGCTCATGCGGAACACCGCGCCCGAGGCGCTGATCTCCACGCCGAGCTGGCCGCCGTGCTCGCGCACCAGCGAGCGCGAGACCGCCAGCCCGAGGCCGGTGCCCATGCCCTCGGGCTTGGTGGTGAAGAAGGGCTCGAAGATGGTCTCGTGCAGCGCCGGCGGCACGCCCGGGCCGCTGTCGGCCACGCGCAGCCAGACGCGCGGCTCGCGGTTGCGGCGCCGCGCCTCCACGCCGGTGGACACCTTGACGCGCCGCACACCGTGCTCGACCGAGGCCACCGCCTGCTGTGCATTGACGAGCAGGTTGAGCACCACCTGGCCGATCTGGTCGGCGTCGGCACTGACCTCGGGCAGGTCGGCCGCGAGCTCGGTCTGCAGCTCGATGCCGTGGCTGCGGAAGGTGTAGGCCAGCATGTCGACCGCCGCGCGGGCCAGGTCGTTGAGCTGCACGTTGCGCCGCTCGGCCGGCTTCTGCCGCGCCATGTTGAGGAAGGTGCGCACGATGCGGCCGCAGCGCTCGGCCGCCTCGCGGATGCGCTGCGCGTCGGCCAGCAGTGCCGGCTGGCCCTCGCACTTCTCCTCCAGCAGGCTGGCGCGGCCCATCACGATGGCCAGCGGGTTGTTCAGCTCGTGCGCCACGCCGGCCAGCAGGCTGCCCATCGCGCTCAGCTTCTCGCTCTGCCGCAGCGCCTCGCGCTGGCGCTCGATCTGTTCGGCCGCGGCACGGCGCTCCGACAGGTCGGTGAGCGAGGCGGTGAAGTGCGACTCGCCGCCAAGGTCGGTGCGCCAGATCACCACCTCGGCCGGGAACTCGCGCCCGTCGGCGTGGCGCGCCACCATCTCGGTGCGGCGTCCCAGCGAGTCGGGCACGGCGCCGTCGCGCAGCCGGCGGATCGCCGCCTCGTGTCCGGCGCGGTGGCGCGGCGGCACGATGGTCTCCATCACCGAGCGGCCGAGCGCGTCGCCGCGGCGCAGCCCGAACATCGCCTCGGCGGCCGGGTTGAACTCGACGATGCGGCCCTGCGCATCGGTCGAGACGATGGCCGCCAGCGCATGGTCGACGATCGCCGACTTGAGGGCCTCGGCGCGCTGCTCGGCGGCCTGCGCCTGGCGCGCGGCGTCGAAGGTGTCGCGCGTCAGCTTCGCCCACGGGGCCCAGCCGGCCGGCAGCCGCGGCTCGCCGGCCGCCGGGTCGAGCGCCTTGCGGTGCAGGTAGTCGACCAGGCGCAGCGATGGCAGCGCATAGCGGCGCCACAGCAGCGTCGCGGTGGTGAGGAACAGCAGCAGCAGCGCCGCGCCGCCGGCCGCATAGGGGCCGACGTCGCGCCAGACCAGCCGGCGGATGTGCGACTCGTCGCTCGCATAGACGGCGCGCCAGGGCGCCACGCCCGAACTGCGCGCCGACAGCAGCAGCGCGCCGCTGCGCACCGCCAGCGGCGCCGAAGCGGCCTGGCGCAGCGTGTCGTCGTTGATCTGCGGCACCGGACCCTCGAGCGCCGAGCCGCTCGGTTCGTTGCGCGCCGCGTAGTCCCACACCACGGTGCCGTCGCCGTCGAGCACCCAGAAGCGCCCCACGCCGGGGTCGACTCGCGCCGCCTCCAGCGCCGCGGTCGGCAACTCGCCGGTGAGGAAGCCGCGGCGCTCGAGGATGTCCATCGCGGTGGTCGCGGAAATCGAGCCGTCGGGTCGCACGCGCCACGCCACCGCGTCGCGGAACACCGTGCTGCCGAGGCCATGGCGCTCGGCCAGGCGCTTCAGCGCCTCCGGCACGCTCGCGGCCCGCAGCTCGGCGAGCAGCTGGCGGCTGTCGACCCAGGGATGGATCCAGGCCTGCGTACCTTCGGCATCGACGTACACCACGCGGCGGAACCCCGCGCGCCCGCCGCTGACCAGCCTTGCCTGCTGCGCGAGCACGGCAGCCGACTCGACGGCACCGCTGCGCCAGGCCGCGTCGGCGCGCCTCGGGCCGGCCAGCAGCACCTGCGGCGCGGTGTCGCGCAGCATCGCCGGCAGCGCATCGAGCGTCCACGCGCTCGCGTCGGGCGTGGGCACCAGCGACTGCAGGTCGGCGGCCACCGAGGGCGCGATCGCGGGCTCGAGCGTCGCGTCGCGCAGGCGCAGCAGGTTGTCGCGCAGCGGCGCGAGCACGGCATCCAGCCGCGTGACGCGGCGGTCGGTGCTCATTGCGATCTGGCGCTGCGTGCCGATCGAGACGATCTCGAACTGCAGCATCAGCACGTAGACCACCGCGGCCAGCACCGGCAGGCCGAGCAGCAGCATCAGCAGCGCATAGCTTCGGCGCAGGCGGTGCAGCGCCGCGTCCGGCACCGGCTGCGGCAGTGTCACGTCGCGGCCTCGGGCCCCGGCACGTACACGTAGCCGACGTTGCGCACGGTCTTGATGACTTCCGGCTTGTCGGGGTTGCGCTCGATCTTGCGGCGCAGGCGCATCACGCGCAGGTCGATCGAGCGGTCGAACACGTCCCAGCCGCGGTTGTGCGCCTGCTCCATGATCTGGTCGCGGTTCAGCGGCCGGTTCGGGTGGCGCGCGAACAGCGCCAGCAGGTCGAACTCCGCGGCGCTGATCTCGACCTCGGCACCCTCGGCGCCGAACAGGCGACGCTGGTCGAGGTCGAGCACGCAGGCGCCGAAACGCACCTGGCGCGTCGTCGCCGCCCCGGCCTCGCCGGCAGCGGCGGGTTCGGCCGACGCACGCCGCAGCACCGCGCGCACGCGCGCCAGCAGCTCGCGCATCTCGAAGGGCTTGGGAATGTAGTCGTCGGCGCCGAGCTCGAGGCCGACGATGCGGTCGACCGACTCGCCGGCCGTGGTCAGCATCACCAGGCCCATGCGGGGGTGCGACTCGCGCAGGAAGCGCGCCAGCGACAGGCCGTTCTCGCCGGGCATGTTGACATCGAGGATGGCCAGCTCGGGCGCCTGCTCGGCGACCAGCCGGCGCGCCGCGGCGGCGTCCTCGGCCTGGCGCACGGTGAAGCCGTGGCGGCCGAAGTATTCGGCCAGGAGCGAGCGCAGTTCCGGCTCGTCGTCGACGACCATCACCACGGGCAGGTTGTCGGGGGCTGTCACGTCGCGGATCCCTGCGGCAAAGGCATGCGAGCGCGGATCATATCGGCCGAAGCCGGCCGGCAGCTGCAGCGCCCCGGTGCTGGCGAACATGGCTCAACGGCCTGCGGCGGCGGCCGGACGGCGCACGCGCAGCATCGGGAACAGATCGGCCAGCGCGGCGTCGGAGGCGGCCTGCAGGTCTTCCGGGAAGCACTCGCTGCGGTACAGCGCGGTCGGATCGAGCGCGATCTCCGGCAGGCGACGCTCGGCGTGCGCCGGCGCGGGGGCGGTGAAGGCCGCACGCAGCCAGGCGGCGGAGCTGGGAAGCATCTGGGTGAGCATCGGGTTCATGGCGCGTCCTCGTCGTGATGGCGCGCATCGTCGGCCCGGCGCGTATCGGTCCCGCTTCAGGGTGCTCACGGCCGTGTTTCATGTGTTTCAGCGTCGCTATCATGCCCCGCATGCCCGTCTCGCTCGCCGGCCAGCTGGTGGTCGCCATCTCCTCACGCGCCCTCTTCGACTTCGAGGAGGAGAACCAGGTCTTCGAGGCCGAGGACGACCGCGCCTACATGCAGCTGCAGCTCGAACGCCTGGAGCGCGCCGCCAAGCCCGGCGTGGCCTTCTCGCTGGTCAACAAGCTGCTGGCCTTCAACACGCCGGAGCGGCCGCGCGTGGAGGTGGTGATCCTGTCGCGCAACGACCCGGTCTCGGGCATGCGCGTGTTCCGCTCCGCGCGCCACTACGGGCTGCCGATCCAGCGCGGCGTGTTCACGCGCGGCGAGTCGCCGTGGCGTTACCTGCGGCCGCTGGCGGCCAACCTGTTCCTGTCCACCAACGAGGCCGACGTGCGCTCGGCGCTCGGTGCCGGCGTTCCGGCGGCGCGCGTCTACCCGCAGTCGGCGCGCGCTTCCGACGCTCACCCCGACGAGGTGCGCATCGCCTTCGACGGCGACGCGGTGCTGTTCTCCGACGAGGCCGAGCGCGTGTTCCAGAGCCAGGGGCTCGACGCCTTCCAGCACCACGAGCACCAGCGCGCCGCCACGCCGCTGGCACCCGGGCCGTTCAAGCCGCTGCTGGAGGCGCTGCAGCAGCTGCAGCGCGAGCCGGGGCGCGACATGCGCATCCGCACCGCGCTGGTCACGGCGCGCAGCGCACCGGCGCACGAGCGCGCGATCCGCACGCTGATGGAATGGCACATCGACGTCGACGAGGCGATGTTCCTCGGCGGGCTGCCCAAGGGCGAGTTCCTGCGCGAGTTCGAGCCGGATTTCTTCTTCGACGACCAGACCGGCCACATCGAGAACGCGGCGCCGCACGTGCCGGCCGGCCACGTGGCGGCCGGCGTGGTCAACGGCTGATCAGCCGAGCAGTCGCGCGCCGAGGCGCTCGAGCAGCGGGCGACGCGCCCAGTCCTGCAGCGCGCGGGCGGCGAACTCGTGGCCGCGCCGGTTGAGCTTGTAGTAGCGGATGTGCTCGAAGCCTTCGGGGTTGTCGAACTCGTCGATCAGCGCGAACTCGGCCAGCGTGCGGAAGGCCGAGCCCACCGTGCCGCCGTCGATCGAGCAGCCGCCCCAGCTCTCGCTGGCATGAACGAGCACATGGCCCTGGCGCAAGGCGCGCAGCGCGTCCACGAACTCTCCGCGGTTGGCGATGATGGGCGTGCGCTGCATGGCCGCATCTTCGGCCGGACGCGAAGGCCCTGCAGCGGGAAATGCCGCACCTTCGGCCGCCAATCCCGCAGCGCTGGCCGCCTGCGTGGCAAAGCTCACGCCGCGCGGTGCACGTGGCGGCGCAACTGCTCCAGGTCGAGCACGCGCACGCCGCCGTACTCGACGGCGATCAGCCCTTCGGCCTGCAGCGAACGCAGCGCCTCGTTGACGCGCTGGCGCGACAGCCCAACGAGGTAGGCCAGTTCCTGCTGCGTGATGCGCAGCAGCGTGCCGACCCCGGGGTACAGCACCGGGTGGAACAGCGCGGCCAGGCTGCGCGCGACGCGCGTGTCGGGGTCGTTCAGGCGATCGATCTCGCGCGCCGCGATGAACTGGCTGAGCCGCTCGTTGAGCTGGTTCATCACGTAGCGGTTGAACGGGATGCTGCGCTCGAGCAGCCACTCGAAGGTGTCGATGTCCAGGCCCGCCACCACGCTCTTGCGCAGCGGCTCGATGTTGTAGCGGTAGACCTCGCGCTTGAGCAGCGTGCCCTCGCCGAACCAGGCGCCCGGCGGCACGCCGGTGAAGGTGATCGCGAAGCCGAGCGAACTGTCGTTGCTCATCTTGAGCAGCCCGTCGAGCACGCCGAACCAGTAGTTGGCCTGGCGGCCGATCTTGCAGACGTAGTCGCCCGGCTTGGCCTCCACCACCTGCAGCGCGCCGACCACGCGCGCGCGCTCGGGGCCGTCGATCAGCGCGAGCCACGGAATCATGCGCAACTCGTCGGCATTCGGCGCGCGCGCCCGCTGGCGCAGCGGCGCGGGGCGGGTGGAGAGGTCGGGATCGGTCAGGCTCATGACGGAGGGCTCTTGCGCCTCGAGCTTGACGGCGCGCTGACATTGCAGCCGCGATCGCCCTGGGGAAACTCCCCTCGGGGCTGTCCCGGAGATTGTCGTCGTAACGACAACATGGCGTCAAACTTGTTCCTACAGTGCAGGCACCGAGAGGAGACCTGTGCGGTGCAGACGACGTTCCCCCGACTGATGCTCGACCACGCGGCCCGGCGCCCGGATGCGCCGGCGCTGCGCGAGAAGGTCTACGGCATCTGGCAGACGCTCACCTGGGCGCAGCTGGCCGCGATGGCGCGCGAGATCGCCGGCGGCTTCGCGGCTGCCGGCATGAAGCGCGACGACCACATCGTCGTCGTCGGCGACAACCGCCCGCGCCTGTACGCCACCATGCTGGCGGCGCAGTGGCTGGGTGCGGTGCCGATCCCGCTCTACCAGGACGCGGTGGCCGGCGAGTTCGTCTTCCCGATCAACAACGCCGAGGTCGCCTTCGCCGTCGTCGAGGACCAGGAGCAGGTCGACAAGATGCTCGAGGTGCGCGAGCAGTGCCCGCAGCTCGGCCGCATCTGGTACGACGATCCGCGCGGCCTGCGCAACTACAGCGAGCCCGGCCTGGCCGCGCTCGACGCGCTGATCGACGAAGGCCGCCGCTTCGTGCAGGCGCAGCCCGCATTTCTCGACGCCGAGCTCGCGAAAGGCCAGCCTCAGGACGTGGCGGCGATGTTCTTCACCTCCGGCACCACCGGCAACCCGAAGGGCGTGGTGCACACCCACTTCACGCTGCTCGACCGCGCCAAGGCCGGCGCCGATTTCGACAGGCTGACCGAGAAGGAGGAGGTGCTGGCCTACCTGCCGCCCGCCTGGATCGGCCAGAACATCTTCAGCTACGCGCAGTGGCTGGCCTGCGGCTACGTGGTGAACTGCCCCGAATCGGCCGCCACCGTGACGATCGACCTGAACGAGATCGGCCCGACGTACTACTTCGCGCCGCCGCGCGTCTTCGAGGGCCTGCTGACCAGCGTGATGATCCGCATGGAAGACGCGAGCGCCATCAAGCGCGGCCTGTTCCACTTCTTCATGAGCGTGGCCAAGAGCGTCGGACCGGCGCTGATGGACGGCAAGCCGGTCAGCCTGGTCGACCGGATCGCCTATGCGCTCGGCAACCTGACGATCTACGGCCCGCTGCGCAACACGCTGGGCCTGAGCCGCGTGCGCGTGGCCTATACCGCCGGCGAGGCGATCGGGCCCGACCTGTTCCGCTTCTACCGCTCGATCGGCATCAACCTGAAGCAGCTGTACGGCTCCACCGAGACCGCGGTGTTCGTCTGCCTGCAGCCCGACCACGAGGCCAAGGCCGACACGGTCGGCGTGCCGATCCAGGGCGTGGAGGTGAAGCTCACGGACAGCGGCGAGATTCTCATCAAGTCGCCCGGGCTGCTGAAGGAGTACTACAAGAACCCGGCCGCCACCGCCGAAGTGCTGACGGCCGAGGGCTGGTACCACACCGGCGACGCCGGCTTCCTCGATGCCGGTGGCCACCTGAAGATCATCGACCGCGCGAAGGACGTGGGCCGCATCATGGGCGGCGAGAACGACGGCGCGATGTTCGCGCCGAAGTACGTCGAGAACAAGCTGAAGTTCTTCCCGCACATCAAGGAGGCGGTGGCCTTCGGCGACAAGCGCGAGAAGGTGTGTGCCTTCATCAACATCGACTTCGAGGCAGTGGGCAACTGGGCCGAGAAGCGCAACCTGCCCTACGCGGGCTACACCGATCTGGCGCAAAAGCCCGAGGTGTACGAGCTGATCCGCGAGTGCGTGCAGAAGGTCAACGCCGACCTCGCCGCCGACGCGATGCTCGCCGGCAGCCAGATCCACCGCTTCCTGATCCTGCACAAGGAGCTCGACGCCGACGACGGCGAACTCACCCGCACGCGCAAGGTGCGCCGCGGCTTCATCGGCGAGCGCTACCAGGTGCTGGTCGACGCGCTTTACGGCGGCAAGACCGAGCAGTTCATCGAGACGCAGGTGAAGTTCGAGGACGGCCGCACCGGCTCGGTGTCGGCGACGCTGAAGATTGCCGACGCGAAGACCTTCCCGACCATGAAGAAAGCCGCCTGACATGCGCCCCCAAGCTCTCTTCGTTCGCTGCCCCCCGAGGGGGTGCTCAATGCCCTTCGGGCGGCCGGGCGGGCATTGACATGGCCGAACGCAAAATCGGCGACGTCATCCTCGACGTCCGCAACATCAGCCTGCGATTCGGCGGCGTGAAGGCGCTGACCGACATCAGCTTCGACGTGCGCGAGCACGAGGTGCGGGCGATCATCGGCCCGAACGGCGCCGGCAAGAGCTCGATGCTGAACTGCATCAACGGCGTCTACTCGCCGCAGGAAGGCTCGATCACGCTGCGCGGCCAGACCTTCAAGCACATGAACTCGCGCCAGGTGGCCGAGTCGGGCATCGCGCGCACCTTCCAGAACCTGGCCCTCTTCAAGGGCATGAGCGTGCTGGACAACATCATGACCGGCCGCAACCTGCGCATGAAGAGCAACCTCTTCCAGCAGGCCATCCGCTGGGGCAAGGCCGAGCGCGAGGAGATCGAGCACCGCGAGTTCGTCGAGCGCATCATCGACTTCCTCGAGATCCAGGCCTACCGCAAGACGCCGGTGGGCCGCCTGCCCTACGGCCTGCAGAAGCGCGTCGACCTCGGCCGTGCGCTGGCGATGGAGCCCACGCTGCTGCTGCTCGACGAGCCGATGGCCGGCATGAACGTCGAGGAGAAGCAGGACATGAGCCGCTTCATCCTCGACGTCAACGACGAGTACGGCACCACCATCGTGCTGATCGAGCACGACATGGGCGTGGTGATGGACATCTCCGACCGCGTGGTCGTGCTCGACTACGGCAAGAAGATCGGCGACGGCACGCCCGACGAGGTGCGCTCGAACCCCGACGTCATCAACGCCTACCTGGGGACGAGTCACTGATGAACATCGAAGCGACGTGCCCGGCGCCGGGCCGCCCCAAGCAGGGCCCGATCCCCTCGGGGGATCGTTCGGCGTACCCGACGAAAGAGGGGCGGACATAACCATGGGATTCTTCCTCGAAACCTTTCTCGGCGGCCTGATGGCGGGCATGCTGTATTCGCTGATCGCGCTCGGCTTCGTGCTGATCTTCAAGGCCTCGGGCGTGTTCAACTTCGCGCAGGGCGCGATGGTGCTGTTCGCGGCGCTGGCGATGGCGCGCTTCTCCGAATGGATCCCGAAGGGCCTGGGCATCGAGAGCGGGATCGTGGGCAACCTGCTCGCCTTCGTCGCCGCGATGGCGGTGATGGTCGCCGTCGCCTGGGTGGTGGAGAAGCTGGTGCTGGGCCGGCTGGTGAACCAGGAAGGCATCACGCTGCTGATGGCCACGCTGGGCATCACCTACTTCCTCGAAGGCCTGGGCCAGACCCTGTTCGGCAACGACATCTACAAGATCGACGTGGGCATGCCCAAGGACCCGATCTTCCTGTTCGAGAACGTGTTCCAGGGGGGCGTGCTGGTCAACAAGGAAGACGTCTATGCCGCGCTGATCGCCGCCGCGCTGGTGGCGCTGCTCAGCCTGTTCTTCCAGAAGACCGCCACCGGTCGTGCGCTGCGCGCGGTGGCCGACGACCACCAGGCTGCGCAGTCGATCGGCATCCCGCTGAACCGCATCTGGGTGATCGTGTGGAGCGTGGCCGGCTTCGTCGCGCTGGTGGCCGGCATCATCTGGGGCAGCAAGCTGGGCGTGCAGTTCTCGCTGTCGCTGGTGGCGCTGAAGGCGCTGCCGGTGGTGATCCTCGGCGGGCTGACCTCGGTGCCCGGCGCGATCATCGGCGGGCTGATCATCGGTGTGGGCGAGAAGCTCTCCGAGGTCTACATCGGGCCGCTGCTCGGAGGCGGCATCGAGATCTGGTTCGCCTACG
>WBZM01001301.1_pt1 | contig 25446 bp, 22 predicted proteins | sample 5204271 | NCBI WGS metagenome assembly WBZM01 (sample SAMN12344346, study PRJNA552823) | activated sludge metagenome | biome: Activated sludge suspended growth; feature: Nitrification reactor; material: Wastewater; isolation source: activated sludge from nitrification reactor of wastewater... | reverse complement strand
CCGCCGCCATCGGCCTCGACGGCGCCGGGCGCGTCCTCCTCATCCACGCGCGGAGCCCCTGGCCGGTGCACGAGCTGGTGGCGGCGCTGCTGGCCGCCCCCATCGACCTGCGCCAGGCCATGTACGCGGAGGGCGGGCCCGAGGCGCAGCTCTACGTGCGCGGCGGCGGCACGGAGCTCCTGCGCCAGGGCGCCTCCGAGCACGGGCTGGTCCTGCCCGGCGGCGGCCTGCCGGTGCCCAACGTGGTGGCGGCGGTGCGGCGGGCGGGGCCCTAGCAGTCCGCCTCGGCGCGCCGCGGCGACGGCAGCCCGCGCCCCACGGCGCCCTGGCCCGCCAGCCGGAAGGCCCCCACCATCCCGGCCAGCTCGGTGGACTGGGCCTGCAGCTCGCTGGCGGCCGAGGAGGACTCCTCGGCGGAGGCGGCGTTCTGCTGGGTCACCTTGTCCATCTCGGCGACGGCGCGGTTGACCTGGTCGATGCCGCTGGCCTGCTGGCGGGCCGAGGCGGCGATCTCGGAGACGATGTCGGAGACCTTGCCGACGCCGGCCACGATCTCGCCCAGCTTGACCGAGACCAGCCGCGCGGTGGCCTCGCCCTCGCCGGTCTGGTGGACCGACTCGCGGATCAGCCCCTCGGTCCGCATGGCCGCCTCCTTGGCCCGCATGGCCAGCGAGCGGACCTCCTCCGCCACCACCGCGAAGCCGCGGCCGGCGTCGCCGGCGCGGGCCGCCTCGACCGCCGCGTTGAGGGCCAGGAGGTTGGTCTGGAAGGCGATGTCGTTGATGTCCTTGATGATCTGCGAGGTGCCCTCCGCCGAGGCGCGGATCTTCCCCATGGCACCCTGCATCTGCGTCACCGCCGCCGCCCCCTCGGTGGCGGCGCCGTGGGCGGCGCGGGCCAGGCCGTTGGCGTGCTGGGCGGCGTCGGCGGCGCTCCGGGTGATGGCGGAGACCGACTCGAGCGAGCCGGTGGTCTGCTGCAGCGCCGCCGCCTGCTGCGAGGCGCCGCCGGCCACCGCCTGCGAGGAGGAGGCGATCTGCGAGGCCGCCGAGGAGACCTGGTCCACCGCCTCGGCCACCTGCCCGAGCGCGGCGTGGAGCGCCTCGCCGGTGGCGTTGACCGCCTCCTTGATGCGGGCGTGGTCGCCGGAGTACCGCCCCTTCACGCGGGCGGTCAGGTCGCGCTTCGCCAGCGCCTCCAGCGCCACGGTGGCCTCGTCGATGGGGGCGATGACCGCGTCGAGGGTCTCGTTGACGCCGTCCACGATGCGGGCGAACTCGCCGTGGTGGGCGGTGGCGTCGGCGCGGGTGGCGAGGCGGCCGGCCACCGCCGCCGCCGAGAGCTGCCCCACGTCGCCGGCCAGGCGCCGCACCGCCTCCAGGCAGCGGTTGAGGTTGTCGCGGAGCGGGGCGAAGTCACCCCGGTACTCGGCGGTGATGGGCGCGGGCAGGCGCCCCTGCGAGAGCTCGTCCACGTAGCGGGCCGCCACGGTGAGCGGGCCGACCACCCCGTCGAGCGTGGCGTTGACGCCCTCCACGACGCGCCGGAAGTCACCCTGGTGCCGGCTGGCGTCGGCGCGGGTGGAGAGCCGTCCGGCGGCGCCGGCCTGGGCCAGCGCGTCGGCGTCGGCCACCAGCGCGTTGACGGCGTCGATGCAGCGGTTGAGGGCGTCGGCCAGGGCGGCGAAGTCGCCCTGGTAGGCGGCGGTGATGCGCGGGGGCACCTGTCCGCGGGAGAGCGCCTCGACGCAGCCGGCCGTGATCTGCAGGGGCCCGATGACGGCGTCGAGGGTGTCGTTCACCCCCTGCACGATGCGCTGGAAGTCGCCCTGGTGGCGCGCCGCGTCCACGCGGGTGGAGAGCCGGCCGGCCTGCGCCGCCTGCGCCAGCGTGCCGGTGTCCGCGATGAGCGCCTCCACCGAGGCGATGCAGCCGTTGAGGCTGACGCGGAGGAGGTCGAAGTCGCCCTGGGCCGGCGTGTCGATGCGGGGCGGGATGTCGCCGCGGCCGATGCGGCTCACGTACTCCACCGTGCCGCGGATGGGCAGCTCGAAGGCGTCCAGGGTGTCGTTGAGGCCGCTCACCAGCGCCGTGAAGTCCGGGTGGCAGCCGACGGCGTCGCCGCGCACGTCCAGCCGCCCCTGGCGCACGCCCTCGGTGACCGCCTCGATGGTGCTCCGAAGGCCCCGGATGGCGCCGCCCACCGTGTGGGCCACCAGCCAGACCACCAGCCCCACCAGGCCGCCCAGCAGGAGCACCGAGACCAGCACGATGGCCATGCGGCGCGCCACCATGTCGTCGGCGTCGCGCTCCATCCGCTCGCTGGTCTCCTCCAGCTGGAGGGTGAACTCCTCCACCAGGCCCCGGTGGACCGTGAAGGCGGCCCGCGCCATGTCCACGTTGGCGAGCGACTTGAAGGCGTCGCCGTCCTCCACCGACTTGAGGAGCTGCTCCCCGCCGGTGAAGACCTGGAGCCCCGACTCGCGGACCTTGCCGAGCGTGGCCTTCTCCCGCTCGTCGAGGTCCCGCCCCGTCCACCGGGCGGCGGTCTTCTCGAAGACCGCCTTCTGGGAGGCCAGCTGCGTGCCGAGGTCGGCGCGCTTCTTGGCGTCGTACTCCTGGGAGATGCGCAGCACCGTGAGCCAGGCCTCGATGACGTAGAGCGGCGGCGGCTCGACGTCGGCGGCCAGCTCCTTGCGCTCCAGGATCTGCGTGTAGACCGGCCCGTTGACGAGCGCCGGCCGCAGCGGCAGCCAGGTGGCGAGGAAGACGGCCAGCAGGCCGCCGACCGACATCAGGGCGAGGCCCCGCAGGGCGGGGTGCAGGGGCAGGCGATCCAGCCAGGCGCGCATCGAAGCCCTCCCGAGGCTCGAGACGGGCGTCGTGTCGCAGGATCCTTGCCACCCTCGCTTCCCGGAAAGCCCAGTGTTGTCTTGCGGATGCACTCCCGTCCAGGACGGACGGTCGGCGTCCTGACCGACCCGGGTGCCGGCGACCAGGGTCGGGCCCACCACCCCAGGTCGGGGGATCAGGTGACGAGGCCGGACCCGGCGGTGGAACGGACCGATGGTCCGCGTCCCACGTCCACCAGGAAGCCGGCGGCGAGGAGCAGCACCAGGCCGAAGGTGGCGAGGAGCGGCCAGGGGAGGCGGCGGCGGGTGGCGCGGGCGAAGCGGAGCTCGTGGTCCATGGGGTTCCTCCCGGGGCGGCGCGGTCCCGGCCCGCGCCACCTCCTGCGGGAGTGAACCGGCCGGGGCGTCGGCGTGACGCCCCGGCGCCACCGCTCAGCTCCCGCCGTCGCGCGGGAGGAGGCCGCGCGCGCGGGCCAGTCGCCCCAGCTTGCGCGTCAGCCGCTCGAACCGCTTGCGCAGCGCCGCCAGGGCGGGCGGCGTCCCCTCGGTGGAGAGCACCGCCGCCACCTCGGCCCAGGTGAGACCGCGATCCACCTTGAGGATCAGCAGCGCCTGCTCGCCCGGCGGCAGGCATGCGCGGAGCTCGGCCAGCGCGCGCGCGCGCTCCTCCTCGGTGCGCCGGTGCGAGCTGACCGCGGGCTGGGCCAGCCGCGAGGCCAGCCCGGTGACCATCCGGACGCGGCGGCGGCGCCACGGATCGCGGTGGAAGCGGGAGGCGGCGTTCCAGGCCACCCGGTAGGCCCAGGCCCGGGCGCTCCCCTCCTGCCGCCAGGAGCCCATCCCCTTCCACACGTTGAGCTGGAAGGCGGAGAAGGCCTCGTCCGCGGCGGCCGGCTCCGCCACCACGGCCTGCAGGTAGCTGCGCACCTCGCGGCCGTAGGCCTCCAGCAGGGCCACCGAGGCCGCCTGGTGGTCGCCCTGCAGGGCCAGCGCCGCGATCCGGGCCTCCGCGTCCGGCGTCACCCCTCGCCTCCCATGGCGCGACCCCGGCGCAACAGACGCCGGCGGCGCCTCACGTTCCGCGCGCATCGAAGGTACCCCTCGGGCCCGCGCCTGGCACGACGCGGTGCGCCGCGAGGAACGCCACGTCCACCGCCAGGATCCCCACCACCACCGCGACCAGCAGGAGCAACGCCCGTCGCAGGCGGGCCCGCCAGCCGAAGGTCACAGTCTGGAGCATGCGGCGCCTCCCTTCACTCACGAGGAACCACCACGGAGCCGGGCGTGACGCCCGATTCCCCCCGTGAAGGGAGCCCAGGCGTGGCGAACGAGGAGCCCGGCGGGACTGGTACCCTGGGTTGCAGCGAGGAGGTGCCCGTGCCGCAGGCGTCCGCCAGCGCACCCGGCGAGGAGGCGAGCGTGCGGCCCGCGGCCGGCGCGCTGACGCGGCTGCTGGTGGAGCTGGCGGCCACCCCGGCCACCGGCGAGGCCGGGGGCGGCGAGCCGGGGCCGGGGGATCGCCTGGGCCGCTTCACCATCGTCCGGCCGCTGGGGAGCGGCGGCTTCGGCGTGGTCTACCAGGCCAGCGACCCGAGCCTGCGCCGCGAGGTGGCCCTCAAGGTGATCCGCCCGCGCTGGAGCGGCGAGGCGGCAGGCCCCGCCCTGCAGCAGGAGGCCGAGGCGGTGGCCCAGCTGCAGCACCCGGCCATCGTCACGCTCCACGAGTCCGGCCGCGAGGGGGACGCGCTCTTCCTGGTCTACGAGCTGCTCCGCGGCGAGACGCTGGCCACCCGGCTCGACCGCGGCCCCGTCGGCCCGGCGGAGGCCTTCCGCGTCCTCGGCGAGGTGGCCAGGGCGCTGGCCCACGCGCACGCCCACGGCGTGGTCCACCGTGACCTCAAGCCGGCCAACGTCTTCCTCACCTCGGAGGGCGAGGTGAAGGTGCTCGACTTCGGCCTGGCCCTCCTCCGCGGCGCCCCGGGCCGCGCCGCCGGCACGCCCCCCTACGTGGCCCCGGAGCAGTGGCGCGGCGAGGCGGCCGATGCCCGGGCCGACGTCTTCGCCTGGGGCGTGCTGGCGGCGACGCTGCTGGGGGAGCCGGCCGCTGACGCGGCCACGCCGGGCGCGCCGCGCCGGCGGGGCGGCCTGGCCCGCCTGGGGGCGCGGGCCCGCGCCCCCGCCCCGGCCGATCGGCCGCCCGACGGCGCCGCCCTCCTCGACGGCCTGTCCCGGATCGCCGAGCGCCGCCGGCGCTGGCGGCTGGCGGCCTGGGGCGCCCTGGCCGCCGGGGCAGTGGCGGCGGCCTTCCTGCTGCGTCCCCCGCCCGCGCCGCCCCTCGGACCGTTCCGCCTGGCGGTGGCCGACGCGGAGAACGCCACCGGCGACCCGGCGCTCGACGGCCTCGGCCAGCTCCTCGCCGAGCAGCTGGGCGACCGGCCGCGCCTGGCGGTGCTGGACCGGGGGCGGCTCTTGGCGGTGCTGCGCGCCTCGGGCCATGCCGGGCGGGAGCGGCTCGACGCGGCGGCGGCGGCCCTGGCCGCGCGCCAGGCGGGTGCGGCAGCGCTCCTGGTACCGGCCGCCCGGCGGGAGCAGGACGGCTTCGCGGTCAGCACCGTGGCGCGCCAGCCGGCCAGCGGCGAGGAGCTGTTCCGGGTGACCGAGGCGTCCGCCGACGAGGACGGCCTGCTGCCGGCCATCGAACGGATGACCGGGCGGGTCCTGGCGGCGCTCCGCGAGCGGGAGCCGCTGGTGCGCACCCCCGAGGCGGAGCAGGCTCGCGCGGTCACCTCGAGCCTGGAGGCCCACCGGCGCTACTTCCAGGGGCTGCTCTGCACCGAGCGGCCCTCGCGCTCGGCCGGCAGCTGGGTCAACCCGGACTGCGGCCGCCACTTCCGCGCGGCGCTGGCCGTCGATGCCGAGTTCCCGCTGGCCTGGCTGGCGCTGGCCCGCAGTGCCTTCTGGGAGGGCCGGAGCACCGTGGAGCTGACCGCCCTGCTCGCGCCGGCGCTCCGGTTGCGCGATCGGCTGCCACCGGTGGACCAGGCCCAGCTCGACGCGTGGCAGGCCTTCGTGGAGGGCGACGAGGACCGGGCCGACGCGGCGCTGGCCGCCGCCGCCGCGGCCTACCCGGACGACGCCCGCCTGATCATGGCCCGGGGCGACCTCCTCTACCGCGCCGGCCGCTACGCCGACGCGGCCCCCATCCTGCAGGCCGCCTGGGCGCTCGACCCGGGCCTCGACGTCGCCCTCGACGAGCTGGTCTGGGCGCTCGGCGTGCTCGACCGGCTGGCGGACCTCTCGGCCCTCCAGGCGCGCCTCGCCGCGGCCACGCCGTCCGGCGGTACGCTCCACGCCGAGGTGCAGGCGCTGGGCTGGCTCGGCCGGCACGAGGCGGCGCTGGCGCTGGCCAGGCGGAGCGCAGCCGACGGGAGCCGCGCGGCGCGTGAGGACCTGCTGGAGGCGCTGGTGGCGGACGACCGCCTCGAGGAGGCGGAGGGGCTGGCGCGGACCCTCTCGGCGGAGGGCGCGCAGGACCGGCACCTCCTCGGGCTGCTGCTGAGGCTGGAGGGGCGGGCGCGCGAGGCCGCCGCGCTGGAGCCGCCCGCCCCCGCCGGCGCCGACGCCCACCGCCGCATCGTCACGGGGCTGCGGCGCGCCGTCGGGCTGGCCTTCGCGCGCGACGCGGTGGGGCTCCGCCGCGTGACCGACGGCGTGCAGAGCGACTCCGCCGAGCTGGCCGCCGACCTGGCGCCGCTGCTGGCCTACGCCGGCGACGTGGACGGGGCGCTGGCGCTCCGGCCCGGCCTGGCCGGCTCGCCCGGCGGGCTGGAGGCGCTCGACGCGCTGGTGACCTGGCGCCGCGAGGGCGCCGCCGCGGCGCTCCCGGCGCTGCGGCGCCTGGCGCGTGCCGACCCCCGCGCCCCCGCCGCGCTGCCCCCCGAGGCCCCGGCCTGGATGGCGGCCGAGTGCGCCGCCGAGGCCGGGGGCGACGAGGCGGCCCTGGCCGACCTGCGGCGGTTCCAGCGCTTCCACTTCCCCCTCGGCTTCTGGCGAGCCTGGGCGCTGCCGCGGAGCTACCTGCTGGAGGCCCAGCTCCTCGCCGGGCTGGGCCGCCGGGCCGAGGCAGTGGCCGCGCTCGACCGGCTGGAGGCCCTCTGGCGCCGCGCCGATCCCGGGCAGGCGCCGCTGCTCAAGGCGCGGGCGCTGCGGGCGCGGCTCGCAGCGGAAGGGGCGCCACGGGTTTCCCCCGATGGGCGGGGGAAGTGACGGACGGAGGAGCCATGGACGATCCAAAGGCGAACCAGACGCGGCAGGTGAACCTCATCTCTGCGCTGACCAAGACGGACCTGGACAAGCTGCTCGTCGACTTCGGCCAGGTCGGCGGGACCGGGCCCAAGAGCACGTTGCCGACGGTGGCGTTCGCCTCCAACTTCGCGGACGTGACGCCGGGCGGCGGCACCCCCCAGGCTAAGCTGGTCATCATGGTCGCCCCCACCTACGAGGAGTGGGGCTGACCGGGTGGCGCGCCGCCTGCTGGTCGTCACCGGCCCCGACGACGTCCACGCCGTGGCGGTGGCCGTCGCCGCCGCCGAACGCGGCCTGGAGCCGGTGCGCGTGGACCTGGCCGACCTCCCCGGCCTCGGCCTGGCCCTCGGCCAGGGCGGCGGCCGGGGGGCGCGCGTCCGGCTGGGCTCCGGGTCGGGCCCCGTCGACCCGGCCGGCTGCGCCGCCGCCTGGTGGCGGCGGCCGGCCGAGCCGGCGGTGCCCGAGGGCGCCGACCAGGACGCCCGCCGGCTCTGGGAGGGCGAGTGGCGCTGCGCGCTGCGCGGCCTCGCCCATGTGGTGGGCGGGCGGTGGGTCAACGCGCCGGCCCGCGACGAGACGGCGCGGCTCAAGGTGGTCCAGCTCGAGGCGGCGCGCGCGCTCGGCCTCGACGTGCCGCGCACGCTCGTCACCAACGACCTCTCCGAGGCCCGCCGCTTCCTGGCCGGGTGCCGCGGCGGCGCCGTGCTCAAGTCGCTCGCCTCCCTGCGCCAGGGCGGCAAGACCCGCGCCGTGGCCGCCGACGACGCCTGGCTGCCGGGGCGCCTCTCCGCCGGCCCGGCCATCCTGCAGGAGCGCATCCCCGGCCTCGACCTGCGCGTCACGGTGGTGGGCCGCCGGCTCTTCACCGCGGCGGCGGACGCCGAGGCGGCCGGCTGCCCGGACGACGTGCGCATCGATTGGTGGCGCGCCGCCGCCGCCGCGAGGCCGGTGACCTTGTCCGAGCCCCTCTCGCGGCGGCTCCTGGCCCTGGTGCGCCGCCTCGGCCTCGCCTACGGAGCCATCGACCTGCGCCGGCGCCGCGACGGGCGCTGGGCCTTCCTGGAGGTCAACCCCTCCGGCCAGTGGCTCCACGCCGAGGTGGCGACGGGTCAGCCCATCACCGCGGCGGTGGTGGACCTGCTGGTCGGGCCCCGGGGGGCCGGCCGGGGTCGGCGGGGAGCGGCAGCCGGGTGAGGAGCCGGCGGAGCGGGAGCTGGATCGCGAGCGTGGCCAGCGGCGCCGCCAGCCCCCAGGCCACCACCGCCCGCAGGTTGGCCGAGAGGTACCGCAGCACCGTCCCGCCGAGGTCGGCGGCCAGCTCGGTCTGGAGCTGGGCCAGCGTGAAGGTCACCGGCGGCGCGCCGAAGAGCGCCGCGCCGGCCTGGAAGAACGGGATGAAGAGCAGGAACTGGAGCGGGTAGGCCAGGTAGTTGGCCACCTGGATGGCCGGCTGGTTGAGCCGCAGGGCCATGGCGGCCAGGGCGCAGAGCGCGGTGGTGCTGCCGAGGACCGGGAAGACCCCCACCACCAGCCCCAGGGCGAGCGCCAGCGCCAGCCGCCCCGGGCTGGCGCCCTGGACCAGCTGGGCCTTGATGGGCTCGAGCACCCGGCGGCGGAACCAGCGCATCCCCTCGACCTCGTCCCCGGAGAGATAGCCGCCGCCCCCCGGGCAGACAAGCCCGGACGCCTTGGCGACCTCCCGGACCTCTGCTAAGTCAGTCGCACCGAGAGGAGGTGACGACCCGATGCGCGTGCAGTCCCGCAGCCCGCTCGATCATTGAGGCCGAGAGGCCGGGAGGCCGGTGGCCTCCCCGACGATCCGAGGCGGTGGGCGCGTGCGCGCGGGGCGTCACCCCGTGCCGGTCCTGGGCTGATCCAGGCGGCGCCCGCCATCCATCCCCACGATCCCACCGCGGCCGCGACGGGCCGGCGGCGAGGTGCACCATGGCCGACGAGCGGCCTCCCGACGACGCCTGGGACGCGGGCGACCTGGGCTGCGGCGAGCTGGTGATCGAGCTCTTCCTGCGGCTCAAGGCGCTCCCGCCCGGCGCCCGCTTCCACCTCACCGCCACCGACCCGGGGGCGATCCACGACATCCCGGCCTGGTGCCGGCTCACCGGCCACCGGCTCCTCCGGGCCGCGCCGCCCTCCTTCCACATCGAACGAAAGGCCTGACCCATGTCCAGCAAGCTCTGCGTCTCCATCACCCACTCCAAGAACGACCTCGACAAGGCCACCGTCGGCTTCGTGGTCGCCAACGCCGCGGTGGCCTCCGGCCAGGAGGCGCTGGTCTTCCTCTCCATCGAGGGCGTCCGCCTGGCCGTGAAGGGCTTCAGCGACGGCCTGCAGGAGGAGGGCTTCGCCCCCATCGGCGACCTCATCGCCAGCTTCGTGAAGGCCGGCGGGACCATCTTCGTCTGCTCCCCCTGCATGAAGAAGCGCGGCCTCTCCGAGCAGCCGCTGGTCGAGGGCGCCACCATCGTGGGCGGGGCCAAGCTGGTTGAGTTCCTGGCCGGCGGCGCCGCCTGCATCTCCTACTAGCGAGCCGCCCGTGACCTCCGAGACCGGCCACCCCCACCTCCCCGACGCCGCCTTCGACGGCGGCGCGCTCGACTGCGGCAGCGGCCTCCTGCTCCTCATCCGCCAGCACATCGACCCGCTGGCGCCCGGGCAGCTCCTGGAGATCCGCTCCCAGGAGCCCTCCGTGAAGGAGGACCTCCCGGCCTGGTGCCGCATGACGGGGAACGAGCTGGTCTCGGAGGCCCACGCCCCCGGGCGCTTCAGCTTCCTGGTGGCGAAGGGGAAGTACGCGCCGCCCCCGACCGCGACCGCGGCCCCGACCTCGATCCCGGCCCCAGCCCCGACCGCCACCGGCCCCCGCCTCCTCCCCGTCCACGTCCCACCCTTCCTCCCCGCCCCCGCGCCCGCCCCGGCCATCCCGCCCCTCTCGGTGATGGGCATCGGCTCCTGGCCCCGCCCCCGCTGGCTCCTCGAGGCCCTCCACGCCCACCTCGAGGGCCGCCTCTCCGACGCCGAGTTCGAGGCCACCGCCGACGACGCGGTGAGCCTGGCGCTCCAGTCGCAGCTCATCGCCGGGGCCGACGTGGTCACCGACGGCGAGCAGCGGCGCGACAACTACGCCAGCTTCGTGGGGGCGCGGCTCGACAACTGCCAGCTCATCCCCATCACCGACCTCATGGCCTACGTCTCCGACCCGGCCGAGTTCGAGCGGGAGCTGCGGGCCCTCGACGTGCCGGCCGGCAAGGTGCGCCACCCGGCGGTCTTCGGGCCGCTCTCGCGGCGCCGGCCGCTGGCGGTCCACGAGCTGGAGTTCCTGAGGCCGCGCACCGACCGGCCCATCAAGGTGGCCCTCCCCGGCCCCTACCTGCTCACCCGCACCATGTGGATGGAGTGCGTCTCGGACCGGGCCTACCGCGACCGCGAGGCGCTGGCCCGCGACGTGGTGCGCGTGCTCCGCGAGGAGCTCCACTTCCTGCTGGCGGCCGGCGCGGCGCTGGTGCAGCTCGACGAGCCCATCCTGTCCGAGGTGGTCTTCGGCGGGAGCGTGGCCGGCAACCGCACCTTCATGTGCGGCGTCCTCGACGCCCGCGGCGAGCCCGGCCCCGAGCTGGCCTTCGCCGAGGGGCTGCTGCAGGAGGTCACCGCCGGCCTGCCGCGCGAGCGGCTGGCGCTCCACGTCTGCCGCGGCAACTGGACGCCCGACGAGGCGGTGGCCCTCAGCGGCGACTACCGCCCGCTGCTGCCGCTCCTCTCCCGCGCCCCGGTGGGCACGCTCTTCCTGGAGCTGGCCACGCCGCGGGCCGGCGAGCTGGAGGTGCTGGCCGGCCTGCCGGAGGACAAGCGGATCGGCGTCGGCGTGGTCAACCAGAAGCGCCAGGTGCCCGAGCCGCCCGGGGCGGTGCTGGCCCGGGCCGAGCGGGCGGTGCAGCTGTTCGGGCCGGCGCGCGTGCTCCTCAACCCCGACTGCGGCTTCGCCACCTTCGCCGACAACCCCATCGCCGCGGCGCGGCTCGCCGAGGCCCACCTGTCCGCCATCGCCGGGGCGGCCCGCGCGCTGCGGGCCCGGCACCGGCTGGGCTGAGCGGGGCCTCGCCGGCCCGCCTAGCGGCCGGCGAAGAGCATCCCCTGCGTGAGGATCAGCAGGCCGAAGGCGACCAGCAGCAGCCCCGAGCCCCAGCGCACCGCCACCGGGTGGGCCGCCACGGCCCGCACCCGCTGGCGGAGCGCCTGGGAGCCGTAGCCGACCGCCAGCATGGGGACGGCGAAGCCGGCCGAGTAGACCAGCAGCAGCCCCACCCCCGCGGCCAGCGTCCCCTTGGCAGCCACCGTGGCCAGCACCGAGGAGAGCATGGGGCCGACGCAGGGGATCCAGACCAGGCCGAGCGACAGCCCCATCAGCAGCCCCGACCAGCGCCCCGTCGCGGCCCCGCCCAGCCCCTGGAGCCAGGCGAGGCGCTTGAACAGGTTCACGTCGAGGAGGAAGAGGAGCCCCATGGCGAGCACCAGCACGCCCACCGCGGTCTCCATCACCGGCAGGAGGCGGCCCACCGCCCCGCCGAGGAGGCTCATGGCGACGCCCATGGCCGTGAAGCTCAGCGCCAGGCCCAGCACCACCAGCGCCGGCCGGGCGCGGTGCTCCTCGGCGGTGCCGGTCACGAGGAGCGGGACGACCGGCAGGACGCAGGGGCTGGCCACGCTGGCCAGCCCGGCGCCGAAGGTGAGCGCGATCTCGGTGAGCCCGACCGGCATGGCGCCTCAGAAGGTGACGAGGGCCCGCACCTGCTCCGGGCCGAGGATGCCCGGCGTGGCGCGGCGCATCTCGCGGCCGGCCGGGTCGACCACCACCAGCTGCGGGAGCGCGCGGATGCCGTACTCCTGGAAGCGGGCCAGGTCGGCCGCCTCGGTGGTCCGGAGGTAGGTCACGTCCACGCTCCGGCCCAGCTCGGCCGCCATGCCCTGGAGCACCTGGTCCTGCAGCTGGCAGGGCCGGCCGTTGGGGTTCATGAAGAAGACCAGCCGCGGCCGGCTCCCCTGGGGCGCTGGCGCGTGGGCGGCCACCGGGACCGCCGCCGCGGGGGCGCTGGCCGCCGGGGCGGCCGACTCGGCGCGCGAGCAGGCGGACAGGGCGAGGCCGGCGGCCACCGCCAGGGCGAGCGTGGTGCGAAGGGAAGGCATCGGTCCTCCAGGGCGGCCCGCTGCGAGCCGGTCTCAGGCCGCCCCGGGGCTGGGGCGGCGGCGACCGGTGTGAGCCGGGACGCCCGGGAGGGGTTCGGGGCCCCTACAGCTCGTAGAGCGAGGCGCCGCGGCGCTGGTAGCCGCGCTCGGCCGCCATGGCGTCGAGCACCAGCGTGGGCCAGTCGGAGAGGAAGAGCTCCTCCTCGCCCTGGCCGGTGTAGGTCTTCACGTAGCCCTTGCAGGGCTCGCAGACGTCGAGCCGCAGGCCGGCCGGCCCGTCCAGCTCCAGCACCGCCATCCGGTCGGCCGCCTCGTTGCCGCAGTAGGGGCAGCCGATGCGCTTCCAGCTCCAGCGCGTGCCGCAGCAGCCGCAGGCGAGCTTCCGCTCCCGCCCGGCGGCGTGGTCCACCAGGCAGGCCATCACCGGCAGGGCCCCGCAGGTGGGGCAGGTCGGGCGGCGCCAGCGGTCCTCGTCGCGCCAGGCCTGGAACTCGGCCGAGAGGGGCCGGAGCACCCGCTCCAGCGCCAGCCACCCGAGGAAGCGGACCAGGCCGGGCTGCACCGGGCCGGGCGCCTCGGGGTTGCCGGCCACCAGCCAGGCCACCGCCGCCTCGGCGGCGCCCGGCTTCGCCAGGGCGGCGCGCACCTCCTCCAGCCCCTCGGCGATGGCCTTGGGCAGCTCGAGGGCGGCGGTGCGGGCGGAGAGGTCGCGCAGCGCCGCGGCGCCGGCGGCCTGGAGGGCCGGCCCGTGGGTGGGACCGGCCAGCAGCGCGGTGCCGGCCAGGAAGGCCTCGCGGTGGGCCTCCAGCGGCGGCAGCGCCGGCGCCGGCGGGGTCACCTGGGCCGCGGCGCCGGCCAGCAGCTCCTGGAACCGGGCCATGGGGATGAGGAAGGGGTGGGCCTGCAGCCAGCGGGCGCGAGCGGGATCCATGGAGGACGGCCTTTCGAAAGAAGATGCTCCCGGCGGACGGGCCGCCGGGAGCACCGGAGTAGCAGGAAACGGTCGGCGGAGCCTAGTGGTGGCCCGCCTCCTCCTTCGGCAGCACCGGCAGGAAGCGGACGCCGAGGCCGAAGAGGAAGATGGTGGCGGCGATGAGGCCGAGCGAGATGCCCCACTCGACCGCGCTGGGGAAGTAGCTGGCCGGGGCGATCTGCGGGAGCGGCCCCTTCAGCTGCATGGCGCCCACCACCACGTTGACGCGGTTGAAGACGACGCCGGCCATCGAGAGGAAGGCCGCCAGGCCGAGCAGCCTGGGCGTCCCGCGCACCTTGGCGGAGGAGAGCAGCGCCAGCGGCAGGAGGCCGCCCAGCACCACCTCGGCCAGGAAGAGCAGCCCCTTGCCGCCGGCGAAGGCGGCGCCGAGCTGGCCGCGCGCGGCCACGTCGGCCAGGCGCAGCACCAGGTAGGCCGCCAGCGACCAGAAGGCCACCTTGCCCATGGCCGCCAGCTGCGGCACCCGGAGGGCGCGGCCGAAGGCCTTGGCGATCCACATCTCCACCAGGACCATCAGGGCCGTGCCGGCCGCGATGGAGCTGAGGAAGAAGGCCACCGGCATGACCGGCGACCACCAGAGCATGTTGAGCTTGTCGGGCATGAGGAGGAACAGCGACCCGAGGGAGCTCTGGTGCATGGTGGAGAGGGTCACCGCAGCGATGGCCAGCATCACCGGCACCGGCTTCTTGCCCGGCTGCGGGCGGAAGGCCCAGGCCAGGACGGAGAAGACCAGGAAGGCGCCGGCCGCGTAGGCGGCGCTGCGGGACATGAGCCACACGAAGAGGGTGACGGCGAGGACCACCCAGGCCGGGGACCAGGTCTTCCAGGCGTCCATGGCCTTCTTCATCCCGAACTTCTCGAACGGCACCGGGAAGAACTCGAAGGCCAGGATGGTGACGTAGAGGCCGACGCACCAGGAGACCTCGAACATCGCCGAGTGCTTCGGGGCCTGGAGGGCCAGCTGGTAGAAGTGCCACGGCAGGCCGAGGTCGGCCAGCAGCGTCACGGTGACGAAGGAGTAGGAGAGCAGGCCCATCAAGACCGACGCTCGTCCCACCGAGTAGAGGTCCTCGCGCCGGAAGACGTAGATCAGGCCGGCCATGGCGAAGGCGCCGGCGGCGACCGCGATCCAGACCAGGTCGAAGACGATCCAGAGGCCCCAGGCGTAGGTGTCGGACAGGTTGGTGGACCCGCCCAGGCCGAGGGCGAACCGGGCCACGAAGGAGAAGGCGCCGAAGGCCATCACGGCGGCGAGCGCCAGGTTGGCCGGGCTCCAGAACTTCTTGGTCGGGACCGGAGCGAACTCGTGGTGCGGCGCCTCGGCGGCCTTGACCTCCTCCTTGCGCTTCCCCAGGGCGTAGACGCCGCCGAGCGCGGCGCCCACCCCGATGACCGCCGGCGGGACCGCCCCGAGGGCGGCCACGCTGCGGGAGGGGTAGCTCTCGAAGCCGACCTTGGGCAGGCCCAGCTTCTCGAACGGCACGGAGGCCAGGTAGAGCATGTGGGTGCCGCCCGCCTCCTTCTCGCCGTAGACGTGGTCCACGTACTTGCCGGGGTTCCTGGCGATGCGCGCGTGCGCCTCGGCCAGGATCTCCTTGCGGGGGCCGTACTTGAGGGCGTTGGCCGGGCACTGCTTGACGCAGGCCGGCACCGTCTGCGCCGCCACGAAGGCCTTCTTCTCGTCCTCGGTGAGCGCCTTGCCGTTCCGCTCGGCGGGGGCCGGCTGCACCGCCCGGTCCTCGCAGTGGGTGCACTTGCGGATCTTGGGGGCCAGCGAGTCCCACTCGGCGGTGGGCACGCCCCAGGGGCAGGCCCACATGCAGTAGCGGCAGCCCAGGCACTTGTCGCTGTCGTAGGCGACGGCGCCGGTGCCGGTCTTGTGCAGCGCGGTGACCGGGCAGGCGGAGGCGCAGGCCGGATCATCGCAGTGCATGCACTGCCGCTTGGTGGACACGTACTTCAGGCCGCCCGGGGCGTTGGCGTCCTCGAGCTCGCTGAAGGTGACCACCACGAAGGTCTCCGAGTTGAGCGTGCGGGGGCTCTGCAGCCCCAGCCCGGCGCCCGGCGCCTCCGTCTTGACCGCCTTCAGGTCGTTCCACTGCTTGCAGGTGACCTGGCAGGAGCGGCACCCCACGCACTTGGTGGTGTCGACCAGCGTCGCCATGTCCATGCTGCTGTCGGTCGTGACCTGGCTCATGGCTTACGCCCCCTTCCCGGCCGGAGCGGCCTTCGACGCGACGGCCTGGGCCGCCGGGACCACGTTCACCAGGCAGGCCTTGGTCTCCTGGCACCAGGTGTTGGCGTCGCCCACGTCGATGGTCAGGTAGTTGGTGGACGGGCCGGTGCTGAGCCCCTTGAAGCCCCAGTTGTAGGGCATCCAGACCACCGGCACCTCCTGGCCGGCGATCTTCATCACCTGCATGCGCTTGGTGACCACCGCCTTGACCTCCATCTCGCCGCGGGCGGAGGAGACCTTGGCGCGGTCGCCGGTCCGGAGCCCCAGCTTGGCGGCCAGCGGCTCGGGCAGCTCCACCACCGGCTCGGGCACCAGCTCGTTGAGCCAGGGCACGTTGCGGGTGGTCGAGCCGGCGCACCAGTGCTCGGAGATCGACGAGGTCATCAGGACGTACGGGAAGTCCTTGACCGTGCCGATGGGCTGCAGCTCCTTGACGCGCGGGTACTTGATGGCCGGGTTGTTCTGCACCTTGGGGTGCAGCAGGTTGGCCACCGGGCTCTCGAACGGCTCGTAGAACTCCGGCACCGGGCCGTCGTTGGGCACGCCCGAGGAGTCGACCGGGAGGTCCTTGGTCTTCTCGTCCGGCTTGGCCTGCGGCGACTTGTAGGAGACCGCGATGAGGCGGCCCACGCCCTCGGCGGTCATGCGGAAGGCCCGCTGGCCGTTCGGCGTGTCGGGGCCGTCGGTCTTGACCGGCACGTCCGGGTTGTCGAACCCGGTCCACTCCTTCTTGGCCTCGTCCCACCAGACCAGCTTCTGCTTCTCGTTCCAGGGCTTGCCCTGGGCGTCGGCGGAGGCGCGGTTGTAGAGGATGTGGATGTTGCCGGGCCAGGTCCAGGCGAACTTCGGGTAGATGCCCAGGCCGCCCGGGTCGGTCTTCCCGTCGCGCCGCTTGGAGAGGTTGGGCGCGTCCTTGGGGCCGGCCATGACGCCGGCCAGGATCCAGGCGCCCGACGACGTGGTGCCGTCGGCCTGGAGGTCGGGGATCTTCTTCACCATCTCCCCGGCCTTCAGGACCACCTTGGTGGGATCCTTCGGGTCGGCCACGTCGGCCAGCACCTTGCCGCTGATCTCGGCCAGGACCGCCTCGGCCTTGGAGGGCACGCCGTCGTAGTTCCAGGCGGTCTTGAGGATGGCCTGGTCCTTGTCGTCGGTGGAGCCCTTGTAGAGGTCGCGCACCTTCTTGAAGAGGGTGTCGATGATCTCCAGGTCGCCCTTGGCCTGGCCCGGGGGGGCCACGGCGGCGTAGCGCCACTGCACCATGCGGCCCGAGCCGGAGATGGTGCCCTCCTTCTCCATGAAGTAGGCGGCCGGCAGCATGACCACCTCGGTCTGGATCTTGGAGGCGTCCACGCCCGGCTGCTGCCAGAAGCAGGCGGTCTCGGTCTGCCAGAGATCCTGGACGACCAGCATCTCCATCTTGGCGAGGGACTGGCCCACCAGCTTGAGGTTCGGCTGGGTGACCATGGGGTTCTGCCCCATGACGTAGAGGAGCTTGGTCTTCCCCTCCAGGCCGTTCTCGAAGATCTTGAAGATCGAGTAGTTCTTGCCGGCGTTCTTCTTCGGCAGCATCGCGTAGCCGAAGTCGTTCTCCTTGGTGGCGGCGTCGCCGAACCAGGCCTTGAGGCCGTTCACCAGGAACTTGCGGCGGAAGGTCCCGTACTTCTTCGTCCAGGCCTCCAGCGTCGGCTCGTTGTGGTTCGGGTACGAGAGGTACCCCGGCATGTAGTTGTAGAGCAGCGCCATGTCCGAGGCGCCCTGCACGTTCGGCTCGCCGCGGAGCGCGTTGACGCCGCCGCCGGGCACGCCGATGTTGCCGAGGAGGAGCTGCAGGATGCCGTAGCACCGGATGTTCTGCACGCCCACCGTGTGCTGGGTCATGCCCAGCGCGTACATGATGGTCCCGGGGCGGTTCTTGGCGAAGGTCTCGGCGATGAGCTTGATCTGCGCCGCCGGGATGCCGGAGATCTGCTCCGCCATCTCGAGCGTGTAGCGCGAGAAGTGCTCCTTCAGCTTGGTGAAGACCGTGCCGGGGGCCTCGAGCGAGTCGGCCTTCTTCGGCTTCTTGGTCTTCTCGTCGATGGAGTACGTCCACTTCGACGTGTCGTACTTGTGCTTCTGCTCGTCGAAGCCGTTGAAGAGGCCGTCGTCGAAGGCCAGGTCCTCGCCCGCCAGCAGCAGGGCGTTGGTGTGCACCTTGACGTACTCCTCGTCGTACAGCTTGTTCTGGAGGACGTGGTTGATGACCGCGCCGAGGTAGGCGATGTCACCGCCCGGGCGGACGCGCGCGTAGATGTCGGCGACGCTCGAGGTGCGGTTGAAGCGCGGGTCGACGTGGATGACGACGGCGCCCTGGTCCTTGGCGCGCTGCACCCACTTCATCGACATGACGTGGTTCTCTGCGGCGTTCGACCCACCGATGAGGAAGACCTTGGCGTTCTTCAGGTCCACCCAGTGGTTGGTCATCGCGCCACGGCCGAACGAGGCCCCCAGACTGGGGACCGTGGGGCTGTGTCAAAGCCGCGCCTGGTGCTCGACGATCACCGAGCCCAGCGTCCGCCCCATCTTCTGGAAGAGGTAGCACTCCTCGTTGGTGTTCTGCGCGCCGCCCAGGAAGGCCATGGCGTCGGTGCGGCGGACGTCGAACTGGACCTCGTTGCCGTCCTTGTCCTTGTCCTTCTCGGTGGCGATCCAGCTGGTGTCGCGGACCTGCTTCACCTTGGCGGCGATCTTGTTGAGCGCCTCGTCCCAGCTGATCTCCTGCCAGGTGGAGGAGCCGGGCGCGCGGTACATCGGGACCTTCACGCGCTGGTCGGACTCGTGGGTGGCCTTCATGGCCGCGCCCTTGGAGCAGAGCGCGCCCTCGTTGATGACGTGGTCCGGGTCGCCCTCGAGGTTGACGAGCTTGCCGTCGCGCACGTGGGCGACCATGCCGCAGCCACACGAGCAGAAGTTGCAGGCGGTGGTGAATTCCTTGGCGCCGGCCAGCTTGGCGCCCTTGGCCGCCGCGCCGACGTCGGCCAGGCTCACGCCGACGTCCCCGACGGCGAGGCCCGCGCCCGTGGCGCCGGCGATCTTCAGGAGTGATCTTCTGCTCAGGCTCATTCTGCGTCCTCGCGGTGAACGACGTGCGCTGCGATGCGATGCGTCCGGTTCGGTGGTCCCGGGGGGTGGGTGCGGCTAGGTCCCCGGGTGCTGTGGGACGGCGCGTTCCCGCTTCATCGCGGGGGCGGACGCCCCGTTTGAGGTTCGGCGAAAGAGGGCGAACCCTACTGGTCAACATTGACTTGATCAAGCCATGAAGGCGTATAACCTATTGAATTTAAAGCGGAGTTGACGAGTCCACGCTTGATGACGATCAAGCGTTCTTCACCAACCGGCGAGAACCAGAGCGTTTCAATGGAAAGGGGGTCGAATTGACCTCGAACCTGCCGTCGAGCGGCGGTTCGCCGCATGTCGAGGTGGCCGGCGTCGCCTCCCCCGCGGTGGGCCGCCGGGCCGCCCCGCTGCCGGTCCACCGCGCCGGCCAGGACGCGCCGGCCGACGACCTCGTGGCGGTGGAGGAGCCCCTGGAGATCCGGCTCGCCGGCGAGACCGTGGCGGTCATCATGCGGACGCCGGGCGACGACCACCGCCTGGCCCTCGGCTACCTCTTCGCCGAGGGGATCCTCCGCGGCGCCGCCGACGTGAGCGCGGTCTTCCACTGCGGCCGGGTCGGCGACGAGGGCTACGGCAACACCGTGGACGTGGCGCCGGCCTCCGGCGCGCAGATCGACTGGGCGCGCCTCGACGTCTCGCGGCGGGGCGGCGTGACCTCCTCGGCCTGCGGCGTGTGCGGCCGGGTGGCGGTGGAGGACCTGCTGTCCGGGATGGCGCAGCTGCCCCCCGGCCCGCCGGTGCCCGAGGCGGCGGTGCGCGCCGCGGTGGCGGCGCTGCGCCGCCACCAGCCGACCTGGGACGCCACCGGCGGCACCCACGCCGCCGCCCTCTTCACCCGCGACGGCGCCCTGCTCTTCGCCCACGAGGACGTGGGGCGCCACAACGCCGTGGACAAGGTGGTGGGGAGCCTGCTGCTGGCCCGCGCCGCCGGGCCGGTGGCCGAGCCGGCGGTGCTGGCCATGAGCGGCCGCGGCGGCTTCGAGATCGTGCAGAAGGCGGCGCGGGCCGGCGTGCCGGTGGTGGCCTGCGTCTCGGCCCCGACCACGCTGGCGGTGGAGGTGGCCCGGGCGGCCGGCGTGACGCTCTGCTGCTTCGTGCGGGGCGAGCGGCTCAACACCTACGCCGGCGCGGAGCGGCTGGCGCGCTGAGGCACCCTCAGGGCGCTCGCACGGACTCCAGCTCGACCTCGACGCGCTCGGACTCCCTGGCCGGGCTGCCGTCGTGCCACCGCACCCGGAAGCGGTCGTCCTGGCGGGACCAGTCGGTCCGGTCCGCGGCCGGGCCATCCAACGTCCCGATCAGCACCACCCCACCGAGCCCGGCGGCCGGGTTCCAGAAGGCGCGCCGGCGCGCCTCGGCGTCGGTCAGGATCCACCAGCCAATCTCGCCCTCGCTCGGCTCCGCGGCCGGTGCGGCCAGGCCCGGCCGACCCGGGCCGCGCAAGGTGGCCAGCCGGGCGGGGGAGACTTGCTCACGCTTCACCGCCAGGTTGACGAAGGCGAGCTCCTTGCTCCACCGCTCGTTCCCGGGCTGGGGCAGGCCGCGCACGGCGAAGGTGACCTCCCCCTGTCGGTCGGTGGTGGCCTGCTGGACCACGGCCACGCGGTGGTCCTTGACGGGCTCCAGGGACGCGATGACGCCCAGGAAGCGATCGCGTCCGACGGAGCTCTCGACGACATACGTGACCAGGACGCCTTCCAGCGGCGCCTTCGAGCCGGCGTCGATCACCCGCAGGGTCAGGGGGCGGAGCGTGGCGACTCGGTCGGGCGGGGACCAGCACCCCGCGCACAGGGCCGCCAGGACCGGCACCAGGGGCCGGCATCGGGCCAGGGCTCGCACCGCGACCACGCGCGCCTTCGACATGGGCCCCCCTGCGGTGGCGCAGGTGCGCCCACCGCCTCGATGGAACAGCCGCGCCGGCGACCCCGTCGCTGCGCGAGCGCCACTTCACGTAGCGCGAAGTCACCGTAGAGGGTGGAGCGGGTGGCGTCAACGCACTTGGCGTGGACGCTGGGCGCATTCGGGGCTGCGCCGGGCGGCGCGGCTACCCCTCGGCGAGGCGCGCCAGCCCCTGCCAGCGCAGCAGGGCCGGGCCGCCCAGGGCGAAGGGCATCAGCACCACGCCGAAGCGGCCGGCCTGCTCCCAGCAGAGCAGCACCCGGGCGTGGAAGCGGACCGGCGGGTCGTCGCGCAGCTCCACCTCCAGCAGCATCCCCTCCGGCAGCGGCCGCGCCCCCTGCACCACCAGCTGGTGGCGGGCGAAGCCGGTGACGGCGTAGTCCTCCTCGGCCACCCGCACCCGCACCGCCCGCCGCGGCGCCGGCGCGGACGGCACGGCCGGCGGCTGGAGCAGGGTGCGGTCCGGCAGCGCCGGCTCGCGCTCGAAGGCGGCCACGAAGCCGGGCGCCACCTCGATGCCGCGGATGAGCGCCTCGGTGTCGGCCTCGGTGAGCGACTGGATGGCGGTGACGTCGGCGTGGCCCACCGCGCTCCGGTCGTCGAGGAGGCGCACCAGCCGGTCGGAGATGGCCACCGCGCGCACCAGCTCCGGCATGGCCGCGGCCGAGGCGTCCTCGGCGTGGTGCAGCCGGATGGCGTCGGCGAGGAGCGGCGGCAGCTCCCACTTGAGGGAGAGCAGCGCTCCCAGCCGCAGGTGGTGGTGGTCCACCACCGCCTCCCAGAAGGAGGAGGGCATGGGGCGGGGGTGGCGCGTGCCGCGGGCGATGCGCTCCAGGCACTCCACCGCCAGCACCTTGCCGAAGTCGTGGAGCAGGCCGCAGGCGAAGGCCTCGTCCTGCGGCTGGCCGCGGGCGCGGGCCAGCTCGCGGGTCAGCACGGCCGAGGCCAGGGCGTCGTGCCAGACGCCCCGCCGCAGCACCGCCAGGGGCCCGCGGGCCATGGCCTGGGCGCCCAGCGCCGAGGCCAGCGCGATGCGGGCCAGCTCGCCCGCCCCGATGCGGGCCACCGCCTGCGGCAGCGAGGCCACGTGGTCGCCACGGGAGAAGGCGGCCGAGTTGGCGGCGCGCAGCACGTCGGCGGCCAGGATCTGGTCGCCGGCCACCAGGCGGGCCAGCTCGTCGAGGCCGAAGTCGCCGCCGCGCACCAGCCGCTCGATCTTCATGGCCACCGCCGGGTAGGGCGGCAGCTCCACGGCGTCGCGGGCCACCAGGTCCGCGATGGCGGAGTCGAGGTCGACCTCGGCGCTCCAGGCGCCGGCGCTGGCGGCGAGATCGCTCATGCCTCGGCCGCCGCGCTGGCGACGATCTCCTTCCAGCGATCCAACGCCCCGCCCGAGAGGGCGTAGGGCTGCACCAGCATGGTGAAGCCTCCGGCGTCGGGCCAGGCCAGCTTCACCGAGGCGAAGCCGGTCAGCGGCGGCTCGCACTGCACCTTCATCTCCAGCAGGAGGTTCTCCGGCACCGGCGCGCTGCCGTTGACCATGAAGTGGGTCGAGGCCACGCCGAGGATGCGGTACTGGGTCGGCTTGCCGCCCATGGAGAGGATGACCGGCCAGGGCGGCGGCTGGGGCGCCCCCTCGCGCTTCTTCGGCGGCGGGGGACGGGCCACCAGCGACGGGGCGCCGCTCGAGCGCCAGGCCTCGGCCGACTCGAAGGAGGCCACGAAGGAGGGCAGCTGGGTGATGGCGCGCGAGACCGCGTCGCCCTCGCTCCCCTGGAGGCCGGCGCAGGCGCCCAGGTCCTCCGGCTCGAGGTGGGTGCGGTCGCCCAGCATGTGGATGACCTCGTCCACCGCCACCACCAGGTCCACCAGCTTGCGGTCGGAGGCGGCCGCGGTGGCGTCGGCGTGGTGGAGCGAGATGACGTCGGCCATCACCTGGGGGAGGTCCCAGCGCGCCGCCATCACCACGCCCAGCTCCACGTGGTAGCGGTCCACCACCTCGGTCCAGGCCTCGGCGGTGCGCGGCGGCACGTCGTCGCGGCGGAAGAGGAGGTCCTCGATGCAGGCGATGGCCACCACCTTGCCGAAGTCGTGGAGCAGGCCGGCCGAGAAGGCCACGTCGGGCGCCAGGCCGCGCCCCTTGGCGAGGGCCTGGCAGAGCATGGCGCTGGCCAGGGCCTCCATCCAGATCTGGCGGCGCAGCGGGGCCAGCTTGCCGGCAGCGGTGGCGTGGGCGCCCAGGCCGAAGGCCAGCGCCAGGCGGGCCACGTCCTTGGCGCCGAGGCGCCCCACCGCGGCCTTCACCGAGTTGACCGGCGCGCCGCGGGCGTAGACCGCCGAGTTGGAGACGCGGAGCACGTCGGCCGAGAGCACCTGGTCCGAGGCGACCAGCTTGGCCAGCTCGTCGAGGCCGTAGTCGCCGCCGCGGATGAGCTTCTCGATCTGGAAGGCCACCGCGGGATAGGGCGGCACCTTCACCGCGCCGCGGGACACCAGGTCCACGATGGCCTGGTCGAGATCGAAGGGTGTCGCCGCCGTCGCCGCCATGCTCATGTGCTTCGCGCCTCGCTTGGTGCCCCGGGCCGCGTCGGGCCTGGGACCGCGAGGCTGGTGAAGCACGCTCCGGGCCAACGGAAGGTAGCTGATATCAAGGGCTTGGCTGGCCGCGGGGGTCTGTGCAGACCCGGGCCGCCTGTCGCCCCCTCTCCCCGTCCGGCCGGGACCTCCTGGCGCGCGAGGGGCGCGGGCGGGGCAGGCCGCCGATCACGCCTGGATCCGCGCCCGGTTGGGCGGCGTGAGAGGCCGATTGCACCGCGGGTGGAGCGGGGGCGAGGACGCCGCGTCGAGCGCGGTGTCGGGTCGAGCGGGTGGCGAGGCCGGGGGCACCCCGGGGCGAGTCGCACCCGCCGCCTGACCGGCCCCGGTCGATGCCGCTTCCGGGTGAGGAGGCGCGCCGGTCAGGCCGGCGCCGTGGCGGGCGCGGGCGGCGCCTCGTGCTCCCGGCAGAGCCGCGTGGTGTCGCGGGCCGAGAGGGCGTCGCCGGTCATCGCGCAGCGCATCTTCCCGCCCTCCTCGTGCCGGAGGTGGCGGCAGGTGCCGCAGACGCCGAAGGTCCGGTTGCCGCGCCGGCGCTGCAGGTTGGCCAGCAGCCCCCGCAGCACGCCGGCCGCCCGGTCGGCGTCGGCCTCGGGGATGGCGTCGGCGGCCGCCTCCCAGTCGGCGTCGCGCTCCAGCTTCTTGAGCAGCGACCGGCCGCGCGCGGCCAGGGCCAGGCGCAGGACGCGCCCGTCGCCGGCGTCGGGCGTGCGGACCACCAGGCCGCGCGACTCCAGCAGCATGAGGCTCTGGGAGACGGTCCCCTTGGTCTGGCCGAGCCAGTCGGCCAGCGCCCCGGGCGTGTTGCTGTAGCGGTTGGCCCGCCCCAGGTAGCCGAGCGCCCGGATGTGGATGGGCTGGAGCCCCTCCTCCAGCCCCTCGGCCCGCCGGTGGACGTCCACCAGCCGCCCCAGGGCGTCCACCAGCTCCAGCAGGTCGTCGGCGTTCTTGGCCATGGAGAAGAGGTAGCGATTCGCTCCCTCGTCTCCAAGCCCCGGTCGGCCCGGCGGCTGTCCCGCGACGCCGCTACAGCGGCAGCCGGCCCCCCGGGCCCCGGCCCGCCAGCTCCACGTACCCCTCCCCGGCGGGCCGCCCGCCGCCGGTGACGCGCACCGGCCCCTCCCAGTAGCGCAGGCCGCGCACCAGGCGGGAGCGGTTCTCGGCCCCGGCCACCTCGGGCTCGACGGCCAGGTCGAGGCCGGCGGAGGGGACGCGGATCCGCCAGCCGGACGGGTAGTCGACGCCGTCCGGGCTGCGCCAGCGGCCGGTGGCCTCCACCGCCCAATCCTGCGGGCCGAGGAGGCGCACCCGCCCGCCCGGCTCCGCCAGCGTGCCGTTGCGCCAGTCGGCCTCGCCGCCGGCGCGCCGCAGCACGTAGAGCATGAGGTCGCGGCCGTCGGCGAGGCGCAGGGCGAACCAGTCCCAGCCGACCTGGCCCGGGCCGAGCTGCGAGGAGCCGACCTCGCGGTCCATCCAGGCCTCCCCCCGCACCGCCGCCGGGCGCCCGTCGAGGGCGATGGAGCCCTCCACCGCCAGGCGTGGCTGGCTGTAGTACTCGCTGGCGTAGCCCTCGGCGGCGGCCTTGCGGCTGTACCCGTTGGGCCCCTGGAGCAGGAGCGGCGCGGTGGGCCGCAGGGTGAGCGCGAGGTCCACGCCCTCGGCGTCGTCGCGGGCCTGGATCCGCCAGGTGCCCTGCCCGTCCGCCGCCGGCGCGAGGTCGAGGGTCCAGCGCCCGGGCGTGCCGGGCGGCGCCTGGGCGAAGGCCACCGCGGGGCCGGGCGGGGCGCCGAAGCCGGCCAGCAGCGGCGTCTCGCGCCAGACCACCTCGGAGAAGCGGTGGCGCCCGGTGGCGGGCTCGGTGACGGCGAGGTGGGCCATGACGGCGCCCGAGGTGGACCAGGCGGAGTCGAAGGGCTGGGGCGACGGGAGGAGGCCGACGCGGAAGAAGGTGACCTGGAAGCCGAGGCGGCGACCGTCGGCGGCGGTGACCAGGCCGGTGAAGTACCACCACTGCGTGCGGTAGCCGGGGCGGGCGAAGTGGTCGCGGGGGAAGGACCAGGGGTGGGTGGGGTCGGCGGGGAGGAAGGTCGGGCTCGGGCTGGGGCTCGGGCTCGGGCTGGGGCTCGGGCTGGGGCTCGGGCTGGGGCTCGGGGTCGGGCTCGGGGTCGGGGTCGGGGTCGGGGTGGCGGTCGGCGTCGGCGTCGCGGCCGG
>WBZM01001298.1_pt1 | contig 25485 bp, 41 predicted proteins | sample 5204271 | NCBI WGS metagenome assembly WBZM01 (sample SAMN12344346, study PRJNA552823) | activated sludge metagenome | biome: Activated sludge suspended growth; feature: Nitrification reactor; material: Wastewater; isolation source: activated sludge from nitrification reactor of wastewater... | reverse complement strand
GCCTGCAGGGCGGCCAAGCCCCGCTCACCGTGTTCCTGCAGCAGGGCGGCCAGCTGAAGGACATGTTTGGCGGCGTTGGCGCTGCCGCGCGCGCGTTGGGTGGTTACGTGCTGGGCCTCATTAACCCATTCACCCTGGCCGCTGCTGCGGTTGGCGCAATCGCGCTTGCCTACAACCAGGGCAGCGCAGAAGCCGATGGCTACCGCATGGCGCTGGTGATGACGGGCAACGCCGCAGGCACCACCGCCGCGCAAATGCAGCAAATGGCAGGGCGCATCAGCTCTGTCGTGGGCACGCAGGGCGCAGCCGCCGAAGCCCTGGCGCAAATGGCATCCAGCGGGCGCGTGGCATCGCAGAGCCTGGAATACTTCAGCGAAGTCGCAATCGAGTTCGAGCGCACAACCGGCACGGCCATTTCTGAAACCGTCAAGCGCTTTGCAGAGCTCGGCGCATCGCCGGTTGACGCCTCGCGCAAGCTGAACGAGGAAACCAACTACCTCACAGCGTCAATCTATGAACAGATCAAGGCCCTGAAAGACCAAGGGCGCGAAGCCGACGCCGCAGCCCTGGCGCAAAACACCTACGCGGACGCACTCAACAACCGAAGCGCACAGATCACCCAGAACCTCGGAGCCATCGAGGGCGCGTGGAAAGCCATCAAGGACGCAGCCAAGAGCGGATGGGATGCCATGCTGAACATCGGGCGCGCCGACTCGCTGGGAACGCAAATCGACAACATACGCGCAAAGATCGCGCAGGCCAAGGGGCTTGACCCGAACCGGCGCCACAGCATGCCATGGGATACCCCGCTCGCTGAACTGGAGCAGCAGCTTGCCAACTTGACAGAGCAAGAGCGGATGCTTCGCCGAGGCGCAGAAGCACAAGCCCAGCGCACGCAGGCAGAGAAAGAGGCCATCGCGGCGGCGGATGCGTTGCAAAAGACGCAGGCCAGCGGGATGACGAACCAGCAGAAGATGAACAAGGCGCTGGAAGAATACGCCCGCCACATCGAGACGCTGAAGGCCACAAACCCGACGTCTGTTCTGCTGTCTCCGGACGCCATCGCACGCGGCGAAAAGGCCATCCGAGATCAGTTCTCGGACAAGGGCAAGGGGTCGGCTGGCATCAAGGCTGTGAATAAAGACCTTGCCGACCAGCAGCGCATCTACGCAGAACTTGCCGGGGTGTCCAGCACCTACCACAAAGAGTTAGCAGCAGCACAAGAGCAGCGCGCAAAGGGCAACGTCAGCGAAGCGCAGTACGTCGCCTACGTCAACGATCTTATCCAAAAGCAGCCATTCGCCGTGGCGCTGGCGAAGGAAGAAGCCAAAGAGCAACAAACCCTCGCCAAAGCCAACCTAGACGCCGCCGCATCCCGCGAAAAGTACATCACATCCCTGTCCACCGGCCTCGACAAAATCCGGGCCGAAATTGCCGCGCAGGAAGAAGCAACGGCTCGCATGGGCCTGAGCAAAGAGGCCATTGCAGACCTTGACGCGGCCAAGCTGGAGATGATGGCAACTGATCTTGAGTTGCAGGCCATCAAGGCGATGGATCGCAACCTTGACGAACAAACCTACGACGCACTCAAGCAGCAGGCGCAAGCCTACCGCGATCTTGCAAAAGCAAAGCAGGCAGGCGCTGCCAAAGAAGTCGCGGTAGATGCAGCCAAGAAAGCCGACGACGAATGGCAGCGCACATCCGATCAGATCAACCAGAGCCTCACCGACGCCCTGCTGCGCGGCTTTGAATCGGGCAAGGACTTCGCAAAGAACCTGCGCGACACCGTGGTCAACATGTTCAAGACCATGGTGCTGCGGCCGGTCATCAGCGCGGTGGTGAAACCGGTGGCGGGTGCCATTACTGGCGCGCTGGGCCTGTCCAGTGCTGCGCAAGCGGGGCAGGGCGGCGGCGGTATCCTTGGTCTGGCAAGCAATGCCTCATCTGCATACAACCTCGCTACCGGCGGATTTGGTTCGATGCTGTTTGGCAACTCGATTGCCTATGGTGCGATGGTTCCCGGCCTGTCCATGGGCGGCACACAGGCTGCCATGCTGGCCGCACAGACTGGCGAATTTGGCCTTGCCGGCGCAACGGCAACGGCTTCGGCTGGTGGAGCTGGTGCTGGTGGGTTTGGCGCGCTGCTGTCCAACCCTGTAACGATTGCGATTGGCGCGCTTGCCATGCTAGGCCTATCCGGCGCCTTCAGCCGCAAGCACGAACAGCACAACCTCCAGGGCACCTTCGGCGGCGCGAGCGGCTTTGAAGGCAAGTGGCACGACTACTACCGGGGCGGTCTGTTCCGGTCGAGCAAAACCGAGGACACGCCGCTCGACAGCGGCACCCTCAAAGCTCTGCGCGACGCGTGGAAGGCGCAAGAAGCCGCCGTCACCGACTACGCGCAGACGCTGGGCCTGGCCACCGACAAGATTTCGGGCTTCACCTACGCCGTCAACTTGAAGCTGAAGGACCTGGGCGACCCCAACGCGGCCGGATACATGGACAAGGTGATGCAGATGGTCAATGAGGCCATCGTCACCGGCTCCAACGAAATGGCCGAGCAGTTGCTCGGCACGTGGACAGAAACGACCGAGCGCGTCAAGAAAGAAGTCTGGCAGCTGATTGGCGGCGACGAAGGCTGGGCCAGCGTCACCACCGACGAAACCGTCACCACCCGCACCTACGCACAGTCGCAATACGCGCGCGAAGGCGAAAAAGCCATCGAGACCCTGACGCGCCTGGCCACCAGCCTGCAAGCCGTCAACACCGCATTCGACACGCTCGGCCTGACGCTCATGGACGCCTCGCTGGCCGGTGGCGACCTGTCCAGCAAGCTCGTCGACAAATTCGGCGGCAAGGACCAGTTCGGCGTACTCACTGGCTCGTATTACGACGCCTACTACTCCGACGCCGAAAAACACGCCACCCTGCAACGCCAACTGACCGAGCAGATGGACAAGCTGGGCGCGACCCTTCCCACCACGCGCGATGCGTTCCGGGACCTCGTTGAGGCGCAAGACCTCACCACCGACAGCGGCCAGAAAATGTTCGCCGCTCTGCTGGCGCTGTCGCCCGCATTTGCGCAATTGGTGCCCGCTGCCGAGGACGCCGCCCAGGCCACCGAGTCCGTAACCGACCTGATGCAGCGTCAGGCCGATTTGGCCCGCGAGCAGGCCCGACTGCAAATCGACCTGATGGAGGCGTCGGGCGACATCGCCAGCGCCCGCGCGCTTCGGCGCGAGCTGGAAACGCTGGGGTTTTCCGAGGCCGCGCTGGCCATCTACGACGCCAACGCGGCCTTGCGCGATCAGATTGCGTCCGTACAACAATTCACGCAGCGCATTGCAGGCATCAGCGGCTCGCTCAGCGCCCTGATCCAGGACGGCTTGCTGGGCAACCTGAGCGCTGCCGACCTGGGCGGGCGCATGGCCGACGTGGTGATTGGCGGGGTCTACGGCGCCATGGCGCAGGGCTTCAGCCAGCAGATCACGTCCATCATGATGAACGGCCTGATCACGCCCATGGTGGAGGCCGCCGTGGTCGGCGCCAGCGTGACCGAGGCCGTCAGCCGCGCCACCATCGACAAAATGGTGGCCGAAGCCGCCGCCGTGGCCCAAGCGCTCGGCGCGGTACTGAGCGACCCGGCGTTCCGCGACGCCATGTCGCAGGTCCAGGGCGTCATGCAAGGGCTGGCCGCCAGCATCGCGCCGCCACAGGCCTACTACACGAATTGGGACACCCAACAGCAGATGGCCGCGCAGGCCGCCCAAGAGGCTCAGCGCCTGGCCGACCAACAGGCTCAAGCAGCCCAGCGCGCCGCCGACGAAGCAGCCCAGCGCCAGCAGGCCATCCTGAACGAGCGTACCGGCCTCACCAAGCAACTGCTGCAGTTGGAGGGCAATACCAACTTGCTGCGCGAGATGGAGCTGGCCGCGCTTGATCCGTCCAACCGCGCGCTGCAGCAGCGCATTTGGGCGATTGAAGACGAAACCAACGCCGCAGAAAAATACAGCGCCGCCCTGAAGGACGCGCAGGACTTCCTGGGCGGGTTCACGAAGAACATCGAAGAATTCATCTTCCGCACCAGCCACGCGCAAGCCGACTCGCAGCAGGCCTACCAAATGGCCGCTGCCAAGTTCAGCTCGCAAATGGTGCTGGCGCGCGGCGGCGACCGCGACGCCATGAGCGGCATCACCGGCTATGCCGACACGCTGATCGGCAGTATCCGCCGCGAATCGACCACAGGCGCCGAAGCCAATCTGCGCATCGCCCGCGTGCTGGGCCAACTCGCATCGCTGCCCAAGCAGATCAGCCCAGAGCAGTTGATCGTCGATGCCATCGCCAGCGCCAACACCTCGCTGGAGGCGGTGCTCAACACCAATTTCAGCTCGCTCGACGCCAACGTCGATGGGCTGCTGACGGCCGGTGAACTGGCCGCATCGGGTCTGGCCACCAACACGCAGATTTCGGCGCTGATGGCGCGCGTGGATGCCAACGGCGACGGCATGCTGAGCAAGCAGGAAATTGCCAACAGCCGCCTGAGCGCGCTGAATACCGAGCAGTGCACCACCAACACCAACCTGGGCAACGTCACCGCCGCTCAGCAGGCGGCCAACACCTGGCTGGGCTTGATCAAGTCGTCTGATCAGACCTACTCGCTGGCCAACGTCAACGCCATCAACAGCAGCACCAGCGCCACCGTCGCCGCCATCAACCAGACCAACGCGCAGATTGGCACCTTCAACCGCAATTACGACAACCCCGTCACCGCGCAGTTCAGCGCCGATTCCCCGCTGTACAGCATTTTCAAGGGCATCGACGAGACCAACACCTGGCTGTACAAGCTGCATGGCCTCAGCACCGCCTCCATCCAATACTGGATCGCACTGCTGGACAACCATAGGCCCGTCACCGTCACCTCGCTCAACCGCATCCCTGCCGATGGCACTGTTTTCGCCGAAGGCGGCTACACCGGCCCCGGCGCCAAGTGGGAACCGGCGGGCGTGGTGCACAAAGGCGAAGTCGTTTGGAGCCAGGCCGACGTGGCTCGCTGGGGCGGCCCCGGCATTGTTGACGCGCTGCGCCAGGGCGCCCCCGGCTACGCCGATGGCGGCCCCGTGGCCGTGCGCGTGCCGCAGATTTATGTGCCGCCAGTGGGCCGCAGCAACGAAGAGACGCAGGCGCTGCTGCGCGAAGTGCTGGCCGAGTTGCGCGCCCAGCGCAGCGACGATCGCGCCCGCCACAACAGCCTGGCCGAGCCCCTGCAGCGCATGGATCGGCGCGGCGCCAAGTGGGACAAGGACGGTCTGCCGGCCGAGCGCACCAACGAGGCCATCGCATGACCACCGGGCTTAAAGTCATCAAGTCCATCAGCATGACCGACGCCATGCTGGTGGCCACCAGCGTGCCCGAGACGGACCACCCTGTTTACAGCGCCGCCACCACCTACGCCAATGGCGCGCGCGTCATCCTCAACCACAAAATTTACGAGTCGGTGCAGGACGGCAACATCGGCAAAGACCCGCTCACCACCGATGGTTGGTGGTCGCGCGTGTCGCCCACCAACCGGTGGAAACCGTTCGACCTGTCCAGCACCACGCGGCTGCAACTGAGCGGGCCGTCCTACTACGAGATCAAGCCCAACACTGCAGTCAGCGCGGTCATGTTCATCGACTGCGATGGGCTGTCGAGCATCCGTGTGCGCCTGATCGAGGACGGCACCACTCACTACGACACCGAGCACCTGATGCGACCCACGCCCAGCACGCCCAGCTGGTTCGCGTGGACGTTCGAACAACGCGCGCCCCGCTCGCGGCTGGTGGTGCAAGACCTGCCCGCGCGCCCGCGCGCCACGCTGCGTGTGGACTTTGACATCACCGCCGCTGCGGGCTGGATCGGCACGCTGGCGTTTGGCCGCGCCTACGTGCTGGGCGAAGGCGTGCAGTACGGCGCGCGCGTGGGCGTGCAGGACTTCAGCCGCAAAGAGCGCAATGAGTACGGCGAGATGGAGCTGATCCGTCGCGGCAACGCCAAGACGATGAGTCTGCAGATCTCCGTTGACAACAAAAAGCTCGACGCCACCGACATGCTGCTGACCAGCCTGACGGGCACGCCTTGCCTGTGGATCGGTTCCAGCCGATTCAGCGCCCTGTCCTTGTGGGGCGTATTCACTAGCTGGAGCTACACCGTCGCGTACTACGACGTCACCGAACTGTCGGTCGACGTCGAGGAATTTGTTTGAGGACTGACCATGCCCATCACCACCATCATTGATCCGCCGCTGCCGGGCGACGCACCCGAGGTGTTTGACGCCAAGGCGTTTGCCGCCTGGTCGGCCCTGGCCGCACTGGGCGGCGAAATCAACGCCAGCAGCGCGGAGATCACCACCAAGGTCAGTCAAGCCGCAGGCAGCGCCACTGCGGCGGCCAACAGCGCCAACGCCGCTGACGCCAGCAGAGCGACAGCCGACGCCAGCAAAAACGCTGCCGCTGCGTCGGCATCCACCGCCACCACCAAAGCCAGCGAGGCTGACGCCAGCAAGATCGCTGCCGCCGCATCCGCCACCACTGCGAGCAACGCCGCCACGGCTGCCGACGCCAGCAAGACATCGGCGGCGGGCAGTGCAACCACGGCTACCACCAAGGCGGGCGAGGCGGCGGCTTCGGCGACCACCGCCAGCGGTGCTGCAACCACGGCTACCACCAAAGCCGGTGAGGCGTCCAACAGCGCCACCACAGCCAGCGCCGCAGCGACAACGGCCACCACCAAAGCAGGCGAGGCCAGCGCGTCTGCAACGACTGCGAGCAACGCCGCCACGACCGCCACCACCAAAGCCGGTGAGGCGTCCAACAGCGCGACCACGGCCACCACCAAGGCCGGCGAAGCCAGCGCCAGCGCCAGCGCCGCCGAGCAGGCCAAGCTCGACGCACAAGCCGCTGCGCAACAGGCCGCAGGTGGCGGCGAGCCGACCATCATCGCGGGCACCACCGGCCAGTACTGGCGCGGCGACAAAACGTGGCAAACGCTCAACAGCGCGGCTGTGGGCCTGGGCAACGTCAACAACACGTCCGACGCCAACAAGCCCGTCAGCACCGCGCAGCAGGCCGCGCTGGACGGCAAAGCAGCCGCGTCGCACACCCACGCCGACGCAACGACCGGCGCGTCGGGCCTGATGTCGGGTGCCGACAAGACCAAGCTGGGCGGGATCGCTACAGGTGCAACTGCCAACGCGACCGATGCCCAGTTGAGAGATCGTGCGACCCACACCGGCAGCCAAGCCATCAGCACGGTCACTGGGCTGCAGACCGCGCTGGACGGCAAGGCCGCAGACAGCGCTGCTCTCACCGACGCCGCAGGCACCGCCACGTTGCCTGCTACTACTGCAGAGCCAGTTGCCTCGCGCCTCCAAGTGCTGCGCAACAACATCAAGCAGGCGTTTGCGGATTTGGCAGGAAAAGCCGCCGACAGCGATGTTGTCAAGCTGACCGGCGCGCAGACAGTAGCCGGGGGCAAGACCTTCAGTAACCGCAGCAGCCACGCAGGGGCCTATACGCCCAGCCTGACTCCGGCGCACAGCGCGACACCGACATTTGATTGCGCTGCCGGCAACGTCTTCGAGCCAGCCACGATGACGGGCAACGTGACCTCGATCACCCTGTCGAACGCGGTGGCAGGGCAGACGGTTCAAATCCGGTTCCAGCAAGATGCAACGGGCGGGCGCACGGTGGCTGTGCCCAGCGGCGCGAAGGTGGACGGCACGCCGGACACCGGCGCGAACCGCGTCAACTGGCTGGTGCTCACTTACTCCTCGCGCGGCTCGCGCTGGGAGGGCAACTGGCTGGTGATTCCGTCATGACCTTCGCAGCAAGACCCATCGGGTTACGCGTAGGCGCCTTCGTCTTCTCGGAGACTGTGAGCGCCGACGTCACGAACTACGACCTGCGCACGCGCGCGGTCGCCGCTGGCTGGGACGGCGCGGCGCCGCTCGCCGCCACTGTCACCATCGCCAGCGGCATCGTGGTGTCGTCCAGCAGTACAAGTACGCCCGGTTTCGACTCCGGCGTCACAGCCTACCCTGCCGGGTCCAGCCTGGCGTTGGCCAACGCGGGCTACATCCTCGGCATGGGTGGCGCAGGTGGTACCGGCGTCACTCCGTCTACTGGCGGCAGCGCGGGTGGGCCGGCGTTCAGGACCGTCGCCAGCTTGCCGACGACCGTCAACAACACCGGCGGCGTGGTTGGCGGTGGCGGTGGCGGTGGCGGTGGCGGTGCTAGCTGGGGCGGTGGCGGCGGTCGAACTGGGCGTACGGCGGCTGCCGGCGGCGTCGGCAGCACAGGCGGCCGTCAGGGGGGTGATGGGTCGTTTGACTCGGGCGGCGGCGGCGGCGGCGGCGGCGGCGGAGCCGGGGGCACCGCGGGCGCGGGCGGCGATGCGACAGGTGGGTATGGCGCCGGGGGTGGCGGCTGGGGGGCTGCGGGGGGTGGCAACGCCACGGTGCCAACAAGCGGGGGTGCGGGTGGTGCGGCCGTGGTCGGTAACGCCTACATCACCTGGATCAACACCGGCACGCGGTACGGGAGCATCACATGAAGCCAGAGTACATCCTGATCGCCCTAGCAGCCCTTCTCGCCATCGTCATCGCCATACGTGGTTGGATGGCAGACAACGCTCGCGTGCGTGCCGAGGTAGAGGCGCTGACCGACGTTCCAGTGCATTTGAAGGCCGACATTCTGGACTGCCTGGATGCTGCGGCAGTGGCAGATCGGCAGACCTGGCCCTACGACCTGAGCGCACCTATCGTCATGTTGCTGGTGCTACCCTTCGTCAAGCGTGAGGCTGACCGTCTGCCCAAGGCGTTTGCGAAGTGGGACAACAACGTCAGCCTGAACGGTGACGGCGAGGGCTGGTGCGATGGCGACGGCACCTGGTACGACACCCGTGTACGCCCAGCGCCTGAAGGTGTGCCCGTCATGAGCCACAGCGACCCGCGCTACGGCGGCGACTGCTACTACGCCCGAGGGCACCATCCGCGCAGCTTCTGGGCGCGCTACGTGTGGGTGGGCTTGCGCAACCGGGCTAGCCAGTTGTCGAAAGACCTGGGCGAGCCGGTGACCGAGCGGCCGGTGTGCATCAGCGGCAACCCAGACATTCACCGCAATGGCCCCTACGGCCACTTCCTGCTGAAAAGCGGCAACTGCTACCACTACAAGAGCATCAACCGCTGGCACGGCCTGGCGCTGATCCGCAGCTACGGCTACAAGCTGGAAATTGTTCGCAACAGCCAGGACGGGACTGGACTGGCCGCAGCGGTGGCGATTGGGCGCAGCTTGAAGCGCCGGAAGTCTTGAAGTGCCACGCCAGAACCATCCTGAATCCAACGATCCGCGAGACATCGCGGACTTCGTGGAGCAGCGCCTTGAAGACATGGAGCGGCGCCTGGTGGAGCACATGGACACCAAGTTCGTGGAGGTGCGCACCATTTTTTTATCCGGCTTCCCAGAAGGCGACCCCATCCTGCACCGCGAGTACCACAAGGAGCAGATCGAGCTGATGAAGTCGCGCAAAGCGCTGAACCGAGCCGTGCTGGAGAAGCTGGTGAGCGGCGGCGCCTGGTCGGCACTGCTGGCAATTGCGGCGGCGCTGTGGATGTGGGTCCAGTCTCACATGGGAGGTCAAAAATGATCCAAGACGACCCGCCGACGACCATCACCGGGCTTCTGACCGGCGAAGACCAGAAGCCCCTCAAGCCTCGGTTCGTCCGCACTGTGCTTAGCTGCGCGTTCTTGGCCGCGCCGATGTTGACGCTACTGCTCACCATTGGCGCGTACCAGCTCGACCAGCACTACCGCGTTGTCCATTCGTTTCAGGTGCAGACGCAGTTTGTCGAGCAGGGCGGAGTGCTGATTGTCGGCACGTTCGACAAGCAGAGGAATTGCGAGTTCGTCAGCGTCACAGGCCGTGCCTCGGATGGTGATGTGGCTGGCGTCACTTTCATGGATCGCCGCCCCGGCGAGCCTGTATTTTCGCGCCCGCTAGGCCCGCAGAAATTCGGCCCTTGGTATGTCGAGGGAGAGGAGGGCGAAGTCATCACCCTGCACGCCGTTCACCGCTGTCACTTTCTGTGGCCGCATTACGCGGAAATCGGTAACTTTGTCGTGGGGAAGCAGTGAAAATATCCGTGAAGCTGATTCCGAACTGGCGTGATGTGCTTCGTTGGGCTTGGAGCGTTCGCCTGTTCGCGCTTTCCGTGCTGTGCGATGTGCTGGGCATCGTGTTCGCCGTGCGCGGCTCGTTCTCGTCGGTTGAAGGCGCTTCGCTGTGGCTGCAGATCGTCGGCGCCCTGTTCGGTGCGGCCGGCTTCATCGCCCGCTTCATGTACCAGCGCGACCTGAGTCCCGAGGCCAAGCATGAGTAACTGGCGCCCGAACACCAATGCGCCGAAGGTGCCTGCCGCCGTGCTGCGCAAGGGCGCCATTCCCGCCGCGCTGCTGGCCGCACTGACCGGGCCGCTGGCGTGGACCACGCTGGAGCGCTGGGAGGGGAACATCCTGCGCGTGTACGCCGACAACCTGGCGGGCGGCATCCCAACCTACTGCGCCGGCCGCACGGACTGGAAAGCGCCGGTCGGCACACGCCTGACATCCGATGAATGCCGCGAGGTCAACAAGACGACGCTGCTGGAGTACGGCTACGCGGTGCTGGGCTGCACCGAATGGAGCCACTTGACGCCGGATCGACTGGTGGCGCTGACCATCTTCACCATCAACGTCGGCAAGGCCGGCGCCTGCGGATCGCGCGCCTTCCGCCTCATCAACGATGGCCAGTACGCCGCCGGCTGCGATGCGCTGGCGCGCTCGCCCTCCGGCGCACCGGTGTGGTCCTACGCGAATGGGAAGTACCTGCAGGGCCTGCAGAACCGCCGTCAGGCCGAGCGTGCAATCTGCCTTGGGAAAGTCCAATGATCGCCGGCCTTTTTGTCATGCACTGCGCCGCGTGGTGGCTAGCGGCAGCCTCGTACTGGAGCGACCTATGGGCGTCCTGAATTTCCTCACCGGCACCGCCGGCTACACCGCCATCCTGGCCGCGTTCGGCCTGGCCGTGGCCGCCCACTTCTTCGCGCCGCGCGCGTGGTCAGCGCTGGCCTGGACGATTGCCTTTGGCGTTCTGGGCGCAGCGTTCGTCGGCCAGCGCGAGATCACCGCCAGCGTGCGCATTGAAGCCGCCGAGCAGGCGAGGCAGCGCGCCGACGAAGCCCGCGCCGTGGCAGAGGCCACCGACAAGTTGCGCACCGCCGTGCACGCCTGGCGCGACTCGCAGACCGCTTTCCTGTCCACCCTGGACGCCCGCATCACCAAGGAGGTCTCTGATGCCGTCGAAGAAAACAACCGCCGCCGCCCTGCTGTTGCTGCTGGCACTGTCCGGGTGCGCTACCTCGCCGCCCGCTGCCCCAGCCCTGATCTGCCCGCCACCGCCGCCACCGGCGGCGTGGGCGATGGAGCCGGCATCGAACTCGCTCCAGCGGCTGGACTCGATGTTCTCGAGCTCCGAGAAGCCCTGATCCGCGACCGCGCCAAGATCGACTACCTGCAGGCCTACGTGCGCAAGATCACCGAGCCGGTGGGCTTGGGCTTGAAGGCGCCCTGACCGCGCGCTGATCCCGAGCTTGCCCGGCAAAGCCACATGGTTTTGTCGGGTATATTTTTTTTGCTTGACTTGTACGCGCAACGCGCACATAATAGAGCCATGCAATCAAGAAAGGTTGCCCGCCCCGGCGGCTTCCGGGTCTCAATCAGGAGAGCATCATGACCAAGTCCAGCATCTGCCGCACCCGCAGCGGCCATTTCAATCTGTACCTGGCCGGGACGTATGCCGGTCAATACGTCAGTTTTTTCGCTGCGCTTGATGGCGCTCGAAAGGCTGGTGAGAACCGGGCTTTTTCCCACACCGACGCCCTGCGCGCGGAGACGAAGTGATCTTCCGTGTATACCTCCGAGACGCGCAGCAGCGCGTCACGGACAAGATCGTCACCGGCAGCCCCGCCGCCGCCATCGCGGCCTTTGGCGATCTGACCGACCGCGCAGACCTCGATGGCCAGCGCCTGCTGGCCATCCTGAGCCGCGACGGCGCGCCGGTGGCACACCACGACTTCAGCAAGCCAGCGCCGCCCGATCCAGGCAGCAATCCTGCGCGCTGGTGGCGAGGCCGCACCCCAGAGTTGGCCGGGAGCGCGCAATGACCCCCGCCGACTTCCGCTCCTGGCAGGCCCGCATGGGACTCACGGTGCGCGCTGCCGCCGATCTGCTGGGTGTGGCGCCATCCACCGTGCAGGACTGGCGCACCGGCACCAGCCGCAGCACCGGCAAGCACATCGAGCTGCCGCCCATGCTGGCGCTGGCCTGCGCCGCGCTGGCTGCTGGGCTGGGGCCGCTGCCCAGGTGACAGCGCTGCGGGCGGGGCGTGTGCGTTGATCGGCACTAGCCCGGCGCCGAATAAGTCATTCGTAATCGGCTTAAATCGACCAAATAGCGCAAAACCGGCCCGCCCGGCGCGCTAATTCGACACTCCCCGGCGCTGATCTTGTAGCGGCTTTGCAGTAATTCGGCGCTGCCGATAGCACTACGACGCCGCCCGCGCCGCGCTGACGGGCCTGGGTGGGCTGGGCCTGAAGGCCGCGTCGCCACAGTGATCGCCCTTCGCGTAGGCCAGCGCCAACATGTAGTCGCCCACCACCGTGCGCGAGCCGTCTGGGTGCATCACGAGCCAGACCGTGCTTTCAGCCATGCTGATCTCCTGCCTTGGCTGCGCGGGCGGCGTCGATGGCGGCTGCGGTGTCGTCTAATCGGGTGTTATGCCTCACTGCATCCATCGCCAAATAGATGCGCTCCAGTAGGTTGGCGGACAGCACGAAATCGCCTTTCGCCAACATCACGTCATGCGCCGCGCCAATCATTTCACGCGTTACTGCCGTCTCGCCAGCGCCGACTTTCGGGGCAAACAGCAGCTTCCCGGCTTCCATGCCTTTGGCGTTCCCGTGGTTGTAGCAACGCGTCCCGTAAGCGCGAATCCAGTCCAGTTCGCAGTCGGCCCACACAATCCCGCCAACAAGGTCAGGGTGGTCGCTCTTTTCCACTTTCAGCGGGTCGTATTTCTTCTTCATCGCATCATCCTCAAAAGGCATAACACGTCGGTCAAGCGGACGGCGGAAAAGCGCCGCCGCCGCTTACCTTGGCGTTAGATTTCTTCAATTTTTTCGCTCGCAGCTCATGATTCATTTGCTGCGCAGCAAAAGCAGCCATGGCCCGTGCTTCGCGCATAGTGCAATTACTAGGCAGAACAATCGCTATCTGCTTTCCGCTGTTATCCACCACAGCGTTTTGTTTGTGCGTGTAAAAAATTTCTTCGTTTTTCATGCTTACTCCTAACCCATCAATCAACTCGGACGCGCTAAAGCGCGCAGGTTATCTCAGCCGTTAGGGCGCATGTTCACCGTACTCGTAATCCGAAAGTTCCTCTGAAACGAAATCGTCAAACGCGGCGTCCGCGCGTGCCCGGAATCCTTCGCGCTGTTCGCTGATGATTTCGTGCCATTGCGTGGGTACTGCGCCGTTTTCCACCATCACGCGGTAGCGCCAGGCATCCTTGAAGATCGGCCCATCTTCAATGGTGAGAAGCGTCGCGGTGATGCAGTCGCGGGCATACGTCCGCACGCATGCCGCGACGGTGTCGCGCTCATCTTGCGTTTCTGCGCCGCACGCCTTGAACAAGTAGTCCGGCACTGCGTCGAGGACAATTTTCACATCAAGCATTTTTGCTTTCCTTTTCGGGCAATGCGCCCTAACAATTCATTCAAGCCGACGCCTTCGGCGCGGCTTAATTCAGGCGTTAGACCTCACTGAAGTCCTTGCGCGGCTCAAACCAATCGTCTTTGATGATGTGCCCAATCGCCTCAACGCCGCCGTGCGTGCCGCGCACGCGGATGGTCTTGCCCTTGAGCTTGTCCCAATCCGTCACGCCGGCAACCTCCATCACGCGCCAGATGAAATGCCCGGCCACGCTTTTGAGTTCGTGGTGCGTGAAGCTGCGCGGCAGGTACAGCGCGTATCCGCCGAACCCTTGCCCGCTGCCGCCGTAGTCCAGCATCAGCCATGCGCTCAGGCATCCGTGGTCGTCCGTCGTGAGTCGCACACTCTCAATAACCGCGTTCTTTGTTTCCATTTCGTATCTCCTAGCGTGAGGTCTAACAACGCGTTGCAGCCGATGCCGCTTCGCGTCACGGCTGAACTTGGGTGTTAGCACTTGCCCACGGCTGTGCTTATTCCAAGCGCGTAAAAATCCGGTTTTTGTTGTCGCTAGTGTTTCCAAAGTAGGTTTTGCCGTTGGTTTTGCCTTGTGTACTTTTGGTTTCGTATTGGCGCTAGTGCAGGCTCATTTTTCCGGCTATGCTGCGATCTTTGGGTGGCTTCCGTGTGGGCTTGGGTTCTAACCTTGCGCTCAAGCGGACGGCTTTCAGCCGCCGCTTACCTTAATTCGTTAGGCGTCTCAAGTGCCCGCTTCAAACGTATCAGCGTGCAGTTGTCGCCGTCAGCCAGGTGGCCGTTTTCATCCAGCGTTTTCTGTATTGCAAGCCGCAGCATTGCAATCTCGGCATCGCGGCGGCGCAGGGCATAACTGGCTACGCTTACAAAACAAAGCGGCTCGCCCGGCCCGCTCCGCGTACTCGCCCTTTTGTACCTCCGGTGTCCGTTGCCTGAGTAGTACAGTCTTGCCACAGCCGGCAGTTCTTCGCTCATCTCAACCTCCCGCGCCTAACCCGGCGCTTGTTCGGACGGGTCTGCGTTAGATTCGCGCATGGCAAGCATGGCGAATGGCCTTCGGCCGAGAACGCACGCATCAGCTGACAAATCGGCGGCCAGATTTGCGCAACGCTCCCGCTCGGCAGCCACACCGGCAGCGTGTCCGGCTTGGAAGTCCATCCAGCTTTGATTCAGCCCATGGCCCGCATAGCTGCCGTCAACAAGGCGATGCAGCTTGATGTCGCCTTCCGGGTTGACGTACAGCTCAAACTGTTCTCGCAGTGCTTCGGTGTTTGTGGTCATGCTGCCTCCAGCTCGCCGCGCAGGGCGTCGGTGGCGCTGCTGGCGGCTGCTGCTGCTTCAGCAAATGCCATGTGTCTGCCTAACAGTTCCCCAGATTTCGTATGAGCGTGCAACTCTGCTTGACCAAATTTGCTGGTGCGAACTTTCTCTTCCCAGCCAAGGCATTCATTGGTTCTCATTTTTGCGATGTAGTCGCAGTAGGCCCGGTCACTCAATCCTTCAAGAATCTTGATCAGGGCGGCATTGGTGTTGGTGGTCATTCGTCGTTCTCCCAATAGCTCATGTCTTCATCTGCGACATCGTCAGGAGACTCCCAGTTATCGATATCAATGCCATTGGATTTGGCCTGTTGATCCGCGCACGCGGCAGCAAAGTACCAAGCTATCTCTTGATCTAGTTCCCACGCGGTCATGTACCTTTTGGCGCATGCTTCGACCCACTGATCGCGCGTGAGAGCCGTGATGCGGGCTTCGGTCATTCCTCGCCCCCATTGTGGGTGTGGTGTCATGCTGCCTCCAGCTCGCCGCGCATGGCGTCGTACTTCTGGCCCAGTTCGGCGCGCTGGCTTTCGTCGGCCACGGCGCTGATGAGCTCGGCGGTGATTTGTAGGATGATTGTCATTTGATGGTTAACCTGTCTTTGCGCACGATGCGCGCCCCGCTGATTGGCTCGCCAGCTTCTATAGCTGCGCGAATCTTCGTTTTGCTGGGTGCTGGCGGTCTTGGCTCATTGCACAATTCGGGCGGGAATTCGGCGCCTTCGTCAATCTCGACTGATACGTCGCGCTGCGGGTATCGCGTTGCGGTGAATAGCCCGTCCGTGCTCGCTAGCTTGTTGGTGCCGGTCGCAGCCATGCAATCAGACAGATAGGCGTGGAATCGATCCAGCCGTGCCTTGCGTGCCCGGACGTGATCCTGCGCCTGGGCAAGTGCGGCTTCCATTGCGCGGATGGTGCCTGCTTCGTCGATTGCATAGGCCACACAGGCCCCGCCTTTCTCGCGAAACAGGTCGAGGCTGTCGGCATAGGCCAGCGACAGCTCGCCAGTGTCTTGGTCAATCTCGCCCAGGTGCTCGCGCACTTGCTGGGCGGCGTCGAATAAGGTGATTGAGGTCATTGCTAGAATGGAATTTCTTCGTCGATTGATGCCACTGAAGACGCCGGCTCCGTAAACCCGCCGCCGTATTTCTGAGCCCATTCAGGGCTGCGCTTGATGGCGTCTTGCAGTTTCTCGTGAAACTTGTCGAACACACGCAAATCAGGCTCGTCCAGATTGAAAATGACGTGCTCGTGTACCGGAGCTGGCTTGCTGTTTTTCAGTGCGCCCGGAAGTGGCGTCAGGCCGGCAACGTTGGAATACGTCTTCCCGTTACTTTCACTTGTAGTCACGTTGACCATGCAATAGGCACCGATCAGCTTGCTGATGTCAAAGCCTTTTGCTTCTTCGTCAGTGAAATCTTTCCCGCGCCACGCGGCCAGGTCTTTGCGCAGGCCGGCTTTTTCGTGAAGACTGACGGTGTAGCTTTTGCTAATCGTCATTGGCATTTCAGCGCCGTCAACGTCAACCGTCAGGGGTTGGCCGTTTTCATCCTCGCCGAAAAGTTCCCAGCCAATCCGTACCTTGTGCTGGAACTTGTCTCCATATTGACCGCTGGTGTGTTGCGTGCCAAGATCAATCAGGCTGTAGCAGCGTCCGATATGGACGCCTGCTGGCACGCGCTTGAAGTTGCCGCCGCCGTTGTCTGATGCGATGAATCCCATGATGTATTTCCTTTCGATTGAATGCCGCTCTTGAGGGAGGCGGTAATCCCATTGCTCAATTTTTGATAGTCGATTTCGCCGTCTGGCGAGTCCATTTCGGCCTCGACAAGTGCGTCGAAAATGGCTGATTTGATGCGGCTCATTTGTGGATCCTTGCCGCCAGCATCGCCAGCGCCTGGGCGTGTTTGAGTTCCGCGCGCCACTCGGCGCTAGCTTGTTGCTGGGCATCGCGCAGGTCGGCGGCGGTGTCCTGCAGCGCCTCGGTGTCCGATGGCCCGCAGGCGGTGAGCAGCAGCGCCGTTGCAGCGATGGCGATCAGCCAAAGCACGGCGCGGGTGCTGCCCAGCAGGTAGAGCAGGGCGCGCATCATGGCCGGATCCGCCACTGCCTGAGCATGGCGGCGGCCGTCGAGATCGGCGCCGGCTCGCGGGTCGCGCGTCGCGGCTGCGGCTTGGCCAGCAACCAGCGGTCACCGAGGTGGTCGACGCTGGCCTCGAGCTGGCGGGCGTAGCGGCGGCGCTGGCCGTTGCTCCAATCTGCGCCGGCCATGGCGCGCAGGAATTTGCGGCGGATCGTATTCACTCGGCCTCCTTGGTGCGCTCGCGGCGCTTTTCGGCCAGCGTCTCGCGCACCTTCTGCGCGGCGGCCTTGTTTGCTGGGGTGGGATTGGCGTAGGTGTCCAGCTCGCGCATCTCGCGCTGGTACTTGATGGCGTCGGCCTGGTCGGCCAGCCATGAGCGGTGCAGGGCGCTCATACGGCCTCCCGGATGTGCAGCAATTCAAGGCGCTCGGCTTCTTGCTGGCTGCGCTGCTCGTACAGCTCGGTCTTGCGGTCGAAAAACTGCGGATCGCGCGCCGGGCCGGCCAGGTGGCGATCAGCCTCAAGAAGCTGCGCTTCGGTGAAGGCGTCGGGCGGCGCGAATGGCGCGAGCGCGGCGGCGAATACGGGATGCATGTCGTTCATCTCCATCTCCTTAATCGAGCGTGCTGTAACCACGGCCAGACATGCAGCGAACAACCACGGCGCGCTGATTCGCCTCGCCTGCGCCAGCTCCTTGCAGCCCACCAGCGACAGCTCCTGCAGCCGCCCATCGGCCATGTCCGCCGCCGCCCAGGATGGCGCTCAGGACGCCCATGACGATGGCGCCACCTACTGCACCCGCGACAGCGCCGTCGCCAGCTCCTGCCGCGCGCTGGGCGTATTGCTGACACTCGGCCAGGTCTTGCTCGTACACGCCGATGCGCTGGCCGGTGTCGACCATGGGGCGATAGTTCGCGCCACCTGGGGCAGTAGCGCAGCCGGCTAGTAGCGCGAGTGTGAGCGCGGCTGCGACGGCCTTGGTTTTGCCGCTCATGCTGCACCGCCTTCTGCCTTGGCGATGGCTTCCTCCACCACCTCCAGCCAGCTGTCGAAAGTCTTGATGCCGCCGCCGTTGGCAGCCTTCCAGCTGCGCAAGTTCGCGGCAGTGGTTTGCAGCGCCTCCAGAAGCTGCGGCGCGGCGGCGGTCAGCCGCGCATCCGCATCCTTGAGGCACGGTGCTGGCGTATGTGCTGTGTTCTGTTCCATCCTGTCTCTCCTGTTGGCCGCCCGGTGTGGGTGGCGATGGGTGAATTATGCGCCAACGCATGGGATAGTCAAGAGAAAGCGCACCGCGCCGATGCGCAAACGCATTATTTATTGCAACAACAAGTAACAGCGAGCCGAAGATAGATAAGGTGCTTGCGCATAGCGATGCGTTGGCGCATAATCGCGTCATGAGCCAAATTAAAGACGCTTTGACAGTACTTCGGCGCACCATGTCGCAGGCTGAGATTGCCCACGCCATCGGCGTGAACCAGTCGCGCATCTCACGCTGGGAAGCTGGTGATGTTGCCAGCGGAGCAGAGGCCGCAGCAAAGCTGATTGCTCTTGCAGACAAGAAGACCGCTGACGCATCGCCTGAACTCGCCGCCCCATCCAAGGAGGCTGCGTAAGTGCTTCTCCTCCCCCATGCCACCAGCGTTGCGAATCGGCGCGGCATGGGTTTGCCCGGCTTGTACAGCGGGTCTTTCTATTCTGCGCGTAGCGTGCGCAAAGCGATGGGGCCGCTTGAGTCCCCAAAAAGCGAAAACCCGCTGCGCAAACAGCGGGCTTTCTAACCAAACGAGCCATTGAAAGGTAATGACTGTGGCTGATGTGATTTTAGCGGAAAGACACCGCACTTACAGCAGGGCGGGGACTGCGTGAGACGTCTTTTCAAGCTGCTCGTGATCCGTGCCTATCTGCTTGACCTGTTGCCAGCGCGCACGGTGGTGCTGGCCTTTCGACTCTTTGATTTGAAGCACGAATGAAAAACCTGACTCAACAAGAGCGCGAGAGCGAGCTTGAAGACCTGATCACGTTGCGCAGTGGTGACGTTCTCAGGCTCAAAGCCAAGTCCGATGCCGCCATGCCAGAGATGGCGAAGGTGTGGCGCGATGAAGCGCGCCGGGCAGCGTCCGACGTGGCTCGATTGGTGGCCCTGCGCGAGCCGGCGACGGTTGTGCGAATGGAGCACGCAAAAGGTTTGGCGTGAGTTTTCACCCGGCTAGAGATGGATTGATCCCCCTCTTGAAAAGGCAGTTTCCCGGACTGCTCTGCCGAGCGTGTTTCTTCCGGGCATTGCGGGAATGCATATGAATCACGAAGTTCATTTTTCTGATGGTGTTGTGGCTAAGGTCTTCATGGCCGAAGAGCCGATGGTCGAGTTGTCGAACATCATTGGTCTGCCTGGACGACACGCCTACTACGGTCGCCAGTTCATCGAAGCGCTGACAAAGAGAGGGTTCTCCGTTTCGCCAAGCTTTGATGATCAGTACCCGTATACGTTGAGCCTCACCGACCTTCAGGCTGTAGTCAACGCGGTGCGCAAGTTGGTTGCTGACTCTAACGAGGGCTACTACGAACTGGCGTGGATTTCGACGAAAGGCTCGCCGTTCTGATGCGCCGCCCAGCCTTCCAGTTCTACCCAGCGGACTGGCGCAAAGACCCAGCGTTGTCGGCTTGCTCTTTGGCTGCACGCGGCCTGTGGATCGAGTTGATATGCATCGCGCATGAGTCTGAGCGCTACGGCCACCTAGCGATCAACGACAAGCCGATGACCGTCCAGCAGATAGCCCGCATGGTGGGCGAATCTCCAGCAACCATCAGCAAGTTGATAGCAGAGTTGGAGTCTGCCGCAGTGTTCTCGCGTTCCGAGGATGGTTCGATTTTCTCGCGCCGCATGGTCGCCGATGAACACATCAGGAATGTGCGCGCAGAAGCTGGAAGGTTGGGCGGTAATCCGAATTTGCTAAAGCAAAAGGTCAAGCAAACAGACGAGCAAAACCTAACCCCTTCATCTTCATCTTCATCTTCATCTTCAATACACCCCTTATCCCCTCATGGTGGCGCTGCGGGCAAGCCCGCTGCATCGGCGCAAGCGCCGCTGCCCGATTGGATTCCGGCTGATGCTTGGGCTGGGTATGTCGAGATGCGTCGGACGCGCAAGAAGCCGATGACGGCAAGAGCGCGGCAGATGATCGTGAAGGCGCTGGATGGGATGCGAGCGAAGGGCATCGACCTTGCGGCGGTGTTGGATGCATCCACCAAGAACTGCTGGACGGACGTTTACGAACCGAAGCCCAAACCGGGCGCAGAACAGGCGGCGAAATCTATCGAGAAAAGCCCGAAATGGGCAACCGATGCCGGCTTCCCAACCGTGTGGGAAGCGGAGAACGCGCTTTGCTTCGAGCGCAATGCTCACGAATTCCGTGGCGGCAAGCGGATCGGAGTCGCAGCGTGAACGCCGCCGAACTTTCGCGGCGCATGGCGTCCGAGGCCGCGTCAATCGCGCAGTACTTGCTGCCGAAAGGCAAGCGCCAGTCGGGAGAGTGGAAGGCCGGGAGCACTGGCGGCGAGGAAGGCAAGTCTCTGTCGGTGCGGCTGTCTGGTGCCAAGGCGGGTGTGTGGGCTGACTTCGCCAGCGGCGAGGGGGGCGACCTGCTCGATTTGTGGATGGCCGTTCGCGGCTTGTCCATTTCGTCGGCCATGTCCGAGGCGATGCAGTACTTGGGCATCCGCGACACCATGCCGGAAAAGCCCGCACAGCCGTTCAAGCGGCCCGCCAAGCCATCGGGGCAAGCTGCCAAGGCTGGTGTGATGGAATGGCTGCAAAAGCGCGGCCTGATGCCTGAAACCATCGCTGCGTTCAAGATCGCGGAGCAGCTGCGTGACGGCAAAACCTACGCGCTGTTTCCGTACCTGCGGGATGGCGAACTGGTGAACGTGAAGTACCGCAACGTCGCAGAAAAGCGCGACATGCGGCAAGAGGGCGGTGCAGAGCCTTGCCTGTTCGGCTGGCACCTGATCGATCCGAAAGCCCGTACCGTCGCCATCTGCGAGGGCGAGATTGATGCAATGACCTTGCATCAAGTCGGTGTCCCGGCGCTGTCGGTAAATGCCGGTGCAGGGAATCACCAATGGATCGAAAACGACTGGTCGCGGCTGGATCGGTTCAGCGAAATCCTGATCTTCTTCGACAACGACGAGTCGGGTGAAAAGGGTGCCAGAGAGGTCATGCACCGCATCGGAGCCGAGCGGTGCAAGCGCGTGATCCTGCCAGCCAAGGACGCGAACGAGTACCTGCTGTCAGGGGCCGATGGTTCCGATTTTTGGGATTGCATCAAGGCAGCAAAACCGCAAGACCCGGAAGAACTGAGGCAGGCCAGCGACTTCATTGATCGCGTCAAGGCCATGTTCTACCCGGCCCACGGCGACGAGCGTGACCCGGTTCTAAGGCTGGATCGGGACGTTGAGTGGTTCGAGTTCCGCACCGGGGAACTCACGGTCTGGACGGGCTACAACGGCCACGGCAAGAGCTTGATGCTGTCTCAGATTCTGCTTGGACTGATGCAACAGGGCGAACGTGTGGTGGTGTTCTCAGGCGAGATGACACCTGAGCGCCAATTGAAGCGGGTAGCCAAGCAAGCCTCCGGCCTTGACCGGCCGACGATGGGCTATCTAGACGCCATCGGACGTTGGCTTCACGACAAGTTGTGGTTGTTCAACGTGGTCGGTAGTGCCTCGATTGAACGCCTGTTGACGGTGTTTCTGTACGCCAGCAAGCGGTACGGAACGCGGCATTTCGTCATTGACAGTTTGATGATGACGGACGTTCCCGAGGATGGCGCGGGAGCAATGACGGCGCAGAAAGAAGCCGTCCGCAAGCTGTGCGACTTCGCCAAGCGTAACAACTGCCATATCCACCTGGTTGCCCACCCGCGCAAAGGCGTTGACGAAAGCAAAGGGCCGGGAAAGTTGGACGTTGCCGGAAGTTCCAAGATCACCGACGGCGCGGACAACGTATTCACCGTCTGGAGCGCCCGCCGGGACGAATCAAAAGAAGTCGATCCCGACGAACCAGACGCGCGCCTGGAACTGCAAAAGCAGCGCAACGGCGACATGCAGCACTACAGCCTGAAGCTGTGGTTCAACAAATCAGCCCAGCAGTTTTGCACCTACAGCCGCCGCAATCCGGTTTCTTACGTGTCCTATTCAAGCCAGGAAAACAGCTATGCGTGACGCCTATTACGGCTTCCATGGTGGCCGCCCCGTGTGGCCATTTGCCAGGCCCAGCAAGCCTGCTGGTGTCAAACATGCAAATCCGCTGGGCGCTGCTGACGCTGTGGGAGACGATATGACCGATAACGACCTGCCGCCAAGCTATCCGGCTTGCTTTGAAGGCCCGCAGCAATTCGACGGCTGGCGCGATTCCGCGCGTCGAGTTCGCGAAGAGTCGAACCCGTGCGATGACTGCACTGCCGAATATGCCGCGCGAATGCGTGACGAGGGCCGTTGTGATCGTGAGTACGTCCAAGAGCGCTTTGTCATCAACAAGCGGAAAAAGCGAATTGGAGTGGTCGCGTGAAGAAGCTGTCTGATTTGACGCCAGCCGAGCGGCTTGAACAACTGCGCCAGCGCTGCCACATCAACGATGACGGCTGCTGGATTTGGAAGGGCGACCGTTACACCAGCGGCCAGCCGCGCGCGAGTGTTGAGGGACGTCGGCGCGGATCGGCAAAGAGCTTGGCAAGGACGCTTGTCGGCAAACCTGCGCCAAAGAAGTACGGGACGTGTCGCTGCGATCTGGCGCCCAACGACTGCATCAACCCCGATCACCTGCGCAACTACACGCGCGGTCAGGTACTTGAGGTGTCGAATCGCGACAACAAGGCCGTTCACGTAGAGCGGGTGGCGAAAACAAAGCGCGCCCGCCGCGCGCTGTCGGATCGCATGACGATGCAGCTTGCACGCGAGATCCGAAGCAGCAGCGAGAGCGGCGCCGCCATTGCACGGCGACTGAACCTTGGCGCCGATTACGTCCGGCAAATCCGGCGCGGGACGATGTGGCGTGAGGTTGTCAGCCCATGGGCCGGGATGGGGGCGCGGTGACCCATGACGCACACGTCTACGCCTGGCAGCAGCGCGAGCTGCGCCGCAGCCTCATCCGCCAGTTGCTGCGCTGGCACCGAGAGCGCGGCGAGGAGTGGCTGCGCGGGTACGTGGAGTGCTGGCCGGCGTGGGCTGGCCTGCGGGTGGATTTTTGGGCGCAGCAGCGGCTTGGGAATTGCGGGGAGGAAGGGAAATGGCTGAGTTGAAGCAGCGCAAGTGCAAAGCCTGCAAAACCCCATTCACCCCGGCGCGGTCAACGCAAACGGCGTGCGGAATCGACTGCGCCATGCAATTGGCACACGAAAAGAAGGTGAAGGTTGCCGAGTGCGACCGGCTCGATACCGTGCGCAAAGACCGGGTGCGCAAGGAGCGGCTGAAAACCCGACGTGACTGGGAGAAAGAGGCGCAGACCGCATTCAACGCCTTCATCCGCGCGCGTGACGCTGGCCAGCCGTGTATCTGCTGCGGCCTGCCGCTGTCGGCTGGTGAAGTGGGCGGCGCATACGACTGCGGCCACTATAGAAGCGTAGGAAGTGCGCCACACCTTCGGTTTCACGAGGACAACGCCCACGCCCAGCGCAAGCAATGCAACCGCTGGGGCGCGGGCCGGGCCGTCGATTACCGCCTGGGGCTGATCGAGCGCATCGGGCTGGCGCGGGTTGAGGCGCTGGAGGCCGACCAGGAGCCGCGCAAGTACACGGCTGACGAACTGCGGGCCATCCGGGATTTGTGTCGCGCGAAGCTGCGCGAGCTAGTGAAGGAGCGGGCCAATGTCTGAGCACTTCACCGCCCGCCTATACGAGCCCACACAAGCCCACGGCGCCATGCGCCAGGCGTGGGAGCAGTACATCAAGCCGCTGCTGTCGCGTAAGGGCGCGCCGCCGATGGTGCTGGAGGTGCGGCCTCAAACCCGCAGCGATGCGCAAAACAGGCTGTTGCACGCCATGCTGGGCGACATTGCCCGGCAGGTGGATTGGGCCGGCAAGAAGCGCGACACGGACACCTGGAAGCGCCTGTTAACGGCGGCCTGGCTTCGGGCGCGTGGTGAATCGGTGGAGATGCTGCCGGCGCTTGATGGGCACGGGGTTGATGTGGTGTACCGCCACACGTCAAAGCTTACGCGGGCTGAGTGCTCCGAGCTGTGCGAATACGTCATGGCCTGGTGCGCCGAACACGACGTGGCGCTACGCGATGCGCGGCAATGGGAAATCAATCCAGAGACGGGGGAAATCACTTGAACGAACCGCGCACCATCGAAGAGCAGTACACCAGCGCCGGCAATGCCGATGATTTGACCGTCACGTCAGAACGGCGCACCGATGCGGATGTGCTGATCGCCAGCGGCTGGACGCCGGGCCTGCTGGGCGGCGTGCTGATGCGACTGCACAGTGAATGGGACGGCGCGGCAAAGAAGCGGCACATGGATGAAACCGAGGCATTCTTGCTGTTCAGCCAACTCAAAACCCTGCTCCGCGCGGTTGACGGTGTAGCCGCATGGGCCGAGCGCAAGGGCCACAAGGAGCCGCGCACGCTGGCCAATGCGGTGCTGATCTACTGGCTACATGACAACTGCCAGCCGTGCCTGGGGCGTGGCCACGAGCTTATCCACGGCACGCCGTCATTAGGACGCGCATGCCGCAAGTGCGGGGGAAGTGGGAAGCGGCCGCCGCCAGGTGGTGAGCTGGGCAAGGCGGCGCTGAACATGATGGATCGGGATATTCAGGTGGCGCGCAGCATGATGCGCTTGCGCTTGCGCAACACGCGGCTATAATGCCCGCACCGATTGCACTGGCAGCAAAGAAGCGTCAGTCGCGCGGGGAATCTCGGCAGGTTCGCTAGCCACGCAGCACGTAGCGGTGGCAGCCTAAAGCGATAGCCGAACTCGCCCTGAAGAATCTCAAGCCCCTGCGGGAAACTGCCGGGGTTTTTGTTTTGCCTCAAACCCGGTAAACAACTGACCGGCACAGTGCATAGGCTGGGAACCACCCGGAAGGCCAAGCCGGCCACAAGCCAAGCTATGCGTCAGCACTTGCATTCAGGCCAGCAGGCCGCGCAAATGGCGCACCTTGGCCACGTTTTAGCCTGCCGTCACGGGCAAAGCAACGGCGGCAGCAAGCGACGTAGAACAGCGCGAACCTACCTCCTGGGCACGCGGGCGGGCGCTTGCGACTATTGAGGTG
>WBZM01000460.1_pt2 | contig 25491 bp, 22 predicted proteins | sample 5204271 | NCBI WGS metagenome assembly WBZM01 (sample SAMN12344346, study PRJNA552823) | activated sludge metagenome | biome: Activated sludge suspended growth; feature: Nitrification reactor; material: Wastewater; isolation source: activated sludge from nitrification reactor of wastewater... | reverse complement strand
GACAACAACATCTCTTCGCGCCTCGCCAGCTTCAACTTCGACTCACCCATCGGGTGACTCCTTCACTTTGCCTCAAACCCGCAGCCTGCCTGAACTTCCGCCAGATCGCTCAACTTCAACTGAGATTTTTAGGATGATAGACTTCCGCAATAGGGGCGATCTGGACAACCTCGGGTCGACCCGTTCTCTGCCCCCGAGATGCGATGCCGCATTCCCGACTCGTTGCCATACTCCTTCTGACCCTCGCCTCGGCTAGCGGCCACGCGGACATCTATGGCTATGTGGATGAGCAGGGCGTATCGCATTTTTCTGCCGAGAAGCCGGATGCGCGTTACCAGTTGCTGGTGCGGGGCAACCGCTTCGGATCGCTCGAACTGGAACCCTCGGGGCGCGGAAAGCAGGCGCTGGCGAAACGGTTGATGGAGCATCCCAACCTGAAGATGTACGAGCCGATGCTGAAGACCGCGAGCGTCGACTTTGCCGTCGAACTGGCCTTGCTCAAGGCGATCATGGCCGCGGAATCCGGGTTCAATCCCGACGCTGTCTCGCCCAGAGGCGCAATTGGCTTGATGCAGATCATGCCGTCGACCGCCGAGCGCTACGGCTTGCTGGGCGACCGGAAGAAATCCATCGAACAAAAGCTGCAGGACCCGAAAACCAACATACGTCTCGGCACGCGTTACCTCGCGGACCTCTTCAAGCTGTTTCCCGGGCAACAGGATCTCGTCATCGCCTCGTACAACGCCGGTGAAGGGGCGGTTCAGCAGTACCGGAACACGATTCCGCCATATCCAGAAACGCGCAGCTACGTCGAACTGGTAACCCAGCTGCAGCAGGTCTATCGGATCGGGTCCGGCACCAGGAAATCCGGGGCTTCGGTGCGCAGCAGCTCGGCTAATGGAACAAAGCGCATCTACTTGACCATTCGGGCGCCAAGTGACAACCCTCCAGTTCCCCGGTCGCCGCCCGCCCTTCGCTGAGCGATCGTCGAACCAGGGCTATCCGGACCGGGCCTGTTGGCCGAAGCTCAGTCCCGGGCGCAGCATGCTCCCGAAAAAATGCCGCCCTGCCGCCGCATCTCGCGCTTCCAACGCGGCGCGATGCCTATGATCCCGGGCGCTTGCCTCCTTTGTCGTCGGGCGTGAAGAACAGGGCCAGGCCCACTCCGATCAGGGCGAGCGGCCACCACTTGCGCAACAGGGCGACGATATCCAGTTGAAGCAGGTCCAGATTGACGGCAAGGGCCACCACACCGATGACGGTCAGGGCGATGGCGGCGAAGTTTCCTCTCATGAGCGCTCCTCGTGTTTCAGGCCCGGCGCACGCCGACCACCCCTTCGACCTCGTGGATCAGCGTCAGCGTGCGCTGCAGTTGCTGCAGGTTGGTGATCTCCACGGTGAATCCCATGTGCGCCTTGCCCTGCTTCGACTGAGTGTTGACGCCGACGACGTTGAGCTTTTCCCGGGTGAAGATCTCGGAGATGTCGCGCAGCAGTCCCTGACGGTCGTGGGCGTCGACGACAATGTCGGCGGCGAAAAGGCCTGTCGTCTGGCCGCCCCATGTAGTTTCGATGACACGTTCCGGATGCTGCGTTAGCAGGTTGGCGAAGTTGGAGCAATCCATGCGGTGGATGGAAACCCCCTTGCCGCGCGTGATGAAACCCTGGATCTCGTCCGGCGGCGCCGGCTTGCAGCAACGGGCAAGCTGCGTCAGCAACTTGTCGACGCCGACGATCAGGATGCCCTGATTGCCCTTGGCCTGCCGGCTCGGCTTGGCCAGCACCTCGTCCGGCAGCAGCGTCTCGGCCAGTGGATCGCCGCCGCGCGCGGCGAGCTGAAACTGCCGCATGTTCAGTTCGCCGCGTGCCGCAGCAATGTGCAGGTCATCGGACCGCGAGAAGCCGAGCTTGTGTGCGAGTTCATCGATATTCGCGCCGGTCAACCCGAGGCGCTGCAATTCCTTGCCGACAATCGCCCGGCCCTCGACCAGCGTTTCCTCGAGCGCCAGGTTGGAGAACCACGCCCTTACCTTGACCCGCGCGCTCCTGGTGTGGATATAGCCGAGCGCGGGATTCAGCCAGTCGCGCGATGGTCCGCCGTGCTTGGCGGTGATGATTTCGACGCGCTGCCCGGTTTGCAGCGGCGTGTTGAGCGGCACCAGTTGCCCGTCGACCCTGGCGCCGCGGCAGCGGTGGCCGAGATCGGTATGCACGCGATAGGCGAAGTCAACCGGCGTCGCCCCCTTGCCGAGATCGACCACCTTCCCCTGCGGGGTGATCACGTAAAGCGTTTCGTCGAGCGCCGCCTTCTTGTAGTGAGTGATCCAGTCGGAACTGTCGGCGACTTCGTCCTTCCAGGTCAGCAACTGGCGCAGCCAGGCAATCTTCTCGTCGTATTCGTCTTCGGTCGTCCGCTTGTGCCCTTCCTTGTAGCGCCAGTGCGCGGCGACGCCGAGTTCGGCATGCTTGTGCATTTCCGCCGTGCGAATCTGGATCTCCAGGCTGCGTCCGTCCGGACAATGAACTGCCGTGTGCAGCGAGCGGTAGAAGTTGCCCTTGGGGTTGGAAATGTAATCGTCGAATTCCTTGGGAATCGGCGACCACAGGTTATGCACGATCCCGAGCGCGGTGTAGCAGTCCTTGAGGTCGTCGACGATGATGCGCAGGGCACGGACGTCGTACACTTCCGAGAACTCGATCCCCTTGTGGCGCATCTTGTTCCAGATGCTGTAGATATGCTTGGGCCGCCCGTAGACCTCGGCATGGTGCACACCCGCCGCCTCCAGTTCGGCGCTGACCCTGGCCACGGCGGCAGCGATGAACTGCTCACGCTCCCGGCGCTTCTCGTCCAGCATCCCGGCGATCTTTTTGTAGGTTTCCGGATGCAGGAAGCGGAACGACATGTCCTCGAGTTCCCACTTCAGTTCCCAGACGCCGAGCCGGTTCGCCAGCGGCGAGTAAAGTTCCAGCGTCTCGCGCGCGACGTGAATGCGCAGGTCGTCCGGATGCGCGGCGTAGAAGCGCAGGGTCTGGGTGCGACTGGCAAGACGCAACAGCACGACGCGGATGTCCTCGACCATGGCCAGCAGCATCTTGCGCAGCACCTCGACCTGGGCCTTCGTCTCGCCAGGATTGACTTCTCCGCCCTCGATGTTGGCCGCCATGAAGCCTCTGGTAATCGGCCGCAGCCGGTTCAGGCGCGAAATTCCATTGACCAGATCCGCCGCCGGCTTGCCAAAGCGCTGCTCGATCCGGGCGGTGCCGTGTTCGTCATGAAAAGGTATGGCAAACAGCACGGCCGCCATGCGCGAATCGACATCGAGCCGGAGACCGGCAATGATCACCGCCATGCCCAGCGCGTGCGACCATGTACCCTCGCCGCTGCCCAGCACGGAGGTGCCATAGACTTCCCAGGCGAAGGCGACCGATTCCCTCAGCGTCGCCGCGTCTTCCGCGTCCAGACCGTGGGCAAGGGTGCTGAAGAACTGGTCGAAGTCGCTTTGTGCAGCGACCGAATGAAGGAGCGAAACCATGCCGCCGATTATACCGTGTGAGCGCTACGGCGCCGCTGAGGCATAATTCGCCCGATGTCCGCCCAAGCAACCCGCTTTCAAGCCAATCCCTACCTGCTGCTGACGCTCACCGCGCTCTTCTGGTCCGGCAACATGGTCCTCGGGCGCGGCATCCGCGCCGACGTGCCGCCGCTAGCGCTGGCCTTCTGGCGCTGGGCGATCGCTTTCGTCCTCGTCCTGCCCCTCGCGCTGCCCCACCTGAAGGCGCAGTGGCCGCTGCTCAGGGCCGGCTGGAAGCCGGTGCTCTTTCTCGGCCTGGTCGGCGTCGGCGGCTACAACACCTTCGCCTACATCTCCCTGCAGTACACCGCGGCGACCAACGCCGTGCTGCTCAATTCCTTCATTCCGATCGTCACCATCGCCATTTCCTGGGCCTTCCTCGGCAAGCACCTGCGCCGGCTGGAGGGGCTGGGCGTCTTCATCTCGCTCGCCGGCGCGCTGACCATCGTCGCCCGAGGCGACCCGGCGGTGCTCGCCCACCTCAATCTCAACATCGGCGACGTCTGGATGCTCGGCGCCGTCCTCGTCTGGGCGATCTACACCGTCGGCCTCGCCTGGCGCCCGGCCGGCGTGCACCCGATGCTGATGCTGGCGGCGATGACCGCCGTCGGCCTCGCCGCCCTCGCCCCCGCCTACGCCTGGGAAACGGCGCAGGGGCGGCACATGGTCGTGCAGCCCGGCTCGCTGGCCGCGCTCGCCTACGTCGGCATCTTCCCCAGCTTCCTCGGCTACATCTTCTACAACCGTGGCGTCGCCGAAATCGGCGCCAGCAAGGCCAGCCTCTTCATCCACCTGATGCCGGTGTTCGGCACCCTGCTCTCGGCGCTCTTCCTCGGCGAGATCCCGCACTGGTACCACTACGCCGGCATCGCCCTGATCTTCACCGGCATCTGGCTGACGATGACCAAGTGATGGGACTTCTCGACTGGTTGCGCCGTCCGCCACCACAGGTTTCCGCCGAGTTGTGGGAGCGCACGCTCGCCGGACTGCCCTTCCTCGACGCGCTTGCGGTCGACGAGAAAAAACGGCTCAAAACCCTGGTCGAGGCCTTCCTCGGCGAAAAGGAGTTCGGTGCCGCCGGCGGGCTGGCACTGAGCGACGAGATCTGCGTCGCCATCGCCGCCCAGGGCTGCCTGCCCGTTCTCGAACTCGGCATTGCAGCTTACCGCGGCTGGGTCGGCATCGTCGTCTATCCGGACGAGTTCGTCGTCTCCCGCCGCATCGAGGACGAGGACGGCGTCGTGCACGAATTCGACGACGTACTTTCGGGCGAGGCATGGTCGGGCGGGCCGGTTATCGTTTCCTGGCACGACGCGGCGATGGCCGGCGAAGGCTACAACGTCGTCATCCACGAATTCGCGCACAAGCTGGACATGCTGAACGGCGAGGCCGACGGCGTGCCGGCGCTGCACTCGGGGATGACGCGCGCCGCCTGGGAGGGAACCTTCCTCGCCGCCTACGATGATTTCTGCGCCCGCGTCGACGACGGCGAGGACACGATCATCGACCCATACGCCAGCGACGACCCCGCCGAGTTCTTCGCCGTCGTCTCCGAGCACTTCTTCGAAACCCCCGACGTCGTCGCCGCCGAGTACCCCGCCCTCTTCGACCTGCTGAGGCGCTACTACCGGCAGGATCCGCTGGCGCGCCTCATGCGAACGGGGGGCGATCACTCATAGTGCGTCCACTTGGGCAACACGCGAGGCTGGCTTCCGGAATGATCGATTGAGGACAGCGGGATTCGTCTCAACAGCCTGAGAGCCCATGGACACGTGCCATCGCTCGCGCCATCGCCTCGCCCTGCGCCCCGCCAGCCTTTCCGATTGCTTGCAGTCTAATCCGTCGCCCGCCTGACGAACCCGTCCAGCGCCCCGAGCACTGCCGCCGGCTGGTCGCGGTGGGGGGAGTGGCCGCAGTTGGGGAGCTTGAGCAGTTCGCTGCCCGGCACCCGTTCGGCGATGACCTCGATCTGGCGCATCGTCGCGTACTCGTCGTCCTCGCCCTGGATGGCGAGGACCGGGCAGCGGATTGCCGGCAGGTATTCCTCGATGTTCCATTCGCGGAAGTCGGGGTGGAGCCAGGCGTCGTTCCATTCGCGGAAGACGCGCCCGGCGTCGGCGTGGTGGCGGGCGAGCCTGCGGGGCCAGTCGGTCGCGGTCCACGCCTCGCCGGCAGCCATTATTCCGGCCAGCGTTTCCGGCTCGACGAATTCGTGCGGGGCCAGGGCGACGACGCCGAGCGGCACTTCCGGAAAGGCGCCGGCGAAGATCAGGGCAATGCTGGCGCCGTCGCTGTGGCCGAAGAGCAGCGGGCGCTCGATGTCGAGCGCGGCGAGCAGCGCCGGCAGACCCTCGAGCGCCTCGCGGTGCATGTAGCGCGCCGTGCGCGGCTCCGCGTACGGTTGCGAGTGCCCGTAGCCGGCCCGCGACCAGGCGATGGTGCGGCAGCCGGTGACCTGCGCCACGCGCTCGGGGAAGTGCCGCCACATCGACGCGCTGCCCAGCCCCTCGTGCAGCATCAGGATGACCGGCCACCCCGGCGCGCGCGCCGGGTGGTCGACGTATTCGAGACGCAGCCCGCCGGCGACGACGTGCCTCACGCTGCGAGCAGGAAGTCGCGGACGACGGCGATCTGGTCGGCGGAAAGGAACATCGGCGCGTGGCCGACGCCGGGAATTTCGGCCAGTTTTGCCCGTGGACCGCGCTCGCCCATCTGTTGCCAGGTGTCGCGCGTCAGCAGGTCGGATTCGGCGCCGCGGATCACCAGTGTAGGGCAGCGCACACCCTCGTAAAGCGGCCACAGGTCGATCGGCTGGCCGTTGAAGGCGGCCTTGAACGGTGCCGCAATCAGCGGATCGTAGACGAAGCCCCAGCGCCCGTCGGGACGCTGCCCGACGCTGTATTCGGTCAGATGCCGCCACTGAACCTCGTCGAGATGGCCGAACGGCGCGCCGATGACCCTGATGTAGGCCATCGCCTCGTCCAGGCTCGCCCAGGTCGGATCGGTGCCGACATAGGTGGCGATGCGTTCGAGCGCCTCGACGCTGATCAGGGGGCCGACGTCGTTGAGCACCAGCCGGCGCACCGGCGTCGATTCCTGGGCGGCGAGCGCCATGCCGATCATTCCGCCCATCGAGGTGCCAAGCCAATGGACGCTGTCGACATCGAGCCGGGCGATCAGCGTCACCATGTCGGCGACGTACTGCGGAATGCCGTACGCGGACGGGTCGCGCAGCCTGCCGCTGCGGCCGCGCCCGACCACATCGGGACAGACCACCCGGTAATCCGCCGCCAGCGCCTGCGCCAGCATGTCGAAATCCCGTCCGTTGCGGGTCAGACCATGGACGCAGACCAGGACCCGCGGATTGTCGCGGGCACCCCATTCGGTATACGCCATGCGGTGCAGCCCCGACGGGCTGACGCACTGCACGCTGTGTTGTCTGAATTGCATGTCTTTCCTCCTGAAACGCGAATGTATCACCCGCCGTGCCGGCAGTGGCCATCTGGTGCAGACGCGGCTTTCCCTGGTCATCCCGGCGCTCGGAAGCCGCGCCGTGCTGCGCCGCCGGCTATGTCTTTGTCAAAACACCACAGTATGCGGGGAAAAACTGCCCGGATAGCCGCCGCGCCGGCTATGTCGGTGTCGCCGCATGCTAATGTTGCCCATTGAATTCTTCGATGTGGTTCCGCCATGGCAAGTATGACGTGGCGGGCAAGGGGCACCGTTCATGCGCAAACACCTGAATACCTTTTCTGCCACTTTTCTCATCGTCGCCAGCATGCTTGGCACGGGCATCCTCACCACCACCGGGATCATGTTGTCGCTGCTCAAGGCGCCGTGGGCGGTACTCGGGGTCTGGGTCGCCGGCGGCATCCTCGCCTGGATCGGCGCCTGGTGCTATGGCGAACTGGCGCGCAACATGCCGCGCAATGGCGGCGAAGCGACGATCCTGCGCGAACTTTTCTCGCCGACCCTGGGCGAAGTCGCCGGCTGGACCTCGTTCGTGGTGGCCTTCGCCGCGGGGAATGCGGCGTCCTCGCTGGCCCTGGCCGCTTATCTGGGCGAGGCCTTGCCGGGTGCAGACCTGCGCCCGGAACTTGTGGCGAGCGTGGCTCTGCTGCTGGTCACGGGGCTGCATGGCTTGCTCGGGCCAACGGCCGTGCGCGTCCAGACCCTCCTCGCGGCGGCCAAGTTCTCCCTGCTGGCGGGATTGACCCTTTACGGCATCTTCCTCGTGGCGCCGGCCGCCGCGAACCAGCCCGCCGAGGTCGTGCAAGTCAGTCAGGCGACCGAGTTCGGCGCCCCCTGGGGGTTGGCGATGATGCTGGTGATGTTTGCCTACAGCGGCTGGAACGCAGCGATCTATGTCGCCGGTGAAATCCACGACCCGGCGCGCAACGTGCGCCGCGCCATGATGCTGGGCACGACCATTATCATGCTGCTCTACGTGGCGATCAACGCCGTGCTGCTGACTCATCTGCCGGCGCAGGAGCTCGACGGCGTCGGCCCGGTGATCGCGGTGCTGGTCAGGCATCTCTTTGGCTCCCAGGCTTCGGCGGTGTTCTCCGGGCTGGTGGCCTTTGCCCTGCTGTCGTCCCTCGGCGTGTCGGCCTTTCTCGGGCCACGCGTCCTCGCCACCATGCTCGGCTGGTTCGGCAAGGCCAGCAGCGAAGGCGGCGCGCCGGCGGTGGTGACGCCGCGCCTGGTCTGGCTGCAGGCGGGGCTGTCCATCGCCATGGTGCTGACCGGCTCGTTCGTCCAGATACTTACCGTCATGGGCTTCCTGCTCGGCCTGTTCCCGATCCTCTGCGTCCTCGGCCTCTACCGTCGCAGTTGCGATCTGGAGGGCCGGCCCCTGATGCTCGTGCGCTACGTCTTCGCCCCGTTGTTCGTTGGCGTGTCGACGGTGGTCCTGGTCCTTGGCGCAGCGCAGAGTCCACATGAGGTCGGCATCGCGCTGGCGCTGGTCGGGCTGTTCTTCCTGGCGCGGTTGGGGATGCGTCGCTCCACCTGAATTCATCTTTCCGGAAACGACCCGAACCATGTTGCACAACCTCACCCGCAGCGTGCTGATTTGCGCCCTGTCACTGACTGTCGCCCTGGTGCCGGTTTCTGCCGCGGAGACGACCCCGCAGCAGGCGGCGCTCTTCTTTGCCGGGCTCGCTGCACCCGCCGCGGATTCCTCGCAGAAGGCTTTCCAGCAACGGACGAGCCAGGCCTGGGCGAACTACGACAAGCACGTCGGCCAGCCGCTGGCGGCGTGGAGCAATCGCGAAGTGGCTTACTGGGGACGCAGCACGGTGTTCTACCCTTTTTCCGGCCCCGACTTCGTGACCATCGCACGCATCTTTCCCGGTGCCGAACGTTACGTGCTGGTGGCGATCCAGAAAGCGCGCCAGCCGGCACAGCTCGAAGCCATGAACGCCGTGCAGCGTGCGGCTTTCGAGAAGAAGCTCGGCGACGCCTGGGAGAAATTCGGCAAGCTCGGCTATTTCCGGACCCTGGACCTCAACGACGATCAGCGTGACGGCGCCAGCGGCGTGGGCACGACCACCATCCTGATGGCTTTTGCGGCACGCCTGGGGTACGAAGTCACCGCGGTGAAACCACTGAGTTTCAATCCCGACAAGGGCGAATGGGAAGCGGCCGCTGGCGACACGAGGACCGGCTCGGTGCGCCTCTCCCTGCTGCAGGACGGGCGCCGGGTGACGCTCGACTATATCAGTGTCGATCTTTCGGACAGCGCCCTGAAAGCGTCGGAACCGAAGATGGCCTGGATCAGGCAGATGGCGGCGCACCCGCTCCTGCTCAAGGCGGCTTCGCACCTGCTGCAGCAACCCAACTTCACGGTCCTGCGCGACGCGCTGGTGGCCAACGCCTCGATGGTCGTGCAGGACGAAACCGGCCTCGATTACAGGGATCTGCGCAAGATCGGGCCGGTGCGTCTGTATGGCAGGTTCAGCAAGACCCATCCTCTCTTTACGACCACTTCCCAACCCGAATTGGCTGCAGCCTACCGGGCCGAGAAGGAACCGCGCGACCTGCCGTTTGCCTTCAGTTACCTGAAGACGACCGATTCCCGTTCGCTGCAGGTCGTGCGGCGTTCGCCGGCAAACTGAAGGCGCGGCGGGCGAAGTCGGCGGTCAGCGCGTTAAAGCGCGGCGCCGCGTCCACGAACAAGGCGTGGCCGGCATCCTCGAAGACCTCCACCTGTGCCAGTTGTCCGCCCTTGCGCGCCAGCAGCGCTTCGCCCTGTTCGCGCAGGCGCGGACGGATCACATAGAGCACCGGTATCCGCTGCCCCGCCACGATCTCCCGCCAGTAGGTGCGCGGATAGGGCTGGGCGATCAACTGATTGGCCGCGCCCGCAGGCACCTGCAACGCCGACCGCAGCACCGCCTCGGCGATGTCGTCGGGCGGGGCGGTCCTGAAGATGCCGCGGCAGAAGTCACGCAGGTACTGCTCGCGTTCCCTGGGGTTGGCGCTGCTGCGCTTCGAGTTACCGGCCGCCGGCCTCGGCGGAGTTCCCTCGCCTATCGAATTGTCGATCAGGATCAACCCGCGCAGCCCGGGCTGCGACTTGCGTTCGATGAAATCCAGCGATTCCAGCACGCCGAGCGACCAGCCCGCGAGAACGTAGTCGCCGACACCGGCGGCGATCAGGAAATCTTCCATGTCGGCCGTGCGCCGCGCCGGATCGTGGGATTCGTTCGAGACCTCCGATTGCCCTTGCGAGCGGGGATCGAACGCCAGTACACGGAACTGCTCGCCCAGCGCTTCGAGCTGCAGGCGGAACACGGCCGCCGGCATCAGCCAGCCGGGAACAAGCACAATGGTCTCCTGGCCGTAGCCGGCTTCAAGGTAATGCAGGCGCAGACCGTCGCGATTGGTAAAGAACTTGCTGCCGACCGGCGCCGCCAGGATGGAGAGGCTCATCATGCTGCAGACCACAAACGCCAGGATGCGCAGGAATGTCATGCGCGACCGCCGCAACCACTTGCCGGAAAAATCCGGCCGGACCTGCCACCGACCGGGACGGGATAGCGCCGTGTGTCGTGGGCTCCCCGTTCCGTCTGGGTCATACGATCCAGCCCAACCGGGACGATGCAGGATACGCTGGGTTGTCTGATCTGCATGTTTGCTCCACTGTCCACAATGTATCACCGGCCATGCCAGTAGCGGCGGCGTTCGTTGCGCCAGGATTTCACGACGACGCCCTGCCCGTCCAGTGTCACGCGCAGCGCTCCGTCGCGGTCGGTCCGCCAGAGTCGGCTACCGGTCGCCTCGTAGCGGGCGACCACGTCGGCCTTGGGATGCCCGAAACGATTGCGGTAGCCGACCGGGATCATCACGTCGGGCGCCCAGACGGCAGCAATGAACTCTGGCGTCGACGAGGTGCGGCTGCCGTGATGCGGCACCAGCAGCACATCCGCCCTCAGCGCTGCCGGATCGCGCCGTAGGAGTGCCAGTTCGTCGCGCGCCTCGATGTCGGAAGTCAGCATCATGCGCCGGCCGCCGGCGTCGATGCGCAGCACGCACGATAGGTTGTTGCTCTTGCGCGTCTCCGCGTAATCCTGTGTTTCGGGATGCAGCACGGCCAGGCGGACGCCGTTCCAGGACCAGTTCTGCCCGTTGCGGCAAGGCTCGGACCCCGCGTCGCCGAGCGATGAAACGACCGCGCCGACCGCGAGCGCCGACTTGACGGAAGACATCCCGCCGGCGTGATCGCTGTCACGATGGGTCACCATCAGAACGTCGACCGTGCCGACACCCAGCGAGCGCAGGTAGGGGACGACCACCCGCTGCCCGGCGTCGGATTCGGCGCTGTAAAGCGGGCCGGGGTCGTACACCAGCGTGTGGTCGCGGGTACGCACGATGACTGCCAGCCCCTGCCCGACGTCGAGCACCGTCACCCAGGCCTCGCCTTCGGCCGGCCGGGCAACCGGCCAGAAGATCGCCGGCAGCAGCAGCACGACGCCGAGCAGACGCCCCGGCATGCCGCGCGGCAGCAGGCAGATTGCAACACCGAGACCGGCGACGAGCGCCGCCCACAATGGCGGCGCCGGCGCCTGCCAGACTGGCCACGCCGCGCACCATTCGAGAAAGACCATCAGCCAGCCCAGCACGGCATGCGCCAGCGCGGCGATCGGCCACCAGGGAATGACCGCGGCGAGCAGCGCCAGCGGCGTGACGATGAAACTGATGACGGGGATGGCCACCGCGTTGGCCAGCGGCGAGACCAGCGAGAACTGCTGGAAGACGAGCAGCAGGATCGGCAGCGAGGCCAGCGTCGCCGCCCACTGGACGATACCCCACGCCCGGATGCGCTCTCCCCAGCCACCGGCCTCGCCGACCACTGCCGCGCCGACGTAGAGCAGCGCCCCGACCGCCGCGAAAGACAGCCAGAAACCGGCCGCCAGCACCGCCCACGGATCGAGCAGCAGCACGACCAGCAAGGCCAGGCACAGCGTGCGGCTGGGCGCTATGACCCGCCCGGCGCCCATCGCCAGCGCGGCGACCAGCAGCATGTAGAGCGTGCGCTGCGCCGGCACCGCGAAGCCGGCGAGCAGGACATAGAGGAACGCGGCCAGGCAGCCAGCCAGCAGCGCCGCCCGCTGCGCCGGCAGCCGCAACGCCAGCGCCGGCACGCGCCGCCAGACCCGGCCGGCGAGGAGAGCGAACAGCGCCGCCACCATGGTCACGTGCAGGCCGCTGATCGACATCAGGTGCGTCGTTCCCGTGCGGTTGAAGGTGGTCCACAGATCGCCCTGGATCGCCCGCTGGTCGCCGATGACCAGCGCGACGAGAATGCCGGCCCACGGATAGCGCTCGGCCGGCAGCATGTCCGCGAACGAGGCGCGCACGCCGTGGCGCAAGCGTTCGACGACGTACTCCGGCTGCCAGACCATTTCGCCCAGGCGCTGCGGCGGGTTCTGGCGCACATAGCCGGTCGCCCGGATATTGCGTTCGAGCAGCCAGGCTTCGTAGTCGAAACCGCCGGGATTGGCATTGCCGTGCGGGCGCTTGAGGCGCACCGTCATCTGCCAGCGCTCGCCGGGACGCAGCGGCTGGCGCACGAACTCCTCGCCGTCGCGCTGGCCCTGGTACCACGACAGCATGATCCGCTGCGGAACGATGGCTGTTGCGGTCAACGGCTTTTCAACAGCGAATTCGAACCGGGTGCCCTGGCTGAAATCCTGCGGCAGCGTCGCGACGACGCCGATCACCTCGATGTCGCGCCCTTCCCACTCGGCGCCCAGCGCATCGGCCAACCTGATATCGGCGCGCCACGCCGCCCAGGCGAAGCCGAGGGCGAGAAAGGCCAGCACTCCGAGCAGGCGGCCGGTCCACGCGCGCTGCCAGCGCACGGCCGGCAGCGCCAGCAGCCCGCCGGCCAGCGCCCAAAGCCCTGCCGGCGGCAGTTCCGGCTGCATCTGAAGAACGATGATGCCGGCGGCGAAGGCGAGAATAATGAGGCGCATCCTGCAATAATAGAGGCGAGACCATGCGCAAGCACTTGAAGAAATATCTGCCCGACCACGAGGCGATCCACGGCAACCGCTGGCTGCGGCCGTTCCGCAATTCGCTGCTGCACCCGCGCTTGTGGCACCTGAACCGCCACTCGGCGGCCGGTGCTGTCGCCGCCGGGTTATTCTGCGGGCTGATCCCCGGGCCATTGCAGATGATGGGCGCCGCCATCTGCGCGCTGATCTTTCGCGTCAACCTCCCGCTGGCGCTGCTGGTCACGCTCTACACCAACCCGTTCACCATCGTGCCGCTCTATGTGCTGGCCTACCAGATCGGCCGCATCGCCACCGGCGACAGTGCCGGCTTCGTCGAGCCGCCGGCCTTCGAGCCGACGCGCTTCATCGCCTGGACTGAGGCCATGCAGACATGGATGCTAGGCGTCGGCAAGCCGCTCGGCCTCGGCCTCGTGCTGCTCGCCGCCCTGCTGGCCATCGCCGGCTATTCCCTGACCAAAGCGGCCTGGCGCATCTGGCTGATCCGCGCCTGGCGGCGGCGCAGCGCACGCTGAACGCCGATGCGCTTCAATCCTTGCGCCCCTTGGCCACCAGATAGAGGGTCAATGCGCCGATGATCAGGGCCAGCGCACCGCCAAAACGCAGCACGTCGCGCTCGCCGTCCCAGCCCACCGCCTCGCGCAGGAAGAGCACTGACAGGACGGCGATCACGCTGCTCACCAGGTTGTTCTTCAGATCGTCGAGATCGCGGATTTTCAGCCAGGCGGGCAGCGGCAATTCAGGGTCGACAAACAGGCGGTACAGGCCAAGTCCGATCATTTGCGCGACGATCGCGATCAGGAAGATGTCGACGGCCTCGATCACTGCGACCGCCAGCATCTTGGCCAACTTGGGATAGATCTCTCCACTGCTAGCGGAATTCACCACATTTACCAAGCCCACCATCACGACCACGCCTTCGTACATTAGCAGCGCCACGGAGGCGAGAAGGATGCCAATGACGGCGACGACGGTGAAGTATCGGCTGAGGGCAAGTACTCGGGTCAGCATCGGGGCTCCAGTTGGGGCACAACAAATTGCCATATCGATTAACAAACGCGGTCATTACCTGATGACGCGAATTTGAAAAGGCGGCGATTGTCTCGTTCAGGAAAAAACCGCCTCCTCGAACAGCGAGCGGATCGTCACCTTCCTCACCTCCGGCCGATCAGGCACCACGTAGAGCACTGGCGTGATCATTTCCTCGAAAATGCCGCGCAGGCTGCGCGCGCCGACCTTGAACTCGAAGGCGAGATCGGCAATCTGGGCGAACACCGCCGGTTCGATCACCAGTTCGACGCCCTCGTTCTGCAGAATGGCGCGGAACTGCCGATAGATCGAATGCTGCGGCTCGATCATGATGCGCACCATCATGTCCTTCGACAACTCCTTCAAGCGGGCAATGATCGGCAGGCGGCCGGCGAACTCGGGGATCAGGCCAAAGCGGAACAGGTCGGTCGGCTTGACGCGGGCGTTGAGGCGGTCGAGCACCTTCTGGTCGTCGCTCTGCGAGGTGGCGATGAAGCCGAATGCCTGCGTCTCGGCCAGAATGCTCTCCAGCCCGACGAAGGCGCCGCCGCAGATGAACAGGATCTGTTTGGTGTCGATCGTCTGCCCGCTCTTCAGGGTCACCAGCGAACCTTCCATGATCTTGAGCAGCGCGTGCTGCACGTTTTCCCCCGAAGCCGCGCGCGCCTGGCCGCTGATCGCCTTCAGCTTGTCGACTTCGTCGATGAAAACGATGCCGCGCCCGGCCTTTGCCGTATCGCCGCCGGCACGTTCGAGCAGACGCTGGAGGATGGCGTCGAGTTCCTCGTTGACATACTCCGTCTGCGCCAGCGAGGTTGCATCGGCGGTGACGAAAGGCAGTTCGAGCACGCGCGCCAGCGTTTCGCAGAGCAGCGTCTTGCCTGTGCCGGTCGGGCCGATCAGCAGGATGTTGCTCTTCAGCATTTCGAGACGATCGACGTCAGTCATCGCGACCTTGCGAAAATGCGCATAGACGGCGACGGCGAGAATCTTCTTGGCATCGTCCTGGCCGATCACATGGCGGTTCAATTGGGTGACGATTTCACTCGGTTTCATCGGGGCATTTCCTGGGAGGTGTTGAAGCAGGCGACAGGCTGCGAAATTTTGAAGATGACGGTAACGCCGGAATTTTGAAAGCACCACCAAAACTGCGGCAGTATTATTGCCTGTTTTGGCGGGTCGACGTGACAGGGCAGAGAAAACCTTCCGCTGATCTTTATCATTGCATGGGCACGCTACGTTGGAGCACCGCATTGAGTTCGATCCCAACATCAACCACGCACCGTGAGGAACGCTCGTACTCCACCGCAAGAAAGTCATCAGAGAAAACCTGTGGGAAGGTTTTGTCGTTGTAGACAAACACCGGAAAGACCACCATGTGTCGCCTTTCCCTTGTCCCGGTTAGATCTTCACTAAGCGCCGGAAACACAATGCTCCGATGTTTGGCATGGTTACTTAGTGCTGCCAAATGTTTAAACCCCTCAGAACTCACATGTGATTCCAAGAGGGTGGCGATAGCGTCCAATTTTGGATCTCGCCTCAGTAACTTCAACACGCTGCTCGGCCAGATACCCCTGGCATTTAAAGCCTCTGGAACCTGATTAAGGCCGAGTGAGTAATAGATAGCATGCGCCAAGATATCTGGTACAGCATGAATGCTCTAAACGCACGCCGTTAGGTGAGCCCCAACCTCTCGTATGAAGTTATTGAACTCCACCCACGCATCTGAATCGCGGAATGCTACGTCGAAAAGGTAAGCATTTTGGAGTGCTAATTGAACGTACGAATCGATCTTTGCTTTAGCGTCTTGGAAATGGATCCGTGCATAGACTTGGCGATCATCAACAGATCGAAGGCTCGGCCTGGCAAGTTCCAGTTGGGCATTGCCAAACACGCGGCGTATATGTTCTCTAGTTTCCTCAACGTGCCAAGTCGCAATTTTGTTCACTAGTGGTTCAGTTCAAGGGATGAGCAAAACCAAGTTCAGTCATTTGCATTCTAGAGATATATGGGTAGCCAAGCTGATAATGAAGCGGTTCGACATCTCGTGGCTCGCTACTCTCTCACCAGCACCCCATCCTTGAGGTGCAACACGCGGTCGGCGCGCCCGGCAAGTTGCAGGTCGTGGGTCACCATGACCAGACTGGCGTTTTGTGAACGCACCTGGCCGAGCAGGAGGTCGAAGACGACACCGGCGGTCTGGCGGTCGAGGTTGCCGGTGGGTTCGTCGGCGAGGATGCACGAGGGCGAACTGACCAGCGCCCGGGCGATGGCGGCGCGCTGGCGTTCGCCGCCCGAGAGTTCGCCGGGGCGATGTTCGAGGCGATGGCCAAGGCCGACAGCGGCGAGCATTTCCGCCGCAACCCGCAGCGCTGCCGGCCGCGCCGTGCGGCGGATCAGCAGCGGCATCGCCACGTTCTCCAGTGCCGAAAACTCGGGCAGCAGGTGGTGGAACTGGTAGACGAAGCCGAGGTGCCTGTTGCGCCAGTCGCCGCGGTCGACCTCGCCCAGCGCCGAAAAATCACGGCCCATCAGTTCCACGCCGCCAGCGCTCGGCGCATCCAGTCCGCCGAGCAGGTGCAGCAGCGTACTCTTGCCGGAACCGGAGGCGCCAACGATGGCCAGCGTTTCGCCGGCATGGACCTCGAGGTCGACAGCCGTCAATACCGACACATCCAGCCCGCCGTTGCGGAACGCCTTGCCCAGTCCGCTGGCCGCGAGGATGATCTCACTCATAGCGCAGCGCCTCCGCCGGATTGACGCGCGAGGCGCGCCAGCTCGGGTAGATCGTTGCCAGCAGCGCCAGCACGAAGGCGATCAGCGTGACCCCCCAGACGTCGCCCCACTGCAGGTCGGACGGCAGGTCGGAGATGTAATAGACCTCCTTCGACAGGAAATGGATGCCGAACAGGCGCTCGATGAAAGGCACGACGACGTCGATGTTGAGCGCCAGCGCGACGCCGCCGGCAATGCCGAGCCCGAGGCCGATGAAGCCGACCAGCGCCCCCTGGATGACGAAGACCGTCATGATCGACAGCGGCCGCGCGCCGAGCGTGCGCAGGATGGCGATGTCGGCCTGCTTGTCGGTGACCGCCATGACCAGCGTCGACACCAGGTTGAAGGCGGCGACGGCGACGATCAGCGAGAGGATGATGAACATCATGTTCTTCTCGATCTGCACGGCGCGGAAGAAGTTGGCGTGGCTCTTGGTCCAGTCGCTGATGAAGGCGTTGGCGTCGATCAGCCCGGCCAGTTCGCGCCCGACGCGCGGCGCCATGAACAGGTCGTCGACCTTGAGCCGCACGCCGCTGACCCGGTCATCCATCTGGTAGAGCTTCTGCGCGTCGGCCATGTGGACCAGCGCCAGCCCGCTGTCGTACTCGTACATGCCGACCTCGAAGATGCCGACCACGCGGAACGATTTCAGGCGCGGCACGACGCCGGCCGGCGTCACGGTGCCCTGCGGCGCGATCAGAGTCACCTTGTCGCCGGTGAACACGCGCAGCGCCCGCGCCAAGTCGGCGCCGAGGACGACACCGAACTCGCCGGGGCGCAGGTCGTCGAGGCTGCCACTCTTGATCGTCTTGCGGAAATCGGCGACGCGTTCTTCCTCATCTGGAAGGATGCCGCGCACCAGCGCGCCTTTGACCCCACCATCGACGGTGAACATCGCCTGCGACTGGACGAAGGGAGCCGCCGCGCGGACCTGCGGGTGCCGGGCGGCCTGCGCGGCGATCGCCGGCCAGTCGCCCAGTTCGCCATTGATGCCGGTGATCTGGATGTGCGAGGCAACGCCGAGGATGCGCGTGCGCAGTTCCTTCTGGAAGCCGTTCATCACCGACAGCACGACGATCAGCGCGGCAACGCCGAGGCCGATGCCAAGCATCGAGATCAGCGAGATGAAGGAGATGAAATGGTTGCGTCGCTTGGCGCGGGTGTAGCGCAAACCGATCAGCAGTTCGTAGGGCAGTGCCATGCGGGAACGGGCCGGGCAGGAAAAACCGCTATGGTACACTCAACCGCATCCCCCGAGTTTTCCGGCGCCGCTTTCCGTGCATCTGACCCTGCTTGTCCCCGAACTGATCTGGCCGGAACCGGCGGATCGGCATGTCCTCGGAAACCTTGCCGCGCCGGGTCTGGAATGGATGCTGGGGCGTGCCCGGGGCGAGCGCGGCGACCGCCGCCCCTTCGAGATGGTCCTGGCGGCCAGCTTCGGCCTGACCACCCCACCCTTCGGCGCCCTGCGCCTGCTCGGCGAGGGCGTGCAAGAGGCGCGCAGCGGCCACTGGCTGTGCGCCGACCCGGTACACCTGCGCTTTCACCATGAACGCATCGTCCTCGCCGACGCCGGCGCCTTCGATCTCGACGAAGACGCCGCGCAGGGCCTCGTCGCGGCGCTCAATGCCGAGTTCGGCGATGTCGGACACTTCCACGCCGCCAGCGCCGGACGCTGGTATCTGCGGCTCAATGCTGGGGTCGACCATCCGGTAGAGCCGATTTCCGCCGTCGCCGGCCGTCTCGTCGCTGGCGAGATTTCCGGCCTGCCGCTGACGCGCTGGCTGAACGAGGTCCAGATGTTCCTGCACCGCCATCCGCTCAATGAACGGCGCGAGGCTGCCGGCCGGCCGGCGATCAACAGCCTGTGGCTGTGGGGTGGCGGCGCGCTGCCGGCCGGCATCGCCCCCGCGTTTTCCGCCGTGTTCACCGACAACCCGCTCGCCGCCGGCCTCGCTCGCGCCGCCGGCATTCCGCAGCACGGCCGCCCGCTCAGTCTTGACGACATCCAGGCAGACGCCGGCACGCGACCGCTGGTCGTCCTCGACCAGTTGCTCGCGCGCGTGCTCTACGAAGACAGCGACGGCTGGCGCGAAGGCTTCGCGCGGCTCGACGCCGGCTGGTTCGCACCGCTGAAAAAGGCCCTCGGCGGCAAGGTCGACCGCGTCAGCCTGCTCGCCCCCACCGTCTATGGCGACCTGCGCTACACGCTCACCGCCGGCGACCGCTGGAAGCTGTGGAAAAGCGGCCAGCCCCTTGCCGAGACTGCCAGGGAACTCGCCCGGTGACCCGCATCGTCACCCGCAACATCCCGCCGCGCGTCGTCTGGCAACTGGAGCGGCAGGGCCTGCACCCACTGCTCGCCCGCCTCTACGCCGCGCGCGGCGTCACCGACAAGGGCGAGCTCGCCTACGAGCTGAAGTCGCTGCTGCCGCCAACCGCGCTGACCCATGCCACCGACGCCGCCGTGCTGCTCGCCGACGCCATCGAGGCGGGGGCGAAACTCCTCATCGTCGGCGACTACGACTGCGACGGTGCCACCGCCACCGCCGTCGGCATGCGCGCGCTTAAGGCGCTCGGCGCCGATGTCGGCTTCATCGTGCCCGACCGCTTCAAGCTCGGCTACGGCCTGTCGCCCGAGATCGTCGACGTCGCCGCGCGCCAGTCTCCCGACCTGATCATCACCGTCGACAACGGCATCGCCAGCCTCGAAGGTGTCGCCCGCGCCCGCGAGCACGGCATCGCCACCCTGATCACCGACCATCACCTGCCCGGCCCGGCGCTCCCGGAGGCCGACTGCATCGTCAACCCGAACCAGCCACGGTGCGCCTTCCCGTCCAAGTGCATCGCCGGCGTCGGCGTCATGTTCTACGTCGTGCTCGCGCTGCGCGCCGAACTGCGCGACCGTGGCTTCTTCGCCGGGCGGCCCGAGCCCAACTTCGCCGACCTGCTCGACCTCGTCGCGCTCGGCACCGTCGCCGACGTGGTCCGGCTCGACCGCAACAACCGCATTCTCGTCGCCCAGGGCCTCAAGCGCATGCGTGCCGGTCGCCTGCAGCCGGGCATCGCCGCGCTGTTCAAGGCGGCGGGAAGCGACCCGCGGCGCGCGACGGCGACCGACCTCGGCTTCCGCATCGGGCCGCGCCTCAACGCCGCCGGCCGCCTAGCCGACATGCGCCTCGGCATCGAATGCCTGCTCACCGACAACCCCTCGCGCGCGCTGCAGATAGCTCAGGAGTTGAGCGCGCTCAACGTCGAGCGGCGCGAGATCGAGTCCGGGATGCAGGAAACGGCGCTCGCCCTGCTCGAGCAGATCGACGCCGACGACGCAGCGCCCGGCATCGCCCTGTTCGACGCCGGCTGGCACGAAGGCGTCGTCGGCGTCCTCGCCTCGCGCATCAAGGAGCGCCTGCACCGGCCGGTGTTCGCCTTCGCGCCGAGCGAGGGCGGCCTGATCAAGGGCTCGGGCCGCTCGATCCCCGGGCTGCACCTGCGCGACGCGCTCGACCTGATGGCTAAGCGCGCCCCCGGCCTGCTGCTGCGCTTCGGCGGCCATGCGATGGCGGCGGGCGTCACGGTCGACGCCGAAAACTTCGCCAATTTCCGCGACCTCTTCGCCGACGTCGCCGCCGAACTGCTCACCCCGGCCGACCTCACGCGCACGCTGGAAACCGACGGCGGGCTCGAAGGCGGCTATTTCTCGCTCGACATCGCTCGCCTGCTGCAGGCCGAGGTCTGGGGCCAGGGGTTCCCGCCGCCGCTGTTCGTCGATGAGTTCGACGTCGAGCAGCAGCGCGTGCTCAAGGAAAAGCACCTCAAGCTGCGGCTGCGCAAGGGCAACACGCGCATCGACGGCATCCAGTTCAACTTCACCGCCCAGCCCGGCGCCCGCGCCCGCGCCGCTTACCGTCTCGACATCAACGAGTACATGGGGGTCGAGTCGGCGCAATTGATGGTCGAGCTTCTGGAATAGGGATTACGACATCGGCTCGGCTGTGCGCCGAATTTCAAATGCCTTGGCGCATCCAGTCAGGGTCGCTCTGCTGCATTGGCTGTTTGACCGAAGCGTGACTGCCAGCCAAGACCAGGCGATCAGGGATTGCAGCAATTGACGAAGTCAAGGTCAAGGTGACCCCCAATGGCCGATATTCGCAAGAATGGGCTTGATTCCCGCACCCCTGCCAAAGCCGATCATCGAATTCATCAATGCGTTTGCCAAATTCGGCACCACAAGCTGGGAGCCTTCCGAGGATTCCCCCTGCATGCGACCTTCCAAGTTGCGAATTGGCTTCCTTGTCAATGATCAAGTTTGCGTCAGTGCGGAAGCCACGTGTTCTCTAGCCCCTCCCGGCATTTGATTTCAATCAAGGTGCAATTCGATTCGAGTGAGATAGTGCGCCGCCAGTCAGGCTTCATTAGAGGAGGAGGTACCCATGATTTCCAGAAATTTCAAGCGTTACCATTTGGCAGCATTGCCGGCTCTGACGCTGCTTTGTCAGTTGACTTTTGCGCAGGCGCCGACGACACATGGCGATAGCACGATGCGCGAGTATCAGGGCGCCGCTGGTTCGCCGCTGGCTGACGTGAAGATGCACCAGGACATCAATCCGTTGGCGCCCAAGATGTCGGAAGACGAGTTCGACAAGGCCAAGCGCATCTTCTTCGAGCGCTGCGCCGGTTGCCACGGCGTGTTGCGCAAGGGCGCGACCGGCAAGGCCCTGACCCCGGATATCACGCTGGACAAGGGTCTGGAATACCTCAAGGTCTTCATCAAGTACGGTTCCCCCGGCGGCATGCCGAACTGGGGCACTTCTGGCGTGCTGAGCGATGGCGAAGTGGACCTCATGGCTCGCTACATCCAGCAGACGCCGCCGGCGCCGCCGGAATTCGGCCTGAAGGAAATGCAGGCAACCTGGAAGGTCATCGTCCCGGTCGACCAGCGGCCGAAAAAGAAGATGAACAACCTGAACCTCGACAACCTGTTCTCGGTCACGCTGCGCGACGCCGGTGAAATCGCCCTGATCGACGGCGATTCCAAGAAGATCGTCAGCATCCTGAACACCGGCTATGCCGTCCATATCTCGCGCATGTCGGCTTCCGGCCGCTACCTGTTCGTGATCGGCCGCGACGCCAAGATCAACCTGATCGACTTGTGGATGGAAAAACCGGACACCGTTGCCGAAATCAAGGTCGGCATGGAAGCCCGCTCGGTCGAAAGCTCCAAGGCCAAGGGCTTTGAAGACAAGTATGCCATCGCCGGCACTTACTGGCCGCCACAGTTCGTGATCATGGATGGCGACACCCTGAAGCCGCGCAAGATCGTCGCAACCCGCGGCATGACCGTCGGTGCCCAGGACTATCATCCGGAGCCGCGCGTCGCCGCCATCGTCGCCTCGCACTTCAATCCGGAATTCTTCGTCAATGTGAAGGAAACCGGCATGGTTTATTCGGTCGACTATCGCGATCTGAACAACCTGAAGATCAAGATGATCGAGGCCGCCCCGTTCCTGCATGACGGCGGCTTCGAGTCGACGCACCGCTACTTCATGGATGCCGCCAACGCCTCGAACAAGATCGCGGTCATCGACACCAAGGAAGGCAAGCTGGAGAAGCTGGTCGACGTCGGCAAGACCCCACACCCGGGCCGCGGCGCCAACTTGGTCGATCCCAAGTTCGGTCCGGTGTGGGCGACGGGCCACCTCGGCGACGAATCCATCTCGCTGATCGGTACCGATCCGAAGAAGCATCCGGAAGGCGCCTGGAAGGTCGTGCGCACCCTGAAGGGCCTGGGTGGCGGCTCGCTGTTCCTGAAGACCCATCCGAAGTCGAAGAACCTGTGGGTCGACACCACGCTGAATCCGGAGCCGAAAATCAGCCAGTCGGTTGCCGTCTTTGACGTCAACAACCTCGACAAGGGCTACGAGCTGATTCCGATCGGCGAGTGGTCGGGGATCAAGGACGGTCCGAAGCGCGTCGTTCAGCCGGAATACAACAAGGCGGGCGATGAAGTCTGGTTCTCGGTCTGGAATGGCAAGGACCAGGAATCGGCCATCGTCATCGTCGATGACAAGACACGCAAGCTGAAGGCCGTCATCCGCGATCCGAAGCTGGTGACGCCAACCGGCAAGTTCAACGTCTACAACACCCAACACGACGTTTACTAAACAGTTCAGGGGATTTAGGCATAAAGAAGGGGGTTATGCCCCCTTCTTTTTTCCTTAACATTGCCTCTTGCACATAGTGTCGCGAGGTTCGGCGAGATTGAACGTCCCGATTAGAGACCCGAATTGGGCGCAGCGCGAGTTCTTGTCGCACAGCCCTCTGTTTTCCGGATTGGCGCCGGCGAGACTTGACGAGTTAGTCGGGGCGAGCCGCCTGCTTCACCTTGATGCGCGTGAATCTCTGTTCCGTGCCGGTCAGCCGATTCGTGAGGCGCATTTGTTGGTCAGCGGCACGCTGAAGCGTTCGACCGTTCTGGCCGGGCAAAGAGAAAAAATCATCGAGCTGGTGCAACCCCAGCAGATCCTTGGTCTGGGAGAAGTATTCGGTGCCAGCCACTATGCCTGCTCCGCCGAGACCATCAATCCCTGCGTTGTCGTCGCCCTTGAGATTCGGAAGCTGGGCACCGTCATCCGCCATGATATTGACCTGAGCTGGCGGATCATTCAGGCGCTGGCCCAGCGGCAATGCGCCATCGAATTCGACGTGACCGACCACCACTACGGTTTGACGGGAACCCAGCGCGTCCTCGACTACCTGATCGAACTGGCCGGCGGGCTTCCCGGACTGGCCGGCGAAAGCATCGTCACGCTGAATGCCAGCAAGAGGATCATTGCTTCCCGTATTGGCATGACGCCGGAGAGCTTCTCACGAAGCCTGCGCCAGTTGATTGACAATGGCGTCATCGTCGTCGACGGGCGCAATGTGCATATACAGAATGCCGCTTTGCTGAATACCGCAGTTGGCAGCACCAACCAACGGCTGCATTTTTTCCGCAGATCACCAACGGTGGAGGCAAAGCTGGGCAAGTCCGTGCCGCCTGGCGCCCTGATCAATCTTTGCGGACGCCCACGGGTACTATCGCAGCGCATGGCGATGGCTTGGGCGCTGATTGGTCAGAACATCACTCCTGCCAAGGCGGCGGTCAAATTGCGGCAGTTGAACACGCAATTCGAGCAGACGCTGGATCGCCTGAAGTGCATCGGCTTGCCCGACCCGCTCGCCGACCACCTGGCGGCCGTAATCGATGTCTGGCCGCGCTATCGGCAGGCCTTGTTCGGCGCTGCCCCGGCGATCACCAGTGCGCCCTTGGTGCTGGAACTCAGCGAGGAGATTCTGGAAGCCATCGACCACCTGGCGCGCGAGGCGGCAAAGCATGCCGCTGTGCCGGCGGGACACTACGTCAATATTGCCGGCCGTAACCGGATGCTGTCGCAGCGTATCGGCAAGTTTTTCCTGTTTCGGGAATGGGGAGTATGCAGCGATGCGATGCTGCAACGAATGGGGGACTCCTGGTGCGAATTCGAGATCAATCTCGCCGAGCTGAAGCGGAGTGGGATGGGAGTTCCCGAACTGGATGCCCAGCTCGACGAGATCACCGAGCAGTGGCGGAAGCTCGAAAGCACTCTGTCGCCGAATCTGGCCAACGCAAGACGAAGCCGGCATGAGCTGGCAGCGGTTGCCCAAGGGGAGCGTCTACTCCGCTATGTCGATACGGCCGTCAAACTCTATGAGAGGCTAGCCAAATGAGCGAGGCACCCTTCTTCCTGCTGCCGATTCAGGCTTGCTGGCCCTCCAGCAAGCGCTTGTCGATCAGGGCCATCGTCGGCATCGCTCTTCTGCTGCCCTTGCCCATCGTTCTCCATGCGGCAGCCGATCTTCCGCCAGGGAACTGTACCGCGCCGCAGGCCGCGACCGATCTCTCAGAATGCGATTTCTCGCGCAAGAAACTGGTGGGAAGCGATTTGCGCAGCGCGCGGCTGGCAGGTGCCAAGCTGGAGAGCACCGACTTCTCCAAGGCCAATTTATCTGGCGCCGATCTCCGCGGGAGCAATGCCAAATGGGCGAATTTTACCGCAGCCAACTTGGCCGGGGCCGATCTGCGCGACGCGGATCTGTTTCATGCGACCTTCGACGAAGGCGATCTGAGCGGGGCGAATTTGATTGGCGCCAATCTCTTCGGCTCGAACCTGATCAACACCAAGGCACCACGGGCGAATTTCTCCGGGGCGTACTTGAAGGACGTTCTGATGGAAGGCATCGACCTTTCCGGCGGCTCCATCCGCAACTGCTACGCGTTTCGCGGTGTGTTTTCTGGTGCGAGGTTGATTGGTGCCGATTTGTCCGGGGCCGACCTGACCGGCGCTGCCATGGAGAACGCTGACTTCACCAATGCGACGCTGAAGGAGACACGATTGAAGGGCGCTACCCTGCGACAGGCAATCTTCTTCAAGGCGGACTTGCAGGGTGCCGACCTGGCCAATGCCGACGTCTGGAACGCCAGCTTCGACAAGGCGCTCAATGTATCCAGCTCGGTGCAGGAGGCACTGGTGGAACCCTTCGTCGCCAGGGACCGCAGGTAGCTGGGGCACATTT
>WBZM01001297.1_pt1 | contig 25499 bp, 24 predicted proteins | sample 5204271 | NCBI WGS metagenome assembly WBZM01 (sample SAMN12344346, study PRJNA552823) | activated sludge metagenome | biome: Activated sludge suspended growth; feature: Nitrification reactor; material: Wastewater; isolation source: activated sludge from nitrification reactor of wastewater... | reverse complement strand
ATGGCCATCGGCACGCTTGCCGCCGGCGCCGCGCACGAACTCGGGACACCGCTGGCTACCATGTCGCTCGTCACCGGGGAACTCGTGCAGGATCCGCAACTGCCGGCTGCGGTGCGTGACGACATTGCCCTGCTGCGTCAGCAGATCGCCGCCTGCAAGGAAATCATCACCGGCCTGTCGCGCCGCGCCGGCGCTGAGCGCCTCGAAAATCCGGGCATCCAGCCGGTCGACCGCTGGCTCGCTGCGCTGCGCCAGCGCTGGCATGCCGTGCGCCCGCAGGCGCAGAGCCGGCTCGCCGTGACCGGCGCCCAGCCGGCGCCGGCCGTGGTCGCCGATCCGCGCCTGGAACAGGCGATTCTCAACCTCCTGAACAATGCCGCAAGCGCCTCGGCGGAATCCATCGACATCCGTCTGGACTGGACGGCCGGGCCGATCTCCATCGAAATTCGCGATCGCGGCCCCGGTTTTCCCGCGGGCGTTCTCACGCAAGGCGGCCGGGTCGAGTTCCCCGCGCACGAACATGGCAGCGGTATCGGCCTGATGCTCACCCGCTCGGCGATCGAACAGATCGGCGGACGCCTCCTGCTGCTCAACCCGCCCGCTGGCGGCGCCATTGCCCGCCTCGAACTGACCAGGGGAACCTGATGCCCGACCCGACCCTCGTCATCGATGACGACGCCACCTTCAACGCCGTGCTCGTCCGGACTCTCGAACGCCGCGGCCACGAGGCTCACGGCGCCACCGACCCGGTTTCCGCGCTCGCCATGGCCCGTGAAACGGTCCCGGCGCACGTCGTGCTCGACCTCAATCTGAACGGCAGTTCAGGCCTGGCACTGATTCCGCAACTGCTGGCGATCAATGCCGACTGCCGCATCGTCGTGCTGACCGGCTACGCGAGCATCGCCACGGCGGTCGACGCGATCAAGCTGGGCGCCGTTCAGTACCTGGCCAAGCCGGTCGAGATCGAGGCCATCCTCGCGGCCTTCGCAATCGATGACGGGCCCGACCTGGAAACGGCGGCGCCGGACGAGCCGCTTTCGGTCGACCGGCTGGAATGGGAACACATTCAGCGTGTGCTCAACGAAAACGACGGCAACATTTCAGCCACCGCTCGCGCGCTCCGGATGCACCGGCGCACCCTGCAGCGCAAGCTCGCGAAACGGCCGGTCCGGACCTGAGTCTACCGCGGGCTCAGGTCGATTGCGTGGAGCGCGATGTCCTGCGGCAGGCAAGCCGTTACGCAGGATTTCCGGGGGAGACCGGGGATGCGATCAAGCCGCCTGCTTGCCGCTCTTCTTCAGTTCGGCCAGGAACTCGGCGAAGCTCACTTCGCGAACCTTGGTGTCGACCAGCGTATCGCGCAGCACGAAACTAGGAACGGCCCGCTCGTCGGCACGGTCATGGACATCGCTGCCCGGATAGGCGCCGCGGGTCGATGAAATCGTCTTGCTGGTGATCGTTGTCATGGTTCGCTACCTCTTGTTGAGCCGTTGAACGCATGATGCCGATTCATCCCGCAACTGTCCGTGAGCGAATTCACGCCCTGCCCCGGGTTCCGTGAGCAAATTCACGACCTGCCCCAAATAGTTTTCGCGTCGGCGCCAGGGACGCCGCGGCGCGACGGAAAAACCCGCGGCATTCCCGGGACCCAGCGGTCGACTCCCCGAAACACCCGAAAATCAGTGCTTCTTGTGCTCGGTTGGCGCCGGGGCGGCAGTTGGCCTGACCACCCTGGCATCGACCTGCTTGCTGCTGCCATCGTCGAAAGTCAGCGTGATCGGCACCGCATCCCCCTCCTTCAGCGGTGCCTTGAGGTCGATCATCATCACATGCAGGCCGCCCGGCTTGAGCACCGCTTCGCCCTTCGCCTTGATCTCGATCGCCGGAACCGGACGCATCTTCATGACCCCACCTTCGTTCAGGTGGGTATGCAATTCGGTCGCCTGCGAAACAGGATTGTCGGCCTTGATCATCTTCACGTCCTTGTCGCCGTTGTTCCTGATGACCATGAAGGCGCCGGTCGCCGGCGCATTGGGCGGCGCCAGGCGGACGTAGGCATCCTGCACCGAGACGTTGTCTGCGGCGCCGGCCAGGACGCCGGCGGAAAGCAGCAAGCCGGCAGCCAGAATCGATAGTTGCTTCATGATGCTTGTCTCCTTCAAGGTGGTGAAATGTGTTTGCGGATGATGGCAGCAACCTGGTCCGGCGCTGTCGCGTGGGCGATCCTGCCCGCCAGCTTGCCATCGGCAGCGACGACATAGGTATCCGCCGAATGGTCGACGACGTAGCCGTCACCGGCTGTCGCGACCTTCTGCTCGGCGTAAAAGACGCCATAGCGCTTCGCCACCGCGGCGATTTCCTCCGGCGTTCCGGTCACGCCGACGATGACCGGATGAAAGAACCGGGCATACTCCTTGAGCCGCGCCGGCGTGTCACGCTTCGGATCGACCGAAACGAGGAGCACCGCGACCCGCGCCAGTTCATCCGGCGTCAATTGCTGAAGTCCCTCGGCGGTAGCAGCCAGCGAAGTCGGACAGACGTCGGGGCAGTAGGTATAGCCGAAGTAGAGCAGGACCACCTTGCCGCGAAAATCGCTGAGCGAGACCGGGCCGTCAGCCGACTGCAGCGCAAACTCGCCGCCTTCGGGCATTGCCGCCCGCGGCAGCGGCCGTTCCGGAAGCTCCGGCTGCCAGAAGATGGCCAGCCCGATCACCAGAGCCGCCAGCAGTCCGGCAACCAGGGACAGAATGCGTTCCGACATCCTATTCGTGGCTCCCCGAACTGAAGCGATACGGAATCGCAATGCGCTCGCCGCCGCTCTCGATCAACACGGTCGCCTGCCAGTCCATGGCGCCGGTAATGCACACCGGCAGCGTCACCTGACCGGCGAAGCGCCCATCACCGCGCGCGGCGAGTTCCGGCCGGTTCAAGCCCATGTTCATGTCGATGCCGGCGAAATCGACCTCGACCCGGGTCGGTGCAAAGCCGCTGGTCGCCACCTGGACCTCGAAGGGCGTGACCATGGGAATCGGCCGCGTCCCCATCGACAGTTCGACACGGCCGCCGGAAGGCAGCGTCACGGCGCAGGCCTGGCGCTGCAGATTGCACGCCGGATCGGGCTGGATCACGACATCAAACCGCGGGAGCAGCAATGGCGAGAGCTTGTAGCCGACGACAACGACGAGGGCGATCAGCAGGATGCCGATCACGTCTATCAGTATTTTCTTGTTCACCAGTCTGGTCCTGGCCTGGCGGCCGGAGAGGAGGCAGCATTTTCCTTCATCAAGGGCGAATGGAATTAACAGAGATCAATTTATTAGCATGGCGGGAAGCATACAGTGTGCGACATATTGTCGCAGCGGCATTGTGTCGCAGGCGGCGATCGAGGGTAGGAAGTTCTACTTCTTGTTTTCATGGGAGAAATCGAGATGAAACAAATTGCAGTGAAAACCACTGCGCTGTTGCTGGCAGCAGGCTTTGCATCCGCGGCGTGGTCTGCCGAATCGCTGCAGGACGTGATGAAGCGGCGCGGCCTGAGCCAGCAGGATCTGCTGGCTGCGTCCAAGACCTACGTCCCGACCGGCAAGCGCGACGAATTCGTCGTCTTCAGCTCCGGCGGACAGTCGGGCCAGATCATCGTCTATGGCATTCCGTCGATGCGCATCCTCAAGTACATCGGCGTGTTCACACCGGAACCGTGGCAGGGCTACGGCTTCGACGAGAACTCCAAGGCCGTGCTCGCCCAGGGCGCCATCGACGGCAAGCAGATCACCTGGGGTGACACGCACCACCCGGCCATCTCCGAAACCCAGGGCAAGTACGACGGCCAGTTCCTGTTCATCAACGACAAGGCCAACCCGCGCCTTGCCGTGATCGACCTGCGCGACTTCGAAACCAAGCAGATCGTCGTCAACCCGATCTACAAGTCCGAGCACGGCGGCGCCTTCGTCACGCCGAACACCGAGTACGTGATCGAAGCCGCCCAGTACGCCGCGCCGCTGGAAAACAAGAAGTTCTACCCGCTCGAGGAATTCAACGAGAAATACCGTGGTGGCGTCACTTACTGGAAATTTGACCGCAAGGAAGGCCGCCTCGATCCGAAGCAGTCCTTCTCCCTCGAACTACCACCCTACTCGCAGGACTTGTCCGACGCCGGCAAGGGGCCGTCCGACGGCTGGTCGTTCACCAACTCGTTCTGTTCCGAGCGCTACGTCGGCGGCATCGAAAAGGGCCGTCCGCCGTATGAAGCAGGTTGCTCCGCCAAGGACACCGACTATCTGCACGTGATCAACTGGAAGAAGGCCGCCGAACTGGTCGCCGCCGGCAAGGCGAAGACCATCAACGGCCACAAGGTCCTGCCGATGGACGTGTCGATCAAGGAAGGCATCCTTTTCCTGGTGCCGGAACCGAAGTCGCCGCACGGCGTCGACGTGACCCCCGACGGCAAGTTCATCACCGTCGCCGGCAAGCTGGACACCCACGTTTCCGTCTATTCCTTCGACAAGATCCAGGCGGCCATCAAGGCTGGCAAGTTCGAATCCAAGGATCCATACGGCATCCCGGTGATCGGCATGAAGGATGCGCTGCACACCCAGGTCCAGCTTGGCCTCGGCCCGTTGCACACCCAGTACGACAGCAAGCCCTGCGTCGCCTACACCTCGCTCTACGTGGATTCGCAGGTCGTCAAGTGGAACCACTGCGAAGGCAAGGTGCTCGACAAGATCTCGGTGCACTACAACATCGGTCACCTGATGACCATGGAAGGCGATTCCATGGATCCGAAGGGCCGTTACCTGGTCGCGCTGAACAAGCTGGCGATCGACCGCTTCGTGCCGGTCGGCCCGCTGCATCCGCAGAACCACCAGCTGATCGACATCTCCAACGACAAGATGCAACTCTTGTACGACATGCCGCTGCCGCTGGGTGAGCCGCACTACGCCGTCGGTATCGAAGCGACCAAGCTAAAGCCGGGCGTCCGCTACAAGGTCGGCACCGACTCCCGCACCGACAAGCCGCATCCGGGCATGGTTCGCGCAGGCGAAGAGAAGACCGTCAAGAAGGGCAACAAGATCGAAGTCTTCGGCACCCTGATCCGTTCGCACATCACCCCGGAAACCATCGAGGCTGAAGTGGGCGACGAAATCACCATCCACCTGACCAACCTCGAACGTGCCCAGGACGAAACCCACGGCTTCACGGTGTCGACCTACAACACCCACGCCTCCGTGGAACCGGGCAAGACCGTCACCGTCAAGTTCAAGGCCGACAAGGAAGGCGTCTATCCGTACTACTGCACGGAATTCTGCTCGGCGCTGCACCTTGAAATGCAGGGTTACCTGCTGGTCAAGCCGAAGGGCTGGAAGCCGACCAAGGCCGAAGGCGCCGCCAAGGCCAGCTACACCGAAGCCGATTACAAGGCGACGCTGAAGAAGGTTGCCGACACCCAGGCCGTCATCGACTCCGTCGTCGGCTACATCACCAGTGTCAACTTCAAGGACTTCCCGGATGTCGTGGCCATGGTCGACGACGCCACCGACCAGCTCGGCAAGATCAAGGAAGCCAAGGGCAAGGCTGACGCCGCCGCCGCCAAGAAGGACTGGGACCAGGCCAACCTGTGGGAAGAGCAGATCTGGCAATACCAGGTCAAGGCTGCCGACATCGGTCTGCGCGCCAAGACCTACCTCGAGCAGAACGGTGCCAAGCCGGTCAAGAAGTAAGACACAAACTTGATCTGACTTAAGGCAAATCTCGGGGAGCAGAGCAATCTGCTCCCCGTATTACTTTGAAAAGGGGAATAACCATGAAATATGTAATGACTCTCATCGCCGCCGCGTTCGTTGCCAGCCCTGCCGCTGCGGCCATGGATGGTGCCAAGCTCTACGCTGAAAAAACCTGTAACGCCTGCCACGGTGCCAAGGCAGACAAGCCGCTGATGCCAAACTATCCGAAGCTGGCGGGGCAGAACGCCGCCTACGCCGAGCAGCAGATGAAGGACATCAAGAGCGGCGCCCGCAACAACGGCCAGACCGCCGCCATGAAGGGGGTCATGCACTTGGTCAATGACGAGGAAATCAAGGCCATTGCCGACTGGCTTTCCAAGCAGAAATGAGCGAACCAGGCCCGGATCGACGGACCTCTGACCCACGTCAAGGAATGCTAATGAAGTTCGCAGGACAATAAAAAAAGTTAAGACAATCTCTCGGAAAGGAAGATCAAACATGAAAGCATCACTTCTGCTGATAGGCCTGCTCTCCGCAGGCATTGCCTTCGCCGGCCCGCCCGCCCCCAAGAAGGAAGGCATCGAAGGCAAGGACTACAAATGGAACGCCCAGGAAGGCGAGAAGATCGAGGCGCTCAAGCTCAAGGGCGACAAGAAGCGCGGCGAGGAAGCCTATGAAGTCTGCGGCGCCTGCCACTTGCCCTCCGGCGCCGGTCGGCCGGACGGCACCTTCCCGCAGCTCGCCGGCCAGCACACGACCGTGCTGATCAAGCAGATGGCCGACATCCGCGCTGGCCTGCGCGACAACCCGACCATGTATCCGTTTGCCGCAACGCTCACCGACCCGCAGGAACTGGCCGACGTTTCCGCCTACATCGAGAGCCTGTGCATTCCGGTTGAACACGGCAAGTACGAAGGTGCCGACGCCGCCGTGCAGATCGCCAAGGGCAAGGAACTGTATGAAAAGCAGTGCCTGGAATGCCACGGCAAGACCGGCGAAGGCGTCAAGGACAAGTTCTACCCGGTGATCGCCGGTCAGCACTACAAATATCTGTTGCGCCAGATGACCGAGATTCGCGACGGTCATCGCCGCAACGCCAACCCGGACATGGTCAAGGTCATCAAGCCCTACACCAATGACCAGTTGGTGGCGATCTCGGCCTACCAGTCCAGCCTGGTGATGCCCGGGGCAATGTGCAAGCCGAAATCCGGTGCGGCCAAGAAGAAGTAGCGTGCAGCAAACTGGTAGCCCGAACCGCGTTCGGGCAACCATTCCCGGCCAACCGCCGGACGCATCAAGCAGAGAGCAGCAAGATGGAAAAACAGAACAGGATTGTTGGCGGGCTGACCCTGATCGCCCTGATTGCCATGGTCGGCGCCTACTTCGCCCCGATCTGGTGGGTCTCGCTGACCGCCCCGAACTACCCGCCCGATGCCTTCCCCGACGGCATCCGCATCCATTTCCATTTCGACGGTGTCTATAACGGCTGCAAGGCGGCCGGCAAGGGCACACGGATGGCGAACGAGATCATCCAGAAGGATCTCGCCCATGACGACGAACGCTACAACCCGATCACCGATGTGGCAAAAAACGTCGACAAGGGCGCCGAGGGCCTCGATTGCGTCCATGAAATGAACACCATCAACCACTACGTCGGCATGTACCCGATCGCCACCGGCGCCCCGGTCGAAAAGCCGCTGGCCAAGTTCTTCTTCGGTTTCTTTGCGGTGATGCTGCTGGCCTTCGCCATGCCGAAAAGAAAGGCCCGTCTGATCACGTTGACCGCGGGATTCATTGCCGTCGCCGCCTGGATGATCGTCGACCAGTTCGTCCTCGGTCACCTCGAAAGCCACGTCCAGGCATACATGCAGGAATCCGGAGCCTTCTTCAAGGACATGGACCGTATCAAGGTGTGGGGCGACAACGTGCGTAACATCTCCCTGGCCGTCATCATCGGTTTGATCGTCATCATGGGGATCGTCATCGCCGGCGTCGCCAAAATCCGCTCCTTCCAGTTGCTGCTGGCGCTGGTGCCGGCGCTGCTGCCGCTCTATTTCGTCGTCACCTACGCCGGCTGGCTGTGGTTCTTCGGCCACAACATGCACCCCTGGGGCGCCTTTACCGTCAAGGCCTTCATGCCCACCGTTTTCGGCGAAGGCAAGGTCGCCCAGTTCTCGACCTTCTCCTACCCCTACTGGGGCTATGGCCTGCTGGTGGTGGTTTTCGTCTGCCTGATGCTGGCGCTGCTGATCCGCCGCAAGCAGTTGCGCGAAGGCTCGGCCGAGTAGGGTTCCGTGCCGAAATTCGCCGGATTCACTAACCGAGCCCTGGCGCTGGCGCTCCTGCTGGCCTGCTCGAGCGTCATTTCCGAGCAGGAGCGCGGTTCGAATGCGGATATGAGCAACGCGCCGCGGGTCGCCATCGACCGCCCCAAGCCGATATTCATGCTGATGGAGCGCGACAAGCGGATCCATGGCCTCAAGCCTTTTCAGGATCTCGTAGACAACGCGCGCACCGGGTCCGTGCTCAAGCCTCCGCCCGGCCGCTACGCAGGGCCGGTGATCATCGACAAGCCATTGACCATCGACGGCGGCGGCGAGGTCGCCATCGATGCCGGCGACAAGGGCACGGTGATGGTCCTCAATGCCAGCAACTCGGTCTTGCGCGGCCTGCACCTGACCGGCTCGGGCGATTCGCACGACACCGACGACTCGTGCCTCGACGTGCGCGGCAACAACAACCTGATCGAGCGCCTGAAGATCGACAACTGCCTGTTCGGCATCGATCTCAAGCAATCCAGCGACAACATCGTCCGCGGCAACACCATCCGCTCCAAGGATCTCGACCTCGGCGTGCGCGGCGACGGCCTGCGCCTCTGGTACAGCAACAACAACCTGATCGAAAAGAACGAAATCATCGACTCGCGCGACATGGTCGCCTGGTACGCGCACAAGAACATCTTCCGCGAGAATCTTGGCCGGCGCAGCCGCTACTCGATCCATTTCATGTTCGCCAACGACAATATCGTCGAAGGCAACCAGTTCTACGACAACGCGGTGGGCGTCTATTTCATGTACACCGAGGGCGGCATCGCCCGCAACAACGTCATTTCGCACGCGACCGGCGCCACCGGCATGGGGATCGGCTTCAAGGAGGCGTCCGGCACCCGCATCGAGAACAACGAGATCATCTACTGCGGCATCGGCATCGGCTCCGATCTCTCGCCATTCCAGCCCGACAGCACGATCGAGGTGCGCGGCAACCGCTTCGCCTACAACGGCATCGGCATCATGTTCAACAGCGAGACCGGCGGCAACAACATGGTCGACAACGTCTTCGAGGGCAACCTGACCCAGGTCAGCTACGGTGGCCATGGCGACAACAACAACAGCGCGAAGAATAGCTGGGCCGGCAATTACTGGGACGACTACCAGGGCTTCGACCGCAACGGCGATGGCGTCGGGGACCGCACCCACGAACTCTACTCCTACGCCGACCAGATCTGGATCGAAATGCCGGTTGCCCGTTTCTTCCGCAGTTCGCCGGTAATGGAACTCCTCGATTTCCTCGAGCGCCTGGCCCCCTTCTCGACCCCGGACCTGATCCTGCGCGACGAAAAGCCGCGCTTCGTCAAACCGCAGCGGACAGCCACCTCATGAGCGACAGCGACAACGAACGCAAGCCGGCGCCCGAGGGCAAACCGGCAGTATCGATCGCCAAACGGCAGACCAACCGCCGGCGCGTGCTCCGCACCATCCTGCTCACCGGCGGCGTGGTCGGGGCGGCGCTGTCCGGCTTCCTGCCGCTGGTCTACTCGCAGAGAAAGCGCCTGCGCCCGCCCGGCGCGCTCGACGAGAAGGACTTCCTCGCCAGTTGCATCAAGTGCGGCCAGTGCGTCCAGGTCTGCCCGGTGCGGGCGATCAAGCTGGCCGACCTGATCGACGGCGTGGGCGTCGGCACGCCCTACATCGATGCCCGGCAGCAGGCCTGCGACTTCTCGTGCGACGCCGTGCAATGCGTCCTCGCCTGCCCGACCGGGACGCTTACCTACCACAAGCCGGACTTCCTGACCGTGCGGCCGGGCGCGGCGCTGGCGGCCAAGCCGATCCTGCTGGCCAAGGAGAAGGATCCCGAGCCGACGCTCAACATGACCGAGCGCATGGGCGTCGCGCGCCTGACCCGCCCCGAGGCCTGCCTAGCGATCCAGGGCAAGGGCTTCAAGGGGCAGACCCGCGGCCCGGAGTTCAAGGGGACGATGCGCTACATGGACGTCGACCGCTGGAAGCCGATCCGCATCGCCGACCACCCCTACGATGTCGCGGAATGCGATCTCTGCGTCCGTGAGTGTCCGCTCAAGGACGCCATCTCGATCGAAACTGTCTTTGCCCCGGACGGCAGAAAACGCAAGTCGCCCGTCGTCCATGAACCCTGCGTCGGCTGCGGCGTCTGCGAAATGGTCTGCCCCGTCGAGCCGAGCTGCATCACCATCGAAGCCAGAGGGGTCTGGAAGACATGAGCCAACTGCTGAAGAGGCGCTTCTTCGAACAGATCAAGGTCATGTTCGGCGCCGAGCCGAGCAAGCCGACGGCGATCGCCCCGGCGGCGCAGGCGATGCATTTCTACAAGAAGGGCAACCGCGACCTGATCGCTGAGAAGCTGCATGCCCGGGCCCATGCCGAGCACAAGAATACCTGGCGCAACCGGCGCTGGGCGACGCTGATCGTCGCCAACCTCCTGTTCACCTTCTCCTTTTTCCTGGACATCCAGATCCTAGAAGGCGCGCTGACGGCATCGCGCTTCGTCGGCTTTCACCTGATCGACCTCAACTCGGCGCTGCAGGTGATGCTGGCGCACAAGCACATCATCAACAACCTGCTGATCGGAACCGGCACCGTGCTCGTCCTCTGGGTGCTTCTCGGCGGGCGCACCTTCTGCTCCTGGGTCTGCCCCTATCACCTGCTCGCCGAGTGGGCCGAAAAGATCCACCTTTACCTGGCGAAGAAACGGCTGCTCACCGACCAGACCATCGACCGTCGCCTGCGCACCGTCTTCTGGATCATTTTCGCGCTGCTCGCGCTGGCCACCGGATACACCGTCTTCGAAGCCATCTCGCCGACCGGCATCGTGTCGCGGGCGCTGATCTACGGTCCGGGGCTGGCGCTGTTGTGGGTGCTGGCGCTGCTCGTCTTCGAGGTCTTCTTCTCGCGCCGCGCCTGGTGCCGCTACGCCTGCCCGATCGGGCTGACCTACGGCGTCGTCGGCATCATCTCGCCAGTGCGCATCAAGTACAAGCTCGCCGAATGCTTCCACGAAGGCGACTGCCGCAAGGTCTGCCTCGTGCCGCACGTCCTGGACACGGTCATCAAAGGCCGTGCGGTCGAAACCGAAGTCCCGATCGGCCCCGACTGTACCCGCTGCGGGCTATGCGTCGACACCTGCCCGACCGGGTCGTTGAGCTTCGAAATCAAGGGACTGTCCAAGCTCGGCTGATTTTTGGCCAATGAACCCGGTCGACCGCAACGATCGCCTATTCGGGCAATCCGTTGAGCAGGAACATCACCTTGATTGCCTCGCCCGGATTCCCCAGCGGTCCGAACCAGCGTTGGAACACCGCGACGATCTCGCCGCTGCGATAGAGACGGGCAAGCGTGCGATCCACCGCCAGACGCAGCGCCGGGTCGATGCGCATCGTCAGGCCGTAGGGCTCGTAGGTGAATTGCGCGCTGGACAACTCGAACTCCTTGCCGCTGCCGCTGGCTAGCGCCGTCGTCACCAGCACGGTGCGGTCGGCGGCATACGCCGTCGCCTGCTTGTCGTTCAGCGCCTTGAGCGCGGCGCCGTGGTCCGTGACTCTCATCAGGCTGGCGCCGAGCTTGGCCGACGCGCCCAGAGCCTCGAGCGCCTTTTCGGTCGTGGTCCCCGCGACGACAACGATGCGCTGCCCCGTCAGATGATCGGAATTGGCCGGGATCTCACCCTTGCGGAAAAGCAGGCCGGCGCCATCGACGTAGGTCATCAGGCTGAAATCGAAATCGGCGCGACGCGAAAGGGTCTGCGTGGTGTTGCCGCATTCCAGGTCGATCTTTCGGGTCTTGAGCGCGTCGAAGCGGTTCTGCGCCGTGACCGGCACCCACTGGACATCGAGTTTCTCCAGCTTGAGCTGCTTGGCGAGGTCATCGGCAACGATCTTGCACAGATCGATGCTGTAGCCGCGCGGCTGCTTGTCGTCGCCGACGAAGGAGAAGGGAATCGAGCCCTCGCGATAGCCCAGACGGAGTGTCTTGCTGCTCTTGATCTGATCCAGGGTCGAATCGGCGGCCGCAGCCGGACCGGCGAGCGCTAGCGCGGCGACAAAGGTCAGGCCGATCATCGATTTCTTGTTCATGTCTTGTTCCTCAAGGGTGAATGGGGGTTTGAATTGCATGACGCCGGCGAGAGGATACCGGCTCGCGGGGTCGCCGTGAAGCCCTTCGATTCGCCGGTCGGTACACCGCCCCCTGCAGTCGCGGAAGGAAGGGTGGCAGATCGCTGCCCGTTACGCCGCGGCCCCTTGCCGGCAAGGGGCGGTTTTTTGATCGATATTCAGGGTCGACCGCGCCGGCCCTTCTATAATCATCTCCCATGATCCGGTTTCACAATGTCGTCAAGAACTTCCGTCGCGCCCGTGTGCTCGACGGCATCAGCATCGATATCGAACTCGGCGAGCGGGTGGCGCTGATCGGCTCCAATGGCGCCGGCAAGACCACGCTGATCCGCTGCCTGCTCGGTGAATACACGCACGACGGCACGGTCACCATCGACGGCCTCGACCCGCGCGGCAACCGCACCGCGGTGCTCGGCACGATCGGGTTCGTCCCGCAACTGCCGCCACCGCTGAAGATGCCGGTCGGCCAGTTGATCGACTTTTCCGCCGCGCTGTGCGGCACCGACCCGCAGCGCATCCACGGCATCGCCGCGCGTCTCGGGCTCGAAGTCGCAGGCATCCGCTCGCGCCAGTTCGTCCGTCTTTCCGGCGGCATGAAGCAGAAGCTGCTGATCGCCATCGCCCTCGGCCGCGACGCGCGGGTGCTGGTGATGGACGAGCCCGCCGCCAACCTCGACCCGGAGGCGCGCAAGATTTTCTTTGATCTGCTGGCCGAGCGCCAGAACGACGCGACGATGCTGATCTCCAGCCACCGCCTCGACGAAGTGTCGTCGCTGGTCAACCGCGTAATCGAAATGGACATGGGCAAGGTCGTCCTCGACGACAAGGTGGCCGACGATGTCGCGCTGTCCGACACGCTGGCCTGCCGCATCGTCATCAAGCGCTTCGAGCCGGCCTTCGCCAAGGCCGTCGCCGCCTGGAAATTCGCTGCGAGCGAGGGGAATCTGGTCTGGGACGGCCGCATCGCCGGCCCCGACCGCCTGCGCTTTCTCGGCATGATTTCACGGTACTCGGCGCTGGTCAGCGACATTTCGTTGACCGAGAACGCGGGCTGAGCGATGCGCGGCACGTCCCGTCGCGATTTCCTCGGCCGCCTGAGCGTCGCCGGGCTGACGTTGTCGCCGCTGGCGCTCGCGCTGTCGGCCTGCGGCAAGTCGGAGTGGCCGGAAGGCATGGCCGAGATCAAATGGGACCGTGAAACCTGCCCGCGTTGCAGCATGGTGATCTCGGACCGGCGTTTCGCCGCCCAGTTGCGCGGCGGACCGAAGGACATGGTGGTCAAGTTCGACGACATCGGCTGTTTCACGTTCTGGATCCGCGACAACCTCAAGGCTTATCCCTGGCTGGACGATCCCGCCACGCGCATGTGGGTGGCCGACGTCACCAGCAAGGGCAAGGACGTGATCTGGCTCGACCCGCGCAAGGCGCAGTACATCACCCGGACCTCGCCGATGGGCTACAACTTCGGCGCCGTCGCCCATCCGCAGATGGGCAGCCTGGATTTCGCGGGCATGCGCCAGCACGTGCTGGCCAAAGGAAAATAAATGAAGCAACTGTGGCTAACCGCCCGGCTGGACATCGTCGAATCGCTGCGCGCGCGCTGGTTCCAGATCTACACGCTGGTCTTCGGCGGCATCGTCGCCCTGCTCTTCCTCTTCGGCCTGACCGAATCGCGCGTTCTCGGCTTCATCGGCCTGTCGCGCCTGCTCGTCACCTACATCCAGCTGACCATGGCGATCCTGCCGATCTTCGTCCTGATCACCACCGTCCGCTCGGTGGCCGGCGACCGCGAGGCCGGCGTCTTCGAATACCTGCTGTCCCTACCGGTGTCGCTCTCGGCCTGGTTCTGGGGCAAGATCGTCGGCCGCTACATCGTCGTCTTCGCGCCGGTCTTCCTCGCCATGCTCGGCGCCGTCGGCTGGGCGACCTTCAAGGACATCGAAGTGCCGTGGGACATGTTCGGTTACTACACCGCCCTGCTCGCCGTCATGGCCTTGTGTTTCCTCGGCATCGGCATGCTGATCTCGGCCATCGCGCGCACCACCGACATCGCCCAGGGCGCCGCCTTCATGGTCTGGCTGTTCCTGCTGCTGTTCCTCGACCTGATCCTGCTCGGCGTCATGATCCAGGGCAAGGTCGCTCCCGAGATCGCCGTCACGCTGGCGCTGGCGAACCCGCTGCAGGTTTTCCGCACCGCCGCGCTGGCGCTCTTCGACCCGCAACTGATCGTCCTCGGCCCGTCGGCCTACGTCATCCTCGACCTCTTCGGCGTCGCCGGCTACAAGATATTCGCGCTGGCCTACCCGGCGGCGCTCGGCCTGCTCAGTGCTACCATCGGCTATCTGATTTTCCGCCGCGGCGACCTGCCGTGAGAAAACTTCTTCCCGCTCTGGTTCTTGCCCTTTTTTCGACGTTGACCGCGGCAGAGGACCTCCCCTCGTCTTCCCCGCTGTTCGCGGCGACGCTGAATGACCTCGACGACAAGCCGGTGGCGCTGGAGCGCTACCGGGGCAAGCCGCTGATCGTCAATTTCTGGGCTCGCTGGTGCGGGCCGTGCCGCGTCGAAATCCCCGAACTGATCGCCATCCGCCGCGCGTACAAGGGCAAGCTGGAAGTCCTCGGCATCGGCATCGAGGACAAGGCCGATGCGGCAAAGGAGTTCGCCAGGGCCTACGAGATGGATTACCCGGTCTTCGTCGCCAGGGAAAAGGGCATTCCGCTGATGCAGGCGCTCGGCAACACCAAGGGCGGTTTGCCCTTCACCATCGTCGTCGACCGCAACGGCCAGGTTGTCCAGAAGAAAATGGGGATCATGAAGAAGGCCGATCTCGAGGCTGCCGCCGAACTTGCCCTCAGGGGGCGCTGAACGGAAAAGGGGGTAGCCCTTTCCGCCCTCCTCCTGCAGCAAACACCCCCGCCCCGGCTTATTCCTCTTCGCCCGCAGCCGCCTTTGCCGCACGCCTCGGCGTCGTCGTCGTGGCTCCTGGCGCCACTCTTGGCGTGGTGGCTCTCGGCGCCCCCTTGCGTTGAGCCGCCAGCTTGGCTTCGCGGTTGAATTCCAGCGCCATGTCAAAGGCCGTCTCGACGAACTTCCGCACCCGGGAAAACTCCTCGTCGGTCAGCTTGCGCGCCTCGTCACGCGCCCGGTAGATGCTGATGAACTCGTGTTCGCGCCCGGCATGTTCGAGGACGCGACCGATCCCGAGGGATTCGAGCACTTTCCACAGTCCGGGGCTGTAGGCCTTGGTCAGGTTCATCACAAACGGAACCGGGTCGTTGCGCGCCAGCACCGAGGCGAGGCGCAGGATGACCTCGAACGGCAGCGCCATCTTTCCGTTTTCGGCGAGTTCAAGCAGTGACGGATCCTTGAGATCGATCGCCTTGCCGAGGTCTTCGAGCGGAATTCCCGCCGCCTCGCGCATGTCGTGCAGGAAGGCGCCGGCCTTGACCAACGCCTTGGTCGATGCCACGCCCTGCGGAAAGAGCCCGGTTGCCGCGGCCAGCGAGGTATCGACGGCCACACCCGCCATGCCGACAACCTGCCCGGCAAGGCTGCGCAGCGACTTGGTCAAACCACCCACCGTATCGAGCGCCGATGACTTGCCCGAGGCGCGACTGGTGGTTTTTGCGGCGGCCTGGCGCCCGCTGTTCGCGGTCTTTGATTTCACTTTCGCTTCCTTCCTGTCGATCGGGTATTGGAATACTACTCCAATGCCGGTTAAGCGACCGAACGCAGCTTCCCGTTCACCGCAGCGGTTTTCCCGGAGGCGTCGCAGACAGGGCCAGCGCCGGCGAGCCTGTCATTCCGGCCTGCCACTCGGGACATGATCACGGCGTACCAATGAACAGGTAATAGTTACCCGGGCCGTTGCTGGAATAGCCATAACCGAAGTAAACCATGCCGATCGGCGTCTCGCCGCCGACATAGGCGGTCACCGAATTCTGCCAGCCATCGAGGTTGGTTTCGGTGTAGCGGCCATTGACCTTGCCAGCCTCCAATGCCACGCCAACCCGCATGTCGCCGCGCAGGCCGAGCGGCAATTTGCCGACGATCTTCTCCGCTCGCACGTTGCCGTACGCCAGCGACTCGCCGATGATCTGGGCGCGCGCAAAACCCGACAGGTTCAGGAAGCCGCCCAGCGCCACGGCGTCGTAGAACGGCAAGGTGCCGGTGAAGGAACCGGCGCCACGGACCCGCCCGTGGAGTATGTAGTCACCAAAACTCTCCGCCGCGCGCAGGTCCAGTTCGGCCTTGTCGTAACCGCCCCCGGCCGCGTAGAAATAGCTTCCGTATGCTGACCAGCCGCGCGTCGGATCGTACAGGCGGTCAAACTGGTCGAAGTCCAGCCTGGCCAGGAAGCCGCCAAAGCGCTGGCTGCCCGTGGGAAGCCCCGGCGATCCGGTTTGCAACTCGGCATTGCGGTAACGCTCGGCCCAGCCGACCGTCACCGGCCCCCAAAGGCCGACGTTGATCCCGGCCATCAGATCGACAGTGGCCTGATCGACCGTGTATTCGGCCAGCCGCTTGTTGTTCTGATAGATGTACAACGGCACGCGCTGGAACGAGAGTTTCGGCTCCAGGAAGAAGCGGCGCTCGGCGTCGAGCGGCTGATAGAACTCGGTGAATACTGCTGGTTCGTTGCCGACCTGCACCCCGCCCAACCACTCGCCGCCCAGACTGTTGAGCAAGGTCTTCTGGTAGGCGACCCGCAGGTTGAAGGTGGATGGGCCATTGGATACCGCGTTGAGGTTGAAGCCGAAGCGCAGGTAGTCGGGCCCGAATTCCTTTTCCAGCGGTGTCACGCGCAGGATGTTGCGGTCCCGGGTCGACAACATGGCGAAGTCGACGTTGTCGTACTCGCCATCGCCAAAGATGAGGCCCATGTCCTTCTCCAGTCGGTCGACATCGACCGGCGCGCCGTCATAATTCTTCAGGTAACGATCCGGGTACGCCGGGTTGACCCGCTTCAACCCGGCAATCTGGACTTCGTCCACCACCGGCACACTGCCGCGCACGGGCGTCGTGCTCGCCAGCCAGTCCTGGTACTGCTTCTCGCCCACGCTCAATGCCTGCAGTCGGGCCAGCAAGGCCTCGGCCGCCGCCCGCCCGCGTTTGGCCGTCTCCGCGTAACGTTCGAATTGAGCCGCGGTGATCCCGTCCAGATCCGGCTTGATGTAGATGTCGCCGGACTTCAGGGTCGCCAGCGAGCGGGTGACATTCTGCTCGGTCAGGATATTGACCATCTGCCCGGCCACCGAGAAGATGCCTCCGATCTCGTTCGCCTTCATCAGCGGCGACCCGACATTGACGGCGATCACGACGTCCGGCTGGCAGCGCTCACGCACTTCGTCGATCGGGACATTGTCCACGAGTCCGCCATCGACCAGCAGCCGGTCGCCGTCCTTGACCGGCGCCATCAGGCCGGGAACCGACATGGTCGAGCGCATGGCGTGGGTCATGCTGCCCTCGCGGAACACCACCTTGTCGCCGGTCACCAGATCGGTGGCAATGATCGAGACCGGGATCGGCATTTTCTCGATCAGCGGCTCGCCATACTGGCTGCGCACCAGGCGGTTGATGAACAGCTTGACCTTCTGGCCCTGGACGACGGCGGAAAGCGGCTGCGCGCCCTCATTTGTCACCCCCAGCTCGGTGCCGGGGATAAAGCGCCGGGACTGGTACTTGACGCGCGGGTTGAGGTCCTCCACCGGGGGACTGTCGTTGAACATCGCGCGCCAGTCGGCCTCGCCCATTGCCTTCAGCATTTCATCGGGGCTCAACCCGGCGGCAAAGGCGCCGGTAACCAGCCCTCCCATGCTGGTGCCAGCCACGCAATCGACGGGAATCCGGTTTTCGCGCAGGACTTCCAGGACGCCGATGTGCGCCGCCCCTCGGGCACCACCACCGCCGAGGACGAGACCGACGCGCGGGCGCTCGGCCGCCGCGGTCAACGTGCCATGGAGGGCAATTCCGATAACGCCGCACGCCAGCGCGCGCTTTACCAGAGCTTTCGACGGAGGGAACTTGATCATGATCTTGGCCGCAGGAGACCCCCGGATCGATGGCCTTCGAGGGGTCATGGTGAGTGGTTGACAGACCGCGCTAGCTTACCACCTGTCGGCGGGGGAACGGCAGCGCCGGTCCACCGACCCTTTCGCGGGCGCCACCGCGATCAGGACCGGCGCCCTTCTGGAAAACCCTTACTAGCCAAATGCGCCCATCCTGAGTAGTCTTATGCCGTAGCAGTGGAGTCCGAGACATAAACGACAAGGAGGCAGGACATGAAGATTTACCAGTTGATTGGCGTCAGCGCCATGATTGTTGCCGCAACCGGCGTGACGACGGCAGTCGCGGCCGACAAGGTCGACCTCGGCAAGCGCGAGTACGAATCGAACTGCATTGCCTGCCACGGCAAGGACCTGAAGGGCGGCGCCTATGTCGATTTCCTGAAAGTGACGCCGCCTGACCTGACTCTGTTGTCGAAGAAGAACGGCGGGGTTTTCCCGCTGGAGCGCGTCTATGCCGTGATCGACGGACGCCAGGAGGTCAAGGCGCATGGGCCGCGCGATATGCCGATCTGGGGCCGCGACTACCAGATCAAGGCCGGCGAGCACTACGTCGACATGAACTACGACCCCGAGGCCTTCGTCCGCGGGCGCATCTTCGCGCTGATCGACTACCTCAACCGTATGCAGGCCAAGTAGGCACTGGCGATCCACCCATGAAGGCGGGGCGCTCGCGCGGGCGCCCCGTTTTTCGTGAACCTCCGGCGGCACGCGGTTGCGGCGCTCCGCAGGCAAATTCGCGCGCAAAAAAATCCCCGCCGCAGCGGGGACCGGTTGACGCCGGATGACGTCGGGGTATTAGAGCATGTCGTCGGTCAGCGCCGCCAGCGAGTTGCCGCCCGCCTGCACGGTAATCCCGTAGGCGGTCGCCAGCGGCAGCATCTGGTCGGCGTAGAAATGCGCGGTGGCGATCTTGGCGCGGTAGAAGGTCTGGTCGCCCTCGCCCTTGTCGAGGTAGGCGGCGGCTGCCAGCGCCGCCCTGCCCATCAGCCAGCCGCCACAGACATTGACGGCCAGGTGCAGATAGGGAACGGCTCCGGTCAACGCCCCGGCCAGGCCGTTTTTCGCATCGGCTGACAGCCATTCGGTGGCCTCGATCCAGGCTTTCAGCCCGTCGCCGAGTCGGCGGGCGATGGCCTGCAGTTCGGGACGGCCGGAAGCGGCAAGCGCCTTGGCCGTCGCGGCCACTTCGCCAAAGACGTACTTGGACGTGGCACCGCCGTCACGCATCAGCTTGCGGAAGATGAGGTCGTTGGCCTGGATGCCGGTGGTGCCTTCGTAAATCGTCGTGATCCGCGAATCGCGCCAGTGCTGGGCGGCGCCGGTTTCCTCGATGAAGCCCATGCCGCCGTAGACCTGGATGCCGAGCGAGGTGACGTCGACGCTCATTTCGGTGCCGCCGCCCTTGACCAAGGGGATCATGAACTCGGCGAGGTAGAGGTTGCGCTTCTTCTCCTCCTTGTCCTCGATCACGTGGGCGCGGTCGAGCAGGCCCGAGGTGAAGTAGGCCATGGCGCGACAGGCTTCGATACGGCTCTTCATGAGCATCAGCATGCGCCGGATGTCGGGGTGCTTGTCGATGGTGACCAGTGCTTCGCCGGTCAGCGCATCGCGGCCCTGCTTGCGCTCGCGCGCATAGCCGAGCGCCTGCTGGTAGGCGCGCTCGGCGAGGGCGATGCCCTGCAGGCCGACGCCGAGGCGGGCCTCGTTCATCATGATGAACATGTACTCGAGGCCGCGGTTGGCTTCGCCGAGCAGGTAGCCGACAGCGCCACCGTTGTCGCCATAGGCCATGACGCAGGTCGGGCTGGCGTGGATGCCGAGCTTGTGTTCGATCGAGACGCAGTAGGCGTCGTTGCGCGCGCCGAGCGAACCATCGGCATTGACCAGGAACTTCGGCACCAGGAACATCGAGATGCCCTTGACGCCGGCCGGCGCGTCGGGCAAGCGGGCGAGGACGAGATGGACGATGTTCTCGGTCATGTCGTGGTCGCCATAGGTGATGAAGATCTTCTGGCCGAAAACCTTGTAGCTGCCGTCGGCCTGCGGCTCGGCACGCGAACGGATCAGCGCCAGGTCGGAGCCGGCCTGCGGTTCGGTGAGGTTCATCGTGCCGGTCCACACGCCGGTAACCATCTTTTCGAGATAGATGGCCTTCAGCTCGTCGCTGGCGCAGGTCAGCAGCGCCTCGACGGCGCCGGTGGTGAGCAGCGGGCCGAGCGAGAACGAAAGGTTGGCCGACATGATCATTTCCTTGACCGCAACCCCCAGGGTATCCGGCTGGCCATGGCCGGCATGATCAGGCGGACAGGTGATCGCGTTCCAGCCGGCATCGCAGAAGGCAGCGTACGCTTCCTTCCAGCCCGGCGGGGTGGTCACGCCATCGGGTCCAAGCTTGCTGCCTTCCCGGTCGCCGACCCGGTTAAGCGGCGCCAGCACCTCGCTGGCGAACCTGGCTGCCTCTTCGAGGATGGCGTCGGCCATGTCGGGCGTTGCGTCCACGAAATCGGGAAACTGCGACAGTTCCCTGAAACCGGACAGTTCGTCCTGCACAAAACGCATGTCCTTCACGGGTGCGCGATAGTCGCTCATCTTGCTTTCTCCTTGTTGCCTGTTGTCAGTATGGGTTGCTGCACAGCGCCGCCCTGGCGGCGCGATATTCCTGCTTCATCCGGGCGATCAGTTCGGCCACCGGCGGGATGTCGTCGATCGTCCCGACTCCCTGCCCCGCGCCCCAGATGTCCTTCCACGCCTTGGCGGCGCCGGCGGCGCTGCCGAAGTCCATCGCATCCTTGTCCTTGACCGGGAGATTCTCCGGATCGAGACCGGCTGCCTCGATGCTCCTTCTCAGATAGTTGCCATGGACGCCGGTGAAATACGGCGTGTATACGATGTCGACCGCAGCCGAATCGACCAGGCATTGCTTGTACGCTTCCTGGGCATTGGCCTCGCGCGTGGCGATGAAGCGCGTGCCGATGTAGGCGAAATCCGCCCCCATCGCCTGCGCCGCGAGAATGCCACTGCCGTTGCTGATGGCACCGGACAGCGCGATCGGCCCGGTGTAGAACTTGCGGATTTCCCCGACCAGAGCGAACGGGCTGAGCATGCCGGCATGCCCGCCAGCCCCGGCGCAGACCAGGATCAGGCCATCGACGCCGGCGGCGAGCGCCTTCTCGGCATGGCGGACGCTGATCACGTCATGGAATACCAGGCCGCCGTAGGCATGCACCTGCGGCACGATGGCATCCGGCGCGCGCAGGCTGGTGATGATCAGCGGCACCTCGTGCTTCACGCACAGCGCCATGTCGTACTCGAGGCGCTCGTTGGACTGGTGGATGATCTGGTTGACGGCAAAAGGCGCGGCGTCCGGATCATCCGCCAGTTCTGCCCGGATCCGGGTCAGCCAGCTATCGAGCAGTTCCGGCGGGCGCGCGTTGAGCGCCGGGAACGACCCGATCAGCCCGCCGCGACACTGGGCGATGACCAGTTCCGGGCCGGAGACGATGAACATCGGCGCGCAGATGGCTGGCAGGGCCAGCCCCTTCTGCAGCGATCTCGGAACCGCCACTACGCCCCTTCCTTGAGGGCGCGACGCAGGATCTTGCCGACATTGGTGCGCGGCAGGTCGGGACGGAACTCGACCTGCTTCGGCACCTTGTAGCCGGTCAGGTGCTTGCGGCAGTGGGCAATGACTTCCTCGGCAGTCAGGTTCGGATCCTTGCGCACGACGAAGATCTTCACCGCCTCGCCGGAGTTGTCGTCGGGCACGCCGATCGCCGCCACGTCGCCGACACCCTCGTGCATGGCGACCACTTCCTCGATCTCGTTCGGATAGACATTGAAGCCCGAGACCAGAATCATGTCCTTCTTGCGGTCGACGATGAAGAAGAAGCCCAGCGGATCGACATAGCCCATGTCGCCGGTGCGCAGGAAGCCATCCGCATACATGACGTTGGCGGTTTCCTCGGGACGCTGCCAGTAACCCTTCATGACCTGCGGTCCGCGGATGCAGATTTCCCCGATCTCGCCAATGGCCAGCTCCTTGCCGGCATCGTCGCGGATCGACAGCTCGGTCGAGGAAATCGGCAGGCCGATCGAGCCATTGAATTCCTTGAGGTCAAGCGGGTTGATCGTTGCCGCCGGCGAGGTCTCGGTCAGGCCATAAGCCTGCAGCAGCGGCGACTTGGTGACCTTCTGCCAACGCTCGGCCACCGGCGCCTGAACCGCGGTGCCGCCACCGAGCGAGAGCTTCATCGTCGAGAAGTCGAGGGCGGCAAAGTCCGGATGGTTGAGCAGGCCGTTGAACAGAGTATTGACGCCAGTCGCCACCGTGATCGGATACTTGGCCCATTCCTTGACGAACCCGGCCAAGTCGCGCGGATTGGCGATTAGCAGGTTGCGCGCGCCGATCATCAGGAAGGTCAGGCAGTTCGCCGTCAGCGCGAAGATATGGTAGAGGGGCAACGGGGTGACGATGAATTCCTTGCCATCCTCGACCACCGGCTTAATCCAGGCGTGGGCCTGCATCACGTTAGAGGCGATGTTGCCATGGGTCAGCATGGCGCCCTTGGACACCCCGGTGGTACCGCCGGTGTACTGCAGGAAGGCAAGGTCGTCGCGACTCAGCTTGACCGGCTCCGCACCATGGCGACGTCCGGCAGCGAGCGCCGCGTTGATGTTGATCGAGCCCGGCAGCGACCAGGCCGGTACCATCTTCTTGACGTGGCGGACGACGAAATTGACCAGCGCGCCCTTGATCATGCCGAGCAGGTCACCCATCGGCGTGACGACGACGTGCTTGACCGCAGTCCTGGCGATGACCTGCTCCAGCGTATGGGCGAAGTTCTCGACGATGACGATCGCCTTGGCGCCGGAATCCTTCAACTGATGCTCGAGCTCGCGCGGCGTGTACAGCGGATTGACGTTGACGACGACGCAACCGGCACGCAGGGTGCCGAACAGCGCCACCGGATATTGCAGCAGGTTGGGCATCATCAGCGCCACGCGATCGCCCTTGGCGAAACCGAGCGACTGCAGCCAGCCGGCGAAATCTCGCGACAGGCGGTCGAGCTCGCCGTAGGTCATCTCGCGATCCATGCTGATGTAGGCCACCTGATCGGCATACTTTGCGCAGGCCTCCTCGAACAGGGTCACCAGCGACGCCACATGGTCGATGCTGATCTCGGCGGGAACGCCCGCCGGGTACGTCTTGATCCAGATCTTTTCCATCTTTCCCTCCTCCTTTGATATTCCGTTCAGCCGCCCAGCAACGCCTTCTTCAGCGAACTGTCGACCGGATTGTCTCCGAGCCAGACCTTGAGCAGCGCCCTTGCAAACGCAGCGCCGGCCACCTTGCCGCGCGGCTCACCGTTGAAGCTTACACTGACGCCGTCGGCGGCGAAATCGATGGCGACCGTGTCGCCAACCTTGGCGCTGCCAACCTTCTTCATGATCTCGGCGAACTGCTCGGTCGACGCCTTCAGGGCGGCCAGTTCGGCTTCGCTGTTGTTGTCCTTGAGGCCATCGCGCAAGGCGCCGTACAAGGTATCGGCGTCGATGTCGCGCAACATGCGCATGGTCATGCGCCGTGGCGACGCGGCTTCGAGCAATGGCGCCGGGGTGTTCGCCTTCTGCGACACGTAGAGCGCGCCGACATAGACCTTGACGAAGACCTTGGTGCGCACCCCGGCGCCGTTGAGCACCAGTTCATTGGCGCCGACCTTGACCTGGTCGTCCACCTTGACGCCGGCGACTTCCACCGCTTGCGCCACGGGAACGGCAAGCAGCGCCGCAACCAATGCCGCGGCTTGCATGGAACGTGAAATCACTTTGTCTCTCCTGTCATTGTTTCGCTGCGGAACCGTTTCCTGTCGACGACATGGACTGTCCGCACAGGCACAGTATGCTCCGACCCGCGCCAGGCTTTCAACTGGACATGACAGGTTTGATCCTGACCCGGAACTACGTGCAACGCCCGTCGCGACAAACCGGCGATGCCCTGCGCCTGCTCCCGGGACGACACACGGATGGCGGACAGCCCGCCCGCCACCTGCATGCCATGACGGCCCGCGCCACGAAAAACGGGATGGAGGCTGCCCCCCATCCCCGTCATTCGCGCCCGCCAGTCTGGCGGCACCGCGCTAGCCACGCGGAGTTCACCGCTCACAGCGCCTCGATGATCCCGGCCGCGCCCATGCCGGTGCCGATGCACATCGTCACCATGCCGTACTTGCCGCCGGTGCGCTTGAGACCATGCGCGACCGTGGCGACGCGGATGGCGCCGGTGGCGCCGAGCGGGTGGCCGAGGGCGATGGCGCCGCCCAGCGGGTTGACCTTCCCGGGATCGATGCCCAGTTCGTTCATCACCGCCAGCGATTGCGCAGCGAAGGCTTCGTTGAGTTCGATCCAGTCGAGATCGTCCTGCTTGATGCCGACCTGCTCCAGCACCTTGGGGATCGCCGCGATCGGTCCGATGCCCATGATCTCCGGCGCCACGCCACCGACCGCATAGCCGGCGAAGCGGGCGAGCGGGGTCAGGTTGTGTTCCTTGAGCACCTTCTCCGAGACCAGCATCACCGCGGCGGCGCCGTCGGACATCTGCGACGAGTTGCCGGCGGTCACCGAACCGCGCGCATGGAAGACCGGGCGCAGCTTGCCCAGCTTTTCCAGCGAGGCGTCGGCGCGCGGTCCTTCGTCGTGCTCGACGATGCGCTCGCGCACCCGGACCTGGCCGGTCTTGAGGTCGGGCAGGTTCTCGCGGACGGTGTAGGGCGTCGTCTCGGCCTTGAAGTGACCGGCGGCGATCGCCGCGCAGGCTTTCTGGTTCGAGGCCAGCGCGAAGGCATCCTGCGCCTCGCGGCTGATCTTCCACTGGTTGGCCACCTTTTCGGCGGTCAGTCCCATGCCGTAGGCGATGGCGATGTTTTCCTCCTTGGCGAAGATCGCCGGGTTCATCGACATCTTGTTGCCCATCATCTGCGGCATCACGGTCATCGACTCGGTGCCGGCGGCTATCATCACGTCGGCCAGGCCGAGGCGAATCTGGTTGGCGGCATCGGCAACCGCCTGCACCCCGGAGGAACAGAAACGGTTGATCGTTATCCCCGGCACGGTGATCGGCAGACCGGCGAGCAGCAGGCCGATGCGGGCGACGTTCATGCCCTGGTCGGCTTCCGGCATGGCACAGCCGACGATGACGTCGCCGATGCGCGCCGGATCGATTCCCGGCACCTGTTCGACAACCGACTTGATGACGAAGGCCAGCATGTCGTCCGGCCGCACGTACCTGA
>WBZM01001296.1_pt1 | contig 25506 bp, 23 predicted proteins | sample 5204271 | NCBI WGS metagenome assembly WBZM01 (sample SAMN12344346, study PRJNA552823) | activated sludge metagenome | biome: Activated sludge suspended growth; feature: Nitrification reactor; material: Wastewater; isolation source: activated sludge from nitrification reactor of wastewater... | reverse complement strand
AGTCGCTGCCGGTAGCCGAGCGCGAAGCGACGATGGCCCGCATGCGCGAGGAGTGGCAGAAGCCGCACAACCAGGTGCTGGCGGCCGGCGGCCTGCATATCATCGGTTCCGAACGCCACGAGTCGCGCCGTATCGACAACCAGTTGCGCGGTCGTTCCGGGCGCCAGGGCGATGCCGGCTCCTCGCGTTTCTACCTGTCGCTCGACGATCCGTTGCTGCGCATCTTTGCCGGCGAGCGCCTGCGCGCCATCATGGACAAGCTGAAGATGCCCGAGGGCGAGGCGATCGAGCACCCACTCGTCACGCGCTCGCTGGAATCGGCGCAGCGCAAGGTCGAAGCCCGCAACTTCGACATCCGCAAGCAGTTGCTCGAATATGACGATGTCGCCAACGATCAGCGCAAGGTCATCTACCAGCAGCGCAACGAACTGCTGGAAACCGATGATATTTCCGAAACCATCACGGCCATGCGTCATGCCGTGATCGCCGAGATTTTCCGCGCCCATGTTCCGGCCGATTCGGTCGAGGAACAGTGGGACATGAACGGACTGGAGCGGGCGCTCGCTTCCGACCTGCAGATCACCGCCCCGGTGGCCGAGTGGTTCAAGAACGAGCCGACGTTGTCCGATGCGGAAATACTCGCCCGCATCACCGAGGGTGCCGACAGCGCCTATCAGGAGAAGGTCGATCTGGTCGGGGGCGAGAGTTTCCACCAGTTCGAGCGCAACGTCATGCTGCAGAGCCTGGACGCGCACTGGCGCGAACACCTGGCGGCGCTCGATCACCTGCGCCAAGGCATCCACCTGCGCGGCTATGCCCAGAAGAATCCCAAGCAGGAGTACAAGCGCGAGGCATTCGAACTGTTCGAAGCCTTGCTCGACCAGGTGCGCAAGGAGGTTACCCGCGTCGTGTTCACGGTGCAGATCCGTTCGCAGGAAGATGTCGAGGAAACGGCTCCGCACGCAGACGTGCATAACGTGGAGTATCGGCATGCCAGTTACGACGATGCGCCGGGCGGGAGCGGCGACGAGGCGCCGCCGCAACGACCGGCGCAGGCCGGGGTCAAGGTCGGGCGCAACGATCCCTGCCCGTGCGGCAGTGGAAAGAAATACAAGTACTGCCACGGAAAACTGTCCTGACGCATCGAGGCACCCGCGCGGTGCCTCGATGTTTTTGGAGTGAATGCAATGCCAGTGAATTACACCACCCCTGCCGCCGACCGGCTCTTTCTAGTGGCCGGTGTTCGCCTCGGCGTCGCCGAGGCCGGGATCCGCAAGCAGGACCGCCGTGATCTGGCGCTGCTTGCGCTCGACGCCGGGTGCGTGGTCGCCGGCGTATTCACCCAGAACCGCTTTTGCGCGGCGCCGGTGCACCTTTGTCGCGATCATCTGGCAGGCGGCAAGGAAATCCGGGCGCTGGTCATCAATACCGGCATCGCCAATGCCGGCACCGGCGAGCCCGGCCGTCTGGCCGCCCGGGCCACGTGCGAAGCCGTCGGCGAGCTGCTTGGAGTCGCCCCCGATCAGGTGCTGCCGTTCTCGACCGGCGTGATCCTCGAAAGCCTGCCGGTCGACCGCATCAGGGCGGGCCTGCCGGCCGCGCTGGCCGATCTCAAGGCCGACAACTGGCATGCCGCCGCGCACGCCATCATGACTACCGACACCGTCGCCAAGGCGGCTTCGCGCACGGTTGCGGTCGACGGCAAGGTCGTGACCATTTCCGGGATGTCCAAGGGCGCCGGCATGATCAGGCCGAACATGGCGACCATGCTTGGCTTTCTTGCCACCGATGCCGGCATTGCCCAGCCCATCCTCGACAAGCTGGTCAGGGAGGCCGCCGACGAGTCGTTCAACTGCATTACCGTCGATGGCGACACGTCGACCAACGATTCCTTCATCATGATTGCCAGCGGCCGGTCGGGCGCGGCTTTCACGGCCGAAACCGATGCCGGCTGGGCCGAGGTCAGGGCGGCGATCATTGCGGTGGCGGTCGAACTGGCACAGGCCATCGTCCGCGACGGGGAGGGTGCGACGAAGTTCATCACGGTGGCGGTCGCTGGCGGCAAGGACAGCGATGAATGCCGTCAGGTCGGCTATGCGATCGGCCACTCGCCGCTGGTCAAGACGGCCTTCTTCGCTTCCGACCCGAACCTCGGGCGCATTCTCGCCGCCATCGGCTATGCCGGAATCGCCGATCTCGATGTCGATGGCGTCAGGGTCTGGCTCGACGACGTGCTGGTCGCCGAGAATGGCGGTCGGGCCGGGGCTTATCGGGAGGAGGATGGCGCACGCGTGATGAATCAGGCGGAAATCACGGTCCGGGTCGATCTCGGTCGCGGAGATGCTGCAGCCACGGTGTATACCTGCGACTTCTCCTACGACTACGTCAAGATCAATGCCGATTACCGGAGTTAGCCGGCCATGACCAGCCTCCGCCAGGATCTGACCCGTACCACGCTGGCGATCATCTGCATCCTGCTGCTGATCGTCGGCTCGCTGTGGATCCTGCGCCCCTTCCTCGGGGCGGCAGTCTGGGCGGCGATGCTGGTGGTCGCGAGCTGGCCGCTCCTCAAGTCGCTGGAATCGCGACTGGGAGGGCGGCGCGGACTGGCGGTCGCGGTAATGACGCTGGGCATGCTGCTGCTGCTGGTCGTGCCGCTCGGGCTGGCGATCGACACCATCGCCGAGCATGCCGAACAGATGACGGATGCGGCCAAGGCCGTGGCGGCGTCGGGATTGCCCCATCCGCCGCAATGGGTCGGCAGACTGCCGCTGGTCGGCGATAAGGTGGCGGCAAGCTGGGCACAGCTGGCTGATGCCGGACCGGCGGGCCTGCTGGCCAGGTTCGCTCCGCACCTGACCGGAGCCGCCAAGTGGGCGTTCGGGCAGGCCGGGAGTGTCGGCGGTGTACTGATCCAGTTTCTGCTGGTCGTGGTCCTGTCGGCGATCATGTACGCCAACGGCGAAGCGGGAGCCCGCATGGTGCTGCGGTTTGGCAGGCGCCTTGCAGGAGAGCGCGGGGAAAACTCGGTCATGCTTGCCGGCCAGGCGATTCGCGGCGTCGCGCTGGGCGTCGGCGTGACGGCCATCATTCAGACCATGCTCGGCGGCATCGGGCTGGCGGTGGCCGGCGTTCCCTTTGCCTCGCTGCTGGCGGCGGTCATGCTGATGTTCTGTATCGCCCAGTTGGGGCCGTCGCTGGTGCTCTTCCCGGCGGTCGCCTGGATGTACTGGATGGGCGACACGGGCTGGGCAACTCTCCTGCTGATCTGGAGCATCTTCGTCGGCACCATGGACAACTTCCTGCGCCCCTTCCTGATCAAGAAGGGGGCGGATCTGCCGCTATTGCTGATCTTCGCCGGTGTCATCGGCGGCATGCTCGGCTTCGGGCTGGTCGGCATCTTCGTCGGGCCGGTGATGCTGGCCGTCACCTACACGCTGCTGCTGGCGTGGATCGAGGATGGCCTGGGCAAGGACACCGCCGATACGTCAGACGCGGCGTAGCCGGATCATCCGGAACCAGCCGCCAGCCAGCGCCGGCTGGTCAAGTTCGACCTGCAGGCCGGGCGCCGCGATCAGCAGGGGTTCGAACACGACATCCAGGCGCGTGGCAATCCGGCTGACGAGCGGGTTCGCCAGACGCCGCAGCAGCGCCGGCTCGCCGGGACGCAGGAACTTGTCGAAGACCAGCGCCTGGCCAGCCGGACGCAGCACCCGCGCGATTTCGCCGAGGCACTTCGCCGGGTCGGGAACGACCGCCAAAATCAGGTGCAATACCGCGACATCGAAACTGTGCTCGGCAAACGGCAGGTTCTGAGCGTCTCCCCGGACGGGCGTGAAATCGACATGGCTGGCACCCGGGATGGCGCGGCGCAGCATGGCATGGGTGAGGTCGAGGCCGACGTAATGGTGGCGGGCTGGCAGGTGCGGCAGGTCGAGACCGGTGCCGACTCCCGCCAGCAGGACCCGGCTCGGCTTTTCCGGCAGAACCGACAGGCTGTGCTTGCGCGCGGCCTGCGTGGCGCGAGCGATCGCGGCGTCGTAGAAAGGCGCGATCAGCGTATAGCTGTTCTTCAGGCTCAATGCAGGACCTGCGGAATCGCCAGCACGAACTCGGGAATTTCGGCATCGAAACGGGTTCCGTCCTCGCCGACCATCTGGTAAGTGCCTTTCATCGTACCGACGGGCGTGGCGAGAACGCAACCGCTCATATACTCGAAGGCTTCGCCCGGCTTCAGCAGCGGCTGCTGGCCGACGACGCCAAGGCCCCGCACTTCCTGAACCTCGCCGCTGGCGTCGGTGATGATCCAGTGGCGCGAAATCAGTTGTGCCGGAAGTTGGCCGACGTTGGTGATGGTGATCGTGTAGGCGAAGACGAAGCGCTCATCCTCCGGGCTTGACTGGTCGGGCAGGTAGTGCGAAACGGGCTTGACTTCGATGCGGAAATCTTCGGGGTTGGGCATGGGATAAGTCATCTTGTCGTGGTTCAGGGAGGCGTCGGTTCAACCCGCAAACCGTCGTCGCCCGGAGCATCCGCCCGGTCAACGACGGTTTGGGCGAGGAAGTCGCTAGCGCCATCGTTACGGGTGCCGGCTCCTTCGACTTCGACGTGATCGACTACCATTATGTTCCAAACCTGATCGTCGGGCAGGTCGACCGCATCGTCGCCGCGCCTGCGAGCGCCGGTGGGGCGAATATCGCGATTCATGGTCCGGAAGTCGGTGGGCATGTCAATCGCATCATGGACACGAAGCCGCATGCGTTGTCGCCGGCACCGGCGGCTCATCGGTGTCCGGCAGCCATGGCAGCGCGGGCTGGTGGACAGTGGCGCTGGCGATGCGCTAGTATCGCATCTGTCTGCAGCCTTGCCCGGCGCTCACCCCTGAAAACCTCAAGAACGAATGACGACACTGACCATCTGGAATGAAGTGCGCGGCTGGCGTCGCCGGCGCCCCTGACTTCCTTCGCGCGCCTGCTCGGCGCATTGCGCCAGGTCGCAAGAACCCCGTCATTTTCGAGGCTTCCCGATGACTGAAACCGAATTCAACACGCTTGCCGCGCAGGGGTACAACCGCATTCCGGTCACGCTGGAGACCTTTGCCGACCTCGACACGCCGCTCTCGATCTACCTGAAGGTCGCCAACGGACCCTACTCGTACCTGCTCGAATCGGTGCAGGGCGGCGAACGTTTCGGCCGTTACTCGATCATCGGCCTTGCCGCGTCGACGCGCATCGTTGTGCACGGCCACCAGGTGCTGGTGCTGACCGGCAACCGGATCGCCGAGCGCGAGGACGATACCAATCCGCTCGAGTTCATCGGCAAGTTCATGCGGCGCTTCCGTGCCGCCCCGCAGGCCGGGTTGCCGCGCCCCTGCGGCGGCCTGGTAGGCTGCTTCGGCTACGACACCGTGCGCTACGTCGAGACCCGGCTGACCCGCACGCGCAAACCCGACGAAATCGGCACCCCGGATATAGGCCTGCTGCTGTCCGAGGAAATCGCGGTGGTCGACAACCTTTCCGGCAAACTGACTTTGGTCGTCTATGCCGAACCGGGTTTCCCCGGCGCCTGGCAAAAAGCCCGGGCGCGCCTGAAAGAACTGTTGGGCAAGCTGCGCACCCCGGCTGCCATCCCCGGCGAGCAGCCGGTGCATTCCGAGCCGGCGGTCTCCATATTCGGTGAGGCCGCCTTCAAGAAGGCTGTCGTCCGGGCCAAGGACTACATTACCGAAGGTGACATTATGCAGGTCGTCCTCTCGCAGCGCATGACCAAGACCTTCCACGCCAGCCCGCTGGCGCTTTACCGTGCGCTACGCAGCCTGAACCCGTCACCCTACATGTTCTACTTCGATTTCGAGGATTTTCATGTCGTCGGCGCCTCGCCGGAGATTCTTGTCCGTCTTGAGGGTGATCGCGTCACCGTGCGGCCGATCGCCGGAACCCGCAAGCGTGGCGCCTCCCCCGAAGAAGACGCCGCCCTTGCTGCCGAACTGCTGGCCGACGAGAAGGAGCGCGCCGAGCACACGCAGTTGCTCGACCTCGGGCGCAACGACTGCGGTCGCGTCGCCCGCACCGGCACCGTCAAGCTGACCGAGAACATGATCGTCGAGCGCTACTCGCACGTGATGCACATTGTCTCGAACGTCGAAGGCCGTCTGCAGCAGGGGTTGAACGCCCTCGACGTGCTGCGCGCGACCTTCCCGGCGGGAACCGTTTCCGGCGCGCCGAAGGTGCGCGCGATGGAAATCATCGACGAGCTCGAACCGGTCAAGCGCGGCATCTATGCCGGCGCTGTCGGCTATCTCGGCTTCAACGGCGACATGGACCTGGCGATCGCCATCCGCACGGCGGTGGTCAAGGACAGGCAACTGCATGTCCAGGCCGGCGCCGGCATCGTCGCCGATTCGGATCCCAATGCGGAGTGGACCGAGACCCAGAACAAGGCCCGCGCAGTGCTGCGCGCCGCGGAACTGGCTGAGCAGGGACTGGATACGCGTCTCGACTGATCGCGGAGAAACGACGATGGCGCCTGTTCGGGCCGGAACGATTGCAGCGCCAGCGCACGGCTTTTGGCGAGGGCGCGGGGCTATGAAAGGTCGCAGCGCAAGTGCCGTTCGGGAGACGGCAAAACGCGTTACGGACGAGGGCGCAGCAGCAAGTTGACTGCTTCTGCAGGCAGCGGCGAGGGTTGTGGAATGGGCTGCGGGACTGTTGCATCGGTCGAGGGGGAGAAGCGGATGGAAAACCTGGCGGACATTGATCTGGCCATCAAGGCGCACACGCTGTGGATGTCGCAGCTCAGACAGGCGGTACTCGACGCGCTGTCGGGGATCGACGTGCACAGCATCCGCGCCGACAGCCACTGCGACTTCGGCAAATGGCTGTTTGGCCCGGGCCTCTCGGCGGACGACCGCCTGACGGAACACTACCGCGAGGTTCGCCGCCTGCACGCCGAATTTCACGAACTTTCGGGGAGGATCGTCGAACTGGCGGCGGCGGGCCAGGTGGCCGAGGCCTACACGCTGCTTTACGGGGAATACATTACCTTATCCGGCAAACTGGTCCTGGCGTTGCGGGCATGGCAGGCGAGCCTGCTGGGGTTCTGATCGCCTGACTGGCGGCGGCGAGCGCAGGGGCGGTCGGGCCGACGGCAATCACTTCCGGCCAACTGCCGGGGGCCACGCGAGCAGTGTTTTGAGCGAAGGCCGATGTGGGCGACAATGTCGCTCTTCGTGGCCGATTCCGGACAACCGGCGCGAGGGTAGCGCAATGAATTGCCGGTGCGGGTGGCGGCCCGGACATTCTGGAACGGAAGCCATGCAGAACAAGAGGATAGCCGCTTTATGCTGCTGATGATCGACAACTATGACAGCTTTACCTACAACCTCGTCCAGTACTTCGGCGAGTTGGGGCAGGAGGTGCGGGTCTTTCGCAACGATGCCATCAGCGTTGCCGAAATTGGCCGCCTCAAGCCCGGCTATCTGGTGATATCCCCCGGCCCGTGCGCCCCGGCGCAGGCCGGCATCTCGCTGGCGGCGATCCGCGAGTATTCCGGAAAGATACCGCTGCTCGGCGTCTGCCTCGGTCATCAGGCGATCGGCGAAGCCTTTGGCGGCAGGATCGTTCATGCCAAGCACCTCATGCATGGCAAGGTTTCCGCAGTCCACCATGAAGACCGGGGTGTTTTCAAGGGATTGCCCAATCCGTTGACGTGCACCCGTTACCACTCGCTGGCCATCGAGCGCGCAAGCTTGCCGGATTGCCTGGAAATTACCGCGTGGACCAACGACGGCGAGATCATGGGGGTGCGCCACCGGACGCTGGCGGTCGAGGGCGTACAGTTTCACCCCGAATCGATCTTGACCGAGCGCGGTCACGACCTCCTCAAGAACTTCCTGGACGAACACAAGCAATGACCCCGCAAGCCGCCCTCCAGCGCGTGATCGAACACCGCGAGATCTTCCACGACGAAATGGTTTCCCTGATGCAGCAGATCATGGGCGGCGATGTTACGCCGGTCATGATCGCCGCCATCATCATCGGCCTGCGCGTCAAGAAGGAAACCATCGGCGAGATCGCCGCCGCCGCCAGCGTCATGCGTGACCTGTCGACCAAGGTGCGCGTCGCCGATACCAGCCGCCTGGTCGATACCTGCGGCACCGGCGGCGACAGCGCCCATACCTTCAACATATCCACCGCCGCGATGTTCGTTGCTGCCGCCGCCGGCGCGCAGATCGCCAAGCACGGCGGGCGTTCGGTCTCCAGCCAGTCGGGAAGCGCCGACGTGCTCGAGGCGCTGGGTGCCAACATCAACCTGACGCCGGAGCAGGTCGCGCAGTGCATCGCCGAGACCGGCATCGGTTTCATGTTCGCACCCAACCACCACGCTGCCATGAAGCATGCTGCGCCGGTACGCCGCGAACTCGGCGTGCGCACCATATTCAACATACTGGGTCCGCTGACCAACCCGGCCAATGCACCGCAGCAGGTCATGGGAGTCTTCCACGCCGATCTGGTCGGCATCCAGGTGCGGGTGCTGCAGCGCCTCGGCAGTCAGCGGGCGCTGACCGTGTTCGGCCGCGAAAGCCTGGACGAAATCTCGATTTCCGGCCAGACGCTGGTCGGGGAACTGAAGGACGGCCGGGTCAGCGAATACGAAGTCCACCCGGAGCAGTTCAACCTGCCGGTGCATGACCCGAAGGTGCTGCAAGTCGCCAATGTCGAGGAATCGAAGGCGATGCTGCTCGGCGCGCTCGACAACCGACTCGGCGCGCCACGCGACATCGTGGCGCTCAATGCCGGTGCCAGCATCTACGTCTGCGGCCAGGCGGCAACGCTGGCGGATGGCGTAGAGAAGGCCTTCGAGATGATCGTCTCGGGCGCGGCGCGGGCCAAGGTCGACGAATTCGTCGGCTGCACCCAGCGGCTCGCATGAAAGCGCGCGCTAGCGGGGTTTCGGCGCAGGCCAACATGCACGAAGGGCATGTTAAGGGTGTGAAGCCGGCCGAAGTCAACGACATTCTCGACAGGATCATCGCCACTAAACGCGAGGAAGTCGCCGCCGCACTGGCGACGACGCCGCTGGCCGAGGTCGGGGCCGCCGCCGCCGCGCAGCCGGCACCGCGTGATTTTGTCGGCGCCATCCGGAAAAGGATCGGGTGCGGTCAACCGGCGATAATTGCCGAAATCAAGAAGGCCAGTCCGTCAAAGGGGGTGATCCGCCCCGATTTCCACCCGGCCGAGATCGCGCAAAGCTATGAGCAACATGGCGCCACCTGCCTTTCGGTGCTTACCGACCGCCAGTATTTCCAGGGCGCGCCGGAATATCTGGCGGCCGCCCGTGCTGCCTGCGGGCTGCCGGTGTTGCGCAAGGACTTCATCGTCGACCGCTATCAGGTCGCCGAAGCGCGCGCCATGGGGGCCGACTGCATCCTGCTCATCGCCGCCGCGCTGACCATCCCGCAGATGCAGGAACTCGAAGCGCAGGCACATGGCTACGGCATGGCCGTGCTGGTCGAGGTCCACAGCGGCGAGGAACTCGATGCGGCGCTGCAACTGAAGACGCCGCTGCTTGGCATCAACAACCGCAATCTGCGCACTTTCGTTGTCACGCTCGAGACGACGCTGGGCCTGCTCGACCGCATTCCGGCCGACCGCATCGTCGTCAGCGAAAGCGGCATCTTGACACCGGAAGATGTCGCACTGATGGGCGCCAGCGGGGTTCATGCCTTCCTGGTCGGCGAGGCTTTCATGCGGGCGCCGTCGCCCGGGGTGGAACTGGCCCGTCTGTTCGCCTGAGGATCGCGCGGCGAACATGTTGCCGGATTATTGACGGGGCCGGCATCGCCTGACAAACTGGGCGATGACCGTCGCTTCGACGGCAGGGATCAAATGAGCCATTCCAAATCCACCCTGTTCAACCTGAGTACCGCCGGATTCAATCCGGAGGATGATGCCGAGACGCGGCTCAAGAAGTCGCTACTGATATTTGCCACCGGCCTCGTCTCGCTGGGGTCGATGCTGTGGCTCCTGCTTTACTGGCAGATGGGCCCGAAATTCTCGTCGACGGCGCCGTTCGTATTCCAGTTGCTGCTGGTTTCCAACCTGGTCTTCTTCCTCAAGACCGGGAATTTCAATTTTTTCCGTTACTCGCAACTGGCGCTGTTCCTGTTCATGCCCTTCGTGGTGCAGTGGAGCATCGGCAACTTCATCACGGCCAGCGGCATCAGCCTGTGGGGCTTGCTGGCCCCGATCGGCGCCGTGCTGTTCTTCGGGGTGCGCGAGTCGGCGGCATGGTTCTTCGCCTACATATTCCTGACGGCGCTCTCCGGATTCTTCGACTACTTCCTCGCCGACAGCGTCGTTGTAAGCGGGCCGAAGGTGCCGACCAGGGTCAGCGTGTTCTTCTTTGCGCTGAACTTTGCCGCGGTTTCGACCATCGTCTACCTGCTGTTGCGCTATTCGACGCAGGAAAAGGCCAAGGCACAGGCCAGCCTCGAGGAAACCCACCGGCTTCTGCAGGATGAACAGGACCGTTCCGAGCGCCTGCTGCTCAACATTCTGCCCGGACCCATCGCCGAACGGCTGAAATACGACAAACAGACCATCGCCGACGGTTTTGCCGATGTCAGCGTGATGTTCGTCGACATCGTCAATTTCACGAGAATCGCCGAAGGGATGTCGCCGCAGCAGGTTTTCGCCATGCTGAACCGGATCTTCTCGTCGTTCGACGAACTGGCGGAAAAATTCGGCATCGAGAAGATCAAGACCATCGGCGATGCCTACATGGTCGCCGGCGGCCTAAACAATGAGCAGGGCAACTATTCGCAAGCGATCTGCGAACTGGCGCTGGCCATGCGTGACCTCCTGCGCACCGACTTCGAGGTCAACAGCCTGCATCTCGAGGTCCGGATCGGCATCGGCACCGGACCCGTGGTCGCCGGGGTGGTCGGCAAGAAGAAGTTCATCTACGACGTGTGGGGCGATACCGTCAATCTGGCTAGCCGCATCACCAGCGAGGGCGTGCCGGGGATGGTGCATGTGGACGAGACCACCTACCGGCGCCTGGCGGATCGCTTCGAGTTCCGCGAACCGCAGATCATTCACCTGAAGGGCAAGGGCAACACGCCGGTATACCGGCTGGTCGGTCCCTTGCCGGGTCAGCCTTCGCCGGTGCCGGCAGTCACGTCCGTGGCGCCAGCGTGAAGGCAACCGCGCCGCGCCGGTTTTCGGCAAGGTCGAGGCGGTAGCCTGTTTCGGCGGCCTGTCTGGCCGCATGGTAGAGACCGATGCCCAGTCCGGATGCCGACTGGACCGGCGCCCGGAACAGCGAGTCGGCAATCGAAGGCGCAATCGCTTCCCCGGTGTCGCGCACGGTCAGAACCGTGCTGTCGCGGTCGACCGTCAGTTTGGCCAATATTTCGATGCCGCTTTCGTGTTGGCGCTTGGTCAAGGCATTCTGCAGCAGATTCTCGGCAATGCTGTCGAACAGCGCGCTCGGCACCTCCGCCTCTCCCGCCGGGTCATGCCACTCGATGGCGTCGCCACTGTGGCGATCCTGCAGCCGCGCCCACCACTCCGAAGTCGAAATGTTGCGGCTGTCGTCGGTCTGCGGGCGCTGCAACTTGTCGAGTGTTGCCTTCAGGCGTTCCGCAATCTGCGGCAACTGGCGGGCCAGCAGTTGTGCCAGGGCTTCCGGGTCGCCGGGCTGGGCTGCGGCATAGCAGAGGGTGTGCAATGACTGCAGCAGATTCTTGACGTCATGGGTCACGCGGGCGCCGGTTTCATAAACCGCCTGCAGATAACTCATGCGTTGCAATTCATGGGTCTGGAACTTGACGAGGTAGAACTCGGTGGCCAGACGCAGTACCCATTCGACATGCCAACGCATCGCCGGCGACGGGGAATAGCGGAAATACACGGCCAGTAGGACGTTGTGCCGGCGATATTCCTGGGTGTGCGGCGAAGTTCCGCCAAACGCGCCGGACTCCGGGCCCGCTTGCCAGCGACAACCTACCACCCAGGGCATGCGCTCGAGTTGCTCGGCGATGGCGGCGAGAAAGCGCACCGGGTGGCTTTCGCGCTCGCTGGTTTCGGCGAGCTGGATCAGCCATTGCTCGAGCGGGAGGCCGACCGAGAGCAGGTAGCGCGAGAGGGCCGAGCCAATTCCGGAAAAGCCGCCGCGCGGATTCCAAGCCCAGGCCAGCACGAGCAGGGCGGCGGCAATTGCCAGCGAGGTCTGCACCAGCGCTTCGACATAGCTGACGCCGGAAACGAAAGTGACGGCCAGCGCGCCGAGCACGAAGACGGCGAGTGCCAGAAACACCAGCATCCCGTAGAAAAGGTCGAATGCATCACCGGCCCGGCGGCGCAGCGGGTGGGCAGGAAAGGCGAGAAGCCCGCCGAGCAGCAACGGCATGTAGCGAGCGATCGTCTCCCTGGGCAAGGGATCGAGGACGACGGACGGGGAGATTTCCGGAACGATGCCGAAGATGGTCAGGCAAACGAGATAGCCGAAGGCGAAGAGATAGCCGGCGCGCTCAAGGCGGTCACCGGTCCACAGCACCCTTCCGCCGATCACCGCCGCCAGCGCACCGCACCAGATCAGGATCAGCCACGGGCTGAGCAACCACGTCGAAGCCAGCGCGGCGGCCAGCAGGATCGCGCCCTGGCGCCGGCTCATGCGCCGCTCGCCCGCGACGAAGGGTTGCCAGAGGAGGAACAGGCCGAACGCGACAAACCACAGGATGCGGACGGCCGGCAATTTCCACCCGCCGAAGGCCAGCGCATGGAGCAGCAGGAGGTGACCGGCCAGCAGAAGGTGGGGACGGCGCAACCACCACGGGATGGTGCTTGAGTTTTCGCTGTTCATGTTTTCGACGACTGTCCAGTTTTCGACAGGGTAAACCTAAATTTCGGGCACTGAAACCGCTATATGACGACGATTGCCAGCAGGCATGGCCTTTGCTTTTATCTGTGCATCGAGACTCAAGCGGAGAAAACAGTGAAAAACAGCCAAGGCGGCTTCACCCTCGTCGAGATTGCCATCGTTCTGGTGATCATCGGCCTGTTGCTGGGCGGCGTGCTGAAAGGGCAGGAACTGATCACTCAGGCCAAGATCAGGAATGTCGCCAACGACATCAACGGGATGTCGGCGGCAGTATACGGCTATCAGGATCGCTACAAGAAGTTCCCCGGCGACGACAACGAAGCGGAGACCCGGTGGACCAACCCGCCGACGAAAAAGGGTGACGGTAACGGGGCGGTTGGCGCTGCCGGCCAGAAGACAGTGATCGACTGTACGACGACAGACAACGAGAACTGCCGTTTTTGGCAGCATCTCCGTTTGGCCGGGTTTATCGGAGGCGACTCGGCCAGCGCGCTTCCGCCGCAGAATGCCGCTGGCGGCGTTCTGCAGGCGCAGAACGGCGCGCTCGGCCTGGCGGCGCTGACCATTTGTTCGACCAACCTGTCGGGCAAGATCGCCAACGCGATCGATGCGCAGTTTGACGACGGCAGGCCAGGTAGCGGTCAGGTTCGCGGGACAAACAATGCCGCGACTCTTGATACCGCCCTCGCTGCCACTGCAGCTTATGTCGACGATGGCAGCACAGTCTATGTGGTTTGCAAGACGCTGTAAGCGCCGTTAGCCTCTCCGAAGTCCGCCTTGGCGGGCTTTCCTATTTGTGGAGCAGCCGCTCCTCGGCGGCGGTGACTGCTTCCGGATCGCCGAGCACGACGACGACGTCGCCTTCCAGAAGGCGGGTTTCGGGGGCCGGCTCGACCGCGCGGATGCCGCGGCGGCGAATGGCGCTGACCTCGCAGCCAAGTTGAGCAAGACGCAATTGGCCGAGCGTCATGCCGATCGCTGCCGCGCCGCGGGTCAACCATACCGAGTGCAGGCGCGGCTGGGATTCGTCGTCGTCGTCACGGTCGGAACTGCCATGGAAGAAGCCGCGCAGCAGCCGGTAGCGTTCCGTACGGGTTTGCCGGATCCGCCGCAGGACGCGGTTGAGCGGTATGCCGATCAGCACCAGCGCATGCGAGGCGAGCATCAGGCTGGCCTCCAGGGTTTCCGGCACGACTTCCGCGGCACCCGCGCGGGCCAGTCGCCCCAGATCGCGCTCGTCGGCGGTGCGGACGACCACGGGCAAGTCCGGACGCAACTCCTGAACGTGGTGCAGCACTTTTTCGGCGAGCGGGGTGTCGCTCATGGTGACGATGACCACGCTGGCCCGCATCAGGCCGGCGGCAATCAGCGATTCCCTGCGTCCGGCATCGCCGAAGACGACGCTTTCTCCGCCGGCGGCCGCCTCACGGACACGATCCGGATCGAGATCGAGCGCAATGTAGTTGATTCCCTCCTGGCCGAGAAAGCGTGCCAGGTACTGACCGTTGCGGCCGAAGCCGCAGAGGATCGCGTGCCTTTCGGTGCCCATCGACTCGGCGGCGATCCTGGTCAACTGCATCGAGCGCAACATCCACTCGCTGGCGACGAAACGCATGACCAGCTTTTCGCTGTACTGGATGATGAAGGGCGCGATCAGCATCGACAGAACGAGAACCGTCAGCGCTATCTGCTCGATGGCTTTCGGCAAGTTGGCGATTTCGCCGAGCAGGACGAACCCGAACTCGCCGCCGGCGCAAAGCCAGAGCGCCGAGCGAATGGCATTGCCCGGCGTCGATCCGAGGCGCCACGACAGCAGTCCGACGATTGCGGCCTTGATCACGAGGAGGCCGATCAGCACCAGCAGGACCTGCCACCACAACCCGACGACGATCTGCAGATCGAGCTTGACGCCGATGGTTACGAAGAACAGGCCCATCAGCACGTCGCGGAACGGCTTGATGTCCTCTTCCATCTGCAGGCGGTATTCGGTCTCCGAAATCAGCATGCCGGCGACGAAGGCGCCAAGGGCCAGCGACAGTCCGGCCAGCTCGGTCAGTGTGGCGAGGCCCAGGGTGATCAGCAGCACGTTGAGGACGAACACCTCGGAAGACTTGGCGCGGGCGACGAAATGGAACCAGCGGCGCATCAGCTTCTGACCGAACACCAGGATCACGGCGAGGACGACGACCGCCTTGAGCAGGGCGATGCCGAGCAGCATCGCGAGCTTTTCCGGGGGCTGCGTCAGCGACGGAATGATCACCAGCAACGGCACCACCGCAAGATCCTGAAAGAGCAGCACGCCGAGTATTTCCCGGCCGTGCGTCGTGTCGAACTGCATGCGTTCGGCAAGCAGCTTGGTCAGGACGGCGGTCGAGGACATCGCAAAGACGCCGCCGAGGGCGATGCCGAGTTGCCAGTTGATGCCGGCAAGCATGATCAGCCCGGCGATCAGCAGCATGCTGACCACGACCTGGAGGAGGCCAAGGCCGAAGACGATGCGCTTCATCGCGTAAAGCTTGGGCAGCGAGAACTCGAGACCGATCGAGAACATCAGGAAGACGACGCCGAATTCGGCGAGATACTCGACGCGATGCACGTCGTCCATCAGGTTGAGGGCGTGCGGGCCGATGATGCTGCCGACCAGCAGGTAGCCGAGAACCGGCGGCAGGTTGACGCGGCGACAGATCACCACCGCCAGTACCGAGGCACCGAGAAGCAGAAGGGCAAGGGAGAGTGCGCTCAAGTGCGTTTCGCCAAGTCGGGTATACTTGGGCGATCATAACCGCAGCACCGCCATGAACCAAAGCCTGAAGCCAGATCATTTTTCGCCGGTGCGCGCCCTCGATCTTGGGCGCCAGACGCTGCGCATCGAGGCTGCCGCGGTCAACGCGCTGGCGGGTAGGATGGCCGGCGAGTTCGCGCGCGCAGTCGAGCTGATCCTCGGCTGCCACGGGCGGGTGATAGTCAGCGGCATGGGCAAGTCCGGGCATATCGCGCGCAAGATCGCGTCGACCATGGCCAGTACCGGGACGCCGGCGTATTTCGTGCATCCGGCGGAGGCGAGCCATGGCGACCTCGGGATGATCACCCGCGACGACGTCTTGCTGGCGCTGTCCAATTCCGGCGAGTCCGACGAACTGCTGCGCATCGTGCCGCTGGTCAAGCGCCAGGGCGCGCGCCTGATTTCCATGACCGGCGTGGCGACCTCGACCCTTGCCCGCGAAGCCGACGTTCATCTTGATGCCGGCGTCGAGCAGGAGGCCTGTCCGCACAATCTGGCGCCGACGGCGAGCACGACGGCGGCGCTGGCGCTTGGCGATGCGCTGGCGGTGGCGCTGCTCGATGCGCGCGGCTTCGGGCCGGATGATTTTGCCCGTTCCCATCCCGGCGGTTCGCTCGGGCGCCGCCTGCTGACCCATGTCCGCGACGTCATGCGCCGGGGTGACAGCGTGCCGACCGTGAGCCCGCAGACCGGTGTCACCGACGCCATCCTCGCCATGTCGCGAGGTGGCCTCGGACTGGTCGTGATCCTCGACGACGAAGGACGGATGCTCGGCATCTTTACCGACGGCGACCTGCGCCGCGCCTTCGAAAATCGGATCGACCTGCGAACGGCGCGCATCGACAGCGTCATGCACACTGGTCCGCGCACCATCGGCCCCGACCGGCTCGCCGTCGAGGCGGTCGAAATGATGGAGCGCTACCGCATCAACGCCCTGCTCGTGGCCGATGGCGATGGCCGCCTGCTGGGGGCGCTCAACACGCACGACCTGTTCACGGCCAAGGTGGTCTGATGGATGCGAGGTCAAGAGCCGGCCGCGTCAGGCTGATCGCCTTCGACATCGATGGCGTGATGACCGACGGCGGCCTCTGTTATACCGACGACGGCCATGAACTCAAGACCTTCGACGTCCAGGACGGTCTCGGCCTGAAGCTACTGCAACGCGGCGGCATCGAACTGGCGATCGTCACCGGCCGAAGCTCGGGCGTGGTGGCTGCGCGCGCCGCCGACCTCGGTATCGACCATGTCTTTCAGGGAGTCGCCGACAAGCGCGCGACGGTCGGCGACCTGCTCGCACGGCTCGGTCTCCACTGGCCGGAATGCGCCTTCATGGGCGACGATCTGATCGACCTGCCGGTGATGATGCAGTGCGGCTTGGCCATCGCGCCCGCCAACGCGCGGCCGCTGGTTCGCCAGCGCGCGCATGCGGTGACCGACAGCGCCGGCGGCCATGGCGCGGTGCGCGAGGCTGCCGAATTCATTCTTGCCGCCCAGGGCAAGCTCGACAACCTGTTTGCCGCCTACCTCGACCCGCCATGAAATTCGCCTCCAGCCAGATCTTCGCGTTCGTGCTGCTGGCGCTGCTGGCCGGTGTCACCTTCTGGCTGCAGAAGGTGACAGCGCCGGTGGAAGCGGTCAGGGACGGCAAGTTCCGCCACGACCCGGATGCGATGGCCGAGGGAGTCACGGTCCGCACTTTCGACGAGGGAGGGCGGGTCAAATACCGGCTGACGGCGCCGTACATGGAACATTTTCCCGATGACGACAGTTCGGAGCTGAAATCGCCGGTGCTGACCCAATTCCGGCCGGATGGCGTGACGGTCTCGATGTCCGGCAACAACGCGCGGGTGACGAGCCAGGGGGATACCGTGTTTCTCTGGGATGACGTCAAGGCGGTTCGTTCAGAGACGAGGGACAGGGCGGCGATGGTCGCCCGCATGCCCGACCTGACCGTCCAGCCCGATGCCGGGACCGCATTCACCAACAGCCCGGTCGAGATTACCGAAGACCGGTCCTGGGCCAAGGGGGTGGGCATGCAAGTGGACAACAATGCCTCCACCTTCGTCCTGCAATCGCAGGTCACCGGAATGTCCTATCCACGTCGAGCAAAAAAATGAGCCTGAGAACCGTCACCCTCCTGACCCTTGCCTTGCTGTCGCAGCCGGTGTTCGCCGAGCGCTCCGACCGCGACCAGCCCATTCAGATCGAAGCCGGCCGGATCTCGATCGACGACGCCAAGAAGATCCAGATTCTCGAGGGGGACGTGGTGGTGATCAAGGGAACGATGGTGCTGCGCTCCGATCGCGTCGTGATCACCGAGGACCAGTACGGCTTCCAGAAGGCAACGGCGACCGGGGGCAAGGACGGACTGGCGCGCATGCGGCAGAAGCGCGAGGGCATGGATGAATATATCGATGGCGAAGCCGAGCGCATCGAGTACAACACCAATACCGAGATCGCCGAATTCTTCCATCGCGCGTGGGTCAAGAGCGGCCAGGATCAGGTCCGCGGGGACTACATCTGGTATGACGCGATCAGTGAAAAGTATCTGGTGACGGCAGGCCAGAACCGTGACCCGAAAGCGCCGCCGGCGCGGGTGCGCGCGGTCATCCAGCCGAAGAACAAGAGTGCGCCGGCGGAGCAGTCGGCCGCCCCGGGGCAGCGTCTGGAACTGAAGGGATCAGGCGCGCTGGCGTCGCCGCCGCGGAACTGAGCGCCCTTCCGTTGCTGCGGCGCATGATCGGGCATTGGTCGGCACGCTCTTTCCGTAAAGGCAAGTCGCTGTTTTGACTCACGTCAAAATAAATTGTTGCAGTGCACCACAATTGTTGACATTCGGCGAATCATCTCTATAATCGAGTTCATGGTGCAGTGCAGCAAACAGATTCCCGTGTGCTGCACTGCTTGTCCCCGACCTTTCGTCGATTCTTGATACAGGAGATCCCACAATGTTCACGACCCCCGAGCAATTTGCCGCCGCCAACAAGGCTACCGTCGATTCCCTGCTGTCCGTGGCCAACACCGCGCTGGCTTCCGCCGAGCGCATCGCTGCCCTGAACCTCAATACCGCACGCTCCGTGATGGAGGATTCGGTCTCCGGCGCCAAGGCGCTGATGGGCGCCAAGGATGTTCAGGAAGCCCTGTCGATCCAGGCTTCGCTGGCCCAGCCGAATGTCGAGAAGGCCGTCGCCTACTCGCGCAGCGTCTACGAAATCTCTGCGCAGACCCAGGAAGAACTGTCGAAGATGATCGAAGCCCAGTTCGCCGACTTCCAGAAGACCGTCGCCGGCCTGCTCGACAAGGCTGCCAAGTCCGCACCGGCCGGTTCCGACGTTGCCGTTGCCGCGGTCAAGAGCGCCATTGCCGCTGCCAATTCCGCTTTCGACAACATGAACAAGGCTGCCAAGCAGGTCGCCGAGATCGCCGAAGCCAATGTCGCCGCCGCGACCAACGCGACGGTCAAGGCTGTCGGCGCTGCCGCCCGCGGCAAGAAGTAACCTGCTACGAGTGACCCCCGGCGCCCGGCGCCGGGGTCTGTTTGGTCCACACCGATGACACAAACCTGGAGAAGATGATGAACAAACCGAACCTCGAACAAGTTGCCGCGGCCCAGAAGGCCAACGCCGAAGTGATGATGGCGCTCATGCGCACCGCTTTCAATGGCGTCGAGCGCCTGACCGCCCTCAACATGGCCGCCTCGCGCGAATTTTTCAACAACACCGTCAGCAACGCCCAGCAGCTTCTCGGCGCCAAGGACGCCAGCGAAGTCGCCAAGCTCAACAGCGAACTGGCCAGGCCGAATGTCGACAAGTGGGTCGACTACTCGCGCAGCGTCTATGAACTGGTAAGCAGCATGCAGAAGGAAGTCACCGCGGTGATGGAAAGCCAGTACAGCAGCTTCGCCAAGAACGCCAGCAGCGCCGTCGAAAAGGCGACTGCCAGCGCACCGGTCGGCGGCGATGTCTTCGCGGCGACAATGAAGACGATGCTGAACGCCTCGACCAAGGCTTTCGACAACATGACGGCGATGGCCAAGCAGTTCTCCGACGTCGCCGAGGCCAACATGAAGGCCGCGTCGACGGCGACCACCAAGGCCGTCAGCGCAACCGCCGCTGCGCGCAGGACTGCCGCCAAGTAATACCGGCGCCCCGGTCAGCCAAAAAACCCGCGAATTCCGCGGGTTTTTTTAAGTCGACCGCGACATGCTTGGCGGCCGTGCCTTGCCGCTTACGGGCGCCAAGTCCAGGAAATTCCGCGGCGCTCGACCTCGCAGCGGATCTCGTCCATTGCCATGTCGACCAGCGCCGGCTCGCCTTCGACTCCGAGTTCGAGATGGCGGCGCTCGTTGCCGACCAGCGACGGCAGCGAGAACAGGCGCAAGGTCGGGTAGGCGCTGACGATGCGTTCCATCAGATCGAGCAGGGCGCTCTCGTAAGCGGTCGGCCCGGTCAGCAAGAAGGCCTTTTCCACCGTGCCCGCGACCGGGCGGAACTCGGCGCGGTAGAAGGTGTCGAGTGCCCACTCGATCATCGGGTGTGCCATCTGCGGAAAGCCGGGCACGAAATAGTGCTCGTTGGCCATGAAGCCGGGAATGCGGTTGAACGGGTTGGGGATGATCCTGACGCCCGCCGGGAAGGTGACCAGTTGCAGGCGCTGCGGGGTCATGTCGTCGGCAAAGCGCAGCTTCGCTTCGGCGACGCCCTCCGGGTGCAGTTCCAGCCCGACGCCGAGCGCCGCCGCCACCGCCTGCCGCGTGTGGTCGTCGGGCGTGTTGCCGATGCCGCCGCACGAGAACACCACGTCGCCGGCGGCCATGGTGCGGCGAAAGGTGGCGGTCAGGCGCTCGCGGTCGTCGCCGAGGTATTCGACCCACGACAGGCGCAGCCCGCGCTGGCCGAGCATCTCGGCAATCTTCGCGAAGTGCCTGTCCTGGCGTTTTCCGGAAAGGATCTCGTCGCCGATGATGACGGCGCCAAAGCTGCGGCTCATGCCTGTCCTCCTGAGATGGTCACGATGGCGCCGCCGCGCGAGCGACGCAGCGCCTCGAGCCCGAAATGGACGAATGCCAGCGCGGCCAGCGCCGGGACCAGCAGTCCGACCAACGGAACATGGGCGAGCAGCGCCATGGTCAGGCCGAGCATGAACAGCTCTGCCTTGTTGCCCTTGCGCAGCGCCGCCCATTCGTCGGCGGTGGCGTACAGCGACAGCGCGTCGTAGGCGAATGTCCGGCGGTTCAGCCAGCCCATCAGCAACAGCGGGACGAGCAGCGAGAAGCCGGGAATCAGCCACAGCGGAATCGTCGCCACCCAGGCGATGACGAACAGGACCGAAGCCCCGACGCTGTTGACCGTGGCCGCGACGAAACTGTCCTTGCCCATCGCCGCGACGTCGCGGTATTCCGTTGCCGCCAGGTGCTTGACCATGAGCGGCATGATGAGGACGGCGGCGAGCAGCGAGGCGGTCAGGTAGGCGATGGCGAAGATCGCCATCCAGCCCCCCAGGTAAGCCAGGATGTGCGCCAGCCAGACCAGCCCCCAGCCGACGAGCAGGGTCATCGGCGGGTAGTCCATCATCTGCCGGACGACGGCGCCGAGCGCCCAGATCGCCAGCCCGACCGCGAGCAGCAGCGAAACGGCGGCCGGCACCAGCACATAGCCCCAGACCCTGCCCTGTTTCAGGCTGGCGAAAGTCCTCGCCAGCGCCAGCATCACGTCACCCATGGTTCATCCATTCCTGATTCCTTCCCATTGTTTCTGCAGTCGCTTGGTGGAGACCGGCACCGGCGTCCGCAGTTCCTGCGCATGGAGGCCGACGCGCAATTCTTCCATAAGCCAGCGGAACTGGTCGACCTGCGGGTCGGATGCACCCATTTTGCCCAGTTGCAGGGCGCGGCGCTCGTAGTTGGTCCACAGCGGGCCGTATTCGGCCATCAGTTGCGCATCGCGCGCCGGATTGGCTTTCAGCTTGTCGAGGCGGACGGCAATCGCCTTCAGGTAACGCGGGTAATGCTGCAGGCGCTCGAACGGCGTGTCGATCACGAAATTCCTGCCGATCAGCTGCGCCAGTTGCGCGTCGATGTCGGCCAGCGCCGCCGCGTGCGCCTTGAAGGTCGGCAGCTTCCTGGTCACCGCCTGCCATTCGCCGAGGATGGCGCCGACCAGGCGGCACACCTCCTGCATGATCAGCCCGAGCCGCGCCCTGGCCTCGGCGCAGCGCGCCTTGAAGGCCTCCGGCGTGGTCGGCAGCGGCTCGCTGAGGCAGGCGCGGGCGAAGGTTAGCTCGACGATCTGCCGCTTCAACTCCTCGGTCGTCCCCAGGGCCATGAACTGCATGCCCATTTGCGTGATCCCGGGCACGTTCTTGTCGAAGTACTTGACCTGTTCCCGGAACTGGATCATGAACAGTCGCAGCAGCCCCTTGCGGTGCGTCCCGGCCGCCTCCTCGGCGGAATCGAAGACCTTGAGGCTCACCGTCTCGCCGTCATCGACCAGCGCCGGGTAGCCGATCACCGTCTGCCTGCCCGCAATTGACCCAACCTGCACTTCCATCAACTCCGGCAGTTCGCCGAAAGTCCAGTCGCTCAGGCGGGTGTATTCGGAAGGCGTCTCGTGCAGGTCGGCGAATTCCTCCTTCGCCTCCTTGCCCCATTCGGCGCGCAGCGCCACCAGGCTGCGGTTCATGTCGAGTTGGCGGCCGTGCTCGTCGATCAGCTTGTAGTTCATCGAAAAATGCGGCGGCAGCGCGTCGGGGCGGAAGGCGTCCGGCGTCACTGCCCAGCCGCGGGCATTCAGGCCGCGCGCTTCGAGGATGTGATCGATCAGCGGCGGGATCAGCCCCTGATTCATCTTCCTTTCGTTGCCTGTTACGGTCGACACGAATTCTTCGACGAATTCCGGTACCGGCACCAGCTTCGCCCGGATTCTCTGCGGCAGCGTCTTGATCACCTGCACCAGCTTCTCCTTGAGCAGCCCGGGCACCAGCCACTCCATGCGCAGTGCCGGAATCTGGTTGAGCTGTGCCAGTGGCAGGGTCAGCGTCACCCCGTCGCGTGGCGAACCCGGCTCGAAGTGGTAGGAGAGCGCGTAATCGACGCCGCCGACCTTCAGCGTGTGCGGGAAGGCGTCGGTGGTCACTCCGGCCGCCGAGTGGCGCATCAGGTCGTCCCTGGCCAGGAACAGCAGCCTGGGGTTCTCCTGCTCGGCCGTCCGCCGCCAGTGGTCGAAGGCGGCGCCGTTGTGGATGCCTTCCGGGATGAGCGAATCGTAGAAGGCGAAGATCAATTCGTCGTCGACCAGCACATCCTGGCGGCGCTGCTTGTGCTCGATCTTCTCGATCTCGCGGACCTGCTTCTGGTTGTGCTGGAAAAACGGCCAGCGCCGCGCGTAGCTTTCCTCGATCTCCTCGCCGACCAGCCCCTGGCGGATGAATATCTCGCGCGCCTCGGCCGGGGCCAGCGGGCCGTAGTGAATGCGCCGCTTGGGGTCGATCACCACGCCGTAGAGCGTTGTCCGCTCCCAGGCCGCGACCTGCATCGATTTCTTCTCCCAGTGCGGGTCGAAAAACTGGCGCTTGATCAGGTGAGCGCCCACTTTCTCGATCCAGTCGGGCTCGATGCGGGCGATGCAGCGCCCGAACAGGCGCGTCGTCTCGGTGATCTCGGCCGCCATGATCCACTTGCCGGCCTTCTTCTGCAGCGGCGACGACGGGTGGATCAGGAAGCGGATGCCGCGCGCGCCGAGGTAATGGCCGGATTCGTCCGACTTGCAGCCGATGTTGCCGAGCAGCCCGGAAAGCAGCGCCATGTGGATGGCGTCGTAGGTGCCGGGGATCTCGTTCTCCTTCCAGCCCAGTTCGCTGACCAAGGCGTGCAACTGGCCGTGCACCTCGCGCCACTCGCGCAGGCGCAGGTACGACAGGAAATGCGCATGCACCGTATCGACCAGCGATTTGTTCGATTTCCTGCCGTCGACCGCCGCCTTGAACCAGTCCCACAGCTTGACCCACGCGAGGAACTCGGATTTCTCGTCAGCGAATTGCTTGTGCTTCTCGTCGGCCGCCTGCTGGCGCTCCTGCGGCCGCTCGCGCGGGTCCTGCACCGACAGCGCGGCGGCGATGACCAGCACCTCCTTCAAGCAGCCGAGGTCGCGCGCGGCGACCAGCATGCGGCCGATGCGCGGGTCGAGCGGTAGTTTCGCCAGCGCCTCGCCGACGCGGGTGAGCTTCCCGTCGTCGTCGAGCGCGCCCAGTTCCTGCAACAGCGCGTAGCCGTCGCCGATCGCCTTGGCCGGCGGCGGCTCGAGGAAAGGGAAGGACTCGACGTCGGTCAGGCGCAGCGACTTCATGCGCAGGATGACGCCGGCCAGCGACGAGCGAAGGACTTCGGGATCGGTGAAGGGCGGGCGGGTGTCGAAATCGGCCTCGTCGTAGAGCCGCACGCAGACGCCGGCCGCCACCCGGCCGCAGCGCCCCGCCCGCTGCCGCGCCGCGGCCTGCGAGATCTTCTCGACCTGCAGCTGCTCGACCTTGTTGCGGTAGGAGTAGCGCTTGACTCGCGCCAGCCCGGTATCGATGACGTAGCGGATGCCGGGCACGGTGAGCGAAGTTTCGGCGACGTTGGTCGCCAGCACGATGCGCCGCTGGTGGCCGGAGGGCTTGAAGATGCGGTCCTGCTCGCCCGCGGAAAGACGCGAGAACAGCGGCAGGATTTCCGGGGCGTGCGCGGTGCTCAGACCGGGCCGCGCCAGCGCATGCTTGCGCAGCGCCTCCGCCGCCTCGCGGATTTCCCGCTCGCCGGGCAGGAAGACGAGGATGTCGCCGGAACCCAGCCGGGCCACTTCGTCGGCGGCGTCGACGATGGCATCGTAGAGGTCGCGCTCGTCGTCCTTCTTGTCGATCTCCTCGACCGGGCGATAGCGTACCTCGACCGGGTAGAGCCGGCCCGACACCTCGATCACCGGCGCGCCTTTGAAATGCTGCGAAAAACGCTCGGCATCAATGGTCGCCGAGGTGATGATCAGCTTCAGGTCCGGCCGCCGCGGCAGCAACTGCTTCAGGTAGCCGAGCAGGAAATCGATGTTCAGGCTGCGCTCATGCGCCTCGTCGATGAGGATCGCCTCGTAGGCGTTCAGGTGCGGATCGGACTGCGATTCGGCGAGCAGGATGCCGTCGGTCATCAGCTTGACCCAACTGTCCGCGGTCGACTTGTCGTGGAAGCGGATTTTCACGCCGACGCCGGCGCCGACCTGCGTTTTCAGTTCCTGCGCCAGCCGCGTCGCTACCGAGCGGGCGGCGAGGCGGCGCGGCTGGGTGTGGCCGATCAGCCCGCGGGCGCCGAGCCCGAGATCGAGACAGATTTTCGGCAACTGCGTCGTCTTGCCCGAACCGGTTTCGCCACAGACGATGACGACTTGGTTGTTGGCGATCAACTCGGCGATGTCGGCGCGCCGTTCGTTGACCGGCAGGTCAGGCTGGAACTCGGGCTGCGGCAGCTTGCTGCGCCGTTCTGCCACCGCTGTCCGCGATGCCGCGAGCAGGGCGGCCAGGTCGGCCTGCACCTTCTCGCGCTTCGGCCCGGCCGCCTGCTGCAGCTCCCGCGACAACGCGCGCAGCCGCCGCGCATCGGCGGTCAGGGTGTCGGAGCGGGAATCTGCGGGGCGGGAAAAATGCTTGTCACGGGTGTGCTGAACCATGGGGCAGCATTATAGTCCGCCCGCCCCCCGGTCATTTTTCGCCTTAATGGGTATCCCCTTCACGCACGCCAAGCCGACTTGCCGTGAATAATGGAACTGTACGGTGCTGGGCCGACGGCAACGGCTTGCTGAGCCAAGCGGTAGAACAGT
>WBZM01001295.1_pt1 | contig 25520 bp, 40 predicted proteins | sample 5204271 | NCBI WGS metagenome assembly WBZM01 (sample SAMN12344346, study PRJNA552823) | activated sludge metagenome | biome: Activated sludge suspended growth; feature: Nitrification reactor; material: Wastewater; isolation source: activated sludge from nitrification reactor of wastewater... | reverse complement strand
AAAAATAACCACCGACCGCCACGTCGTTTCTGCCCTTCAAGGGCAGCCGACCCGACAGGCCTAGATTTTCTCAACTACAAAAAGGAATTCGGCGGGGGAAATTCAAAACAATCAAAATCTAGGGCTGGCGGGGCGGGTCAGCCTTTGGCTGGCAAACGGCGGGGCTGGTTTCGTAGGTTGTCCTCTTTTTTCCAGCTGTCATCTGTTTTTATCTGTTGGTTTTTGCTAAAATGGGTTCTAGCGTTTAGATATATTCGCTCCAAAATGCTACAAATTTCAGAATTGTCGCCCGAAAGGGCGATTTTCTTTTTGGCGGTGCGAAGCACCTGCCAAATGTTTTCTTGGGGGGAATGAGATTTTGGGTCGCTGGAAGCGACCGCATTTTTGTTTTTGCCCGCCATAGGCGGTTTTGATATATAATTGTAAGTGCATACAACCATAAACGAGAGGTCTTTTTTAATGGCCGTCCCAGACAAACAAGATTTCTCTTGGTTGTATGCAACTGGGGCGGTCATTAAAGTTATGGGGGTAATTTCTATGAACCAAAATCGCTACATTTTGTATGCTCGTAAGAGTACCGATGTTGAGGACAAACAAGTTTTGTCTATTGAAGCACAACTGGCAGAACTTCGGAAGTATGCCAAAGATAACGGCTTGATTGTGGTGGACACTGTTATTGAGAAAAAGTCCGCCAAAACTCCAGGTCGTCCGAAGTTTGCCGATGTACTAAAACGCATACAAAATGGCGAAGCCAACGCAATCTTAGCGTGGCACCCCGATCGCTTGGCTCGCAATAGCATTGACGGCGGACAAATTATCTATCTATTAGACCAAAAGCACCTTAACGACCTGAAGTTCGCCACTTTCTGGTTTGAGAACACCAGTCAGGGCAAGTTTATGCTGAATATCGCTTTTGGTCAGTCAAAGTATTATGTAGATAATTTGTCAGAAAATACCAAGCGTGGGCTTCGCCAAAAAATTCGGCGTGGCGAGTTTCCTGGTATTGCTCCATTTGGCTACTACAACAACACCAAAAGTAAGACGGTACATATAGACAAACGCCAAGCTGAATTAGTCAAAGCGATTTTTGTACTGTATGCAGAGGGGCAAAGCACTTTTCAAGATATATCAGATTATTTGTTTGAGCGTGGCGTGAAAACTGACGGTGGCAAGCCATACAGCAAAGATAAAGTAAAATATATCTTGAAAAATCCGTTCTACTACGGTCATTTTGTGTATGGTGGCGAGGTGTACGAGGGCAAACACACGCCTATTATTAGCAAAAAGCTATGGGACAAGGTGCAGACCGTCATAGAATGGCGAAGCCACCCAACAAAAGGCTTGATAGAGCCACAAGCCTACTGTGGGCTACTGCGTTGCAGTTGCGGAATGATGATAACTGCTGAAAACAAAACGAAACGGCAGAAAAATGGCAATATACACCACTACATTTATTACAGGTGTAGCCGTAAGAATAAGTCTGTAAAGTGTATTGAGCCTGCCGTTCGTTCTGAACTGCTAGATCAGCAGTTATCTGATTTGTTGGCTGGTTTCGCTTTGCCTTCTGCATACGCCGACACAATGCGTGAAATGGTAGCGAAAGATGAGCGAGCCGAGCAAAAAGAGCTAGATAGCAAGATAAACGGCTTGCGAGCCGACATCACGCAGTTGTCGGAGAAATTGCAAAGACTGCTGGACGCTTTTTTGGACGGAGTTTTGGAGCGTGAGGACTACACGCAAAAGAAAGCCGAGATTATGAGCCAAAAGAAAAGTTTAGAGGAGCAAATGAGCGATTTTACATTAGGTACTTTGGAGTGGGTTGAACCGCTGCAAAGTTGGCTTAATAGAGCCGTTTCTATCTGTAAAATCGCTCGGTCTGATGACCTCAACGCCAAAAAGTCGTTGTTACTGGAAATCTTTGGGTTGAACCTCAAACTCAAAAACAAAAATGCGGTCGCTTCCAGCGACCCAAAATCTCATTCCCCCCAAGAAAACATTTGGCAGGTGCTTCGCACCGCCAAAAAGAAAATCGCCCTTTCGGGCGACAATTCTGAAATTTGTAGCATTTTGGAGCCATCTTCGGGATTTGAACCCGAGACCCCTTCCTTACCATGGAAGTGCTCTACCCCTGAGCTAAGATGGCATAACTACGCGTGACATCATATCAAATGGTAACTATTATGTACAGTGGCGCTACGTGCTCTTATACCCACGATAAAATTCAATCCGCAAATTCCATGCTAATAGGTGTACTTATTTCATCCATTCGAGTACCAATACTGATTGGGTACTCACCAGTAAAACACGAGAGGTTGAACTTGTCTGCTGGATAATTGGTTGCCGCAACCATACGTCCTAACGACAAGAAGCCCAGGTACTTGGCGTTGATTGTCTTGCGCATGTCCTCGACAGTCATATGGGCGGCGGCGAGTTCACTTTGCTTGGGTGTATCTATACCGTAAAAATCAGGGAAACGCACCGGTGGCGAAGCAATGAGTACACTTATCGATCGTGCCCCTGCTGCACTTGCTTGTTCTACAAGTCGTGGCAAAGTGTTGAGGCGTACGATGGAGTCGTCAATCATTATTACGTCTTTTCCTTCCACGGCTTCGGGGATTGTGTTGTGCTTACGTCGAAGTTGTCTGTGGCGTTGTTGTTGAGTCGGCTGTAAAAAAGTCCGACCAATGTACCTACTCTTGACAATAGCTTGACGATGTCTCAATCCAAGTTGTTCTGCGTAGCCTTCAGCGGCCGGGATGGAAGTGTCCGGGACCGGCACCACAACAATATTGTCAAGGTTATCAGTAGTTGGTGGATGCTGTTCGGCTAGTTGCTCGCCAAAACGTCGCCTGACTTCATTGACGCGTTGTCCGTATAGCAGGCTATCATGCCGAGCAAAGTACACTAGCTCAAAAATATCCAGTTTTTCTTCTCCTTCAGCGAGCTGACGGGTTTCTATGGTGCCATCTTCCGACATGATCACTAGTTCTCCGGGCCGTACCTCTCGTAAATAATCAGCATCAATGATATCTAGTCCGCATGTTTCGGAAGCCACAGCGTAGCCTTCGTCGAGGGATCCTAGTGCCAGTGGTCGAATACCTCTGGTATCACGAAAAGCAGCAATTTGACCATTGTGCATAGAAACACAAGAGAAGGCACCCCTAAACAACGGGTAAGCTAACTCTACGGCATCTGCAAGATCATGTCCGTTACGAATGTTCTGCGCTATGGCGTGACCCATCATTTCTGAGTCATTTAGAGGTGATGTATTAACATTATGCTGTGAGAGAAACTTTTCGAGTATCCCTGTTGTAGGTAGATTGCCATTATGCGAAAAGGCAAAACCAGTCGCCTCATCCAAGACTGGCTGTAGATGTTTATTTTTGTCCCCGTTTGTGGAGTATTTATTGTGACCTATCGCCAGATTGCCTGTTAGTCGAACAATGTCTTCTTCGCGGTAAACATCACGTACAAGCCCAGGCATTCGATGCGCTACTATAGAACCATCGACTTGCTGGCTGGCAATACCACTGGCTTCTGGTCCTCTGTGCTGTAAGGCAAATAGCTCTTCGGCTACAAACTCTGCCGCTCCTTCGCCCGTGGCAGCCGCAACAGCACATTTTTCGCCGATTGTATCATATTCATAACTCACTTTAAGTCATTATAGCATTGATATTGCTTAGCTAAGTACGACTAGTGGGATTCTTTGTTGGTTATGCCTTCAGATATTTGAGTAAAAAATCAGACTTTCGTCCGGTTCGTGCATGGCATTGTTTATGGTGCAGGGAGAGGGATTCGAACCCCCGAAGGCATAAGCCAACAGATTTACAGTCTGTCGTGTTTGACCGCTTCACTATCCCTGCATGTCATAATAAATTGGAGCCACCTGTCGGATTCGAACCGACGACCTACGGTTTACAAAACCGTCGCTCTAACCAACTGAGCTAAGGTGGCGCATGTACCGAAGAATTTTATCAAAACAGAGGTTATATGACAACCCGCTTTGGACGAGAAACTTTCTTTGGCTTTCCGGACGGGACAATCAGTTTCTTGAGCTTATCGTTTAACATATCGACTTCTTCTGTCATTCCTAAGGTCTCGTATGCTTTGATTAGCAATGAATAGCTTTCTTGGTTAGGCTCCAGCTCTATGGCACGGTTTAAACCATCAAGCATGAGTTTGGTGTTCCCTAGCTTCTCCTGAACCTTGGCATAGGCGATGTGTCTTGCGGCAAGATCTTCTTCTAATTTTAGCGCTTGCTCGAAGGCTGTGGCAGCTTTAGTGTAGTTTTCGGTCTCGAAGTATATAAGACCTAGGTTGTGTAGGCTAGATGCTGTCGGTTCTATCGAAGACGCAATTTCGAAACAATCAATGGCGTCTTTGTATTCTTTTTGCTTTGCGTACAAAATACCGAGGCGGTTGTATGCCGCAGCGTTCTTTTTGTCTATTTTGAGGATAGTCAGTAGCGCTTTTTCTGCCCGAAGGAAGCGATTTTCGCGCATGCCCTGGTGTGCAATATCCCATAGTTTGCCCATTTTGTCACTTATTTTACGAGGGATTGCTTCTAGGTCTTCATCACTAAGCTTTGCGCTGCGAAAAGCAAGACCTGCAAAAACAACTAAAAGAACAAGTTCGTACATATGCGTTATTATACTACATTATATCCGTAACATAAGGTCGGTCATTAGTAGTTTGATACTTGGATTAACCGAAAGAGACGATTCGGCTTTAAGTATAGCGTCTAAAGCTGAATGCCATCTTTTTGTCTGCACCAAGTTATCGGACTTGGCAGTTTGCTCCAAAGCCGTGGAGCATATAAGTTTGCAGGCTTGTAAGAAAGTTGGAATACGCTCTTTGTTGTTAGCGAACTCGTCTATACGTGTAAGCCTGTCAAAACGACTTGCAGCTAATATTTGCTTTGCATGAATAATTTCTGTAGCAAATCTGTGTTCTTGATCATACAACAGTGCATGCATAAGGCCAATGCGCCCCCCGCTCATAAGATATGCTTTTTTTATAACGGACTCGTCTACTGTATTTTTAAAATATTCATGAGCGACAGAATAATCAATTGGACTTATTGTGATTTGCTGTACACGAGATAATACCGTATTTTTCAGACGACTATCTTTGGTGGCGGTAAGTATCAGTACGGTGTCGGATGGCGGTTCTTCAAGAGACTTTAATAGTGCGTTTTGAGCTTCCTGTGTCATAAGATGTGCATCAACAATAACGGCTATTCTACGTATTCGTTGATCCCCCAAAGTTTTGAGATGTAAAAATTTTTGCAGTTCACGTATTTGATCTATTCCAATCGTCTGGTCTATAGAAGAAATAATTGTAAAATAAGGATACGACTGAGTTGAACCTACCGGTTGGTCCAACAATTCTGCGGCAATATATATTGCTGTTTGCATTTTACCGGAACCTTCTGGCCCGGCTAGCAACAGTCCATGACTTGGGTTGTGTAAGAATTTTGTAATTTGACCAGACGTATTAGGCTGAAATAGCATTATTCATTTCCGTTCTGAATATTTCAGGCAGTGGGGCTTCGAAAGTTGTCCTCTGACCACCTGGTAATGTGATTTCTAGTGATTGAGCATGTAGCATGAGCCTTTCAGCTTCTTTGCCGTTGTATAGAGTGTCGCCAATAATTGGGTGTTTTTGATGTGCTAAGTGAACTCGTAACTGATGCGTTCGGCCGGTAACGGGTTGGAGCCTCAACATTTCGCATTCTTTTGATGTGTCGATGACGGAGTATTTTGTTTGAGATGGCTTACCATTTGCGCCAACACGAAATGTTGACGGCGCCTTAGGGTTTCGTTCTATCGGCATATCGACGATCGCTTCTGGTAATTTCATGTGTCCTTCGACGATAGCTGTATAAGTCTTTTTGACCTTGTGACTAGAAAATTGTTTCTGCAGATACGACAGAGTATCTGCATTTTTGGCACAAATCATTACTCCAGACGTTGCTCGGTCGAGCCGGTGGACGATGCCGCTACGCTCCCATTCTTGGCCGGATTTTTGGCGAACAAAAGAAGCCACAGATGGCTCGTTCCAGTAGCGGCCGCGGCTATGACTGATGATACCGGCTGGCTTGTTGATGACCAGCACGTTTTCGTCCTCGTACAAAATCGGTAGCTCAATATCGGCAATCTGGTCGATCTCGGCTTCTTCAAAATCTGTCGTTATAACATCGCCGGCGCGCAGTTTATAACCAGGCTTTTGCTGTTCGCCGTTTAGCAGTATTCGCTTGCCCTCAATCAGAACATGAACATAGGCGCGACTTAGCATCGGCAGCATCTCGGTTGCGACAATATCGAATCGGGTACCAGTCGAATTATCATCAATTTTTTGTGTTTTCATGCGGTGTTTTCTGTGACATCAACAACTGCGTCATCCGGCAGAATTGTCTCATCGATTTCATTCACAGCTTCCATAACTGGCGGCAACAGTTGCCGAGTTTGTTTAATTGCCCTCGTCATTCCACGGACAGATATAGTATTATCTGAGTCCTTCGGGTATTCTGGATATTTATCCATCGCTATCCATCCTTTGATCTTAGCCCTACTGTTTGCTGAACCTTGAATAAAGTTTGGTTAGCCTGTTTGGCCATTGCTTCCTCGCTAATTTCAAGTTTTTGTAGTATTTTGTCATCATTAACTGAAGTTAACTTTGACTGAAATTCCTCCAGGAAGTCTGTCACCTTGTCCGCGACTGCAGATTTTAACGGGCCGTATTGAGTTTGGCCAATGAAATCTTCTGGACTACCACCAAACAGCTTGAGTAGATCCAACAGGTTACTAATACCCGGACGCTCCCTGTAGTCATATTGAACTTCCCCCAAGCTGTCCGTGGCCGCGGACATGACTTTTTTGCGGGCAATTTCAGGCGAGTCGTTCAGAAAGATGACGCCCTTGCCGGTTTCGTCTGATTTGCTCATTTTTTTGGTCGGATCGGCGAGATCCTTGATCCTCAGTCCCTGATCTTTCCCGAAGAACTCGTGCTGCTCTTTGACAGTTTTTGGAACCACAAACAGCTCTTGGTCAAATCTGGCATTGAGTCGCTGCCCCAGGTCACGAGTAATCTCAATATGTTGCGATTGATCATCGCCTACTGGCACATATGCCGCTCCGTACAACAAAATGTCGCAAGCCATCAGCACCGGATAGTCAAAGAGACCTACCGTCACGCGGTCTGTACCGAGCTTTGCAGATTTGTCTTTGAACTGTGTCATGCGCTCCATTTCGCCCATGCCCGTAAAGTTGTTCATGATGATAGTTAGTTCAGAATGAGCCGGAATATAGCTCTGACGATAAATATGTACATTAGGATTGTCTAATGGCAACCCGGCGGCCACAAACATGCGCAGGTTATCGAATATCTGCTGTTGCAGCTTGCTGTGGTCAATGGGCGTCGTAAAGCTATGCAAATCAGGGATGAACATATTTACCTGATATTCGCCCGCATGTTTTTTAGCTACGTCAATAATCGGCAACATGGCCCCAAAAACATGGCCAATGTGCAGGTCATTGTTCGCCCGAAGGCCCGTCAATATTACTTCTTTACTCATATTAACTACATTATATCTGATTTTTGAAAGTATTTGCCTACTAATGTATCACTTAGTACTTCTAGGCTATCGATAATCCTGCTGTCACTATGTTCGCCAAAGACGAGGGGTAGTTCTGTGCACCCAAGCAACACTCCGTCACATCCGTTTTCTAAAAACTTTGACGCCATATTGCGCAGCTGGGTTTTGTGAACGGAGGAGGGTCGATTGATGGTGTCCTGAATCATCCTCTCTAATTCGTTTAGCTGGTCTTCGTCCGGTAGCTGGCAAGCTATGCCTGCTTGTTCAAGTTGTTTCTGGTACAGCTCTGTTTTGATAGTCGTTGGACTTGCCAGTAGGGCGATTGTTCGTATATTGTGACTCTTGACTTCATCTACGACTGTAGCGATAAGCGAATGCAGGCCAATGTTAGGGATGCTACGCTCAAGACGCTGGAACAGCAGATGTGCTGTATTACAGGCCATCATTGTTATTTTTGGGTTAAACGATAGGGCTTTTTGAGTCTCGGTTTTGATCATATTGAATGCTGGCTCAATATTTTGCGTATCAGCAATGAAGTCTGGCACCGGTAACGATAACAAGACTATTTGCGGAAACGGAGCATGTAGCTCCCGACTCTTGTTAGTCGCTTTACGAACAACGCGCTGTAGCGTCTCCGCCGATGCCTGTGGACCCATGCCACCAATGATTAAAATCGTATTCCTCATTACATACCTCCTAAACTATTTACAAAATGTTTCATATCTCGTGCTGCGGCCGTGTCCCCAATCGTGTCGAGGCTGACACCATTTGCCAGTGCATCTTCAAGTGACTGTTCACCATGTCGTGCAGTGTAGTACGGTGGACTAACATGATGCGTAAATACCTGTACGGACGGAATTAGTTTCGAGGCATCAGCTAACGAACGCATCATCATTCTGAGGTCATAGAATGTGCGTTCCTGCTGACAGCCGACTGTCACAATTCTTTGAACATCGTTGACGGGAGACATCTCGGAAATCGGTTCCAACTCTAGCAGTGACGTGTCTTGATTAACTACATGTGCGGCACTATACGCAATAAAATTGCCTCCATGCTTGGCGCCTTTATCTTGTAATGACCGATGCAAAGCTGGGGCTACTTGCATGACGGTCTCGACAAGTGGTACAAACCGTTCTACGTCTTCTATGTGTGCCTCTTCAGCGAAAACAGTTTTGCCCGCAATTTCGGGCATGAAGCCTCGGATCAAATATGAACCAAGAGTAGCCAGTATTCGTGATTGTCGTTGCGATTCGGCTAACGGCACTTTATTAATTTGTTCTCCCAGCTTGTTAACAGATATGATCTGTAGCTGTTCGCAAGGTATATTCTGTGCGACCCGAGCAGCACTGGCTACGTAACTTAGCGCTCGCAGTGGCATACAGCTTGTTGCGCCCAGAAAGATGCGCACTACAGTTCCTGTACCATCCTTCTGAGCCATAACCTCTTGCAATGCTGGCATATCACCTTTGCCAACAGTTTCAACGTAAGCCTTCTTGTCTTTAACTAGCATACGTTTTGCCTTGTGTGGTGATCTGATCTTTTCCATAACTCATCTCCATATATCCCGAAATTAAAAAAACCGTCATGTTAGTGACGGCTTTTTCGGTATTTTCGATATTCTTTGGCTACAAGGTCAAGCAATATGCAAACACACGGAATAAACCGCCACAGTGAGTGTCGGTATACCAAGCTTGTTTGTTCAAATCTTTCAGTCTCATTTTATACTCTTTCTGGAACCACTTTGTCATAAATCCACGATTTTCAGCAAAAAAGCTAGTTTATCAACAGCCACGTCATCTGGGATGGGGGTGACTATATCTGAATTTGTCGTAACTATGTCACGCCCTGCAACGTCAGGAATGGTGGTATCTACTACTCCAATCATTCCATCATCATGTTTTTCTTGGTTATTCTGTATCTCCATAGGTTTCTCCATTAACACAAAAAAACCGCCATTTTGGCGGCTTTCTTAGTGTTTTATTCGTTGTATTACTTATTTGTTACGAACGCGCACAGGAACTACCGCCAGTTTTTGGCGAGTAAACCAATACGTAAAAAAGTTCCTGATTATTTTCATAACTTTTAGACGATACACCCTTTACGCAAACTTGTCAATAATAAACCAGCCCGTAATGAGCTGGTTTTTGAGTTGCCAATTCTAACGCTTGGTGAACTGTCGTTGCTTGCGGGCGCCCTTGAGACCGAACTTTTTGCGTTCTTTCTCGCGCGGGTCTCGTCCCAAAAGATCAGCACGGCGAAGTGTACCTTTGAGGTCTTCATTCATGACTGCTAGTGCCTTAGCAATGCCAAGGCGAATTGCTTCACTTTGGCCTGCGTGTCCACCGCCACTGACAACGATGCTTACATCGTATTTCTTTACTTCGAGCTCTAGCACAGAAAACGGACGTACCAGTTCATTTAGAATCGACTTGCTGCCAGCAAAATACTCTTCAGCTGGCTTACCATTGACAATAATATTGCCCTTACCGTTCTGTAGACGAACCCTAGCAGTCGAGCTCTTGCGACGGCCCAGGGCATAATGATAATGAATAGATTGATCTGCCATTATTTCTTGCCTTCCAGATTAAATTTTTCTGGCTTTTGAGCATTGTGGTTGTGCTCCTCGCCAGCGTAGACCTTTAGCCTAGCCAAACGCGCATCACGCAGTTTGTTCACCGGAAGCATTCCTCGAACAGCGTGAATGATGACCTGGGTTGAATCTTTGTCCAATTGATGACGCAGTTTGGTTTCGGTTAGACCACCAGGGAAACCGCTGTGTTTGTAGTACATTTTGTCTTCTAGCTTTTTGCCAGTCACAACAAGCTTATCCGCATTTACTACTACGACGAAATCGCCAGTATCGATATGCTTCGTAAACGTAGTTTTGCCTTTTCCTGTCAATAGAGTTGCTGCGACAGTTGCAAGACGCCCAACAGGTAGCTCTGACGCGTCCAAGACATACCACTTTCGCGTTACATCAGATGGTTTAGCGCTATATGTCTTCATTACTTGGCCTCCTTTTTCGCTGACTTAGCAGGAGTTTTCTTAGTTGCTACCTTTGTTGTAGCTGTAGCAGGCTTTTTTGCCTCTTCTTTGACAGCCTTGGCAACCGGGGCTGCTTTTAGGTCGTCTACAAAACTTACTCTTGCCATCAAGGCATTGTCGCCACGACGGTAGCCGGTGCGCTTTATACTCAGGTGCCCACTGACACGGCCTTTTAGCTTGGGTGCAATCTCATCAACAAGTTTGTGTGCGCTTTCAACAGTCTGTAGCTTGTTGATGATTTGACGTCGGTTGTGAAGATCGCCCTTCTTTGCCTTAGTTATCAAGCGTTCTACATAGGGAACGACTTCTTTTGCTTTTGGTAATGTAGTTTCTATGGACTCGTATTTCACCAAGCTATCAGCAAGACTCTTGATCAGAGCATTACGTTGATCACGTTCGCGGTGAAATTTCCTTCCTTTATATCCGTGACGGTGCATGCTAAATCTCCATCTCCGCCATCTTGTCTTTGACTTCGTCTAGGGCCTTGCTACCGAAACCTTTAAGCTCTCGTAATTCGATGTCACTCAGAGCAAATAGGTCTTTTAAGGTATGGATATCATTGTTGATGAGAGCATTGGTGGTCCGGGCACTCAAGTTCAAATCTTCGATTGAAGTCATCAACTCTGGTGCGTCATCTGCTTCATCAACGTCGACCGGAGAAGCACTAACTGGTGCTGCTGCTTCAACACGAGTTTGGCCTGCAAGTGCAGTGTATTGATTGACCAAGATTGCAGCAGCTTCTTCAAATGCGTCTCGTGGTGTAATGCTACCATCAGTGTCAATAGTGATGATAAGCTTATCCAAGTCGGTCATTTGGCCAACACGAGTGTTTTCAACCTTGTAACGAACTCGTGCGACTGGGCCAAAGATTGCATCGACAGCAATCATGTCACTGGCTTTGTGAGCTGCAACCTCTTCGATGGTGCGATAACCGCGACCAGTTTCTACGACAATGTCCATGACAAAGTTTGTTTTGTCATCATCAACAGTAGCAATTACATGATCAGGATTGACTACTTCGATATCAGCATTCAACTCAATATCCTTGGCAGTAATGATGCCTTTACCCTTTTTACTAATACGCAAAGTCTGAGAGTCGTCTCCAAATACTCGAAAACGGATACCTTTTAGGTTGAGCATGATATCAACCACATCCTCTTTGACGCCTTTGATTGTAGTAAATTCGTGGCTGGCACCTTCCACCTTGAACGCAGTAACAGCCGCACCAGCGATGCTCGAAAGCAGTACACGTCGCAAACTATTACCCAAAGTCATTCCATAACCAGAATGTAGAGGCTCCACCGTAAATGTTGCGCTCTCTTTGCTGTGATCGTCTACTTTGACAATTCCAGGTGTGTGAATCATTTTTGACATATTTCTCCTAGCCTCCCTTAGCGTGAGTAGTATTCCACTATTAACTGTTCATTGATATCTGGTTCTGCGTCATCTCGAGTCGGAATACCTGAGATTGTAACTTGCAATTTCTTACGATCTGATTTAATCCAACTTGGTGTTTCTGACGGAGCTGGACTTACGTCGTCTAGTTTCTTGAAATACTCGGTATTTTTACTTCGGGCTCGTACTGTCAAAACATCTCCTGTTTTCATACGGATTGAAGGAATATCAACACGACGACCGTTTAATTCGAAGTGACCGTGAGACACTAGTTGACGTGCAGCACGGCGTGAGGATGCAAGACCTGCACGATAGACGGCATTGTCGGCACGCTGTTCCAGGAATTGAAGTAGCAATTCACCAGATTTACCTTGACGCTTGTCTGCTTCCTTCATCAAGTTACTGAATTGCTTTTCAAGCAAACCGTATAAGCGTTTGACCTTTTGCTTCTCTCTTAGCTGCAGTGAGTATTGACTTGCTTTACTGCGCTGATATCTTCCACCTTGTTGACCTGGAGGTCCGGTGCGTTTAGCCAATGCTTTGTGAGCTTTGGGGTGAAGCGCATAGCCTTCACGACGGGACATTTTAACGATTGATTGGGTATCTCTTGCCATGTTTATACCCTCCTTGCCTTACGCGGACGTACGCCACCGTGTGGTACGCCAGTTACATCTTTGATTGACTCTACCTGAATATCTAGTCCTGTAAGAGATCGGACTGCCGCTTCACGACCAAGACCGATGCCTTTGATGAATACATCGACTTTACTAAGACCGTGTAGTTGTTTTGCTGCGGCACCGGCTTTTTCGGTTGCTACTTGAGCAGCATATGCTGTGCCTTTCTTGCTACCACGGAATCCACAACCACCGGCACTAGCCTGTGTTAATGCACCACCATTTGAGTCACTAAAAGTAATAATAGTATTGTTGAACGTTGCCAAGATATGCATCTGGCCATAAGGCACAGATCGCTTGGACTTTTTCTTTCTTGTTGATGTAGATACTTCTGCCATTTGATTATTCCTAAGTCTTAGATGCTGCTTTAGGTTGAGCGCCACCAACTGCTACTTTTCGTCCGCGACGAGTTCGACCATTCGTGCGGGTTCTTTGACCACGGCTCGGTAAGCCCTTGGCGTGTCGTTCGCCTCGATAAGACTTAATGTCGCGGAGGCGCTTGATGTTCGTACTTACAATTCGTTGTAGCTCGCCTTCAACTATAAGGGTGTCATTGATTACGTCTTGGATACGAGAAATCTCGGCGTCAGTCAGATCTTTGACACGAACTGTTGGCTCAACCTTTGCGCTGGTTAGAATATCGCCAGCAGTCTTAGGGCCAATACCGTAAACGTATGTCAACGATACTTGAATTTGCTTTTGGTCGGGAATTGTTACTCCAGATATTCGAGCCATAAATTACCCCTGCCTCTGCTTGTGCTTAGGCTTTAATTTGTTAATAACATAAAGACGACCCTTGCGACGTACAATCTTGTCGTCGGGGCTAATCTTTTTTACACTTGCACGCACTTTCATGCGGATCATTCCTCCTTATGTCGGCAATGACACACTGCTTATATTGATAAATTACTTCTGGCGATAGGTGATTCGTCCCTTAGTAAGATCGTAAGGGGTCAACTCAACCGTAACGCTATCACCGGGAACAAGACGAATATAGTGTTTTCGCATTTTCCCAGCTACATGGGCTATGATCTGATGGCCATTCTCGAGTTCTACCTTGAACTGAGTCCCAGGAAGGGCCTCTGTTACTACTCCGTTTAACTCGATAACTTCCTTATTTTTGACCATACAGATATAACAACTGTCAAAGTATAGCAAAAACAACTACGTTTTGCAAAGAGTTTATTGGTTTTTTCTATCTGTCAGATATATTGCGTCTTTTAGGCAGGAATTTCAATCGTCTTGGGCCTGTAGAGGCATCAGATGGCACTGATGTGTCATAGAAAAAGTCTGGCTGTTCGTACTGATCATATGTAACCATTAATGCACGTGATTCTATGGCACGGAGAGTTTCGAGTGCGACAGACACGAGGATCAGGATGCTGGTGCCGCCAAGAGCAATGTTTGATTCTAGGAACGCTTGGCCCAGAATTGGAGTTAAGGCCAGTAAACCAAGAGCTAGCGCACCGAATAGCGTGAGTCGATTCACTACTTTGCTTAAATACTTCTCTGTTTGCACTCCTGATCTTACGCCTTCAATAAACCCACCTTGCTTCTGAAGGTTTTCGGCGATTTCTTTACTGTTGAAAGTGATGCTTGTGTAGAAGAAGGTAAAGATAAACACAAGCAAAAAATATACTGCAGGATAAATATATGGAGTCCAGCCACCGGCAGCAAATGTTTGTGCACTTGGGTTCTGGAACCAGATACTAAGCTTAAGGCCAATTTCTTGTAATCTAGCACTCCCATTAGAGCTCAAAATTTGACCAACGAATGCAGGAACACTCAAGAACGCTACCGCAAAAATAATCGGAATCACTCCGGCGGTGATTAACTTGACAGGCAGAATAGTGGTTACGCCGCCATATGCTCTACTGCCTTGCACGCGTTTGGCATATTGGACCGTCAGATTTCTGGCTGCTTCGTTTAATTTGACAATCATAACCGTAATTATGATAGTTACCAGTATAATCGCACCGGCTAGAAGTGCTTGTTTTTCATCGATGCCAATTCGGTGACCAAACATCATCATCGAGGCTTCTCCGTTGAAAACAGACTGGTATAGAGTAGCGATAGTTGTCGGCAAAGTACTTACAATACCGATTGTAATCAATAATGAAATTCCGTTTCCTACGCTTTGTTCGGTAATGAGCTCACCCAACCACATCAAAAGCATAGATCCTCCTGTAAGACATGCCACCATCAGCACCCACTGCATTATTGAGGTATTTGCCGTAATGTCGCCAATACCACCAATTTGTAAGGCGGACTGCCTGACTAGATAGATTGCACCGATAGACTGAATGATTGCCAGAGGTAGGGCAAGTATTCTGGTGTACTGATTAATCTTACGACGACCAAATTCGCCGTCCTGGTTCATGCTCTCTAGTTGAGGAATAGCCTTGGTCAGAAGTTGCATAATGATACTGGCGTTGATGTAAGGCCCTAGACCAACAAGCATAATTGAGAAGTTCGCTAAGGCACCTCCGGATAGGACGTCGATAAAACTCAATAGCTGTGGCGTATCGGAAGAACTAAAGAGGTTTTGCAACACTTGTCGTAATGTTTGCGGATCAGCCAACGGAATCGGGATATGAGCTAATATCCTAAAGACTACTAGCATGCCCAAAACTGCTAAAATACGATTTCGCATATCGCTATGCTTCAGTGATTTCCAGATAATTTTCCAGTTCATGTAATTCTCTATTTCCTCTTACAAAAGCAAAAATCTCTCATTAGTATAGCGTACTCCTGAGAGATTTTGATATAAGTTGTCAAAGTTACTTGGTTTTTTCTTGGTCTGCTTTCGGCAAACGCTTGACCTGAGGTACTTTGTCAAAGGTCCCACCGGCTTTTTGGACGGCAGCAATTGCAGTTGCGCTAGCGCTCTGCAGCTTGACTGAAACTTTTTTGGTCACATCACCTTTTACGATTAGCTTCACTTTCACGTACGGGCTACTGGTTAGACCTGCGTTGGCGAGAGTAAAGTTATCTACAATTACATCAGAAATTTGATCCAACTGTCCGGTGTAAACATTTTCCGTTTTGGGCCGATGTGACGTAAATCCAGGTAGCTTTGGCAAGCGTTGGTAAAGTGGATTTTGTCCACCTTCAAAACCTGGTCGAACACGTCCACCGGTTCGAGAGCTTTGACCTTTGGTTCCGCGACCGGCAGTTTTCCCTTGGCCGGCAGAGATACCACGGCCGACACGCTTACTAGATTTATTCGATGATACCTTAAGGTCGTTGAACTTCATTTACTTTGCCTCCTTGGTGACGGCGGTCTTCTTCTTTGCAGATGTTTTCTCAGATTGCCGTGTTAACCACTTATCAGCAGGAACTACGTTTTGCAGTGCGGCAAGAGTTGCATAAGCAATGTTGATTTTGTTGGTAGACCCTAGTGACTTAGATAGTGCATCTGTTATACCGGCAACTTCCAGAACAGTACGAACTACACCACCGGCAATCAATCCAGTACCTGGCGCAGCAGGCTTGATCAAAATGCGCGCACCGCTAACTTTTGCTTCTGAATCGTGCGGAATTGTACCGTTATATAGGTGTACTGTCACCATGTTCTTTTTTGCAACATCAACAGCTTTTGCAACGGCTGCAGTGACATCAGCACCTTTACTGATACCAATTCCGACCTTGCCTTTGTGATCACCCAGTACCACGAGGGCACGAAAACGGAACCTTCGTCCACCTTTTACTACACGAGCAACGCGATCAATATGAACTACTCGTTCATCAAATTGCTTTTCTTCTGCTGGCTGGCGATTATCTTGCCGGCCTCTTCGTTGTTCTGCCATATTAGAACTCCAATCCTCCGGCGCGGGCTGCATCAGCAAGCGCCTTTACACGACCATGGTATGCACGTCCCCCGCGGTCGAAAACAACTTGGGTGATTTTTGCTGCCTTGGCCTTTTTTGCTATTTCTTTCCCAACCCATTCGGCTTGTTCAGTCATTGTACCTTTAGCAGCTTTGCTACCAACTGTGCTAACTTGTGCAAGTGTTGAATGTTTGGAATCATCTATAATTTGCGCACTAACGTGCTTGTTGCTAACAAAAACACTTAGTCTTGGGCGTTCAGTAGTACCGGATACTTTTGCTCGAATACGAAACTTGCGTCGAACCATAGTATTAAGTTTGTGTGTAATTCTATTCATAATACTACCTATTTATCCTTGCCTGACTTACCGGACTTGCGAATAATTCGTTCACCGACATATTTGATGCCTTTACCTTTGTATGGCTCTGGCTTCTTAAGTGCACGAATTTCTGCTGCAACTTGTCCTACTTGTTGCTTGCTTATGCCACTAACCGTGATGATGTTCTGTTCAACTGTAGCAGAGATTCCTTGAGGTAAGGCATAGTTTACCTCGTGAGAAAATCCAATATTGAATTTTAGTCCACTCCCTGCAAGAGCAACCCTAAACCCAACTCCATTGAGTTCTAGTTTTTTTTCGAAGCCCTTACTAACACCCTCTACCATGTTTGCAACCAAACTCCGCATTAAGCCATGGCGTGCGCGATTTTGCGCTTCGTCATTCTCTCTGGTGACAATAACTTTGTTTTCTTCTTGCTTTACCGTGATGCCGGGCATCGTGAACTGTTTTAGAGTACCTTTTGCACCCGTCACAGTAATCCAATCAGGATCGACAGTGATTGTCACGCCACTCGGAATTTCGATCGGCAGTTTTCCTATACGACTCATTATTATTTCCTTTAACCTTAGTAAACCTTACAGATTAATTCACCACCAACACCTTGCTTCTTGGCTTCTAGACCAGTCATCATACCTTTTGAGGTGCTGACGATCACAATCCCACGACCACGCATAACTGTAGGAATTTTGTCTGATTTGGTATAGTACCTGCGACCCGGAGTACTTAGGCGCTTTATCTCAGTTATTCGGGCATTGGATTGTGGCGGGTTAATGACTAGCTTCAGTGTTTTGCCAACAGGAGCAGGCTCTACATCCACTGTGTCGATGTAGTTGTTCTCTTTCAGTAGTTTGGCAACCGCTTCTTTTACTTTGCTGTGCGGTAGTGAAACTTCATTTTTGTTGACAGCTATTGCATTTCGGATGCGAGATAGCATGTCTGCGATTGGGTCAGTTGTAGTTGTGCTCATTACTATCTCCTTTCTACCAACTTGACTTTGTTACGCCCGGGATCTCTCCCTTGCTTGCATGTTCACGAAAACTTATACGACTTAGTCCAAATTGACGCATATATGCATGCGGTCTTCCGGTTTCTATACATCGATTTTTTCTTCTCGATGGAGCACTGTTTCTAGGTAGTAAATGTAGACCATCGAGGTCTCCCATTGCTTTGAGTTCAGCGCGTTTCTTGGCGTACTTCTCAATCATTTTTTGACGTTTTAGGTCACGAGCTATGTTTGATTTTCTGGCCATTATTTCTTCTCCTTTTCGAATGGCATACCGAGCTTCTCTAGTAACGCTCGAGAGTGTGCCGGCTCTTGGCATTTGATTACAAATACTACTTGGATGCCATGTGGATTAGTCGTTTCCTCAAAGGTCAATTCCGGAAAAACAGATTGGTCAACCATACCGAGTGAGTAGTTGCCGGACTTGTCGAAGGCCTTTGCACTTACTCCGTGGAAGTCACGTAGACGTGGCATGACGATATTCAACAATCGGTCCATGAATTCATACATGCGTTCATCTCTCAGGGTAAGCTTGAGACCGATTTTGTTACCTTCGCGAAGTTTAAACCCAGCGATTGAATTTTTGGCAACAGTCTCAACCGGCTGTTGCCCAGTGATCTTACGAAGTGTATTTGTTGCCACTTCCATGATCTTTTTGTCATCTTTGGCTTTACCCAAACCTACATTAAGTACAATTTTTTCAAGCTTTGGTACTTGATTTGGATTTGCCAGGCCTAGCTCTGTCTGTAGCTCTTTTGCAACTTTTGTATTATACAGATCTTTCAAACGAGCAACGGGTGTAGATTTGCTAGCTGTCATAGTTTCGGCCATTACTTAATCTCCTTCCCGCTCTTCTTAGCGATACGAGTCTTTTTACCCTTATCGTCTAGCTTGTATCCAATTCTGGAAGGCTTGCCATCGATGCTAAAGCCCAGTTTGCTGACTGCAATCGGCTTGGTAATCTCAATAATTCCACCCTGCGGGTGTTGTTTGTTAGGCTTCTGATGTTTTTTAACGACATTGATGCCTTCTACTGTCACAGTGTTATCGGTAGGATGAACAGCAGTAACCTTACCAGTTTTGCCTTTGTACTTACCTGAACGTACAACAACAGTATCACCACTCTTCAACCTAATTTTATATACAGAATTATTCATTATAGTACCTCCGGAGCAAGGCTGATAATTTTTGCGTAGCCTTGGTCACGAAGTTCTCGTGGTACAGGGCCAAAAATACGAGTTGCCTTTGGCAGTTTATCTTCACCAATAATAACCGCAGCATTGTCGTCAAAACGGATAGTTGAACCGTCTTTGCGTTTGATTGCGTCACGAGTTCTGACAACTACTGCTCGCACAACTGTTTTTTTCTTGACATTTCCAGTAGGGCTAGCTTGTTTTACGGTGGCAGTGATAATATCACCAACACGCGCATAACGTCGTCTGGTTCCGCCAAGCACGCGAATACAGAGAATTTCTTTGGCACCGCTGTTGTCACAGACGGTTAATCTTGATTCTTGTTGAATCATACTATTTCTCCTCCTCGGTATCTTGCTTCTCGCCGACAACTTCGGCCACTTCAGGGGCCATAGCTTCAACGTGACGAATTGGTGCTTTTTCCAGAACCTTTTCTAGAATAAAACGCTTGCGGGCACTGAGTGGGCGTGTCTCGCTGATTGAAACTTTGTCACCAATACTTGCCTTGTTTTTTTCATCATGAGCTATAAACTTGTTGGTTGATGTAAACTGCTTTTTATAAATCGGGTGTGTCTTGCGTGTGGCGACTTTGACTACGATAGTCTTGTCGGCCTTGTCAGAAGACACCACACCTACGAATGTCTTTGCCATTACACGGTCTCCTTAGTTAATTGTTCGGCGAGTACTGTTAGTATTCGCGCTAGGTCTTTTTTCTTCTCCCGGACTACTCGAACATTTTGCACCTCTCCCATGTGTAGGCGTCGCTTTAGTTCAGCGATCTCTTCACGCAGCTTAGTACTCTCGGTAGTTAGCTCGGTAGTTGAAAGTTTACGAATATCAACAATCTTCATGTTATGCATCCTCCTTGACCAAGAATTTTGTCTTGACTGGGAGTTTGTGAGCCGCAAGTCTCATCGCCTCGCGAGCGGTTTCCTCTGGCACACCCTGCATCTCAAACATGATCGTACCAGGTCGAACCTTTGCAACGAAGAATTCTGGATTACCTTTGCCGCTACCCATTTTGGTTCCCAGTGCCTTTCGGCTAACCGGCGTATGTGGGAAAATTCTAATCCAGATTTTTCCACCACGCTTTACATAACGTGTCATAGCCTGGCGAGCAGATTCGATCTGACGAGATGTGATGCGCTCATGGCCTTGTGCCTGTAGGGCAAACTGACCGAAGGCGATGTAGTTGCCGCTGGTTGCTGGACCACGAACACGTCCTTTGAACACCTTGCGGTGCTTTGTACGATTAGGTAATAACATTATTGTATCTCCCCCTTGTAGATCCAGACCTTAACACCAATGATGCCGGAACCAGGATATTTGGCACGGGCAGAATGGTAATCTACATCAGCACGAATAGTATGTAACGGCACAGAACCTTCAACGGTTTTTTCTTTGCGACTCATTTCAGCTCCACCCAGACGACCAGAAACCTCAATACGAATTCCTTTTGCGCCGGCCCGCATGGTAGCACCGGCAGCTTGCTTCATGGCTCGACGAAAAGCAATACGACGCTCTAATTGATGCGCTATGTTTTCGGCTACTAATTTAGCGTATAGCTCTGGTTTTTTGATTTCCTCGATATTAACCCTAGAAGGAATACCATAGATCTTTTCGATAGCTGTTTTTAATTCTTGAGCGCCTGAGCCACCTCGTCCAATGACAACTCCGGCTTTTGCGGTAGTGATAGTAACTGATACTAGATTTGGTGAACGTTCAATATCTACTTGATTGATAGCACCTCGGCTACCAATCTTATCTTGAATTAGTTTGCGAACTTGCAAATCTTGCGCTAGGAAGTTGGCATAATCTCGTTTGCTAGCAAACCACTTGCTACGCCAGTTCTTGTTTACCTGAAGACGCATGCTAATTGGATTAACTTTTTGTCCCATTACTTTGCCTCCTCTTTCTTTGTAGCCGGCTTCTTGGTGGCACGCTTTTCGCCATCAACTACAACACGAATATGCGAAGTACGACGTTGGAATGGCAAGGCACGCCCGTGTGCAGCAGGCCGATATCGCTTGAAGCGTGGGCCAGGGCTAACCTGTATTGAAACAATCTGAAGTGTGTCTTCCTTGTAGTCATGATTGTGCCCGGCGTTCGCACGAGCGCTTTCAATCACTTTGCGAACTGGCTCAGCCGCACGACGAGGTGTATGCTCTAGAATTACGAGAGCGTCTTCTACACTACGGCCCCGAACCAGGGCAGCAACAACACCGACTTTACGCGGGCTCATGCGAACCCCCTTGGCGACGGCATTAACGCCGGAACCTACAACAGTATTATGTGCCATTATTTCTTACCTTTCGCTAGCTTGCCACCGTGACTACGGAACTTGCGCGTAGGGCTAAATTCACCAAGCTTGTGACCAACCATGTTTTCTGTTATGAAAACAGGAACGTGAACTTTACCGTTGTGAACAGCAATTGTTCGGCCAACAAACTCAGGACTGATTGTACTGGCGCGTGCCCAAGTTTTGATAATTGTGCGGTCGTCTGTTCCGAGTGCTGCGACTTTACGAGCGAGCTTCGGATCAATAAACGGCCCTTTTTTCAATGAACGACTCATATCCTAGAAGCTCCTTTATTTCCTCTTCGCCGCGTGACGACTGCGGACGATATACTTAGTTGTACTCTTACGACGGCGTGTCTTGAAGCCAAGGGTTTTCTGACCCCAAGGCGTTACTGGCGCACGTGCCATACGGTGACGACCACCATCACCACCACCATGTGGGTGATCAGCTGCGTTCATAACTACACCACGAACAGTTGGACGGATACCTTTGTGTCGGCTACGACCTGCTTTACCGACCTTGATGTTTTGGTGTTGCACGTTCCCAACTACGCCAAGACTAGCTGTGCACTCAATGTGAGCCAGTCGAACTTCACCACTAGGAAGTTTTAGCTGCGCGTAGTTACCTTCTTTGGCCATGAGCTGTGCGCTAGCTCCAGCAGACCGAACGATTTGTGCACCGCGTCCGGGCTGCAGCTCGATGGCATGTACCACACTACCTACAGGAATATTCTTCAACGGCAAGCGGTTACCTGTCTCGATAGCTACCTCTTCGCCACTAGTGATAGTCTGACCAACTTGCACACCATTTGCAGCAATGATGTAGTGGTGCTGATTATCTTGGTCTTTGATTCGTGCTATACGAGCACTTCGGTTTGGGTCATATTCAATATGCTCAACTGTTGCAGTCGTACCTGGAGCAAGATTAAAATTGACCAATCGATAGAACTTCCTGGTACCACCGCCACGATGACGAGTAGTAATGCGTCCTTGGTTGTTGCGACCCGAGTTCTTTTTCTTGATGACAGTTAATGACTTGAGCGGTCTCTTGGTAGTAATTGCACTCATGTCTTGGGTTGTCATGCCACGACGACCAGGAGTAGTCGGCTTATATAGTTTGATAGCCATTATTTCTTCTCCTTCTTAGCTGGTTTTTCGGCTTTGTCGTCTTCGGCTGCCGCAAATAGTGCAATCGAGTCGCCTTTGACCAATGTAACATAGGCTTTCTTGAAGTCGCTTGTTCTTCCGGCAACAGGTCGGCCACCTTTACGCACAGTGCGCTTGGCTTTCCCTTTGGATAGAACAGTATTCACAGTCTTTACCTTGACTTCAAACTGAGCTTCAACAGCGCGAGCGATCGAAAGCTTGTCGGCACTTTTATCAACACTAAATACATAGACGTTGTCTTGACTTTGCGCATAGGCCTTTTCGCTAACCCGCGGTTTCAGTACTAGAGTTTTGTCCATTACTTGTCTCCTCCCAGCCAATCGCTAATTGCACTCAGGGCATCGTCGGTAACTACAATGTGGTCCGCATTCATCACGTCATATACATTAACGTAACGGGCCTGGACTAGTTTAACTTCCTGAATATTTCGTGTAGCAAGGACGAGCTCTTTGGTTTTGTCGGCAACAATAACCAATACATTTCGAGTTGCGCCAACTTTTGCAAACAATTTAACTGCCTCGGCGGTTTTGTTGTCTTTGAACTTGAGGTCTTCTATGACAATCAGCTTACCGCTATCTGTCGCCAAGCTCAGTGCTTGCTTGATTGCTTGACGTTTTGCCGTTGTGTGCATACGGTGTTTGTAATTTTCGTTGCCTGTTGGTCCAAAGGTAATGCCACCGCCACGCCAGATTGGGTTCCTGCTTGAACCAAATCGTGCGCGACCGGTGCCTTTTTGCTTCCAGGGCTTACGACCACCGCCACGAACAAGACCGCGAGTTTTGGTTTGTGCCAAGTTCTCGCGGCCATTTGCCATGTATGCAACATAAGCTTCTTTGATTAATTCGTGGTTCACTGGCGCTACAGCAAACACAGCTTTATCAAGCTTTGCTGCAGTAGTTGCTTTGGTACCAGTTTTTGTAAAAGTAGCTACAGCCATTATTTTGCCTCCTTGATCAGGACAATACCTTTACGTGGACCTGGGACAGCACCTGCTACGCCAATCACGCCAAGTTCTGTGTCAACAAAAGCGACTTTAAGATTTCGGACAGTCACCTGTTCTACACCCATTTGACCAGACATTTTGGTGCCTTTGAAGATATGCTGTGGATACATAGATCCGATAGAACCGGGCTTGCGAGTATTGCCTTTTCCACCGTGGGTTTTGCGCTGACGATGAAAGTTGTGACGCTTGATAGTACCAGCAAAACCTTTACCTTTGCTGGTGCCAGTTACGCTGATAGTATCTCCTGGCTCAAAAACGTCTGCAGAATATGTCTCACCAACCTTCATATTCTCATCAATCTCTTCAACTCGGAATTCATGTACGAGTTTAGGTTGTACTTTTGATGTTTTGAAGTGACCAGCTTGGGCTTTGCCCATGTGCTTGGCATCTTCAGTGCCGATCTGAACCGCAGTATACCCGTCGGTTTCATCGGTCTTTACTTGCGTAATAACGCAAGGACTAGCGGAAAGCAAGGTTACAGCCTTAACAACACCATCTTCATTAATAGTGCTTGTCATGCCAACCTTTCTAGTGATAAGAGCTTTCATAGTGACCCTTTACAATTTATATTCGTACATTTGTAACAATCATGACACAAAAATTCTTGGTGTCGTTTGGTTTCTACCTCTGTGGAAGATAGACCTAGAACGTTCACCAAGTACGAAACTTTTTATATACCGAAACAGATTATCACAAAGTTCCAACACCTGTCAATATGTTGTAAATACTACTTCTTAAAAAACAATAAATATTCCGAAAGGCATCCAGAAGCCAACTAACATAGCGACTAGCAGAACCGCAAAGCCGATTTTGCGGTCGAGTTGTATTTTGTCATGACTGGCCAAGATCAAACCAGCCATAAAACCGAGCGGAAGTGGCATTTGAACAGAACTACCATCGGTAAACTTTAACCACAAAGAACCAAGAATCATATACACGACTAGCTTCAGGAAATAGACCGTATCGAGTTCATTTTGTGTTATTTTGCTTTGCTTTTTAGGCATTAGCAGTATTATACCAGAAATATTCTAGCGTAGCTCACCTACAGATGGCCCCGTGTCAACAGCAAGACACCAAGGCAACGCTTTATCATTGATATTTGGGTCGACCATTAGACGCTCTTTCTCTACAGTTTGCAGAAAAATTCTATAGCCATAGATTATTCGCCATTCATTTCTCAACCTGTCTGTTGCCCCATTTGGTATTCCGGCGTTATAGCTTACGATATCTTTCAGAAGTTCGACATACTTGTACCAAATGGGCCAGAGCATCAAGGCGACTACAAGCGAAATCACACTCATTATTAGTTGGTCAACTGCAGAGAATCCTGCACCAAGTGCAACTTCGCTGTAGCCGAAAGCCTGTCGTAGTGGATACCAAACGAATATCAAGCTAATGGTAGCACTGAGTGCATAATGAAGGTATTTCAAATAGATATTTGTTTGGGTAAGAACTCCCAGACGAAAGTATCCTTTTTGTTCTAGCGAATGGCGAACTTGGCAATCTAATCGCTGGTATATTTCGTTTCCGGCATTTATTGTCCTTGACAACTCCTTCCAAGATATTGTTCCACCTTGCTCCTTGATATTTGCCCTCAGTTCCAGTTCAAGCATATCTAGCTCACGATTATCGATGGCTAGATTTTCAACACTTAAGAGCAAGTCATCGTCGATTATTGAAATTTGTACAGCTGAAGATTGTTTCATAAAGACTAATGTTGCGATTAATTCATTATCTCTAAGCCGGCGATCGAATAGGTAGCCAAACTCAGCTGGGGTGAGATCGGAGTTGATACGATATTCATGAATAAGTGTTTTATTTTGTGCTAACCATCTCTGTACATGAAAGTGAACAAGAAAAGATGCAATACCAGTAGCCATATATACGACCAACAAGATAAGTGCAAAAAAGAGTAACCAAACGAGCATAACTATACTTATTTGATGATGCCTGCTGCTATAGCCGGTTCTAAGGCTTT
>WBZM01001277.1_pt2 | contig 25537 bp, 29 predicted proteins | sample 5204271 | NCBI WGS metagenome assembly WBZM01 (sample SAMN12344346, study PRJNA552823) | activated sludge metagenome | biome: Activated sludge suspended growth; feature: Nitrification reactor; material: Wastewater; isolation source: activated sludge from nitrification reactor of wastewater... | reverse complement strand
CGCCCTGGACGCGGGGACGCAGCGCATCCGCATCGAGGACTACAAGACCACCTCGGCATGGTCCGTCCTGGAAGGTCCCAAGCCGGAATGGGTGGATCAGCTCCACGTCCTGCAATGGCTGGCCCACCAGAACGGGTACGAGGCAGAAGAGCTTGCCATCATCGCCCTGCTTCGGGACTGGAGCCGGGGCAAGGCCCTCGCCGGCGGTTCCTACCCCAAGGCCCCCGTCGTCACCCTTCGCATCCAGCCAATGGACATCTTCGACCTTAACGTCTGGATCGGGGACCTCGTGGCCGCTCACATGCGGGCGCAAAGCGCCGTGTCCTCCGGCCGGGCGCCGCAACCCTGCACCCCGGAACAGCGGTGGCAGCAGCCGGACATCTGGGCCGTCCACACCCCCACCCGCAAGAGTGCCGTCAAGTTGCACGACACCCCCGCCGCGGCCCATGCCCACGCCGCGGAAGTGAAGAACGCCTATGTGGTGCAGCGCCCCGGGACCGCCGTGCGTTGCGCTTCCTATTGCCCGGTCGCGGGCTTCTGTCCCCAGCGCCAGGCGGAGCTTGCCGCCGACCTGGACCTCGCCGCCTGACCAGACCCAACCACGGCCAGGGACGGCCAGCACCGGAGCCAGTCATGAACTTCTACATGGAAACCCTGTACCGGGCAGCCGCTACGACTCACATCAACGGCATCCGCAGCATGGACCTGAACGAGGCCCATTGCTTCCTGCTCTTCCTGGAAGACCACCGGAAGTGGACCCAGCAGCACATCCACAACCTGGAAGCCAAGGCCCGCGAGGCATTGCGGGACCTGCCCGCCGCCGCCTGACCCTCAGCACCACCACCGGCCAGGGACGGCCGCACCTGGAGATCAGCACCATGTTCGCACTGAGAAGCTGGACCGTCGAACAAGACGACCGCCGCGCCACCATCACCATCCAGGAGAGCCGGTTCCTGGACACCATGGTCATCACCATCAACGACCGCACCGACGAGAGCAAGATCAGCCTCAGCCGGGAGGCCTGGGACGCCCTCGTCAGCTCTACCCATGACTTCCGCTGGGCCAGCAGCGCACCGGAGTACCTGCCAAATGCGCCACTCTTCCGGCCCTGCATCGAGGACCAGATCGCCGCTCCCTGACCCCCACCCCCACCGGCCAGGGACGGCCACACCTGGAGACCAGAATCATGCAAGCCGACCGCTACGGACTTATCAGTGAACAAATCCGCTGGGCCAAGGACTGGCTCAAGCCCTCCCAGGCCAAGACCGCGGCCAAGCCCTACCGCTGCCAGCACTGCGCCCACTACCGGGCGCCGGGCACCATCCGCGAGAACGGGCACTACTGCGAGCATCTGGAACTCGGCACCCAGGCGAACGCCTGGTGCAAGGACCTCGCCCTTGGCGGGGCAACGTGAGGGCGATCCTCGGCACCTTCGCCCGGGTCAGCGCCGGCCATTGCCTGGCCTGCGCGCTGGCCTTGGCCTTCGAGGCATTTTTGCGACGACACGATCAGGGGGACTGAATCATGGCCACCAAATCACTCAACCGGGCGCAGATCATCGGCAACCTGGGCGCCGAGCCCGAACTCAAGATGCTCAATTCCGGGATGGCCGTCTGCAACCTGGCGGTGGCGACCTCGGAATCCTGGACCGACAAGGCCACCGGGGAGTTGAAGGAGGCCACGGAATGGCACCGAATCACCCTCTGGGGGAAGCTGGCCGAGATCGCGAACCAGTACCTGCACAAGGGGGACAAGGTCTTCATCGAGGGCAAGATCAAGACCCGCAAATGGCAGGACCCGAACGGGAACGACCGCTACAGCACCGAGATCCACGGCGACAACCTGCTCATGCTGGGGGGCAAGGGGCAAGGGGGAGACGGGGGAACCGGGCAGGGCTATGGCCCGAGCGCCACCGGCTACCAGACGCAAGGGTCCGGCTACCAGGCCCAGGGCTATGGCCCCGGGCAGGCCAGCCCCGCCGCGCCCGCCGGCCAGGGCTTTGGCGCCCCGGCCCCCGCCGGGCGCTTCGACTTCGACGATGACATCCCCTTCTGAGGCCCGACGGCAACCGCCCAACCCCCCGCACCGCCCACGTTTGGAGATCCCCATGCTCACACAGCCCGGTTTACCCCGCATCTATCTACCACCACCCCATCCCTTTGCCTGGCCGCGCCCAGGCTGGGAGAGCACCTACAGCCCCCCGGACTGGAGCCGCCATCCGTCCCTCCGCACCCACCCGCTGGGTTGTCCCCGGCCCGGTACCGCCGTCCAGGAGGCCCTGCCATGACCGCCCCCGTGATCACACCGGAGACCGAGCTGATACGCTTGCTCGCGCGCCTGTATGTCCGCCACTTAACCGAGGAAAAGTCATGCTTGCCGCCATCTACTGCCGCTACTCCAGCGACCGCCAGCGGGAAACGAGCCTAGCCGACCAGGAGGCCGTCTGCCGCCGCCGGGCCCAGACCGAAGGCTGGGTCGTCGATGAGGTCTACGCCGACGCCGCCATCTCGGGTAGCCGCATGGACCGGCCCCGCTACCGCGACCTGCTGGCGGATGCCGCCGCGGGCCTGTGGTCGATCCTCCTGGTGGAGGATTTGTCCCGGCTCAGCCGCGACGAGGTCGAAGGCATCCAGGCGGTACGCCGGCTGGAACATCGCGGTGTGCGCGTCATCGGTGTCTCGGACGGCTACGACTCCAGCCGCCCCGGCCGGACCGCCCAGCGCGGCGTGCGCGCCCTGCTGTCCTCGCTCTACCTGGAAGACCTGGCCTTCCGCACCCATCGCGGCCTTGAGGGCCAGGCCAAGCGCGGCTTCCATGCGGGCGGCCTGGCCTACGGGTACCGCAGTGTCCGCGGTGACGACGGCTCCAAGCTCATCGTGGAGCCCGACCAGGCCGAAATCGTGCGCGAGATCTGGGAGCGCTTCGCGGCCGGCAAGTCCCCCCGCTGGATCGCCGCCGATCTCAACGCCCGCGGCGTCCCTCCCCCCCGATCGAGCAACCGGACCGGCAAGGCCTCCTGGATCTCCTCAGCGATCTATGGTCATCCCGCCAAGGGCACCGGCATCCTGCGCAACCCCCTCTACCTCGGCCGCCTGATCTGGAACCGCTCCCAATGGCTCAAGGACCCCGACACCGGCCGCCGGGTCAGACGGGATCGCCCCAAAAGCGAATGGGTCATCGAGTCGATCCCCGGGTTGCGCATCATCCCCCCCGAACTGGAGGAGCGGGTCCAGCGCCGACACCAGGCCATCGCCGATGGCACCGATGCCGCCAAAAAATTCATGGGCAACAATGGCAGCACCGGCCCCCGGAAAACCCGGTTATTTTCCGGATTGCTGGTCTGCGAGTGCGGCGCCCCCTTCGTCACCCTCAACACGAAGCGCTACGGCTGTTCGGCGGCCCGCTACCGCGGTCCCGCGGTTTGCGCCATGCGGACCACCGTCGATCGTGAACGCCTGGAGGCCCGCCTGCTGACCACCCTGAGGGAACAGATCTACAGCCCAAAAGCCATCGAGGAATACCGCCAGGCCATCCTGGCCGAACTCAAGGCCAAGGCCCGCGAACCCGACACCAAGGATCTGAAGAGCCAACTGGGGGAAGTCGAGCGACGCATCGCCAACCTGATTGAGATGGTGGCCACCGGGACGCACAGCCCGGCCTTGCGCCAGGCCCTGGAACAGGCCGAGTCCCAACGGGCACGTCTGGAGAATCAGTTACGCCACGCCAGCGGGCTCGCCAAGGTGATACCCCTGCCCCAAGACTTCGCCGCCGCCTTCAAGGACCAGCTTGACCGGCTCGACATGTGGCTCAAGGAAGATGTGGACGCAGCCCGGGAAATCTTGCGCGAGCTGATGGGTAAGGTATTGATCCGCAAAAACGAAAACGCCCTGGTAGCCGAGATAACCGGGCTATACCAGGGCGTGTATTCTAGCGATGGTAGCGGGGGCAGGATTTGAACCTACGACCTTCGGGTTATGAGCCCGACGAGCTGCCTGACTGCTCCACCCCGCAATTGATTTTCTTACTTTACAAGATCATCCACCCTCAGGCAAGTGGAAAATTCCTTCACTGACGAAATAATCGGGACATGGGACCCGGCGCCTCTATTATTCCCCACTACTTCAATTAGATGGATCATGGAAGGCAAGGGAGGGTGAACGGGGGATATTCGGGGGCTAAGGGTGTAAACTTAGATCAACGGGGAGAGTATCACCATGCTGAACTTAGGTGTCGAAACGATCTGCTTCATTATAACCAAGGCCAGAGAATTTCAGGTAAAAGAACAGGTTGTCATTCCAGATACACCTTCTGGGCCGGGGGATGACTGGGCGCTACAGATCCTGGCTGACCACCGGGATGACTTGACGGTTCAGGAGGTGCGTGCCGCCATCGTGGATCTCGACCCCGACTTGCAGGCGGAACTCATCGCCCTGATGTGGTTGGGCCGTGGTGATTACGGCCTCGATGAGTGGGATGCCGCCCTGGGGGATGCGATGGATAGCTATGACGAACATGGTAATACAGCCACTTACCTCCTTTCCCACCCCATGGCGGCGGACTATCTGGAGGAGGGCCTCATCGCCCACGGTTACTCTTGCCAGGATTGATCCACCAGGACTGCCTGGCGGCGGATAATGAACCCCTGATCGCGGGGCTTGGGCTTGGGCTTGTGAGAAATGAACCACGTAACACGAGGCTGGGGCCCACGAAAACGCTTGGCACTTGCATTCCCCAGGTCTTAGCCTCATCCTCAAATACAGAGCCTGGTTGTCTCACTTAGCAGACGATGGACCCTTGACATGCGCCTCTGGCGCCCCCGTACTCCCCATCAGGCCTGCGGTCACCCCACCCCGACTTAATAATTACACCCGCGGCTCAGGCCGCGGGTGTAATCCAACCTCACCCAAGCGGCACGGATATCACCCCTCGGGGCGTGCCGGGCAGTTGCCATGGAGCCTCTCCGTTCATAAATGAGCCCCGCAATTAATCCTGCCCCCGCTATTCACATTAGCGGGGATACCCTAGCCCTGGACCCCAAGATTCGTCACCTCATCACCGCGGAGGCGGAACGCCTCCAGCAGCGCTATTCCTTTGCCGGGGTGGCCCTGCGCATCGGTATCAGCGAGGAATTCGACCCGGCCCGCGGCCATCGGGTCCGCTGCGAGCTAGACGCCAAACTCCCGGGCCGGCACCAGTTCATGGTGCGCGAGGCCCATAAGGAGGCCCTGACGGCTATTTCCTGCGCTTTCGCGGGCGCCCGCAAGCAGCTACGCCGCCTGGCCACGCGCGGACTGGGCGCGGTTCTCCATCCGCCAGCCGCCCCCTCGGGTGAAATGCAGGCCTGTGGCACCTGAGAGCTGATACTTGTCAGCGCAACTCCGCGCTGATCGGCTCGGTCCCACTGCCGGCGAGTCCAACCCCGGGCACCGACGGGAACTGGTTTCGGGATCCGTCACGATCAGTTCTGGTCTATCCTGGTCAGTCCTGGTCAGTCGTTATCGGAAAATCGCGCCGTAGCGTAACGGATCAACATGACCGAAAACGTCAGCAACAGGATGGACAGACTGATCGCGATCATGCGTTCGTCGGTCATCTCCTTGATGTCGATCGCCAACACCCGCGTCAGGGCCGTAACGGCGATATAGAGCAGAAACCTCACGGGCAAACGCTTGGTTTTGAAATAGATCCCAACCATGGCCCCCAGTTCGAGATAGATGAAGAGCAGCAGGATGTCCTTCACCGAAGGGCCAGCCTCCCTGAAGATCAGCAGGATCTCAATGATCGTCGCCCAGATGATCATGATGCCCACGATGAACAGCCCCACGAGGTGGAACCAGTCCACCAGGCGATTGCCAAGCTGCTCCATGACTTCATAGGACTTCGAATGAGTGGTTGTTTTCTCTTCCACGGTCTCAGGCAGATAGGTCACGCTGGTTGTTTCTCGCTTGGTACGATCCATGGTTACGGCCGGGATATCCTCCCGACGATGACAAGCTTAACAAAATCTCACCGGGGGATGGTTACTGTGCCGGTATGGAAACCGCGCGGGCCCCCCACCTTAGCTGCTCCCGACTACGCTCTGCTGGCCCCTCAGCTCTGGAGTGATCCTGTCCCATGACCGAAGAATCAAGCAAGCATTTACCCACTGAAATCAACCTCCACGCCAAATCCCGCTTGCTGAGCGTCGCCTTCGAAGACGGCTCACGCTTCGACCTGCCGTGTGAGTATCTGCGGGTCTTCTCCAAGGCGGCCAGTCTGGATGCCTCCATCCTGGGCAAGGAGGGGGTGACGATCGAGCGGATCGAGCCCCAGGGTCAGTACGCCATCCGCATCATCTTCACGGACGGCCATGACACGGGGATCTACTCCTGGGACACCCTCTACGCCCTTGGGACGAACCAGCAGGCCAACTGGGCGAGCTATCTCCAGCGCCTGGAAGGCCTGGGCTACCAGCGTCAGGAACCCGAGGGCACCCACCGACGGATTCGGCTGCTCTACTTCTCCTGGCTGGCCAAGAAGCTGCGCAAGGAAACAGATGAAGTCACCCTACCGCCCGGGGTGACCGATGTCACCAGCCTCCTGAGCTGGCTAGGCCAACGACGCCAGGGCGCTGAGGTGCTCTTCACCCCCGAGCGGCTGCGCGTCACCGTGAACCGGCAGTTCGCGGAGGCCTTTACCCGTCTCCATGAAGGGGACGAGGTCGGGCTGGTGCCCAACTCCCCTACCCCGCCGGCCACCCCGGATCTGATCTAAAGACATCTCATCCAGTTTTCGGCACTGACAGGGAGGGTCGGAGGGCAAGGACTATGAAAGGTTATTTTTCAGCAGCCTTCAGGCATTGTCAGGCATTGACATTGACGACCAGACGGCCCCGGACCCGCCCCACCAGCAGTTCTGCGGCGGCGGGGATGGCCTGCGCCAGGGGAATTTCCACGGTCATGGCCGCCAGCTTGGCGGGGTCCAGGTCGGTGGCCAGGCGATCCCAGGCCCGGCGGCGCCGTTCCTTAGGCACCATCACGCTTTCAATGCCATAGAGGGTGACGCCGCGGAGGATGAAGGGGGCCACGGTGGCCGGGAAGTCCATGCCCTGGGCCAGGCCACAGGCCGCCACCGCGCCGTTGTAAGCGGTCGCGGCGCAGGCATTGGCCAGGGTATGGCTACCGACGGTGTCCACCACCCCGACCCAGCGCTCTTTGTGCAGCGGCTTGCCGGGACCATTCAGCTCAGCCCGGTCGATGACCTCCGCGGCGCCCAGGGCGGTCAGATAGTCGGCCTCCGTCGTCCTCCCGGTGGCGGCGATGACCCGGAAGCCTCGGCTGGCCAGGAGGGCGACGGCGATACTCCCCACCCCGCCGTTGGCCCCGGTGACCAGGACATCGCCCGCCCCAGGTTGGAGACCATGCCCTTCCAGGGCCAGCACGCACAACATGGCGGTATAGCCGGCGGTGCCGATCGCCATCGCCTGCCGGCTGGTCAGTCCCGGGGGTAGCGGGACCAGCCAGTCCCCGGACAGCCGTGCCTGCTGGGCCAGCCCGCCCCAGTGCCGCTCCCCCACCCCCCAGCCGTTGAGGATGACGGCATCGCCCACCCGCCAATCGGGATGGCTGGTCGCCACCACCTCCCCGCAGCAGTCGATACCGGGGATCATCGGGAAATGGCGCACGACCGGGGCCTGGCCGGTGATGGCCAGGCCGTCCTTGTAATTCAGGGTGGAGTAGTCGATGCGGACCTGGACATCACCCGCGGGGAGTTCGGACTCGTCCAGGTTGCGAACCTGGGCCCGGGTGCGACCCTCTTCTTGAGTCAGATAAATGGCGTTAAACATGGGGTTTCCCTCGCGGAAAGCTGGTTAAGCGATAATTTCAGAGCCGGTAGTTTCCCGACAGGAACCTGGCGACAGGAAGGGGTATCTGGCCAGAGGGAAAGGACCCAACCAAGGCCTCATTCGACCGGCACACCCAGGAGGTCATGGGGGCCGGACCGGGTGATCTCGACCTCGATGAAGTCGCCGGGATCCAGTTCCCATTCGCCGGGGATGATGACCTTGCCATCGATCTCCGGGGCATCGGCATAGGTCCGGGCGATGACCCGCCCCTCATGGACCTCATCCACCAGGACGATCTGCCGCTGGCCGACGCGGGCCGCCAGTTTTTCCCGGCTGATCTCGGCCTGGACCGCCATGAAGCGCGCCAGCCGCTCCTCGCGCAGCGCCTCGGGCACCGGGTCTGGCAGGGCATTGGCGGCGGCGCCGGCCACCGGCGAATAGGCGAAGGCGCCGACCCGGTCCAGGCGGGCCTGGTGGAGAAAATCGAGCAGGGTCTGAAAATCGGCCTCGGTCTCGCCGGGAAAGCCGACGATGAAGGTGCTGCGCAGCACCAGCTCCGGGCAGAGGGCGCGCCACCGGGCCAGCCGCTCCAACACCGCCTCCGTCGCCGCGGGGCGGCGCATGGCCTTGAGGATGGCCGGGCTGGCGTGTTGCAGGGGCATGTCCAGATAGGGCAGGATCAGGCCCTCGGCCATCAGGGGGATGAGCCGGTCCACCTGGGGATAGGGATAGACGTAATGCAGGCGAATCCAGGCCTGGTGCTCGCCCAGCCGCCGGGCCAGGGTCTCGATATCGGTGCGCAGGGGCTGCCCGCACCAGATATCTGTGCGATAGCGCAGGTCCAGGCCATAGGCGCTGGTATCTTGGGCGATGATCAGGATCTCCCGCACCCCGGCCTCCACCAGGCGCGCCGCCTCGTCCAGGACCTCGCCGATGGGGCGGCTGACCAGGTCGCCCCGCAGGCTGGGGATGATGCAAAAGGTGCAGCGATGGTTGCAGCCTTCCGCGATCTTGAGATAGGCATAATGGCGCGGGGTCAGCTTGACCCCCTGGGGCGGCACCAGGCTGGTGAAGGGGTCATGGGGGGCCGGCACCTGGGCATGGACCGCGGCCATGACCTCGGCGAAGGCCTGCGGGCCGGTGACGGCCAGGACCTTGGGATGGGCCTGCCAGATCAGTTCCGCTCGCGCCCCCAGGCAGCCGGTCACTACCACCCGGCCATTCTCGGCCAGGGCCTCGCCAATGGCCTCCAGGGACTCGGCCACCGCCGCGTCGATGAAACCGCAGGTATTGACGATCACCAGATCCGCCCCCTCGTAGCTGGGGGCGATGGCGTAGCCCTCCGCCCGCAACTGGGTGAGGATGCGTTCCGAATCGACGGTCGCCTTGGGACAGCCCAGGCTGACGAAACCGATCGCCGGGGCAGGGCTGGGGGTGAGGGTAGTCAAGCAGAACTCCAGGGCTAACTGTGATGAGGGGGCGCGCCACGCCCCTGAAAATGAAAGACCTTACCGTGACTTTCACGCCAAAGGCGCAATAATCGTTCAGTCCCCTCTCCCCATCCCTCTCCTGCCAGGAGGAGAGGGCGCAGAAGAATCAGCAGCTTGTGCGGAAAAAGCTGTCTCTCCTAACTGAGGGGGCCGAACGGTTACAAGGCGACGGCCGGCGCTGTGGGGCAAGCCGGAGCAGGGGCACGGGCCCGGGAGACTTTCCCGGCCGCAATGGAAAGGGGATAGTAAGACCATCACCCGCGGTGGTACAAAACTTCCGTCCCGCCCGCGGAGGGCTAGCGACCGCCCTCGCGAACCATCTTATCGAACTGGATCATCTTTGACTCACCCTCCCATGAGCGCACAACCCCACGTCATCCAGCCCGGTTCCCGCATCTGGATGCACCTCGCCATCCACCTCAGCGATGGCACCGAGGCCCTGTCCACCTTCGCCGAGGAGCCCCTGGCCTTCACCCTGGGCGACGGCACCCTGACCCCGGGCACCGAGGCCCTGCTCCTGGGCCAGGCGGCCGGCGCGCCGCAAGAGCGCCTGGTCAGCGGCAATGACCTGTTCGAGGCCTGGGAAGAGGCGAAACTCCACTGGCTGGCGGCGGAGGATTTCCCCGGGGGCGTCCCCGCCGTGGGGAGCCTGGTGGCCTTCGCTGGTCCGGAGGGGGAGGAAATCGCGGCCATCGTCAAGGAAGTCCAGGGCCACCGCTTGCTGGTGGATTTCAATCACCCCCTGTCTGGTCGGCTGCTGCGTCTGCGTTACCAGATCCTGGAGGTCACCGGCCCCGCCCCGGAGCGGTGACCTGGTGTTATTGGCGACGGAGGCTGTGAACCAGTGTGATAGCCGACGGACGTTAATTTTCGGTTTGCCTGGAGCCACCCCATCAATCAAGGCCATCTGCTGGAGGGCCTCGGCTATCAGCTAGGGAGCCTTAGCCACCGGTTGGGGGCTTAAGCCACCGGTGCTTTAGCCATCGGTTGGCAAACCGCCTTGCCCCCCGTTATCCTGACGACCATGAATATTCTCCTCGCCAATCCCCGCGGCTTTTGTGCCGGTGTCGATCGCGCCATCGAAATTGTCGAGCGGGTCCTGGACCTCTTCCCCCCACCCATCTATGTCCGTCACGAGGTGGTCCACAACCGCTTCGTGGTCGAGGGGCTCCGCGCCCGCGGGGCCATCTTCGTCGATGAGGTCGATCAGGTCCCTGACGGCGCCACCCTGATCTTCAGCGCCCACGGCGTCTCCCAGGATGTCCGGGCCGCCGCCTCGGCGCGCCAGTTACGGGTCTTCGACGCCACCTGCCCCCTGGTCACCAAGGTCCATCTGGAGGTGGCACGCTATTGCCGGGAGGGTTTCGACGTTCTGCTCATCGGCCACCGCGGCCACCCCGAGGTGGAAGGCACCCTGGGCCAATGCCAGCCCCCTGGCGCCATGCATCTTATCGAGGAGGCGAGGGAGGTGGCGGACATCCAGGTCCGCGATCCGGCGCGGGTGGCCTACGTCACCCAGACCACCCTATCCATGGACGATACCGAAAATATCGTCGTCGCCCTACGCACTCGCTTCCCCCAACTCCAGGGGCCGCGGAAGAGCGATATCTGCTACGCCACGCAGAATCGCCAGGACGCCGTCAAGAACCTTGCCCAGCGCTGCGACCTGATCCTGGTGGTTGGCTCTCCCAACAGTTCCAACTCCAATCGCCTGCGGGAGTTGGCGGAGAAACAGGCCAAACCGGCCTATCTCATCGATAGCGCCGACGACATCCAGGCGACCTGGCTGGCGGGCTCACCACGGGTGGGTGTGACCGCCGGGGCCTCCGCCCCCGAGGTCCTGGTCGACGCCGTCATCGCCCGACTGCGGGCCCTGGGGGCCGCGACGGTCACAGAACAGGATGGTATCCGCGAACAGGTCGTCTTCGCCCTGCCACGGGAACTGACCACCCTGGCAGGTAGCCACCCTGGCCGCTGAGCGCCAGTGAACCCCAGCAGTTATCGAATTCAGCCCCAAACCCCTATGTGGATCAACCTCTGACAAGCAGTACCCTAGCATGAGTCGAATCCTGGTAATTGGTGGCGGTGCCATTGGCCTGCTGACGGCCCGTGAACTGGCCGAAGCTGGCGCCCAAGTGACGCTGATCGAAAGAGGCGAGACCGGCCGTGAGTCCTCGTGGGCGGGCGGCGGCATCCTCTCGCCGCTCTATCCCTGGCGCTACGCTGAATCCCTGACCGCCCTGGCGAACTGGAGCCAGGCCCGTTACTCGGACCTGTGCCGTGAGCTTCAGGCGGCATCCGGTGTCGATCCTGAATGTCTGCCCAGCGGCCTGCTGATCCTCGACCCCGAAGAAAGGACCGCGGCCTTGGGCTGGGCTCAGGCCCACGCCATGCGCCTGGAGCAGCTCCAGCCCACCGCCCTCGCCGAGCTGGAGCCGGCCCTCGGCCACACGGCAGATGGAGCCCTCTGGCTGCCGGAAATCGGCCAGGTCCGTAATCCCCGCTTTGCCCGCGCCTTGCGGCGGGCGGTGGAGGCCCGGGTCCTGGTGCGGGAACACGAGGGAGTCACCGAATTGCTGATCACCGCCGGACGTATCCAGGGGGTCCGTACTCACCAGGGCATCCTGGAGGCGGATCAGGTGGTTGTTTGCGCCGGCGCCTGGACGGCAAAACTGCTCGCCCAACTGGGCGATCCCCCCGCCGTGGAACCCGTGCGGGGGCAAATGATGGTCTTCCTGATCCAACCCGGTGAGATCCGCCACATCGTCCTGTATCGCGACCGGTACATCATCCCTCGTCGTGATGGCCACGTCCTCATCGGCAGCACCCTGGAATACACGGGGTTCGACAAGGCCACCACCGCTGAGGCGAAAGAGCAGCTCTACCGTGCCGCTGGCGCCCTCTTCCCCCTCCTTAGGCACAGCCCCATCGAGCATCACTGGGCTGGCCTGCGCCCCGGGTCGCCGAATGGCATCCCTTACATTGGCGCCCATCCCCAGGTGGAGGGGCTCTTCTTCAACGCCGGCCACTTCCGCAATGGGGTGATCACCGGCCCCGCCTCCGCCCGGCTGGTCGCTGATCTCATGCTCGCCCGGTCGCCCATCCTTGATCCGAGCCCCTATGGCTTGCATGCCTCCCGGTGATTACCCTGACAGACCCGACAAATCCATCTCACGCCAAGCCGGCAACGCCAAGTGGACCCTTGTCGACGCCGGGGGTAATCCCTATACTGCCCCGTCTCGTTAGCGGGAAACCCACCATCGGGACCTTTCATTCCCGAGGGTTTGGATGGCCTCGTCATAGGGTTAGCGCGTCTTCTAAGCCGATATAGCTCAGCTGGTAGAGCAACTGATTCGTAATCAGTAGGTCAGGAGTTCGAATCTCCTTATCGGCTCCAAAATCAGAGACTTAGAAATGCCCGATAACCTCGGGCTTTTTCTTTGTCCCAGTTTTGTCCCATTTTGAGATCATGTCCCAGTGGTGTCCGCCAAGGGGGGTAACTGGCGTCCGAGACGTTACCGGCAGGACGCCGCCACGGGTCCAATGGCCACAGAAACGTGTTCCAGGTAGCGGCCGGGGCTGATGGGGTGAGGGGGACCCTCCCCTCCCCGCCCGGGGGTGCGTGGATGCCGGGGCGTTTGCGGCCATGCCTCACCTGGCCATGCCGCGCACGGGGGCCTGCTCCTGGGATTTCACCCAGGCCAGCACGCTGGGGCGGTGATAGAGGACCTTGTGCCCCAGCTTGACGCGAGGCGGGCCGCGTCTTTCATTCCACCAGCGGTCCAGCGTGCGCGGCGAGACGCCGATTAATTCGGCGATGCCTTGCTTGTCGGCATACTCATCTAACTTGGGTGGCACAGGAATCTCTCCCTTGGAAGATTAGGGACCAATGCCGCAACCCAGCTTGGGCGCGGCCTGGCGAGGGGGTGGACCGGCGGGTGGTAGCTGCGGGGTAACCCGGAAGGCGTGGGCATGGGGATCTCCAAACGTGGGCGGTGCGGGGGGTTGGGCGGTTGCCGCCGGGCCTCAGAAGGGGATGTCATCGTCGAAGTCGAAGCGCCCGGCGGGGCCCGGGGCGCCGAAGCCCTGGCCGGCGGGCGCGGCGGGGTGGGCCGGGGCCTTGGCCTTGGGTGTGATAGCCCGGTCCTGACGTCTGGTAGCCGCTTGGCGTCTGGGCGTAGCCCTGCCCTCCCCCACCGTCGCCCCCTTGGCTCTTTCCTCCCAGCATGAGCAGGTTGTCGCCGTGGATCTCCGTGCTATACCGGTCGTTCCCGTTCTGGTCCTGCCACTTGCGGGTCTTGATCTTGCCCTCGATGAAGACCTTGTCCCTCTTGTGCAGGTACTGGTTGGCGATCTCGGCGAGCTTTCCCCAGAGGGTGATCCGATGCCATTCCGTGGCCTCCTTCAACTCCCCGGTGTTCTTGTCGGTCCAGGATTCGGAGGTCGCCACCGCCTGGTTGCAGACGGCCATTCCCGAGTTGAGCATCTTGAGTTCGGGCTCGGCCCCCAGGTTGCCGATGATCTGCGCCCGGTTGAGTGATTTGGTTGCCATGTCTTAGTCCCCCTGATCGTGTCGTCGCAAATAAGCCGCGAAGGCCAGGGCCAGCGCAAAGGCCAGGCAATAGCCGGCGCTGACCCGGGCGAAGGTGCCGAGGATCGCCCTCACCTAGCCCCGCCGAGGGCGATGTCCTTGCACCAGGCGTTCGCCAGGGTGCCGAGTTCCAGGTGTTCGCAGTAGTGGCCGTTTTCCCGGATGGTGCCCGGCGCCCGGTAATGGGCGCAGTGCTGACAGCGGTAGGGCTTGGCCGCGGTCTTGGCCTGGGAGGGCTTGAGCCAGTCCTTGGCCCAGCGGATTTGTTCATTGATGGGTCCATAGCGGTCGGCGTTCATAGGTCGGATCTCCTGATGGGGCCGTTCCTGGCCGGTGGGGGTGGTGGTCAGGGAGCGGCGATCTGGTCCTCGATGCAGGGCCGGAAGAGTGGCGCGTTTGGCAGGTACTCCGGTGCGCTGCTGGCCCAGCGGAAGTCATGCGTAGAGCTGACGAGGGCGTCCCAGGCCTCCCGGCTGAGGCTGATCTTGCTCTCGTCGGTGCGGTCGTTGATGGTGATGACCATGGTGTCCAGGAAGCGGCTCTCCTGGATGGTGATGGTGGCGCGGCGGTCGTCTTGTTCGACGGTCCAGCTTCTCAGTGCGAACATGGTGCTGATCTCCAGGTGCGGCCGTCCGTGGCCGGTGGTGGTGCTGAGGGTCAAGCGGCGGCGGGCAGGTCCCGCAATGCTTCGGTGATCGCCTGATTGCCACCGCGATCCTCGACCGGGTGCTCCACCATGCCATTACGCTGAATATCCGCGGCCACTCCTACCGTCTCAAGGACAAGCTCAAGGCCGGACTGGTCCGGGTCGAAGAAACCACTCCCATCACTTAACCAACATAAACCGGGTGGGTATTTTTCGGTGACCACAGGTGGGGAGATTTTGGTGACCGTTGACACCAGTTCAGACTTCGGATGCTCAACACTGACTCCAATATGCTTTCCCCATCCTTTCGGGAACTCGTTGAGCGAAGGGCTGCTATGTTTTCTGTCCTCCTTGCTGTTCCTGACCCTACTTCCTTGTCCCCCAACGGCCCCACTGAAGGGACCCTAGCCCCACTGTAATTTTTCTCTTGCCCCCCACGATGATCCTCAGAAAACAGTACATCATTCGTACCTGACGCATTTTCTGGCTCGAATGTGGGTCTAGGCTCGTCACTTATTGCGTAGGAACGCCACTCTGAAAATATCCACGAATTTATATAGACTTAGGATGCGGAACCAGCAAGGTCAGCCACTGATCCGGGCCTCTAACTCGCTGCTGTCCCCCTGTCCCCGCTGTCCCCATGTAATCATGACGCTGTTTCGTGTGGAGTATGACCGGAGACAGGGGGTGCGCTACCATGCGACTTGGGACACGGGTTACCCCATTGCTTCGGGTTGATGGGCCGTTACCCCTGGGGTGGTTGGTACCGGGTAAAGGCCCTGGTGCATCTGGATCGTGAGATGGAAAGAGATGGGACAAGGTGTGTCGGTTGGCTTTGGTACCCTATCCCGGCTGAACCGTCTTTAGTTCTGTTATGGGGCAACGGCGGATTTTTCAGCACTCGCTGATTGGCTGATGAAAGCCGCTGTGGTTTGCGGTTGATTTAGGAATGACTCTTGGACAGCTGAATGCCTGAGCATAGGGGGGCTTCCATGACCTTTCAGGACTTGCTGCACGAACTCGCCGAAGCGAAGCGGACCCAGCGTGATATGGATTAGCTAGATCAGCCCATTGGCGATGAGGAAACACCGCATGAAGGACCAGTATTTTGGTGATATCAACGACTACCGGAATTTCGGGTTGCTGCGTGCCATTCTTCGCGCTAGCCAACTCCGTCTCTTGATTGCCTGGATGCTGACGCCGAATGATGGCAGTACCGATGGCAAGCATATCGCCTATTTGAACAAGCCAGATCATTGGTCCCATCATGATCCGGTTTTGTTTCACACCATCCAGAACTTGTTGGCGTCTGGGCCACAACGACAAGCCAGTTCAATCGAGTCTACTGATCTCTTTCCGAACACCGGGTACTTTTCAACTCAGGTACCCGACAATCCCGCTGCACGAAGCGCGTGGTTCGCTTCCCTTTGCCAACAAGCAGAAGGCTATGATCTGGTGTTCCTTGATCCCGATAATGGCCTGGAAGTCAAATCAAAGCCCTACGGTGTCCGAAATTCATCGAAGTATCTGTACTGGCATGAAGTGACAGCCCTCTGGGAGTCTGGGAAGTCACTCCTGATCTTCCAGCACTACAATCGGGAAAAACGCCCTCCTTTTACCCAGCGAATGCTGACCGCATTGAGCAAGGCAACACCCGGCTCCCTAGTCGAGGCTTTTTCTACCAAGTTCGTCGTCTTTCTGCTGGCCTTGCAGCCCGAGCATCACTCCCTGCATGTACCCATCGTCAACACCGTTCAAGAAAACTGGGCAGGACAAATCTACCACTGGGAACTGGCGCAAGCGCACTATGGCGTGTCATCGGGTTCATTGAATGAACTTGCTGAAGTGAATAGATCAAATGAGCACAGTAGCATGATGGTATGTATTCCCGCACCAATCGGGCTCGTCAACACCACCCCGTATATCGAGTGGTCGTTTAGTTATACGGGACTGGCAGAGCGGCTAACTTCGGGTTCCATCTTATTGGGTGTCTGATTATGAAATCCCTTCCTTTTGATTTACATGGCCTCGTCTTGATCGTTCTGGGATTAATCATCAGCGCAGTTCCACCCCTGCATGCGGAAACCTACTTTATCGGCCATCTGAATCCTGATACAGACTCCATCGTAGCGGCCATCAGTGCGGCCGCCTATTATCAGGGAATACCCGCACGGACCGGAAAAATGAACAAGGAGTCACAATACTTATTGAAGAAGACCCACTATTCAGCGCCCATGCTCATCGAGGACTTCAGCAACAAGGATGTCGCCGCCGTAGATTTCAATCAACGAACCCAGGCCCCACCCAAATTTCAAGAAGGGAATCTCGTGGAAATCATCGACCACCACGCCTTGGGGGTTGCGCCATTGACAGTAGATCATCCCATTGCCATCACGATCCGCCCATGGGGAAGCACATCGACCATCATAGCGGACATGTTCATCCAGAACAGTAAGCCGATCAACGCGCCTTTGGCAACCTTGTTACTGGGTGGCATTCTCTCCGACACCCTGGAATTTCGTTCGCCCACCACGACGAGCAGGGATCACGAGGTTGCCACCTACTTACAGACGATCGCAGGAATTGATGATGTACATGGCTTCGCCATGGAACTTTTCACCGCGAAGTCGGATGTAGAAGATCTTACAGCCGCCGCGATTCTCACGACCGATATCAAAGTGTTTACCATCAACAACCGCAGACTAGGCTTCGGGGTGGCTGAAACCCTAAGTGCTGAAACTATCCTGGCCCGTAGGGACCAAATCCTTAAGGAAATGGCAAATTATAAGCAATATGAGCACCTTGACCTATTGTATTTCTGCGTCATTGATATGCTGCATTTAAATAGCACCATGCTCCTGGTAGGCAATGAGGAAAAAGCGCTGGCGGAAAAGACATTCAAATCCGAGATCGCGGATGGGATCATGTTCCTTCCAGGTATTGTTTCTCGCAAGGAACAGTTTATTCCAATGCTGACGAAGGCAAGTGAGGAATCAGACAGAAAGGAATAACCGCTAGCGGATTTTTCCACATCTCTTTAGAACTCAAGTTTTGCCCTTTTGGAGGGGGTTCTGCGGCCAGGTGGGGGGAGTTTTCGGGGGGGATGCCCAGGTTGGAGCAAACTCCACCGAAACCCTGAGACCATAAGTCATTGCCAGGGAAGACCCTTCAAAACCGCTAAACTTTAGTTAAGGAAATACCTCATGTTTTTCTTCAAGCTCCCCGTCAAAATCCTCCTGTTGGTCCTGGCGGCCACTGCCGCAACGATTCTATGGCAACGCGCCCAGTTAGCCGCCCTCGCCTTAGTCCACGTCAACCCGGTACCTGAAACCAAGGCCCTGGTGGGGGAACAACGCTATGCCGAAGCGGCCACGTATCTCGATTTCTTCATGGCCTATGCGTATGTTCAGGATAATCCCGAGGCTCAGGCCCTGCACGCGGACATCCTGGCCAAGCGGAACGATATGAGTTATCAGGCGGAAAAACTCTATGATGGCTTGATCAAGGGGACCAGTGATGAGGTGATTGGGCAAACGGCGGGGGTGTTAACGGATTTTTTCGTCATCGGAGATATCCGTGACCTGGTGTATCAAGGGACCAAAGCACTCAATGGGGAAGAAGTCGATGAAGTCCTCGTCGCCTTGGCCACCGTTGGTGTTGTTGCCAGTACCGCCCAAGCCGTCAGTTCCGTCGCTACGGTAAGTACCGCTGGGGCTGCCGCGCCCACGGTGGCGGCAAGCACCGCCGTGAAGGGTGGCAGTGTCATCCTCAAGGTTGCCCGCAAGCTGGGCAAACTACCCGCCTGGTTAACCAAGGCGATTATTGCCGGAGCGGATACCGTCAAGAAAACCAAAAAGTTGGATAGCGTTACCGAACTGTTTGGCGATGTCTTCAGCCTAGCCAAGATCAAGGGGGGCGTCACTCTACTCGATAAGACCACCGATGCGGCCTCGTTACGAAAAATGGCCCGGGCGGCTGACCTGTATGGCGATCAGACCCCCACCCTCTATCGGATGGGTGGCGATACCTTCCTGACCATGGCGCAGAAAACCGCTGAACTCGGGGCAGACACGATCAAACTGGCGGCTACCTTTGGCCAAAATGGCCTAAAACTGCTCGATAACATCGGCGCTCTCAAGTTTGTCAAGTACACGGCCCGGGGAAGTAAAATGATCTACAAGGGTGACATCATTAACTTGCTGGCCCGGTTGTTGTCTCTGATTCCGGAGTTCATTCTCTATCTGCTGATGGCCGCAGCGACGGTGGTGTGGCTTCCCTGGAAATACCTGAGTAGTTTAATAGCACGTTTGGGTATGCCAGTGGGATACAAACACTGATTTTGGGTCAGGCTTATGTTACGAGAATCATTGTGGATGACACCTGTTGCCCCACTTGCGGACATCCCAAACATCCCCTGAAAACATGCCCCCATTGCGGTCACTCCCAACGCCAGCAACTCCTCAAGGAGCGCCAGGCCAGCAGCGCAGACCCGATCCCCGTCAGTCCCAAGAGGTATGTCAAAGGGGTTGGGTACTTGGGCCGGAGACGCGCGGAGCTGCGACCCAGCGATAGTCACGCTGATGACCGTCCCTGGTATGAGCCACTCCTTGATCCCCAGGCATATTTGTCTGAATACCTCGCCGATGTCGATCTACCATCCGGCGCTGAGATCATCCCAACCTGGTCATCATCCCCGGCTGATGGTTTACCGGAAGTGCAACTAGGGAATCTACGGTTAGCTTCCCGTATCAAAAAGGCCGCTCCATGGCTGGGTGAAGCACCTACCCCCCTCCTGCCGGTAGACAAGCAGCGGGAGGTGTACCTGTACGATGGCTGGCCTTGTGCCGCTTCAGTTGCCCATGCCCAGCGGATGATCCAGGCCCGACCCGCAGCCACCTTGCGGGAAGTCCAACAGGAGATCGTCCACCAAGTCGCAACGGGTAAGCTGTGGTACCCCCATCTCTGGTGGATCGCCGGTACCTGGTGTCGGTTTAAGCCCCTGTATCGCGATGCCAACGGGATAGCCTTTGTCCTTCTTGATGAGGAATGGTACCCAGCCTGGTCTTTGCGTGATCTGGGTGACCTGGTGGGGCTTAAAGGTACCGGTACCCCGCAGGAGGCCAAACTTCCGCTTGAGGGCTATTTTGTCTGTTGGGACAACGAACTTGTGGCTCGCCGCGACAACCCGAAGGGCATGTCCAAGGTGTCAGAGCTGCTGAGCACAGCGCCCCATCCTGAGCTGCCTGCGGTTGGGGTTTGAACGGCGAAAGTGACTACGCCAGGAGGTTGCCGTGAGTGCTCCGCTGTTCTCCTCAATGCAGGGTATTGGCCATCAACTGGGCTACTTCCTGAGCAATGCGTTCCGCCATGGATTTAGGCAGACCAAAGCGCCTGTACAGGGCTTGGTGGCGGTGCAGCAATTTGTCGATCTGGTCATCCACGGCATCCCGGTCAACAAAGGCCCACAACGCCATCCCGGATTCACGGCGCACATACAGGCCCTCACAGAGCAGGCGCAGTACGTGCATCACGGTATCCCCGACCTTTTCGCTGAAATGCAACCAGTAAGGCCATTTAGCCGTTACCGCCTGAAAGAAGGAGCGGATTTCGGCAATTTCCGCTGTTTCGCGAGGGTCGTCATCCTAGCCATCAAAGAAAAATGTCACTTTTCCCTCCCAGTGGAGGCACCCCTCCCGGTTGCCGGACAACCGAGCGAGTTTCTCCAGCAAGGGGTGGATATCTCGCCTAACCCGACTGATATTTCAAAATAATTGATCGAAAAGCCCCGGGTTTCTACGGACGAAGGAGTCAAAACGCTGTCGCTTGATGAGGGGAGCGTGAATCTCGCCGTTTGGCCAACAGTATCAAAAGGGAGAGTCCTGGCTGTAATTCACCGGTCGCGCAAATGGATGTGCTAACCGCGCGCAGTTTCAGCACACCACTTTCATCGGCAGATGTTCCAGTAAATGTACCCATAATCCCTCGATTTCTCAGTAACCCTCTTTCTTTTTTCAGGACAGTCACATATAATTTTCTTACTGCACTTTGTCACATAGGAAAATTCATGTCAGAACTTGCCCAAATCCAAGCCCAAATCGCCGAACTCACTCGTCAAGCTGATGAGATTAAATATCAACAAAAACAGGGTGTTGTTGCTGAAATCAAGGAAAAGATTGCCCTCTATGGCCTGACGGCCCGTGATTTGGGGCTGGACACCAGTTACCAACCTTTAAAAGGCAAAGGGTCCGAGGGAAAACGGGGTAAGGCGGAGCCGCAGTACCAAGATGAACACGGCAATACCTGGTCCGGCGGTCGGGGGAGAAGACCCGCTTGGGTACTGCGGATCATGGAGGAAGGCGGTAATATCGAGGATTACAGAATCCTGCGTTAATCTGTAACCAGGAAGACCCCCTCAAAAAACCAGCTTTGATGCTGGTTTTTTTATGGCCAGTGCCTTCACCTGAATACCCGGATAAATTCATCAGGGAGCCCCTTCAAGCTCAGAAATCGAGAACAGAGGCTATCAGCACATCCAAAATAGCCAAGAGATCAGGGCAAAGGAAATGCTGGGGAAAGGATCAGGGTGGTCTGTGACGAACGGCGAGTTCCTTCCTGCTTGCATCATCACCCCGTAAAGTAGGCTTCGGAAACATCTTGTTTCCGCAACCCACGTTATCGGGAGTCTTTACGTGTCTTACAAAACATTGAGTGTTTGCGCACTGGCGGGAACCTTGCTGTGCGCCAGTTTCTTGGTCAATGCCCAACCCCCTTATCAAGGTCCTCCACCACCCCCACACTCCTCTGGATGGGACCACGGACATCCTCCGCCACCCCCACCACCGTCTAAATATGGCAAGGATTGGCGGCACTATCCGCCACCCCCGCCTCCGCACCATGGGGATGACTGGCGACATCGGCCCCCACCACCCCACTACGACCATGGCGGGAAGCATCATCCACCACCTCCCCCGCCACCCCAGCGTTACGATGATCGGTACTACCGCTATTAAGTAGTTAGAGCCTGCATCCAACGTCCGGTGCCGAATCCTGGCCCCCGTGGTGCTCGTGGTCCGGTAACCGGACAATTCCCACCCCTTGTCATAACCGCCCATCTGCGCTTAGATTCCAGACCGTTACTTCCTGGAACTTGAACACGGACCCCGCCCATGCGCTCCTTACTGCTGCTCTGCCTGGCTTCGCCGCTACTCGTTGCCTGCGCCGCTACCGACCAGGAGGTCGGTACGGTGCTGGGCAGTACCGCCGCTGGGGCGGCCATCGGTGCCCTGGGGGGCGCGGCCCTGAACCCCTGGGACCGGAATCAGGGGGCTACCAGTGGGGCCTTGGCCGGCACGGCTATCGGGGGAGCCATCGGCTATGCCAATGTGGCTCAACAACGTCAGCAACAGTACCAGCGACCCTACCCCTACTACAGCAATCCGCCTCCACCACCGCCACCAAGGAATTATCAAGGGGAACGGTGCGTGGTTACCGAGACGACCGATGGCTATGGTCGGGTCACTACCACGGAGCGCTGTTCTCCATACGTGCCACCGCCTGTCTCTCGTTACTACTGATCCATCACAGGGCCAGCAAAATACGGCGGAATTGGGATGAAAAACAGTACGAACAATCCAATGAAAAAGTACTCACTATAGGGTCTTCACCCTATCCTCCCTCCGGTGCCGCGAAGAGAACACAAATCACTGCGGCGGCCACGGATCAGACGCCAACAGGGCACATGCGCCCTGCACGTATTCATAGCCAGGCATGTAAAACGTGTATGTATTATTTTCGAAATCCCATGCCCAAAGCGCCATGCTTGACATGATCCCAGAATCGTCACCGGTGCAACTGCCGTTCATCCCAACAAACGCCGTATCCTTTTCAACTCGGCACTGACAGCTTAATGGCCTGTCTTGATCGGATGGATTCTGGATTTCTGTGCAGGGAGCACCGTCACAAATGGCCCAAGATGAATCACCGATGTAATCATCTGCCTGTGGATCGCACGCTATTAATCCTTCCAAGAGACGGCACCACCCACGATAAGAATAAGTCGATACCCACCAATACGTAACATGATTCACCTTGTACTGACCGCTCTTGATGGCTTTGCAAACAGGAGCTTGATCCACGGTGCAAGGGTGTCTACTAGTGCATTTGGCCAGCGTTAGAAGTTTGCTCACACGATCCTGTATTTCGCTGGTTGCAACGATATGGGTCTCGTTCACCCTATAGCAGTCGCAGTAAGCGATGTTGCCAATCACTTTGCAGTCGGTGGAGTCAGCACAAAGGGCGTGCCATCCGGTGCACACGACAAAATCCTGTGGGACGCCCTTGAGTCTGTGGATACCATGATCCGTTCTCTCATCAGCTCCTGCCCGTGACTCTGTTCCAACGCTCATTGCCAAACAGGTGACGCACGCGATCGCCAAATATTGAAATTTCATTGGTCGAACCCCGCTGACTTATGCTGAGGTGAAGATCCTGAATGGTGCCCCCTCGACAGGTAACCCTGTTCCCAGCCATCCCAGCTGAAAGTGAGGGGGCGGGATCAGGAGCCACGCTCGACCGACGAGCGTCCCAGAGGCGCTCCCCTGTTGAGCGAGGCGGTTCCAGCCGCCACTGCCTATTTCCGGTGGAACGTGATAAGAACTGGCGGCAACTGGAGCGAGGGATCGGGACCGCGCTCGAAGCCTTCTGCGACGTAGGCCCGCACGGCGGCGCTGAACTTGCCGTGCAGATCGTCGTCGCCGGGGGCGTTGTCATCACCGGCGAGCGGGACCATCTCCTCGGTGATCGTGGTGCACGACCCATCCGTAAGATACGCAATCGCGTCGCAGTCCCTGGTAAAGAAGTGCACGAAGAACTTGTCCGAATCGTTGTGCTCACGATAACAGTCGCGGCCTCGATGATCGCGCCGGCCGGTAGGCGAGCGAGAGCGAAGTCCACCGAACGCCGCGCTGTCGCTGGAGGACTGCGCTTTGGTTGTCCACACGCTCCACCTCGGCGGGTGGCCGAAACGATGATCAAGACCATAGCTGCGGGCGGACCCCTTCAGCTTCGTATCGGAAACGTTCAGGACCCCTTTGAGCATCGAGGCGTCATTAACCGATAGGCCCACATACGTACCGTTGCCTGTCTCCGTGGCCAGGGTGCCCACCACCGCGTAGATCAGCCCCGTGTCGAGCGGCCTCGGCTTGAACAGGAAGTAGCTGGCGTCCTGGTTATCACCCAGGCAATTCATGCCAATGTTGCGGCATGCAGGTCCAAATTGCTCAAGACCGTTGAGCAAGTCGATCATGTTCTGCGGGTTCTCCGAGCCGTCCGGGGGCGGCGCGAGTCTCAGCCCTTGGCTGTCGGCGCGGTCAATCACGGCATCGACCAAGGCGTCGAGGTCAGCGCTGAAATCTGACTCGTTCTTGCCGTATCTGTCGTCTGCCTCGCGGTGTGGGTATGGCGACGGGTCCGGCCCCGACATCCTCCGGACGCGTAGGACTGTTAGCGGCAGACGCTTCCGCCAGACTCTAGCGGCTAGCTCGTTGTCCGGCATGGCATAGCGGAACGCCGTCCAGAAGTCGACGGCCTCTTTGCCAAGACCCAGCGGGCCGACGACGGGATCTTGGTCGATGGGATCAGCAAAAACGTTACCCTGAAAGGTCGACGGAATCCCCTCCGTGAAGACCTCTTTCCCGTCGACCCCGAGGCTTTCGAGTACATCGCGAACCACCTCATCCATGCGTTGGTCCGGAGTGATCACAAAGTAACGGATCTCATTCCATGGCGGCTCGCCGGACTGCTCCTCCATCACCACGTTATTGATATTGTTGTTTATGCTCGAAAAGCTCTGCACCCGATACTGATCCTTCTCCGAGGGGTCGGGGATGTTGTCGGAGACTGGGAAGGTGGTGAAGAGGTACTGGATCAGATCTCCCGCAATGTCCTTGAAGTAGTTGTAGGCATCCATGTCCCAAGGAGAGTCATCTCTGACCCAGCCGGTGGTCCAGATCCAGGTCTGCAAACCCAGGTATCGCGCTGGTGGGGGCATCTTGCCGAAGATGATAATCGCTTCCTTGGGATCGAGCCGGAATGTCGAGCTGTAGCCAGGCAGCGTCTTCCCCATGCCGTTGTCCATCGCTGGGTCGACATACTCGTCCGGCCAAGACTTGACGACCGGCACCACGTAAGGAGACTCAGGGTTGTTGCCGAAGCAGTTGGAATATACAGGATAGCTGTAGGCACAGTCCGCCTGCGCGTATAGCATCGGGTAGCCGACACTGACCTTCAAACCGGAGCTGCGCAGCTCGTGCACGAGGCTCTGGACGATGTTGCCGGTCCCGGGCTTTGGCATGATCGGGTGACTGTTGTGTGGGTGGCCAGGCCTCCCTGCTGCCGGTGGACTTCCTGGGGCGGCCGCGAACGCGGCGGCGCCCGCCACTACCATCGCGAACAGGCAGTATCCAAGACAGAGTCTGATTTTGTTCATGTTATTGCTCCCACAGAGGCCTACGGGCGTTAGCGTGCGGTTGGGCAGCGAGTCCAACAGCATTCATCTGCGGGTGGCTGGTTTGCCAGAAGGCATGCCAGTGCATCCTTCATAAAATAGTAGTGCATATTTCGGCCGGTGCTTGCCGATAATCGCGTGATCACAGGGATATGATCTACCGGCAATGTCAGATTCCGGATTTTGACTGCGTACTGCGGTTGATGAGAGCTTCCGGTGCCAGTCCCGAGGCCATGGATTTCCTGGAAAAGGAAGAAGCCTGGGTGGTTGATTTCACGGAATATGGTCAGACGGACCTGCTACGGCTGGAGACCCTTCGCGCCAACACCAACCAGTTCTATGCCTTGACCAGTCGGGCCGAAGGGGTGGTAGCAGCGGAAGGGTATGACCTTTCAACGCGAGATTGGCAACGTCCGGACGTGAAGGCGGTACTCGCTCCCCATCCCCAAGCTTTCTTCATCGCCAAGCCGGAGTTTGTCCG
>WBZM01001294.1_pt1 | contig 25538 bp, 23 predicted proteins | sample 5204271 | NCBI WGS metagenome assembly WBZM01 (sample SAMN12344346, study PRJNA552823) | activated sludge metagenome | biome: Activated sludge suspended growth; feature: Nitrification reactor; material: Wastewater; isolation source: activated sludge from nitrification reactor of wastewater... | reverse complement strand
ACATGCGCTGCGCCAGCGCCGCATCGAACGGCACCAACTCCGTGTAGATCTCCATCGTGTCGGCGTTGATCGCCGTGAAGATCGCCGGGTGCTCGTGCAACTGCAGGTAGGCCTGATAGAGCACGACCTGCGCGTGGTAGATCGGCTTGGCCACGGCGAGTCGGTTCTTCTCCAACTCGCGCCAGGACTTCGAGCCCAGGCACTTGTTTTCCCACAGTGCCGGGTACGCGAAGCCCTCTGGCCCGCCGACGATCACGCCGTCGATGTGACCCTGCAGCCGACCGTCGACAGCAGCGAACCCGAACTGATCGCCGTTGGCCTTGCGGGTGCGCAGATCAAAACCTGCGGCGCGCAGCCACGTGACCATGCAGTCCTCCATCACGTGGCCACGTTCGAAGATGCGCAGGATGCGGCCTTCGGTTTCGCGGCCCGGATCGACAGGTGCCTGCACGAACTCGTATTGCAGCGCGCGCTCGCAGGCCGCGCCCAGACGGGACGCGCCGAGGTACTGGCGCGGCGTCTGCGACGAGCGTGTCTGCTGCAGGCCCGCGTCCACCAGCGCCGTGAGCTGGCCAGAGGTGCTGGCAGTGGAGTTGAAGTCGATCATGGCTTCGCTCCCTTCGGCTCTTCCCACGGCAGGTCGTCCTCCAGATCGGCGAACGGGTTGGCCATGGGATCGGGCGTGGGGGCCGAGCCCCGCACGGGCGGGAACTTGGTCTCCTCGTGGTGCTCGACCATTGCGTCGGTGTAGCAGGTGACGATGGCGTCGATGACCTGGAGCGCCTCCCCTTCGGAGTACTGCCCCAGGGGCTTGTCGAAGCCGATCTCGCCTGCTGCCTCGCCGAAGGACTTGAGGCACTTGCGCATCGCTGCGCGCTCGACATCAGATGCGTCAATCACGGTGACCTCCCTAATGTCCTTCATGCCGTCCGTCACGCGAACCCAATTGCCGTACAGCGCGTGAAACGCGTCCTGACACCGGCGCGAACAGAAGACCCAGTCGATCGGGTAGCGCCCGGGGTTTCCGATGCCACGACGGTTGTCCGTGTGGCCGTAGCCCCGAGCCTGTCGTTTGCAGACCCAACATTTCACGCATCCCCCTTACTGCGCCCAGGCCGGCTTGCCCGGCACGGCAGGACGCGGGGCCTGCGCGGCTGCCGTCGGTGCGGCCACCGGTGCGGGCTGGGTGTACGTGACGGGGGCCGTCGGTCGTGCGGCAGCGCCCGTCGCGCGGGTGTAGTCAGGGTGGTCCGGTTCGACGGCAATCTTCACGACGTTGCGCAGATCCCCGCGCCCGTCCTTCTCGACATCGATGCGGGCCACGAACTCCAGCCCATCCAACTCGTGGAAGCCGGAGATGCGCCGGGCTGCCGCCGCCTGCGGGGAGTTGTCCTGCGGGCGGATGTTGCGGGCGCTGTTGAGGGCGGCGCGCACGAAGGTGCGACCCATGTTCCCCCAGGCCGGACCCTTTGCGCTGTGCAAGCCGATGTTGCTCCACATCTTGCGACGGGCGAACTCGCCTTCCAGGATCACGAACTCGCACGAAAGGTAGATCGACCCGGTGTCGAAGCTCTGCGTCGCGTAGCCACCGCCCCAGCCCTGACTGGCATCGTCATAGCCACCGGGCTTGATGGTCATGCGCACCTTGGCCACCGTCCCCTTGGGGATCAGGTCGAAGGTCTGTTGCTGTTCGGCGTCGTTGAAATCGTTCCAGGCGGACATGGGTTACTCCTTGATGTTTTTGGGTTGGGTAGCGGCAGCGCACTTCTCGATGAGTGCGCGCAGGTCGGGGGGCTCCAGCAGATCGAGCTGGCCGGAGCGGTCCTTGGCCGGGTAGCCATAGGGATTCATGGTTTGCGTGACAAAGGCGCGGTACGACGAGCCGTCCTCGGCCTTCATCTCGGCCAACGTCACGACTTCGTCGACGATTCCGGGCAGTTCGGCTGAGGTCTTGGCACCTTCGATCTGCGGGACGAACACCTTGCGGTTGAAGTCGTCCGTGCGTTCATCGAGGATCGAGACGAACACGACGTGCTTGCCGCGTGCGTGCTGCAGGTGCATGAGCGAGCCGAGCATCTCGGTGCCGAGCAGCCCGTAGGCGCCGCGCGTGTCGGGCTTGCCCGTCCGCTCGGACAGGGCCTGCGGCTGCGTCTTGGCCCAGATCAGCGCCAGCCTGGCCAGCACCGTGATGCTGTCGACGAAGTAGGTGTCGTACTTGGCCAGCTGCGCCGGATCGCCGTAGCGCTCGCAGACATGCTGGTAGTGCGCTTCGGAGAACGGCGCTTCCGGCGGCAGTGCCGGATTCGGGCCGGCCAGGAAGACCACCAGGTCGCGAAACTCCGGCCAGGTGGTCGGCCGCACGCAGTCGCCACGCCAGTCCTTGACCGCGAGATCGCCGGCTTCGAGGTCGACGAACAAGGTCGAGGCTTCGGGCAGCGTCTTGAGCTGGGTGGTCTTGCCGATGCCGCTCTTGCCGAGCAGCACCAGCTTCACGCCCTTCTTCTCACGCAAGCGCTGGTCAGCGGTAATGATCGGAAGTGCCATCACGCCACCTCCTTCAGCTGATCAACGACGGCCGGGTTCCACAGGATCTGGTAGCCGCTGTGGCCGTTGCGCGAGAACGGCATGGCCTCGGCCCACGCCTTGCCGGCGTCGGTGAGTTCCCACTCGTCACGCTCGTTGCGGAACTGGAAGCCCAGGAGCGCGAGGCGCTGGTTGGTGGCCTTCGCCGACGACCCGGCCAACTTCCCCAACTGGGTTGCGTTGTGGGAGCAGGTCGGCTCGTTGGCCGCCGGCAGCGCGCGGCGCAGCGTCTCGATCACCAGCCCGGTGTTCTCCTGGATGCATGTGAGCGTGGCGGCCATGGCGATGCCCGCCTTCACGCCCGGCACCTTGGCAACGGCGTCGCCGATCAACAGCAGGGAGGACACGCGGTCCTGGGTCGGGGCCGGCAAGGCCGCCACCGGCGTGACGGCGTAGGCGCCTGTCTTGCGGATCGAAGGCAGTACCTCGCTCGTGACCCAGCGCTTGAACCGCTTCGCGGCGTCCTTCGTGCTGCCGAGGATCAGCGCGTACAGGCCCGACTCGTTGACGTGGTTGGCCCGCTGGGTCCGGCCGAGGCTGTCGATGGTGTCCATTTTCTGGACGTCATCGCCATCCACATGGGACTCCAGCGCCTGACGGGCATTCCCAAGCTGCAGTGCCTCGCACACGTCGTTGGCGTTGAACCACGGCTGGCTGGCGTCATCGACCTGCACGCGCAGGGCGTGCGTTTCGAACTGGAACGGAATGATCGTGTTCATGGTTACTCCTTCCAGCTGATGTCGGAGAGGCGGTCGGCGCCGAGGGCACCGGACTTGCGTGCGGTGATGTAGAGCTCGTCCAACGCGGCGCGGCGGCGACTGGCCAGGGACTGCTCCTCGGACGCCATCTGGATGGCGAAGGCCAGTTCGTCGAGCGTGGCCGTCATGGTCGGGATCACGACCTCGCGGCCATCGCGGTCGCGGTAGCGAATCTGCTCGGGCAGGTGGTCGCCGTAGAACGTGGTGATGCGCTTGCGCAGTGCAGAGATGTTGTTGGTATTCATGAGTCAGTCCTCGGAATCGATGGCCAGGTCGTAGGACGCCTTGCCGGGTTTGACGGTGCGGGCAGGTTCGAACTGCTCGCGCAGCGCGGTCGGCCAGTTGGTGAAGCGGGACTCAGGGACGCTGAACTCGATGTCCAGGTAGTCCTCGACCCGGTCGCCGGAATCGGCGATGCGCTGGGCGATGGCGGCAAGCTGCTTCTGGTCCCAGCTCACGCGTTTCGGTGTGTCGACGGCGATGCGGACCAGTCCGTCGTTGAAGCGCACGGTGCCGAAGTCCTTGCCGGCCTCAGCACGAGCGACGCGTTCTTGCTCGGCGTAGCGGCGCTGCATTGCGGCGTGGACCTTGGCCTGCGCCTTCTTGACCCAGTCGACCAGCTGCGCGAGGTTGTGGTGAACCTCGCAGAGCTGGGCCGGCGGCAGCGAGGCCAACTGGGCATCCGACATCGCGGACAACTGCTCGGGGAAGATGGTGATTTCGTTCATCGTCTTCTCCGATCAGCGAACCGAGCGTTCGGACGTCGAGTCGTGCAGCGCATTGGTCTCGAAGTCGATGACAGCATCCAGGGGATAGCTCACCCGCTTGGACAACTTCAGGTACTTCGGGCCACGGCCCTCACTGCGCCAGCGCTGCAGGGTCTTGGGGCTGATGCCCCAGCGCTGCGCCAGTTCGTTCTCGTTGAGCACCCGACGATCGCCGGGTGAAAGACTGTTGACCGCGTCGCGGGACGACTGCGGATTGGGGGTTGCCGGTGTCGGCATGGAAGCCTCCTATGACGTTGTTGAGGAACAGGTGTCATTGGAGAATTCGGGTGGCGAACATACGAGGGACCGAATGGCGAACCACGCGGAAACTCCCGGTTCGCCAATGCCCCGGGGCGCAGACGCACAAACGGCGAGCACATGGCTCGCCGTCTGGGTGATGTCGGTCCTACCTGCCGATCAGATCGAGAAGCCGAGCGTCTTGCGCTGCTCCTGCCAGTCGCGCGGCAATTGGTCGTGCCGCCCGCGAAGGGTCTGCAGGTTTAGGTGACGGGGCTGCTGCCCGTCGAGGATGGATTCGATGATGTCCGGCGCCAGCGTGGTCATCCGCAGCACCTCCGCCACCCAGCCTTGTTCCAGCTTCATGGACCGTGCGAGGTCCGTGATGGTGGCGAACTCCCCCTGATCCAGAAGCTTCTGCCAGTAGAAGGCTTTGCCCAGCGTGCGGATCATGGGGATGTCTTCCCCGCCCGCGCCCAGGACTGACCGTTCGCCCGGGGGAGGAATCATCACCTTGCGATATTGCTTGCGCCGAATCGTCAGCGGCACCATGGTCACGCGCTGCTGACCGGTGACATAGTTGCGCGCATCGTCACCGACTTCGATGCGGACACTGCGCAGCTTCGGGTTCGCCGGCCGCGCGACCGGCTTGTCGCTGGACGTCATGCGCATGCCTCCTCAGTCATAGCGGATTCCTCGACCAGGGGGTGGTTGGCGATGTCTGCCCCGAGACCGATCCACCCGTTTTCACGCCAGAGGATGTCCAAGCCGCCCTCATGCAATTGGACGCGCTCGATCATCAAGCGCGTGATCCGCTGTTGCTCCTTCGGAAACAGCTGGTCCCACACTGCACCGATGCGCTGCATGGCGACGACTACCTGAGGTTCGTCGAGGTGTGCGCCCTTGGGGTGCTTTTGGCATGACCGCCATGTGGCCACCATCAACTCCGGCGCCCGCAGCGCCTTGTGAATCTGCTCCAGGACCGCCGTTTCGATTTCGGCGGCTGGCAGTGACCCGATGTCGACGGTACCGGGCGCGAGGTTCGCCCCGGCGCTGCGCCGCTTGTGCAGGTACGGAACGTAGTAGCGGTACAGGCGCCCGTTCTTCTTGCGCGTGTAGCTGTGGATCATCAGTTGTCCGTCGGGCGCGTGAAGCAGACCGGCCAACAGTGCGGGATGCTGGGTGATGCCTTCGCGCGGACCGTGCTTGCGACGCTCGACGAAGGCGTGGACCGCGTTCCAGAGTTCCTGGTCGATGATGGCGTCGTGCTGGCCCGGGTAGCTGGTTCCCTTGTGCTGGATCTCGCCCAGGTAGATCCGGTTGCGCAGCATCTTGAAGAGGTACTGCTGGTCGATCGGGCGACCTTCCCGAAACAGACCGCCCTGTGTCTGCCATGCCTTGGTGGTGCGTGCTTCGATCGCCAGCTCACGCACGATCTCCGCCGCCGACCCATGCTCGGCGTAGCGGCGGAAGATATCGCGCACCAAGTCTGCCTCCGGCGCGTTGATCACCAGCTTGCGCTCGACGACGTCGTACCCGAGAGGTGGCATGCCGCCCATCCACATGCCTTTGGCCTTGCTGGCCGCGATCTTGTCGCGGATGCGCTCACCGGTGACCTCGCGCTCGAACTGCGCAAAGGACAGCAGGATGTTCAAGGTCAGGCGTCCCATCGACGTCGTCGTGTTGAACTGCTGCGTGACCGACACGAAGCTGACCCCATTGCGGTCGAACACGTCCACGAGCTTGGCGAAGTCCGGAAGGCTGCGCGTCAGGCGATCGATTTTGTAGACCACCACAATGTCGACGCGGCCGTCCTCGATGTCTGCCATGAGCCGCTTGAGCGCCGGCCGGTCCAGGTTGCCGCCGGAGAAGCCGCCATCGTCGTAGCCATCCTGCACTGCGGTCCAGCCTTCATGGCGCTGGCTCGACACGAAGGCCAGGCCTGCGTCTCGCTGTGCCTCCAAGCTGTTGTATTCCTGGTCCAGACCCTCGTCGGTGGACTTGCGGGTGTAGATCGCGCAGCGCTTCCTGGGCGCAAGCGTCGGTGGCGCCGGCGTGTTGCGTTGCGATTTCATGCTTCCTCCTTCTTCTTGGTCTTGAGGCCGAAGAACAGAGGACCGGACCATGGGCACCCGGTGATGACCTTGGCTACCGCCGTGAGGCTCGTGAAGCGCTGGCCACGGTATTCGAAGTCGCGCATGCCGCGCACCAGCACCTGGTGCTCGACGTCGTCGTAGACCCGCGTGAGGATCGTGCCGGGCAGCAGGCGATCGGCTTCTCGGCGCAGCCGGGGCGGCAGGATGCCGGTCTCGCCGATCTCCTCCAGCTTGCGACGCACGGATCCTTTCAGGCCGCCAAAGGCGCGCTCCTGGATCTTGTACGCGAGGCGGGTTTCGAGCCAGGTCCGGTGATGGTGATTCGGGCGCTCGTCGAAGTGCTCGTCCCACAGCGCCCAGAGGCTGTCCATGGGTAGGTGGGGGATCTGGGCGACGCGGGCCGCCACGCTGGCGGCGTCTACCTGGGGTGCGTGTGTCTTCATGTGCGAACTCCTTCTTTTGGATAGGGGTTCGCATTCACGCGCCGGTTGGCAGTAAAGCCAAGGCCAACTTCGTCTTTCTCGTCCGAAGTGGCCGAATGATCGAACGCGGAGTCCTTGTCGCGCAGGCGCAGGAGCGCCACGGCGAGCAGGTCAGCGATTTCCTCGTGAGGGTGGCGCGGCCAGTCGGCGTTCGCGCAGGAGTTGTGTTCGTCGTTGTGCATGGCTAGCGTTCATGTGGAAAACGCTGCTCATGCTAGAAACGAAGGGCACTTCGCGTAACGTGTTTTGGCGGAAACCAGCGCGCTGGGGCGCTCGCCCCCGAAGGCGTTGTTCAGGCTCAAGCACAGTCGCAGGCGTGGCCTCTAAGCCGAATGCACTGAGTTCAGGTGCCCCTTGGCAATCTTCTTCGCGCCTGTCGTTCCTCGCGCGGCCTGATCCAAGCCTGAGAGGATGCCGCACTGGTCCGCCGCCCTCGCTTCGCCGCAGCGCTCGCGAAGTTCCTTCAGGTGCCGCTCAAGCGTTCGAAGTTCGCGGATGCGCGTGGAAACGTGGCCGATGTGCTGGTCCAACAGCGCGTTGACATCGCCGCAATCGCCGTCCGGCGCGTCCTTGAAGCGCAGCAGCACTCGCACCTCGTCGAGCGACATGTCCAGGCTGCGGCAGTGGCGGATGAACTGAAGGCGTTCCAGGTGCTTGGCCTCGTACATTCGGAAGTTGCCCTGGGTGCGCCCAGGTGATGGCAGCAGTCCTTCGCGCTCGTAATAGCGGATGGTCTCGATGGCCGTAGCGGATGCCGTTGCCAGTTCGCCGATTTTCATGTGCAACTCCATAGGACGCTGAGGCGCTGAATGTTGGGGCTTGACTCTGTAGTGGCTACAGGTTTTCTAATGGTACTGTGAACAAGAAAGCCCTACCCGATGTCAAGCGCCCAACCCGTCAATACCGAATCGACTGACACCTGCGGCAACTGCTGCGGGTCGAGTTGCGACTCCGAGAAGAACCAGCCCCATTTACCCATCGATGTCTTGCTGCTGCGCGTCCCCTCGATGGATTGCCCGAATGAGGAGCGGCCCATCCGCGCGGCATTGGAGCGCATCCCTGGGGTTACGGGGATGTCATTCGACCTGCCCGGGCGCTCCCTTGCCGTCGAGGCCCCCGAGGCCGTCTGGAACGAAGTCATCGCGGCCGTGAATGGTCTGGGGTTCGCGACCGAACCGAGCACCCCGAAGACGACCGAACAACAGGCACCTGATCATGCCCCGTTGGATGCCTGTGGGAGTGACGCCTGCACCGCGCCGATTTCGCTGCAGCGCGCTGCTGCGCAAGGAGGGGCGCTGCTCCTTCGCATTCCGCAGATGGATTGCCCAACCGAAGAAGGGCAGATTCGGAGGGCGCTGGAGCGCTTCACCGATGTCCATCGACTCACCTTCGACTTGCCCGGACGTTCGCTTGCAGTGGATGCACCTGCTGCGTCGCGAGAGGCGGTCATCGCGGCCATCCATGCGGCCGGCTTCCAGACCGAGACACTTTCGGCACCTCCTGCGGCAGAGGACACCGCTAGGTCCCAGCGCGGCGAGCTGATTCGGCTCGCGGCGGCGCTGACAGTCGCCGTGGCGGCCGAGCTGGTGGCCTTCGTTGCGCCTGAGACCCTGGCCTGGAAGGTTTTCGGTATGGCCTTTGCCCTGGGCGCCATTGCCCTGTCCGGCACGTCGGTGTTCCGCAAGGGGCTGGCTTCGCTGCGGCGAGGTCAGCTCAACATGAATACCCTGATGAGCGTGGCCGTGACCGGTGCGTTTCTCATCGGTCAGTGGCCGGAGGCGGCGATGGTTATGGCGCTGTACGCCCTGGCAGAGGTCATTGAAGCACGGGCGGCAGACCGGGCGCGCAACGCAATCGCGGGCTTACTGGCGCTGTCGCCTCCGCAGGCAGAAATGCGCCAGGCCAACGGATCCTGGGTGCTGGTAGAGGCCAGACAGGTTGCCGTCGGCGCCGTGGTTCGCGTCAAACCGGGTGAGCGTTTCGCCCTCGATGGCCGCGTCGTCGTGGGGCATAGCGCGGTGGATCAGTCGCCCGTTACAGGCGAGAGCATCCCCGTCGACAAGGGGCCCGGCGACGAGGTCTTCGCAGGCACCATCAATCAGAGCGGCTCGCTCGAATTCGAGGTCACCAAGCCGGCGAGCGACACGGTGCTTGCCCGCATCATCCACGCAGTCGAGGAAGCCCAGGGCAAACGCGCTCCAACGCAGCGCTTCGTGGACCGCTTTGCGGCGGTTTATACGCCGGCGGTATTCATCCTCGCGCTGGGTGTCGCCGTCGGCGCGCCGCTGCTGCTGGGTTGGGCTTGGTTGGACGCCGTCTACAAAGCGCTGGTGTTGCTGGTCATCGGTTGCCCCTGCGCGCTGGTCATCTCTACGCCGGTGACAGTGGTCAGCGGGCTGTCTGCGGCGGCGCGCCGGGGCATTCTCATCAAGGGCGGCGTCTACCTCGAGGATGCGCGCAAGCTGAAGGTGATCGCGCTGGACAAGACCGGCACCATCACCGAAGGTAAGCCCAAACTTGTCGCGCAGCGGGTGCTGCCCCAGGCTTTGCCGGAACAGCAGGTTCTGCGCATCGCCCACAGCCTGGCGGCGCGGTCGGACCATCCGGTTTCCCTCGCCATCGCCACCGGGCTCGACGGCGAACCACTTCAGGTTGATCGTTTCGGCGCCGATCTCGGTCGCGGGGTGCACGGCCGCATCAATGGGCGCGACTACATCCTGGGCAACCACCGGTGGATCGAGGACCGCAAGCAGTGTTCTGCGGTGCTCGAAGCACTCATGGGCGAACAGGAGGCGCAGGGACGCACGGTCACCTTGCTGGCCGACTCGGACGGTGTGCTGGCGCTCTTCGCCGTGGCCGACACGACGAAGGAGAGCAGCAGGCAGGCTATCGCCGAGCTGTTGGCCATGGGCATCACGCCGGTGATGCTGACGGGTGACAACGCGGCCACCGCGAAGGCGATTGCGGCCCAAGTGGGCATCTCGGACGTTCGCGCCAGCTTGCTACCTGAGGACAAGGCCCAGGCCATTCGGGCGCTGGCCGAAGGCGGCCGGGCAGTGGCAATGGTGGCCGACGGGGTCAATGACGGCCCTGCGCTGGCCGCCGCTTCTCAGGGCTACGCCATGGGGGCGGCCGGATCGGACACCGCCATGGAGGCGGCGGACGTGCTCATCATGAACGACGATCTGCGGCGCGTTCCCGAAACGATTCGGTTGTCGCAGCGGACCCACGGCGTGTTGTGGCAGAACATCGCGCTGGCCCTGGGCATCAAGGCAGTGTTCCTGCTGCTGGCTGTGTTCGGTAGCGCAACTATGTGGATGGCAGTCTTCGCCGACATGGGGGCGAGTCTGCTGGTTGTGTTCAACGGCTTACGACTGCTGACTGCGGGTCGTCAGCGGTAGGCCAAAACGCGCTTTACGCAGCGCTTTCGGGCCCTCGACCGCGCCGCAACCGCCGCAGAGCAACCTCCGGTGACAGCCGATTCCGGCCGAATGCAACCGCACAGAAGTCATGAACAGAGAGCAAGGCGATAGAGCCTGCCAGCTATCGAACCGGCAACTGACCGCTCGAGACGAACTGATCGAAGCTGTCAGTGGTTTCCTCGTCGTGCCACGACCGGTCCCATGATCGCGGCTCAGCGCTTTCGAGCAAGAGCAGCGTGAGGACACGATCACGCGCGCCGTAGCTGTGTTTGAACTCGCGCAGTTTCATGTGCGAAGCTTCTTCGGCACACCACATCGCGGCAGACATCTCCGCGCCATCCCACTCCTGGTCGACGCCGGCATCAGCGGCGAGGGTGCCGGGCGGAGGCTCCGCAGGATCGCCATTGCGGCGGATACGCGCCCGTGTTCTGACGGCACTACTGCTGCGCCACTCGTACTTCACGAAGCCGTTGTCCCAGTACACCAGGATGGCCCGCTGCGGCGTGAACTTGATGAAGCGAATGCACAGCGCCTCGAAGGACACCTCGAAGCGCTTCGCGATGGCACTGAGGACGTGCAGGTCGATCTGCTGATCGGAGATCCACTCGCGCAGTAGATCGCCGGGCATCAGCAGGTTGCTGGCGAAATCGTCGGCCTCGCGCTCGATGGTTCGGATGGTGTCCGCCCCGGAGTAGACGCTTTCCTTGTCGCAACTGAAGCTGGGCCGCTTGCTGCGATGCAGGATGAAGTGGCCCAACTCATGGGCGATCGTGAAACGCCGGCGCTCGGAGCTGGCCTTGCCGTTATAGAAGATCCCCCACTCGGCGGCGTCCTTCGGGTTGCGCACCAGCATGCCTTCGCAACTGTCGATGGCGAGCAACGTCGGGGCTTTGATCTCGCGGACGCCCGTGCCGTAGGGCGTGCCAGGCAGCATCTGCCGAACGATCTCCAGATCGATGGCGTCCGGCACGCCACCCTGGTGCCACGCCCGCAACCATTTCTGGACGGTGTTGGCCGCGATCGAGCCGGTGAGAGTCTGCGCCGCGCTCAACGCTCAGTCTCCGCTCTTGCCCTTGTCGGGGAACATGATCTGGAGGGCCTGCCGGTAGCGGTCCTTCTCCTCGTCGGTCATGCCCGCGTACTCGCGGAAGAACGCGACGTCCTCGGGGCTGGCATCGGGAACATCCTGGAGCGGTTCGCCCATGATGTCCTCCATCGTCACGCCCAGTTCCTTGGCCAATGCGCGGACCCGCTCTGCGGATGGGCGCTGGCCTTCCTTCATTTCCAGTTCCCAGATGTACGCCTTGGTACAGCCAACCGCGTCGGCCACTTGCTGCAGGGTCAGCTTCTTAGCCTCACGGTAGCGCCGCAGGCGTGCTCCGAATCCCGAAGCCATAGCGATGCTCCTGTCTAAGTGTGATTACAGCCCGTTAGTATAGCCCCGAGATACCTATGGCGGTCAAATGTGCCACACAGATTGACAAGCGGGAATCCGGGAGACACAATCACGCTGTATCTCGCTACTTTACTATTGCGGGAGCTTTGTTTAGTAACCTCAGTCGCCGGCCAGCGCACCCAGACCTTCGGTCCGCAGACCTCCGACACCAATTCGGAAAGGACTGCCATCATGAAAAAAACCTGGATCGAACTGCTGCACGAATTGCCGGTGGACACCACGCTGCGTGAGTTCCTGACTGGCCATGGGCTGAACATGCCCGACGACTTCGCGTGGACCGACTTGCCGGAAACCACGCAGGCGTTGATCGACGCCTTGGTTGTCTGCCCGGACGCGGCCGTGCGCGACCCGGTGGCGGCCAAGCTCCGCGCCAGCGTCGCCCTCGGTGATTCTGCGGGGACGCAGGCGATGTTCCAGGTGGCCGCCGGCAATGGCGCGGTTTTGACCAGCCTGGCAACCTGCAAGAGCGACACGCATCGGTCGTTCTGGCTCTACGTGAAGCACCCGGACCTCTTCGACCGCGCCGGCGACGTCGACCACTTCGAGCGCCAGGTCGCCCACGCTCAGCAGCATGACCTGGGCGTAAAGAAGACTCCCGACACGTCAGATGCTGCGCTGGCGGCCCTGCGTGCTGACGTCTCGGCTTTCTACCAACGGGAGATGCAGTGCGGCGACCGCAGCAAGGCCTACGTCGTCCAGCGCAGCCCCAACGTGTACCTGTTGAGCGTCCACATCAAGGACCTGTCGATGGTGCACCTGGAGTTCGAGGGCGATGACCTGAAGCGCCGCGTCGGCAACCCGAACATCCACTCGGTGCTGGAGTACTCCGCCATCACGGGCGTCACCCGGTCACTGGTCAAGGGTGGCGCCAAGTACCACCAGATGCTGCTGAAGGCCTTCGCCGAGCACCTGTTGCATGTGAAGGTTGATGCCCACCGCCTGATGCCGCCGACGCTGGACCTCTCGGTGCTCCGGCTGGGCTTCGATGTTCCGCAGGCTGAGGTGGACGGGTTCAACGTGCTGCAGGTGAAGTCGATCAGCCTGCTCAGCCCGGACACGCAGCTGAAGGTCGATTGCACGGCGATGGCATCCAGCGAACACCGCTGCGTGACCGATCTTCTGGCCGAAAAGTTGCCGGGCCCGCTGGCCGAAAACTGGCTCGTCGTTGGCGCGCACATCAACCTGTACTACCCGCCCGAGCCCGGCAAGACGCGTCCGAAGGTGGTCACCATCGAGGTCACGCGCAAGGGCCGGTTGAACCTGCACAAGTTCGATGCGGCACTGCAGGCGCAGTTGGAGGGGTACCTGGTCTCACTGGGCATCCTCCAGAAGGGGCAGACGCTCAATGCCCAGGAGTCGCCGCCGACCGACGCGCCGGATCTGCAGCCCGCCTTCGAGCACTGATCGATGTCGGCCCACGACGCGTGGTCATTGGCCTGCCGCATGTTCGCGGACGGCACGCCGGTTTTTCGCGGGGCACTGTCGCCGACCGAGGTGATGGCGTGCGCCACGCTCGGGCCCGCGATCAAGGCGACCGTCGTGAACCGCACCTTCACGCTGTGCCCGTACTGCCAATTGCGCTCCGGCCAGATCGTCGGGGACGGCCAGGGTGGGCAGGTATGCCAGTGCCCCGATTGCGGCCCAATCCCTCTCGCGGCCGACGATCGGGCTGCGGTTATGCTGGACGAGAACTGGCTGCGGTCGAAGCTGCGGATGGCTCTGGAGATCGAGAGCCGGGACGGCGTCATCGACCTCGGCGACGGCGTCTGGCGACTGGGCGAGGCGCGCAAGGGCCCGGTGCTCCTGGCCAGGAATCTGATCCCGCTATGCGTCGATCCATCGGTCTTCGACCGCGTCCGCGTCGCCGGCGCCAGCATCCGCGTCATTACGCCGGTATCAGTTGAAGCACGGCGCGCACGGCTTCCATCTGGGGTCGATTGGCTACCCCTCGACGAACGGTTCACCTTCTACGGCGGCGGGATCGCCCATATCCCGATCCCGTCCGTAGGGCACGTGGGGGAACCGGCCGCCGTCGATCCGGCAGCGCCGGTCCATGGCCCGTTCTCGGAGGATTTCCGCTGGGTGACGCTGGATGACGGAACTACGGGAGCGATCCACTGCACCGCTGGTCAGTCTGCCGTGTTCAAGGCGCTATGGGACTTCAAGGGCGAGTGGCGGCGCGGTGAACAGGTCATGCAGCGCGCCGGGCTCACCAGCAGCAAGCCCAGCGACGTTTTCAAAGCGGCCAGGTACGAAGGCCCAAGGCGTGCTTACCAGACCCTTGTGACCACTCAGGATCGCGAAGGGCTCTACGCGATGCCCTGCGCAGCCAAAGGCGGTACGCAGGGCATGTAGACCGGCTCCGTCAGAGGCCGAGCTTCGAACCAGCTCCAAGCAAGGTTGCAACGCCAAGCACAGCGAACACGCCCGCTGCGATCGAGTGCACCAGCTTCATCGGGATCTTGTTGGCCAGCTTGTCACCGACGAACACAGCAGGCACATCGGCGATCAGCATGCCCAGCGTCGTGCCGATCACCACCAGCAACGGGGATGCGTAGTGGGCAGCCATCGCGACGGTTGCGATCTGCGTTTTGTCGCCCATCTCAGCCAGGAAGAAAGTGATCAGGGTGGCACCGAAAACGCCGAAGCGCTTGGCGACCTGCGTCTCCTCTTCCTCGATCTTGTCGGGGATCATCGTCCAGATCGCCATGCCGATGAAGGACACCCCCAGCACCCAGCGAAGAACCTCGGGGCTGACAGAACTGGTGATCCAGGCACCCAGCGCCCCGGCCAGCCCGTGGTTCACGAGCGTCGCTGCCAGGATCCCCAGAATGATGGGAACAGGCTTCTTGAAGCGTGCCGCGAGGATGAAGGCGAGAAGCTGAGTCTTGTCGCCGATCTCGGCGAGGGCGACGACGCCCATCGAAACGAACAGGGATTCCATTGAAGCTCCACGACCGGACATCAGACAAATGACCACGACGCATCCCCGGTCAGGACGGAGGCGTTGTGGTCAAAGGTCTTGCCAGGTGCGGGAACTGCTTACGCCATGACCTGCGGGTCAAGTGTGTTGACGTAAGCCTCTTCGAGGCGAAGAGCGGCTACTCCCCAATGACGCAAGAATTGTAACAGGCCGACGGGCTTCGAGTCACCATCGTTGCCGAACCAGAGTTCCCATCCAAGTCCAGCGTCGAACTTCATAATCCGACACACGTACAACCCGTTGTCGCGCAAGGCGATGTGCGTGTGCTACGGCGAAAAAGTTGGCGGAGATTTCCAGAGAACAGAGGGCAGAAAAGAGTCGAACCAGCCGCCACGGGCACCGGTTCTGACCACCCCCTGGCACACGCAGAAGGCGCGTGAACCCCGCGTACCGTGTGGGGTCTGGAAGTGAAAACGCCCAACCGAGAACGGTTGGGCGTCAATTGGTGGTGGAGAGGAGGAGGATCGAACTCCCGACCTTCGCATTGCGAACGCGACGCTCTCCCAGCTGAGCTACCCCCCCGAAGGTCCGAGATTGTACCAAAAATGCACCTGCATGGGCCGACTTGGGCCGCGTCCCGGCACCACACACGGGGCCGAAACATCGGCAGGCGGTCGGGCTGGTAAAATGCGCGATCTTTCAGCCGGTGTCCGGCTGGACGGCGCGGCCGCCGGCGCCAGGCCGCCGCAGCGCACGCGACCCCGCTCGCGCGCGGCCCACTACTCTCGGTCAGCATCGAATGAGCGCGACTCCCCCGGTTTCGGTCGTCATCCCTGCCTTCAACCATGCGCAGTACGTCGCCGCGGCGATCGTCAGCGTGCTTGGGCAGGGTTTCGCCGATTTCGAGCTCGTGGTGGTCGATGACGCCTCGAGCGACGGCACGGCGGACGTCGTCGCGGCGATCGCGGACCCGCGCCTGCGACTGGTCCGCCACGCGACCAACCGCGGCGCGCACGCGACGCTGAACGAGGCGGTCGCCGCGAGTCGCGGCGAATTTGTTGCCGTGCTCAACTCGGACGACCTGTTCGAGCCCGACCGGCTCGCCACGATGATGGAGGCGGCGCGCACGGCAGCGGACGGTATGTTCCTCGGGTTTTCCGACGTCGGCTTCATCGACGCGGCGGGCCTGCCGGCGGACGCCGACCGGCGCGCAGACGACTATCGACGGCTGCGCGCGCATTGCATCGGACAGCCCGCCGCGCTGTGGTTTCTTGCCGGCAATCCGGCGGTGAGTTCGTCGAACCTGTTCTTTTCGCGCGCACTGTTCGAGCGGGCAGGCGGCTTCGCCCCCCTGCGCTATACGCACGACTGGGACTGGGCAGCGCGCGCCGCGGCCTGTTGCGAACCGGTGTGGATGCACAAGACGCTGTTGCGCTATCGCGTGCATCCGTCGAACACGCTGGGCGAGAACGATGCGTGGCGCCACATTCACGAAAACTCTTATCTGCAGAGCGCTGCGCTGATGCGCGCGAAGCAGGCGACGTCGGGCGGACAGGGCAGCACAGATGCCGCACTCGACGCGCTGCTGGGCAACGACAGCCTGCACCCGCTTTCGCTGCTGTGCTTCCTGGTGCTGCGGCTGCGCGGCATGGGCGAGGCGGATCTGCTCGCGCTGGCAACGAGACCGGATGGGGCATGGATGCTGCAAGCTGTCGCCGAACGCACCGGATTGCCAGCCGTGCAGTTCCGCAGCACCGCCGAGTTGTCGGCGATGAGCCGGACCGTCGCGGAGCAGGCCGCGATGCTGGACGATCGCTGGAAGGCGATGCGGCACATGGATCGCGAGATCGCGGACCGCGACCGCTGGATCGAGGATCTGAATGAGCGGCTGGCACGTGAAGTGGCGGAACGCGACCTGCGCATCGATGCGCTGCAGGCCGATTTGGCGGATCTCCGCGTGCATCTGAAGGCTGCCGATGATGAACTCGCCGCGCTGCGTGCGAGTCGACTGGTGCGCCTTGGCCTGCGTGCCGGACGGCTGCTGCGCACCGTCGGCCTCGGCCACCATGACCCCAGGCTGCGAGATCACTGAAAGACCACGGCAAACTCACAGCCCTCGACGACGCGGGTAACGAACGACATATCAAGATGGCGAAAATCACCTGGCTGGTTCCCGGCCTGATCGAAGGTTCGGGAGGACACCGGACCATCCTGCAGCACGCGGACTTCCTGCAGCGGCAGGGGCACGAAACCACGATCCACCTCGAGAATCCGCACGGCCAACCGGACGCGATGCTGCGCAGCGCGATCCGCCGCACGTTCGGCTTCGAATTCGCAGACGTACGCGGCGGATGGTCGAACGTCGCGCCCGCCGACATGGTGTTCGCCACCATCTGGTATTCCGCGCAGACGGTGCGCGACCTGCCCTTCGACTGCATCCGCTGCTACTTCGTGCAGGACTACGAGGCCATGTTCAATGCCGTCGGCAGCGCCTACGTGATGGCGGAGAACTCGTATCGATACGGCCTGCATCCGATCGCGATCGGGCGCTGGCTGCCGGCAAAGCTGGCAGAGAATTTCGGCATCGAGTCGGCGTGCTTCGATTTCTGCGCCGACCTCGACGTCTATCGGCGCAATGCGCCGTATCGGCACGACCCGTCGGTCTGCTTCATCCACCAGCCCGAGAAACCGCGCCGCTGCGCCGAACTCGGCATCGAGGCGCTGGGAATCGTGAAGCATCGCATGCCCGGGGTGAAGGTCGTGCTCTATGGCTCGAAGGCGCACTCGCGCGTGTGGTTCGAGCATGAAAACCTCGAACTGATCGATCTCTCGTCCTGCAATGCGCTCTACAACCGCAGCGGCGTCGGGTTGTGCATCAGCGCGACCAACCCGTCGCGCATTCCGTTCGAGATGATGGCCGCGGGCCTGCCGGTGGTGGAAGTGCATGCGCCGAACACGGTGTATGACCTGCCGGCCGGTGCGGCTTCGCTATGCGAACCGACCCCGGAGTCGCTTGCCAAGGGAATGCTCGAGATCCTCGGCAACCCGGAGCGAGCGGCGGCGATGAGCCGTACCGGAGAGCGTTTCATGCGCGACCGGCCGCTGTCCTTCGGGCTGGAACAGTTTGGTCGCACGGTCACCACACTGCTCGACGGCAAGCCGCTTGACGCAGTGCGCCCGGAGAAGATGTACCGCGAGCCGCCCTTGCGCTTCGACCCACGCACCGAGTCGCGCACCGATACACATTCGCCGACCGCGGCGTCGGACTGGGTGGCGCTCGACACGCCCGGCGGCCGGCTCGGCTTTCTTCCAAAGCCGTTGCGCATCGCTGCGCGCAAGGGCTACCGTGCGTTGCGCCGCCGGCAAGCCTGATCGGTTTTCGCCTTGGCACCGCCCCGCTCCCCGCATGCTGCCCGACGCTACGCGCTGCTGACGGTCGACGTCTGGGATACGCTGCTGCGCCGACGCTGCCATCCGGATGCCGTGAAGCTACACGTCGCCCGCGTACTGGTGCTGCGCCATGGCGGAAATCTGCCCCGGGAAAACCGCGGCATCTGGCGCCTGTTGCGGTTGCGCCAGCAGGCGGAAAGGGAGATCGGCGACGACCGGCGCAAGGGGGGCCTGGACGACGAGTACGGCCATCGCGAAGTCTATGCGCGCTGGCTGGCGCTGGCCGGCTTTCCGGACGGCGAGGCGACCCGCAACGGACTCATCGACGAGCTGGAGCGGGCCGAACTGGAGCAGGAAGGGCACGTGACCTACGCCGACCCGCACATCGCCGAAGAGCTGCGCGGCCATGCGGCGGATCGCACCATGTTCCTTTCGGATTTCTACATGCCGGCCAGGCATTTGCGTCTGCTGTTGAACGACAAGGGTCTGGGCGCCTTCGCGACGGACGGCCTGGTTTCGTGCGAGGTCGGGCTGAACAAGCGCTCCGGACGCCTGTACCGGCACGTGCATGAATCGCTGCGCATTGCGCCGGACATGCACCTGCATGTCGGCGACAACCCGCACGCGGACGTTGCCGCTGCGCGCGCCGCCGGCATCGAGCCGCACCACTACAAGCCATCCGACGAGCATGCGCGCCGCGAAGCGCGCGAAGCCGGCTTCGCCAACCGCGCCGGCTACCTGCGCGACGCAGTCGACGACCTCGCCGCATCGGCAAGCGCGCCAGCCGGCATCAACGCGGAAATCCATGCCTACGGCGTGCGTTGCTCGCCGCTTTTCGTTGGCTACGTGCTCGACATCATGGAACACGCTGCCGCACGCGGCGCAGATAGCGTGTTCTTCTTCACGCGCGAAGGCGAGTTCTTCGCCGAGCTGTATCGGCGCCTGGCCGCAAGCAACGTGCTCGGCGCCCCGGTGCCGGACGCAATGCTGCTCGAGGTAAGTCGGTTGGCGACGTTCGCGGCCTCGCTCGAGACATGCTCGACCGACGAGCTGATGCGCATGTGGAACCTTTACAGCGTGCAGTCGCTGCGCGCGATGTTGGTGTCGCTCGGTATCGACGCCGCCGGGTTCGTCAGCCATGCGACACGGTGCGGCATCGACATCGACGAACCGGTCACCTGGCCTTGGCAGGACGAGCGCGTGCGCCGTTTTCTGGACGACGGCACGGTGAAGGCAACGCTCGAAGGGCACCTGCGCCAGCGCCGCGAAGCCCTGCTTGCCTACCTGGACGCAGCCGGCGTGCCGACATCGGGCGGCAGCATGGAGATTGCCGACATCGGCTGGCGCGGCACGATCCAGGACAACCTTGCGCACCTGCTGCCCGCAGTCACGATCCACGGCCACTATCTCGGCCTCAACCGCTACCTGAATACCCAGCCGCCCAATGCCCTGAAGCAGGCGTTCGGGCCGGATCGCAATGCGTCGGATGCGCTTGCCGACCTGATCGATTTCGTCGCCCCGATCGAGATGCTGAGCAACTCACCCAACGGCAGTGTCGTCGGCTATGAGCCCCATCACGGCACGATGCGCGCATTGCGCGAGGCCGACGCCGCGGAGAACGCGGTGTTCGATACCTGCTCACGGCACTTCCAGCGCGGCGTGCTGGACAGCGCCACGTTCTGGGCGGACTTCCTGCGCACGCATGCCTACACGGCGGGCGACCTGCGGCCGCTTTCGCTGCAGATCTGGCGCGACATCATTTCTGCGCCCCCGCCCTTTCTTGCGCACGCCTACTTCCAGCTCAACCACAACGAAACCTTCGGCGTCGGCGGCTACGCCGACAAGCGCGAGCGCCCGCCCGCCTCGACCTTCGTGCTGGCGCTGGTATCGCGCAACAGGCGCAGGCAGGCCCGGGAGTTCCTGCGGCACTGTGGCTGGATTCCCGGTCTGCTGGCTGCATCGAACACATCGCCCGCATTCCGCGCTGCCGTACGCCTGTACCTGACGGCCGGCCGGGCAGCGCGGCACATGACGCGGATGCGGGAGGGATTTCGTGGCATCGCGCGGCGCTAGGGCACGTTCGCCCGGACCCACGTGGGTGACCGGCATCCGAAGGCTGCACGCGTGACGACCACCGTTGCCATCGTCGTTGCGTACCACCCGGATCTCGCGGTCGCAGACGCGTTGCTGGCGCGACTGCAGGGGTGCTGCGACGGCATCGTGGTGGTCGACAACGGCGACGAGGCGGCCCTCAAGTCGCGCTGCGATCGAATGACGCCGGGCACCGTCCGATACCTGCCGAACGCGTCCAACCTTGGCATAGCCGCGGCACTCAACCGGGGCGTCGCAACGGCCTGGGACATGGGCGCCACCCACGTCCTGCTGTCGGACCATGACAGCCTGCCGGCGACGGACATGCTGTCGATCCTGCATCGCACGCTGGCATCGCTCGAAGCTGCCGGCAAGCACGTTGCCGCCGTCGGGCCGATGTTCTCAGACCGGCTGCGGCCTTCGGACTCGCCGTTCGTTCGAGTAGTGAATGGACGCTTCAGTCGTATCGAGGCAGGGAATGCCGAGGCCCCGCTGCAACTGGACTGCCTGATCACCTCGGGATCGCTGATTTCTCGCGCCGCGTGGAACGCGATCGGTCCGATGAACGAGATGCTGTTCATCGACTATGTGGACATCGAATGGGGGCTGCGCGCACAACGCCTGGGATGGTCGTGCTATGGCGAGCCGGCCGCCGGCATGAGTCACGCCATCGGCTCGGCGCCGCGCCGCGTGCTCGGGCGCCGGATCACGGTGCACACGCCCGCGCGCCTGTATTACCAGACCCGCAATGCGGTATTCCTGATGCGCCACCCGGACGTGCCACGCGATTGGAAGCGCGCACTGCGCGCGGTGCTGTTGCGGCGTTCGATCGCGTATCCGCTGGTCGTTTCGCCGCGCCTCGAATACCTTCGGATGATCCTGCGCGGGCTCCATCACGGGCTGCAAGGGCGCCTGGGGCCGCTGGACGCGCCATCCGTCCGCTGAGCCCGCGCGCGGCGCGGTCGATTCCGCCGCACTCAGCGGCCGATCGATCCGGGCAATTGGCTGCCCGGCAACTGCAGCCGGGCCAGGCGGCCGATCAAGGGCACGCGGGCAACCCGCCGGAAGATGCCGTGACTGTCGATCCACCTGGAATACTCGATATACACGGGGTCGCGCGACAGGTGGCGTTCCTCGGTCTTGGCGCGCAGGTAGTAGATGCCATTGACCATGAGCAGCAGCACGCAGTGGCGCAGGGTCGTGGATAACGATTCATCGATGACGAACGGCACCGAAACCAGCCACCAGGTAAGGCTCTTGGAAATGTAGGCCGGATGCTTGGTGTAGCGGAACGGACCGCTGGTGATGATGCCGCGATGGGTGAGGTTGGAGAAGCGTCCGCCGAAGATGACCGTCGCCCAGACATAAACGCCGGTAAGGAGGAGGATGCTCGAGCCCCACAGCACCTGCAACAATGGTTCCCCGGCGAGCCAGCCGGTCCATGACACGCTGCCGCCGTAATGCAGATATTGCCTGCCGACAAGGTTCCAGAACGGCTCGTAACAGACGATGGCAACCACCCAGCCTAGCATCGTCGGCTCGGAGGATCGGATGTGGGTGTCGGTCAGCTTGAGCGACATGATGTAGCCCATGGTGCCGAACGAGACATCGACGAAAAACAGGAAGTAATAGAGGAACTCGTAGAACTCGCGGAAGGTGACGATCTTTCCGAGGTCGTACTGATACAGGCGCACCAGGTCGGCACACATGTAGCCGAACATCAGCGGCAGGAAGAAGCCCTTGATCAGCCAGCCGAGCAGGTGCTGCCCCACCGTGCGGCCATCGACATCCGACCACTGGAAGGTGAGGACGCGCCCGAACTGCCACAACCCGTCGTGCGGATTTTGCATGCGGCCATCGACAAGGTAGATGTAGGGCAGTGCGATGACGAGCACCGCCGGAATCGCGACACGCAGCAGTGTCCAGAAATGCTGGTAGAACGGCGACCTGGTCGAGTACTCCGGAAACAGCCAGTAGAGAAAGGCAATGAAACCGAGGCTGCCGGCGAATCCGGCAAACTTGGTGATCGTGCGGTCCCACGAAGGGTCGGCCGGACTACGCATCAATCCGGCCGATGGGTTGCGCCACACGCGCCGCCACAGCATGTCCGGCACGAAGACACCCAATGCGATGACGAGTATCAGCAACGCCGCATCATAGGCCACCATCTGGAAGGGCCGAAGCAGGGAGAGCACCACGATCCCCGCAAAAAAAGCCGCCAACCCGCTGAGCGCAATCAGCGGATGCGTTGCCGAGACGGGTCTCAGGCAACCACCGACAGCAGATTGGTCGACAGCGGCCGATTTCGGCACCGGCGACACGAGCGGCTTGCGACGGTTCTTCACGCCTTCTCCGGGCCGGACTGATCGAGCAGCGTACTGAGCAGACGTGCCGCGTCGACAGGCGCAACGTGTGAAACATCGTTCGGCATCGCGGTCTCGCCCCCCGTTCTGCCGACGCTCGGCGGCGCAATAACCAATGCTTTCGGTCCGCCGCGCGACGACTCGGCAGTCAGGATACTCCGAAGCGGATCGCTCGCGTCCAGAAGGACAACATCGGCGCCAAGCAGGGTGTCGGCCACCGACTCTTCGAATGGCTCGACAAACAGCCTGCGTGTTGCGACCATCAACCCGATTTGCCGATCCGCCATGGCCGGATCTCCCCCCGCTACGCCACAGAGTAAGAAGAACACGTCGTTGCGCGCCGCGTTAAAGCCCGCCGCCAGGTCGAGGAAGTGCGCGGCGAACGCCCTGTCTGCGCCCGACGACCAGCCCAGGACGATCCTCGAGCAGCCGGGAATCGCCAACTGTTCGCGCAGCTTGTGGCGTGCCGCGACACGGACTTCGGCATCGTCGGACAACACGATCCGGGGCGCGCCGGTTTGGTTCACGGGGCTCGCATCTTCCTCGGCATGCAGCCCGTCACCGGCGCGGGGTGACGCCGATCCGACCAAACTGCGCAGCAAGCTGGCTACCTTTCGCAGCGGTGCCGTGAGCTGCCATGAGTGGGAACGGCGCATCGCTTCGCCATCCGCCACTGCACGGCTCGCACGACCTTCGGCCTCGCCGCAGCGACGGTGCGCCGCGGCGAGTTGCCCACCGAGTTCGCGCCCATGGTCCTGTGCTTCGATGAGTGATGCTCGCAAACGATGGCCGGCGTCCTCCAGGCGCTTTCTCTCCTTTGCTGCGCGGATCGACAAGGTCAGGGCAATCGAGGCCTGCAATGCACATTGCGTATCGTCCGCACCGGCACTCCGGGCCAGCGGAAGCAGCGCATGATAATCGGCGACCATTTGCGACGCGGTGCGCGCCGGCCTTGACAGAACGGCTCGTTGTAGCGCGGCAAGCAGATCGCCGTCGCGCCCGAGCCGCTCTACCGCGGCAACGACCGCATCGGGATCCGGCGCGACGAGCAGGCCATCTCGGCCATCGCGAATCCGCTCCGCGAAGGCACCGACGCGGGTTGCGATCACAGGCAAGCCGATTTCGAGCATTTCGCTCAGCGTGTAGCTGAAGGACTCGGGGACGACCGATAGCAGCAGCGCGGCATCGGGCATGAATTCACGGATATGTCGGACGAGATTTTCGTGCGCATAGTGACTCACGACCGTCACGCCTTCAGCATCATGGAACGGCGCGCCGAACCGGCCGCAACCGAGAAGCAGGATGTCCGCATGCTGCACCAATCGCGGCAGTGCCGCGGCAAACAACGCCAGCCCCTTGTGCGGCAGCAAGCGGCCAGGAACGACCAGTCGCAGTTTTTGCCCGGCAACGGGTTCCCCGGAAATTGTGCTTTCGCGGATTCCTGGCAACGGCGGCAATCCGTGCGGAATGGTCGCGCAGGACCGGCCCGCGATCCCGGGGAATAGCTGCATCCACCGGCCCCATGCGCTTGCCGACGGCGCCGCGATCCTGATCCACGGTTGCGCCAGGCGCCTTGCATAGGATTCGCGGAAGGCCAGCCAGAATCCGGCATCGGTGTTGTGCCAGAACGCGTTGTGGGGATTGCCTTGCATGCATCGCGCGAGTGCCGTTGAGTCGCAGGTGGTGCAGGGCTGGCCGAATGTCGCGAACATCGCCGGACAGAACGGATACAGGTCGTGAAGTACGACAACCGTCGGCAATCCGGTGTCGAGCGCCTCGAGCGAGTGGCCGACGAGCGAGGACACGACCATGGCCTGCACGCCGAAGGTCGCAACGATTTCGTCCAGGATGAGGCGATACTCGAGATTCAACGTATCCGTTGCCCGAATCGGCTTTTCGAGATCCCACTGCATCAGGGGGGCGTCGAGGAACTGCGGATCGCACAGTTCTATGCGCCACGCTGCAAAATCGCGATTGCTAACCGAACGCAGAACCAGATTGCGCCGGACAGTATCGTACGCACAGAAATCCGCGATCCAGCGGTTGGTGCCGCCATCCCAGCTGTGCGTGAAATGCAGCTGAACCGGACCGGACACTCCGGGCGTAGCGCCCCGTCTCGTACGCTGCTCGCAAATGACGGAATCCCGTTCGTCGCCACCGAGCGCGTATCGGGCGTCGTCAATGGCACGCCGCACGCAGGCAACCGGATCGCGACGGGAGAAGTCCCCGAGAGCGTCGAGATATCGGGGATGCGCTTCCAGCAGGCGTTGCAGGCCGGCGCGCTGCAACCCGGTGCGTTCCGTGCCGAAACTGACGCTGCCCTGATGGAAGACGAATACGTCCGCGGCAAGTACGCTGCGCCATCCCACGGCACGGGCGCGCAACGAGAAATCGTTTTCCTCGCCATAGCCGCGACCGAAGCGTTCGACGTCGAAATTCCCGACGGCATCGAGAGACGCTCGCCGGATGTACATGCAGAAGCCGACTGCGGTAGGAAGCTCGATGTGCCTGCCGGCGTTTGTCGTGGCGATCAGCCGATCGAGCCGGGACAGGCCGAGCGTTCCCGGCACGCCACCGGCCCATCCATCGAACGGGTAGGAACAGATCGTTGCGTTGTTCGAGAACGGCGTCACGGTGCCGATATCCGGCTCGCGATACGCGCATGCGGCCAACCTCTCCAGCCAGCCGGCAGCCACTTCGGTGTCGCTGTTCAGGAGTACGACATCGCGATCGCGGTGAAGTGACATCCCGCGATTCACGCTTTCGACGAAACCGCGATTGGTTTCGTTCTTCAGCAACGTGATCGAGCCGCTTCGACTCAACGCGTCGAGGTATTCCGCAAGCGCGGGTTCCGGCGATGCGTCATCGACAACAACGACCTCGACTGCGCGGACATCGCAATTCGCGAGAACGCTGTCGAGGCATCGCCGCGTTTGTTCATGGCCACGATAGACCGGAACGATCACGTCG
>WBZM01001293.1_pt1 | contig 25546 bp, 20 predicted proteins | sample 5204271 | NCBI WGS metagenome assembly WBZM01 (sample SAMN12344346, study PRJNA552823) | activated sludge metagenome | biome: Activated sludge suspended growth; feature: Nitrification reactor; material: Wastewater; isolation source: activated sludge from nitrification reactor of wastewater... | reverse complement strand
CGCTCGGTCCCCACCCCGCTCGGGCGGGGCGGGGGCCGGCCTCCGTGCCTCGTCCCCCTCGCGGGGGGTGAGGCACAGGCAACAGGGTGGCCGCGGCCGTCCTGCTGCCTGTGCCTTCCCGTTCATGGATTCAGTGGTAATCGACCCTTGCCCGGTCGACTGGAGATGATTTTGCGCCGAGATCCACCTCCCAGCCCCATGGGGTGCGCTGGGTTATGAAACAGACTGCCGCCGGCCTGACCCTGGTGCCGATCGAGAATTGCCAGGAGATCAAGGGGGTCCTCTTTCCGCCCGAATTGCGGTTCGGTCAACTGGTGGTGACCGGACCCCCGGGTTCGGGGAAGACGACCCTGATCAAGCGCATCAAGGGTTGGCCGGAGGAGGGCTATATCGACATCAGCTTTGCCGGCTGGTGGAAGTCCCAGGCCATGGCCCTGCGCCCCCGGGAGGTGCAGCTTGGTCTGCCCTTCGTTGGTGAAAAGGAGGGCCTGGCCCTCTTCGAGCCGGAGTGGTTGTCGCGTTGCGCCGCGCTGCGCCTGGAGCCGGGCCGTATCCGCCTGCCGCCCCTCAAGCGCCACTTCTGGGACACCGACTGGACCAGGCGCTTCGTCTTCGAGTTTCTGCTGCCCCCCGCGGAGCTGGTACTGGAGCGACGCCTCGCCCGGGCCCGGGAGGGTACCCATCCGGTGGATGAGTTCCTTGACCTGGCGCATATTCGCCGCCAGATGGAGGTTTTCGCCGAGGTCGCGGCTCATTTTCAGCGTTCCGGCATGGGGGTCTATGTGCGCGAGAACGTCGACGAGCCGCCCTGGCGCATTGATCTGGAAGCGACCGGAGCCTGACCATGAATTTTCCCACCAAGAAGTCCTCGAAAGGTTTTTTTAACCGTTTCCGCGACTTGGTGGACGAATACGGGGCCTGCGAGGATATCGAGATCGCCGGTTCCATCAGCCTGGGGGAGACCAAGGTGCGCTTTCCCTGCCCCCTGGCCCCCATCCAGATGCAGTTGGGTGGCGAACAGGGCAAACGACTGCAACTCTACCCCGAGCCCATGCTCACGGCGGCGGGGGGCATGGTCCCGAGCGGGGCCTATCTGATCGAGGACCCGGACTATACCGTCGGCCAGCTTCAGGGCTTCCTGCGCCTGGTGCCGGGGGACTCCCTGGTGCTGGGGCGGGAGGAACTCCAGCAACGGGACCTGATGGATTATCCCGAGACGGTGGCGGAGCGCCATCTGCGCATCAAGCTGGGCCCCGACGGCCTGACCCTGAAGAATCTGGCCCCCACGGAGGGGAGCTGTCTCTCGCCCTTGCCGCCCAAGGCGGGCTGGAAATCGTCCGCTGAGTTGCGCCTGGCCAAGCTCGAACACCTGGCCCAACTGCTCGGTGCCCCCATCGCCGAACCCGACCCCGATACGGCCCTGGCCCTCATCGAGGGGGTCATCGCCCAGATCGCCGCCGATCCCCAGCAGCTCAAGGACAGCCAGGGGCGTCCCGGCGGCCTGGTGGAGGTGCCGGAGGCACTGGACCCGGTCTTTGTCGGCGACCTCCATGCCCGGATCGACAACCTGTTGGTGGTCCTGACCCAGAACGCGGTCCTCGACGGCCTGGCGGCGGGACGGGTGGCCTTGATTATCCTCGGCGATGCCCCCCATCCGGACGAGGAGGGGCAGGAGGCCGACATGGGTACCTCCATGCTGCTGATGGACCTGATCTTCCGTCTCCAGCTCGCCTTCCCCGGCCAGGTTTATTACCTGCGGGGCAATCACGACAGCTTCTCCGAAGAGATCAGCAAGAATGGCGTCCCCCAAGGCGTCCTCTGGGAGCACGCCCTGCGCAATCAGCGGGGTACCGCCTATTACGAGGCCATGTGCCGGCTCTATCAGCGCCTGCCCTATGTCGCCACCTCGTCCCGCTTCGTCGCCTGTCACGCCGGTCCTCCGACCTCCAGCGTGACCCGTACCATGCTCATCGACATCCGCGATAACCCCCGCCTGGAGCGGGAGGTCACCCGGGTACGTCTGCGTAAACCCAATTCCCCCGCCGGTTATGGCCCCGGCGATATCAAGCGCCTGCGCAAGGCCCTGGGCCTCGGCCCCTACGTCCCCCTCCTGGTCGGCCATACCCCCCTCTCCAATGACGACACCCTGTGGCTCGAGGCCGGCAACATCGAGGCCCATCATGTCGTCTTCGGCGCCCACCCGGAGTGGATCGGCATCGTCGCCCTCGCTACCGAGCGCTTCCTGCCCCTGCGTTATCCCGTCGAGCCGTTGACGGTTCTGTACAACCGCCACTTTCCGGCCTGAATCCCCCACCTGGAGTGTCCCTTAGGCGCCTGCCTGTCTGGTGGTTGCACCTGAGTTCTGCCAGCTGACCCCGCTGGCCCCTCGCCAGCCCGCCCTCACCCCGCGCGATGTATACAAATTGTTACCGCGTGATGACAGTCATGTTACGCTCCACCTCGCAAGTCCCCGGCCCCGCCATCGGCCCCCCTGATGGCCATGATTACAACGACGGCCACGCTATTGGCCGCGATAACTACACAGGGCCCATGAGCCCAGGAGGAGTGCATGAGCGGTATCAGCAACGGTCTCGGTGGCGAGATCGCGGCCCCCCCTATCCCGGATTACCTCGAAAAGGTGTATTGGTGGGCCTACCTGCACCCCAAGGCGGTTCATGTCTTCGAGCGCGACTGGCTGGTCAATCTGATCCTCTGGGGTAATTACCGGTCCCTGTGCGATGCCGCCTTGGCGGAACTGGGGGAGACCGAATGTCTGGCCGGCGATGCGGCGGTGCCTTCGACGGAGAGTGGCGCTGGGCGCGGGGAGCGGCGCTTCCTCCAGGTGGCCTGTGTCTATGGCGATCTCACCGAACGGCTGCTGGGGCAGATGGGAACTCAAGATCGGCTGGATGTCGTCGATGTGGCGCCGATCCAATTGGACAACCTGCAACGGAAGTTGCGGCCGGACCCGCGCTGGCACCTGCATCGGCAGGATGCCAGCGCGCTGCGCTTCGCTGACGGCACCTTTGATCGCACCCTGCTGTTCTTCCTCCTGCATGAGCAACCGGAGGAGGTCCGGCGCGCCACCCTGGCCGAGGCCCTGCGCGTGACCCGGCCCGGCGGCAAGCTGGTGATCGTCGACTATCATCGTCCGGACGAGGGGCATCTCCTGCGCCTGCCCATGCGGGGGGTCCTGGCGGCCCTTGAACCCTTCGCCCTGGATCTGTGGCGGCATGAGGTCGCGGAATTTCTGCCGGCCGGTCCCCACCTGTCCAACCTGCGCAAGTCCACCTTCTTTCGTGGGCTCTACCAGAAAATCGTGATCCCCTGTTAGCCAACGGCTGTGCCAGCGCCGGCATCGGTGCCAATTTCGATGCCGGCGACAATTATGATCTCGAGGGGAATACATATGGAGACCCTACCGGCCTGGGACCCGAGTCTGAGCGTGGGTAACGCTGAACTCGACGAACAGCACAAACTGCTCCTGGCCCTCAACCAGCGGGCGGCGGATCTGCTCAACGATAAGGCCGGGAACCATATCCGCCGTGAATTCCGGCACCTGCTGAATGAAATCATCGATCTGGCCGAGGTGCATTTCGCCGCCGAGGAGCGCATCCTGGCCTTGAATGGCTGCCCTACCCTGGCGGAGCACAAGGCGGAGCATTACCAGTTCATCGAATTGCTGGCCGAACTGATCTATCAGTCGATGCTCAAGGATCTCAAGTCCAAAAGGATCGCCAAACTTCTGTCGGACTACATCGATCATCACTTTCGCGAGACCGATATGGGGTGCCGGGAATACATGCGTGACAGGGCCGCTTGACGCCGATCAGGGGGACGACCCCTCATGCCCGGCGGGGATGCCAGGGCGCGGGGCTTGATGGGGGCCTCTCTTGATTCCGGCATCCAATGAGGGGCCTCCGGTGAGGGGGTGTCTGGTGAGAGGTGTCCGGTAAGGGAAATTCGGTAGAGGCATCCGATGCGGGGCCGGCCTCCTGGCCGGGTAGGGGTGCAGCAAAAATTGCTGACCGGAAACGAGCAATACATTCCATCTCCATGAAATTCAGTCATTATTCAGCTGACCCCGCATGAGGTGGCGCACGATTTGCTGCACCCCTTGTGGCGGGTGGTCGGCAGTTGCAGCCTTCATAGCCATCTAATTCGACTGGGTTTTATTCCGTCGCTCCAACTTGGCGCGGAATGTGAATTATCAATGGGGAGTATTTGGAGCCCCTCGCTAAACCTGTACCAGGGATTGATCAGGTTCCTGCAATCCTGGAGGTGGCTCATCCCGCCCTCGCAGGAGTGACTTGCATGCGGATTTTCCATCAGACCCCTTCGGGTCGCATGGCCAGTGCCCTGGCCGCCTTGATACTGGTTCTGGCCGGCGAGTTCTGGACAGACGACCTGTCCCTGGTCATCGCCGGGGCCCTACTGCTCTACACGGTCCTTGCGCGGACCACAGGCCGGGTGCACCTCTAAGCGATCGCCGCAGCCCGGGCCTTTGGCGCCCCGGCATTGTCCTGGTCTGGTCGACCGGCCAGCCAATTCACCGCTAAGTCACAGCCCGCATGCTACCTGCCGCAAGGGTGCGGCGGGTGCCCTGTCCCTTTGTTTTTCCCCAGCATTTCAATGTGATTGTCATGAAAGAACCCAAACTCGCCCTGTTCGGTAAGACCAAGGCCATGGAGACCCTGATCGACGATTTCCTGGATAAGGTGTCGGAGGGGGGGTTGCGCTTCGAGCAGGGGATCGCCGCCTACATCGACCAGGCGACGCCCGAGCGCCTGGCGGAGCGGGCGGAGCAGCTGCGTCTGACCGAGGGGGAGGGACATCGGCTGCGGCGCACTATCGAGACGCAACTCTATACCGAGATGCTGATCCCGGATTTCCGCGGCGATGTGCTGAGCCTGCTGGAGGACCTGAACTATGTCCTCGGCAAACTGGAGGATATTTTCCTGGCCATCACCGTGGAGCAGCCGATCATCGACGAGCCCTATCGGGCGGATTTCAAGCTCCTGACCAGTTCGGTGGTGAAAGCCATCGAGGCCAGCATCCTCGGCAGTCGCGCCTTCTTCCGCAACATCACCGCGGTGCGGGATCACTTGGCCAAGGTCTATTTCCACGAGGATGAGAGCGACCAGATCGCAACCAGCCTCAAGCGCGCCATCTTTTCCTCCTCGCTCGGCCTCGACCAGAAGATGCACCTCCGTTACTTCGTAGACCGCATCGACGGCCTCGCCGACGAGGCCGAGGAAGTGGGCGACTGGCTCGCCATCTATTCCATCAAGCGCTCCCTCTGAGCCGCTTCCCACCGCCGCGCGTCCTTCCGGGCGGCGGCGCCTCTTGATGACTGCGAGGAACCCTGATGGATATCGCCATCCTCATCTTTCTGTCCAGTGGCCTTTTTCTCGGCTGGTCACTCGGGGCGAACGACGCCGCCAACGTCTTCGGCACGGCCGTCGGCAGCCGCATGATCCGCTTCACCACGGCGGCCCTGATCTGTAGCGTTTTCATCATCCTGGGCGCGGTCTTCAGCGGGGCGGGGGCGGCCCATGGCCTGGGCGAACTGGGTACCCTCAATGCCCTGCCCGGGGCCTTCATGGCTGCCTTCTCGGCGGCCCTGACCGTCTACTGGATGACCCTGGCCCGGCTGCCGGTCTCGACCACCCACGCCGTGGTGGGGGCGATCATCGGCTGGAACTGGTTCAGCGGCTCCGTGACGGACCTGTCCGCCCTGACGACGATCATGTCCACCTGGATCGCCAGCCCGATCCTGGCGGGGATCTTTGGGGCCCTCTTGTACAAGCTGACGGTGTGGGTCCTGAACCGCGCCAAGCTGCACCTGCTGCGCCTCGACAGTTATACCCGTATCGGGCTGATCCTGGCCGGCGCCTTCGGTTCCTACACCCTGGGGGCCAACAACATCGGTAACGTCATGGGGGTCTTCGTCAATTCCTCCCCCTTCACCGACTTTACCGTCGCGGGCGTCACCATCTCCTCCGTGGAGCAACTCTTCCTGGTGGGGGCCATCGCCATCGCGGTGGGGGTCTTCACCTATTCCAAGGGGGTAATGATGATGGTCGGTGATGGCCTCATGCCCCTGTCTCCGGTGGCGGCCTGGGTGGTGGTCATCGCCCAGTCGATCGTGCTCTTCCTCTTTTCCTCCATCACCCTGGAGCATTTCCTCGCCAGTCAGGGGCTGCCAACCATCCCACTGATCCCGGTATCCAGTTCGCAAGCGGTGGTGGGCGCGGTGGTGGGGATCGGCCTGCTGCACGGGGGTAAAGGCATTCGCTGGAAGGCCTTGGGCAGCATCGCCTCGGGCTGGGTCACCACGCCGATCATCTCCGCGCTCATCTGCTTCGTCATGCTCTTCGTGCTGCAGAACGTCTTCAATCAGACCGTCTACTACGAAGTGCGTTACCAGCTGAGCACACCGGTGCTGGCCCACCTGGAGCAGGAGGGGGTGCCCTCCACCGAGCTGACGCCCCTCAAGGACCGGGAAATCGTAGGTGGTCTGCGTTTCCAGAATCGTCTGCGGGAGGTGGTGCAACTGCCGCCCGAGCAGGAGGATAAGGTCATCGCCGCCGCCGAGATCCATTCACTGCTCATCGACGCCGCCAAATTCCAGAAGCTGGATCGGGCCTACCTTTCGGCGGAGCAGGTCCGGGCCCTGGAGCAACTGCAAGGGCGCGCCTTCGCGCACCGCTGGGAGCTCTACGATGCCCTGGCCAGCCTGACCCCGGCGTGGAGGAAGCTGGAGAACAATAAGATCAACAAGCCCTTCAACAAACAGCTTGGCCAGCAATTGGACTACATCTTCAGCTACTTCGAAGTCCCTCAAGTAGCCTCTGAGTCGCTTTAGCGGAGTAGTCCCGGCGAAGAATCTCGTTTTCTAGGGGGTGTGGCGCGCCCCAGATGATCGTTAGCGCCTCTACCCCCGAGGGGGAAGTAGCTGTGTGGCAGCCCGCAAGCTCCACTTTGCCCCCCGGGGGTTTATTTATTCATAACAATCACAGAGGAGAATCCTGCTTCATGGATCTAATCCACCTTCTGGTCTACGTTGGGGTCGTGGTGGTCCTAATTTATGACTTCACCAATGGGATGCAGGATGCCTCCAACATCATCGCTACCCCCATTGCCTCGCGGGCCCTGTCACCCACCCAGGCCGTGACGATTGTCGCCACCTTCGAGTTTCTCGGTCCCCTACTGGGTGGCACGGCGGTGGCGAATACCATCGGCACCTTCGTCAACCTGGAGGGCGTGCGTGAGGTCTTGTCCATCACGGTGGTGCTGTGTGGACTCTTCGCCGCCATTTTCTGGAATATCGCCGCCGCCTCGGTGGGCATCACCGTCTCCACCTCCCATGCCCTGGTCGGAGGCCTAATCGGGTCGGTGGTCGCGAGTGTGGGCGCCGATCACGTGCTCTGGGGCTTTGCCCAATTGACGCAGCACGGCGAGGTGATCGGCGTGACCAAGGTGCTGATCGCCCTGATCCTCTCGCCCATCCTGGGCTTCTGGGTGGGCTTCTGGACCCATCGGGGCGTCATGTACGCCTTGCGGTGGGCGAAGCCGGAGGCCAACGTGTTTTTCAAGAAAATCCAGTTCCTTACCTGTGCCGGCCTGGCGTTCGCGCACGGCGCCAACGACGCGCAGAAAAGCATGGGCATCATCACCCTGATTCTGCTGACGGGTGGTTTCCTCGACACCTTTGAGGTTCCCTTCTGGGTGATCCTTTCCTGCGCCATTGCCATGACGCTGGGCATCCTTTCCGGAGGTTGGCGGATTGTCCGCACCATCGGCTTCGGTATCTACAAGGTCCGCCCCGTGCATGCCTTCAACGGCCAACTCTCCTCCACCCTAGTCGTCATGACCGCCTCAGTCGTGGGCGCCCCGGTTTCCACTACCCACGTCGTTTGTTCCTCGTTGCTGGGGATTGGTGCCTCGGAAAAACCCAAGGCGGTCCGCTGGACCAAGGCCAAGGAGATCGTGTCAACCTGGGTCATCACTATCCCCGCGACGTTTGTCGTCGCGACCCTGGCCTTTTGGTTGTTGCGCCTGTTGGTCCCCGGGTTGGAATAAGCCGGGCCCGCCGGCGCAACCATCCGCATAAACAAGTTCTTATTACTGGAGGATATCATCCATGAGTGGTGGTAACACGAATGTCATCATGGCCAAGTTGACGGCACGCATCTTCCCGGTGGTACCGGATTTTTACCGCATGATCGTCGATCATTGCGACCTGGTCTGCCGGGCCATGGACGTCTTCGTCGAGTTCATGGAAACCGGCGACCAGGAAAAGGGCGATCAGGTTCGGGCCATGGAAAAGGAGGGCGATGATCTCAAAAGCCGCCAGATGGAAACCCTGAGCCGTGCCTTTGCCACCCCGCTGGACCGGGAGGATATCTACCGGGCCATCATGGCCATCGACGAAATCCTCAATTACGCCAAAACCACGGTACGCGAGATGGAGGACCTGGCGATCCAGCCCGACCAGCACATGGTGGAGATTGTCCGCCTGTTACGGGATGGCGCCTATGCCCTCAAGGCCGGCTACGCGAAACTGGGTACCCGTCCCAAGGAGGCGGACACGGACGCCATCGCCGCGCGTAAGGCGGAGCGTTCGGTGGAAAAGGTCTACCGCGCCGCCCTGGTGGAGTTGTTTCATGTCAATTCGCCCTTCGATGCCTTGGGTCAAGCCGGCGATGCCGCGCTCAACACGATTCTGCCGGGGATACTGAACGACTATCACCTGCACGTCATGGCCATCCTCAAGCGCCGCGAGGTCTATCGCCACCTGTCCAATACGGCGGATCGGGTCGAGAACGCCGGTAGCATCCTGCATGACATCATCGTGCAGGTGGCCTGAAGACCCGGTGCTCACGACGCCGGGGCTAAGCCCCGGCGCTGGGCGCGGGCGGTCAGGTCGGTTCCTGGGGTGCAGAAAATGCTGCACCATGACATGCCGCCAGGGTTGATAAAGCACTGAATTTAAAGACTATTCCGATTCTCCGTCGCTGGCCTGAACGCAATGGTTGCAGCCACCCCTGGAGTGGCAACCCGACGGATTTTGATCTAACCCGCTGTTCTTAATTACCATTTTTGGATTGGGTGAGATTGGCAAGGATGATGCTTTTATTGGGGACGGTCTGACGAGGCCGATAACCTGACCTTTCCGCGCAAACGTCGGATTCAGACCGCCACCCAGCGGATGGTGATCGGGTCCTCGTCCAGATGATGGGAATGCCCAAGCGTCAGGCGCCACCTGGCTTGGGCATGGTGAATTTCAGGTGATACCCGAGAGGAATTATTTGATGAGCATGCAACGTCGGTTCCAGATCGCCCTATTGGGCTATGGCATCTTGCTTCTCTCCCCTGAACTCGGTGGCTCCGGGGTCCTGATCCATCTGGCCGCCATTGTCGGCTGCCTATTCTTTCTGGTCATGGCGCTCAATTCCGCCATGCCCGGCTCCTCCCGCCACCGTCGCGAACCCAAACTGCATCGCGATTTCCACTTCAGAAAGCTGCGACTCGCGACTCCTCTGCCTCAGAGTTGATGTCTCCCCCGGGGTTGCGCCACCCCCGTCCTGCTAGGCTGGAACGCCAGCAATTTTTTCCGGTCGTTAACGCCGCCCGAGCCCCGGGTCTTGGGAAGCCCCCTGCATCCAGGGCTGGCGGCGATGGCTTATGAATTAAGCAAACTCAATCAGTTGCCAATGATTCAAACCAGTCTCGATAAAGCCCGTCGCGAGTCGCTGCGCGCTTCCGCCCGCCAGTTGCGGGGTCCGGCCCGGCGTGCCTTTCAGGCCACCATGGCCATGAAATACTGTGGAGGCAATCCCGCGCGGGCGGAAAAGCTGTTTGGCTGGGGGCGAGAGGCGGTCGCCTTGGGTCTGCATGAGATTCGCACCGGCCTAGTCTGTTATAGCGCCCGCCCCGCCTTTTCCGGCAACAAACTCTGGGAAGAAAAACATCCCGGATTGATGGCACTGCTCAGGCAGTTGGTCAGTGGCCAGGTCCCGCTCCCCGCTCCATCCCGGAAGCGGGTTGGACAAGGCTGGCTGACCGCCAAGGAGGTCATCCAGTCGCTGCGCGAGCATGGCGTCGCTGAGGAGAAGCTCCCCTCGATCACCACCATGACCGAGATCTTGAAGCGCAATGGTTACAGGCCCGCCTCGGTCCGTAATTACCGGTCCGGCGATCAGGAAGGGCCGTCTCATACCCCGGTGCCGGTGAATGCGCCTGGCTCTTCCTTGCATCTGAAAGACCCGGCCAGGTCTCCAGCCGCCCCAGCCGCAGGGCGAGGTGGCTACCGCCATCCGCCGTCATTGTCCGATCAAGCCACGGCTAACTGAGGCCCCGATCGCGCGCGTTACCCCATCCCCTTAGACCAGCGTCCATTCCGCGGAGTGGATTGCCCCCTTAACCCCCTGACCTCAACCCAACGGCCGGACACCTAATGGATACCGTCATAATCTTTGCCATCTTGGCTATCGCGATCGTGCTGATCTTCGATTACACCAATGGCTTCCATGATGCCGCGAACATCATCGCGCCCATGATTGCCTCTCGCGCCATGACCCCGGTGCAGGCCGTGGCGATTGTCGCCTGCTTCGAGTTTCTGGGCCCCCTCCTGGGTGGCACGGCAGTCGCCAATACGATTGGCAAATTCATCAACCTTAGCGACGTATCCACGGTCCTGTCCGTGTCGGTGGTGATGTGTGGCGTCTTTGGCGCCATATTCTGGAATATCCTTACCTGGTGGTACGGCATCCCCTCTTCCTCTTCCCACGCCCTGGTGGGCGGTCTGGCGGGGGCCGTGATTGCCGCCGTCGGCACCGCGGCGGTGGTCTGGGGCTTCAACGATCTGATCACCGAAGGGAAACTGAATGGCGTCACCAAGGTGCTCCTGTCGCTGATCGTCTCCCCCTTGCTGGGCTTCTGGGTAGGGTTTTTGGTCATGCGGTTGCTGGGCATCGTCCTCGCCCGGGCCACCCCCGCGGCCAACAAGCCCCTGCGTAAGGTCCAGTTCTTCACCGCCGCCGCGCTCGCCTTTTCCCATGGCGCCAATGACGCCCAGAAGAGCATGGGTATCATCACCCTGGTGCTGGTATTGGGGAATTTTCAGGACGAATTCGTGGTGCCCTTCTGGGTCGTAATGACCTGCGCCACGGCCCTCACCCTGGGCATCCTCTCGGGGGGCTGGCGGATCGTGAAAACCGTCGGCTTCGCCATTTATAAACTGCGCCCCATCCATGCCGTCAGCGCCCAACTGACCTCCGCGGCGGTCATCTTCGGGGCCTCTGCCTTGGGCGCCCCCGTCTCCACGACCCATGTGGTGAGCTCCTCGATCATGGGTATCGGTGCCGCGGAGCGACCCAAGGCCGTCCGCTGGGCCAAGGCCCGGGATATCGCCAGCACCTGGGTGATCACCATTCCCGGTTCGGGCGCCGTGGGTGCCCTGACTTTCTATGTCTTGTATCTGCTGACCGGGGTCGCCTGAGGGCGAAGCCCCTGGTCCCTGGCGACTTGCTTGGCCTTCTGGCCAGACCCCTGATTAACCTTATTTTTCATCGAGGAGTATCACCATGAGTGGCAACCCGAATTCGACCGTCGGTAAATTGATGGATCGCATCTTTCCGGTCATGCCGGACTTTTTCCGCATGATGTGCGATCAGTGCGATGTGGCGGTGAGGGCGACGACCACGTTCGTCGAGTTCATGGAATCGGGCAGCGAAGCGGCCCTGAATGAGATCCGTGCCCTGGAAAAGGAAGCGGACGAGATGAAGAACCGCAATGTCGAGGCCCTGTACAAGGCCTTCGCCACGCCCATGGACCGGGAGGACATCCTCCGGGCGATCCAGACCCTGGACTACGTGATCAATTACACCAAGATCACCGCCCGGGAGATGGGGGCCCTGCATTTCGACTCCGATAAATACATCCTCGAAATGGCCGTGTTGCTCAAGAGCGGGGTGGAGGCCCTACAGCGTGGCTATGGCAAACTGGGGAGCAATCCCGCCCTCGCCGACGAGGATGCGACCTTCGCGCGCAACGCCGAGCGGAAGATGGAGCAGACCTACCGTCGCGCCCTGGTGCAACTGTACGATAAGGAGGCCCACCTGAAGCTGCTGGCCAGCAAAGGCGAGGCGACCGCGGCGGATGCCATGGAAATGACCCTCGACATCTTCCGTACCCGGGAAATCTATCGTGACATGTACGATGCCGCGGATCAGTTGCTGGAGGCCAGCCGCGTTCTGCACGATATCGTCGTCAAGATTGCCTGAATTTACTCCATCCCCGTTATGGAGACCGGCACCCTGGACGGGTGCCGGTCTTTTTTTTTCAGGTGAACCTGGCGTCATGATCGGGCGCTTGAGATCATGACTCCGCATTTATCGTCATCGCACTTCAATGTCCGGTTTTCCCTGCTTATCGATACCGAAATCTGAAATGCGATCGGCGTAACCCGAGCATCCCGATTAACGGTTAGGCCTGGAAGGGCCGGGCGTCCTCCCGCATGTTCAGACTGCTCAAACTCCATTGGCTGGCCATCCTGGTCGGGGTCACGGGCGTGCTCCTGTCGACGGGCGCCTTCTGGGTGGTCCAGGTCGAGATCGAGAATCGCCATCAACTGGAATTCGAATGGCTGGCCCAGAATCGTAACCGGGTCCTGAAGAAGGGGATCGAGGAGGGCCTTAACGCCGTCCGCTCCCTGCACGACCTTCTATTGGTCGCCCCCCAGGTCGATGAGCAGGCCTTCGACCGCTTTGCCCATGGTCTCGCCGATCGCTTCAAGGGTATCCAGGCCCTGGCCTGGGTCACCCCCCAGGCCGGACCGGCGGAGGAGGACCGCTTTCCGATCCGGTTTTTCGCCGCGGAGGGGAACAGCGCCCTGCATGCGGGGCAGGACCTGGGGGCCCAGCCCCTGTTGCGCAATCTGATGGACCGGGCCCTGGCCCGTGGCGACATGGTGGTGAGCGGTCGCATCCTCCTGATCCATGATCCCAACCCCCAGTACGGCTTCATGGCCTTCAAGCCGGTCTACGCCGCCCCGTCGGCGGAGGCCTTGGCGGAGACCCCGCCGGAGGGGCAAGGGGGTGAGCCCCTGGCCCGACTGCGGGGATTCGCCGTCGGGGTCTTCCGGATCGCGGACATCGCCGATGCCGCCATGGGGGTGCTGGAGCCGCGCGGGGTGGAATTCCTGGTCCTGGACGAGTCCGCCCCCGCCGGGGAGGAACTGCTCGATTTTTACGCCAGCCGACTCAATCGCTTCCCGACCCCGGCGACCACCGAATGGCGGGGCTGGGACCTGGAACCGGCGCCGCGCGTCACCGAGAGCTTCCCGGTGGCGGATCGCCGCTGGTCGATCACCTGCTCCCCGACCCGGCAGTTCACCACCGAGGTCTTCCGGGAAGGGCCCTGGATCATCCTCGGCAGTGGCCTGGCCCTGACCCTGGTGGTCGTCCTCTTCATCGCCCACTTCCGCGCCGCCCTGCGCCTGCGCCTGCGCATCGAGGAGGAACTGCGGGCGTCGGAACAGAAACTGCGCATCCTCATCGACCAGTCGCCGGACATCATCATGACGGTGGATCGGGTGGGCCGCGTCCTGATCGTGAACCGACCCCTGGCCACCGGCGAGGGCGCGGGGGGCCGGTGCGGCGCCGGCTTTCTGCCGATCCGGGCCCGGGAGCGCTTCAACCAGGCACTGGCCAAGGTGCTGAGTCTGGGTGAGCCGGAGCATTTCGGTTACGCCGGGGATGATTCGACCTGGTGGGAACTGCGCCTGGTGCCCCTGCGCGAGGGCGACCGGGTCGCCGCGGCCATGGTCATCCTGACCGATGTCACGGAGAAGCGGGTGCTGGAGGCCCATGCCATCCGCAACGCCCGCCTGGCCTCCCTGGGCGTGATCGCCGCCAGTGTCGCCCACGAGATCAATAATCCCAACAACGCCATCCAGTTCAACGCCTCCATCCTCGCCCGCAGTTGGGAGGATCTGCGCAAGGTGCTCGATCAGCATCGGCGCGATTATGGCGATTTCACCATTGGCGGCGTCCCGGTGGACCGCGCCCTCACGGGGCTGCCGCGGCTGGTGGAAGGGATCGTCAAGGGGGCGCAGCGCATCGAGAAGATTGTGGGTAACCTCAAGCACATGGCCCGGCCGGATGCCGGTGACCTGGACCATGCCGTGGACCTGGGGGAGGTCCTGCCCATGGCCATGTCCATTCTCCAGAGTCAGATTAACCGCTACACGGATCATTGCCGGCTGGAACTGCCGGAGGCCCTGCCCTACGTCCGGGGCAACGCCCAGCAATTGGAACAGGTCTTCATCAACCTGATCCTCAATGCCCTGCAAGCCCTGCCGGAGCGCGCGGCCGCGGTCCTGATCAGCGCCGGGCTGGAGCCGGAGGGGGAGTTCGTGCGGGTGTGCGTCGCCGATGAGGGCCGGGGCATGGCGGAGGAGGTGCGGGAGCGGGTCACCGAGCCCTTCTTCACCACCCGGGGAACAACTGGGGGGACCGGGCTGGGGCTTTCCATTTGCGCCCGGATCATTCAGCATCATTCCGGCCGGATGGAGATCGACTCCGCGCCCGGGGCGGGCACCCGGGTCAGCGTGCTGCTGCCCCTGGCCAAGGCGGGGGAACAAAGCTGACGCGCGGGGCGGGTCTTCAGCCCCTCCGACTGATGTTTTCAGGGGTGTGGCGCGCCCCCTCATGACCCTTAGCGGAGGTCAAGCGTGGAAACCCGACAAAAGTGGCCGGTGGTCCTGGTCGACGATGAGGAGGAGATCCTCTTCGGCGCGGAATACCTGCTCAATACCCATGGCATCACCGCCGTCAGTGCCCTGAGCGATGGTCGGGAACTCCTGCCCTTCCTCGAGGGCCAGACGGCGGGGGTGATCATCCTCGACCTCTTCATGCCCCATGTCTCCGGGCAGGAGTTGCTGCCGCGCCTGACCCGGGAGTATCCCGAGATCCCTGTCGTGGTCATGACCGCCTCCCAGGAGGTGGAGACGGCGGTGTCCTGCATGAAGGAGGGGGCCTTCGACTACCTGGTCAAACCGGTGGAGGAGAGCCGGTTCGTCTCCGCCGTGCGCCGGGCCCTGGAGATCCGCCAGCTCCGTCAGGAAATCGGCTCCTTGCGCTCCAGCCTCATGGGGGAGGGGATCGCGCATCCGGAGGCCTTCGCCGCCGTCGTCACCCGCAACCACCGCATGCAGCGCCTGTTTCGCTATCTGGAGGCGGTCGCCGACTCCGGAGAGCCCGTGCTCATCACCGGGGAGACCGGCACCGGCAAGGAACTGATCGCCCAGGCCATCCATCGCCTCAGTGGCCGGGCCGGGGAGCTGGTCAGCCTGAATGTGGCCGGCCTGGACGACAACCTCTTTTCCGATACCCTCTTCGGCCATGTCCGCGGGGCCTTCACCGGCGCCGACCGGGAGCGCGAGGGCCTGATCGCCAAGGCGGCGGGCGGCACCCTCTTCCTCGACGAGATCGGCGACCTCAAGCCCGCCTCCCAGGTCAAGCTGTTGCGCCTGCTCCAGGCCCAGAGCTATTACCCCATCGGTTCGGACGTGCCCCGCACCAGCGATGCCCGCATCCTGGCCGCCACCAACCAGCCCCTGCATCGGCGGATGGATCGGGGCAAGTTCCGTCAGGACCTCTACTTCCGGCTCTCCAGCCACCCCGTGGAACTGCCCCCCCTGCGGGAGCGGCTGGACGACCTGCCCCTGTTACTCCAGCACTTCATCGACGAGGCGGCCCAGACCCTGGGCCGGCCCGCGCCCCGGGCTCCCGGGGAGTTGCTCACCCTGCTGGCCCTCTATGATTTTCCTGGCAATATCCGTGAACTACGCGCCCTGGTCTTCAATGCCCTGGCCCAGCATCGTGGTGGGGCCGTGCTGGGCCTGGACAGCTTTCAGCAGGTGATACGGCGGGAACGGGAGCAGGCCGAGCAAGCCGCCCTCCCCGCGGATCTGGGTCCGTCCCTGGCCATCCCGGGGCGCTTTCCCACCCTCAAGGAGGCGGATGTCTTCCTGGTGGAGGAGGCCATGCGGCGGGCCAACCACAACCAGGGCATTGCCGCCATGTTGCTCGGGATCAGCCGCCAGTCCCTCAACCGGCGTTTGCAGGTCATGCAACGGGGGTAAAGCGGCGCCATGGATGGTCGGCGCCCTTGCGCTGTCAGTGGGCGCCAGCGATACAAATCCTCCGCAGTCCTGACAAGGTGACCGGATCCGACCATGGTGGCAGATAGGGGTGCAGCAAATGCTGCACCCTGACAGGGGTTGGGGGTCCATCAAGAAGCTGTTTTAAAAAACGAATACGGATGGATGCGCCACGAGGGTCACGGATGGCTGCATCCCAAGCGCTTAGGGATTTCCCGGGGAAATGCCGTTGGGTCAGGCGATTTGAGGTGGTCATGGCTTAGCCGAAATTGGCGCGGTATCTGCTTATAAATAGATCTTCCGCTGAATCTTCGGCCCAATCGCCATGCTGATCGGCGCGGATGGCCCGGGAGGTGTGACACCGCCGGGTGCCGCCGAGCAGCCGCCCGCCCCGGGAAGGAAATACTTGAACGCCAGCGTCATGATCAACCGCCGAAAAAAAGATCTGGGCGACTTCTGGGGTGGCCTTGCGGCCATGCTGGTCGTGCTGCCGTCCTCCATCGCCTTCGGCGTCACCATCTATGCCGCCATCGGGCCTGGCTATGCCACCCTGGGCGCCCTGGCCGGGATCATCGGCGCCACCGTGCTCGGCCTGGTGGCCCCGACCCTGGGTGGCACGGATCGGCTCATCACCACCCCCTGCGCCCCGGCCGCCGCGGTGCTCTCCGCCTTCGCCATCGAGATGACCCGCCAAGGCGTCGGGGCGGATACCATCATCCTCCTGCTGGTCCTGCTCACCGTCATTGCCGGTCTGGCGCAGATGCTGCTGGGCTTCGTGGGCATCGGCCGCCTGATCAAATTCATCCCTTACACGGTCGTCAGCGGCTACATGACCGGGGTGGGACTGATCATCATCGGCAGCCAGATCCCGAAGTTCCTGGGCGCCGCCGGCGATACCTGGTGGCAGATCCTCATGGCCCCCGACCACTGGGACTGGCGGGCCCTGGCCGTGGGCGGGGCCACCATCCTCTTCACCTTCCTGGGCCCCCGGCTGACGAAACTGGTGCCCGGCACCATCCTCGGCATCCTCGCGGGTCTGGGGACCTATTTCGGCCTGGCGGAATTCGTCGATCCCAGTCTGTGGCAAATCCAGGGCAACCCCTTGATCATCGGCACCATGGAGGCCCAGGGCCAGGGCCTGATCGAGACCGTAACCGGGCTATGGCAGGATATCGGGGACCTGCGGCTGGGTCAGGTCGCCGGCTTGTTCGGCAGCGCCCTGACCCTGGCGGTGCTGCTCTCCATCGATACCCTCAAGACCTGCATCGTGGTCGATCAATTGACCCGCAGTCGCCACGACTCCGACCGGGAACTGGTGGCCCAGGGGATCGCCAACATCTGTTCCGCCACCATCGGCGGCATCCCCGGGGCCGGGGCCATGGGTCCCACCCTGGTCAACGTCAACAGCGGCGGCCGCACCCGGATGTCGGGCATCCTGGAAGGGGTCTTCGCTCTCGTCGCCGCCCTTGCCCTGGGGTCCTTCCTCGCCTGGATCCCCGTGGCCGCCCTGGCGGGTATCCTGATCGTGGTCGGCATCCGCATGATCGACCGCGAGCCCCTGCACTTCGTCCAGTCGCGGGCCACGGTCTTCGATTTCGTGGTGGTGCTGGCCGTGGTGGTCGCCGCCCTGACCATTGGTTTGATCGCGGCCTCCGGCGTGGGGGTGGCCCTGGCCATCCTGCTCTTCGTTCGCGAACAGATCGGGGGCACCGTGGTGCGCCACAAGATCTATGTCCACCAGACCTCCTCGACCTGGGTGCGCACCGAAGCGGAGATGCAGATCATCGAGAGCAAGGGCGACCAGGGGGTCATCTTCGAGCTCCAGGGCAGCCTCTTTTTCGGCACCTCTCATCAGCTCTACTCCCAACTGGAGCCAGAGTTCGGTAAGCGCCGCTTTATGATCCTGGATCTCAAGCGGGTCCAGTCCATGGACGTCACCGCCGCCCACCTGCTGGTGATCGTGCGGCATGCCCTGCAGGAAAAGGGGGCGCTCCTCATCCTCTCCAGCATCCCCGAGGCCCTGCCGAATGGCAGTAACCTGCGGGAATTTCTGGAACATACCGGCGTCATCATCGCTGACGAGGGGGCAATCCGCGTCTTTCCGCAATTGGACAGCGCCATCGAGTGGGTGGAGGACCGGCTGCTGGGCGAGCGGGACGCGCCCCTGGCGGTGCTCGAGGAGGAGGAGCCGCCCCTGCGTTTGCAGGAGATGGAGATTTTCAGTCAGCGGAAGGATGAAACCCTACAGGATCTGGAGGCCTGTCTGGAGGAACGCCATTACCCGGCGGGGGAGACCATTTACGCCAAGGGGGCCAGCGGGGACGAGATCTATTGGATCCGCCGCGGCGCCGTTCGCATCTTTCTGCCGGTGGGCGCCGGGAGGACCCGTCATGCCGGCACCTTTGGCCGGGGGGATTTTTTTGGTGGTATGTCCTTCCTCGATAACCGGCCCCGCAACCACGATGCGATCGCCTTCACCGACACCGAGGTCTATGCCTTGTCACGCCGCAACTTCGACCTCCTGGCCGAGGGTCACAAGCGCTTGGGTTTCAACATGCTGGAGGGTCTGGCCCGGACCCTGGCCATTCGCCTGCGGCGGGCGGACCAGGACCTGGCCATGTTGCATGAGTATTGAGGTCCTCAGGGGCCAAGCCAGTCACGGCGGATCGGGGAGATCTTGTCTGGGTATGTCGGGTCCCTGCAACCCAAAAGGATTCCCCGCTGGCGCGTTTGTGCCCGGAGCGGGCGGGGTGGGTTGAGGGGATATCAGGGAAAGAAGACCGGGGAGGGCAGGCGGGAGGGGGGCCGGTCGATGCCACCGGCCCCGCAGGCAGCGCGCCTAATCAGGCGATCTGGACCACGATGTCATGCAGGACGCTGCCGGCATGTTCCAGTTTGTCGGCGGCATTGGATAGGTGACGATAGACCTCGCGGCGCTTCAGCACTTCCATCATATGGAGGAAGGCATCGGCCTGGACCCCGGGGGTGCCGGCCCGCAGGGCGGCCTCGATCTCCTTGTCGGGGCTGAAGAGGTCGGCGAGGGCGCTGCGATAGGCCTTTTCGGTATTGCGCTCACCCTTGCGCGTGGCGGCGGCATCCACCTCCGCGTCCATGGGGTTGGTGGAGAGCTTGCTGTAGCCGCTTTTCAGGCTGTAAGCCCCGTCGCGTACCAGTTGCGCCATGGCGATCATGTGCTGATCGGGCTTGATCTCCAGGGCCTCCATCTCCCGCACCGTGGTCTTGGCGTAGTTCAGGACCTCGTCGATGGCCATGATGGCGCGGAAGATGTCCTCGCGGTCCATGGGGGTGGCGAAGGCGCGGTTGAGGACCTCCATCTGCCGCGTCTTGAGCTCATCGCCTTCCTTTTCGATCGCCCGGACCTGGTCCGCCTTGGCCGTGTCGCCGGTTTTCATGAACTCAAGAAAGACATCCATGCCGCGGGCCGTAACGTCGCACTGCTCGACCATCATGCCGTAGAAATCCGGCATGACCGGGAAGATTCGGTTCGTCAGTTTGGTAACGATGGAATTGTTGCCACCACTCATGGGGTTTATCCTCGCTTGATAAGGTCTTGATGCGTTATGTTTGGTAGGGGGTGGCCGGGTCAGAGCCCCGGGACCAGCAGATCGAGCACCAGGTAGGTCAGCACGGAGACCACGCCGGCGCCGGGAATGGTGATGATCCAGGTGGTGACGATCTCCTGGGCCTTGGCCCAGCGCACGGCCTTGGGCCGCTCGGCGGCGCCGATGCCCATGAGGGCGGAGCTGACGACGTGGGTGGTGGAGACCGGAGCGCCGATGGCGGAGGCGGTCATGATGACCGCGGCCGAGGTGAGCTGGCCATCGAAGGCGTGGATGGGCCGGACCTTGAAGATACCGAAGCCGATGGTGCGGACGATGCGCCAGCCGCCGGAGAGGATGCCCAGGGTGATGGCGATGGCGCAGGACAGGATCACCCAGAAGGGCACCTTGAACTCGTCGATGAAACCGCCGGTGAGCAGGACCAGGGTGATGATGCCCATGCTCTTCTGGGCGTCGTTGGCCCCGTGGGAGAAGGCCAGGCCGGCGCAGGACAGAAACTGGATGCGTTTGAAAAACTTGTTCAGGGAAGGCTTGGCCCGGCAGGTCAGGCGGAAGACGAAGCGGTGGATGAGGTAGCCCGCCACGAAGCCCACCACCGGGGAGATGATCAGGGCCAGCAGGACCTTGGTGACCCCGGTGAACTTACCCTGGGTGAAGAGCTCGGTGAAGCCCCAGACCACATGGTCCACGCCCACGCCGACCATGACGGCGCCGGCAAGGCCGCCGACCAGGGCATGGGAAGAAGAGGAGGGAATGCCGAACCACCAGGTAATCAGGTTCCAAAAGATGGCCCCGGAGAGTCCACAAAGGATGATCGTGACCGAGAAGATATCCTTGACCCCTTCCAGGTCGACGAACTTGCCGATGGTATTGGCCACCGCGGTGCCGCCCAGCAGGGGCCCGAGGAATTCGAAGGTGGCGACGATGACCACCGCCTGAACGGGCGTCAGGGCCCGGGAGGCGATAGGGGTGGCGATGATATTGGAGGCGTCGTGGAAGCCGTTGGTGTAATCGAAGATGAGGACCACCGCAACGGCAACGTAGACAAGGATGGAAAGTAATTCCATGGGTGGTGGTTCCCCCCGGGCTGTCGTTGTTGTCGGAGGGACACAGTGTAGTAATTTTTTCGTAACAAGCTAGTAATTTTTTCGTCATTCGCCGCAGATGCCGGCCAATTGCCTGGCGGTTTCCGCGCGATGGCTGTCCTGGCTGCCTATCGGCCATCCCGGGTTTCTCTGGGGAAGGGCCGGACAAGGGGGCACGTGACCGATACTGGTCAGGGTCAGGCGGGACCATGACCCGCGCAGGCGATAAAAAAACAACAGCGGCGTAAAAGCCCAGGCCCATCCGGCGCGGGCCTGATGGGCCTGGGTGAGGGGGGATGCCGCCCTGGCCGGACGGGATCGGGGAGGGCGGAACTTGGGGGAAGGGTTGGGGGTAAGGGTTGGGGGTAAGGGCTTGGGGTGGCAGGATCTGAGGGAGGGAATCTGGAGGTAGCAGAACCTATGGGGAGCTGAACCTATCGGAAGTGGAGCTTATCGGAAGGGGAATCTGGGGGGAGGGCAGGATCAGCCCTTTTCCCCCAGTTCCCGAAGGATCTTCTCGCCCTTCTGCCGCTTGGCCGTCACCACCTTCAGTTGCTTGGTGAGCTTGTTGCGCTGCTTGTCGGTCTGCTCCTCCCCCAGGCTCGCCTCCAGCTCCACCTGGCGGGCCTGAAGGCGGCCCACCGCCTCCTCCAGACAGACCTGTTTGTCCTTGCATTTTTGTTTGCGGAGATCAAAGAGGTCGGCTACCTGGTTAAGAAATTTCTTGACGGCCATTGTCGGCTTCTCCCGGCGATGAATGAGGTATCAGCGGTACGCGGTGAACTCCGCCATTCATAAGCATAGCTGACTCAAGCGGGGTTGCGCACCAGTTGGTCCAACTCCTCTTCATTAAGTTCGATGTCCTCGGCCGCCTGGCGCATGCCAAGATCGTGGGGACCGAAGAGCCCCGCGCCGGCGGCAATGAGGTTTTTCGCGACGTCGTAGGAGTAGCTGCTGTCGTTCATCAGCGAGGTCGCCATGGGGGCGGTGATCCGGCCCTCGCGGATGAGGCGATCCAGGTCACCGTTGAGGGTGACATCGTTTTCCTCCATCTGCAGGCGCAGGCCGTCGAGGGCCACCAGGTCCGCCGCCTCGCCGGCATCGCGCAGGGTGGTGAGTTCCCGCAGGATCTCGCCCAACTGGGCGCGGATCTTGTTGTATTCCGCCTTGATGTTGGGGTTGTCCGAGACGATGTAGGTGATCAAGTTCTTGCGCATGTGCTTGACATCCTTGATGGCCTCGACGATGTCCCGGGCGGCCTCGCGCAGGATGTATATCCGTTCCATGTGCTCCTGGGGCAGATCGGCCTGGGTGCGGCTGGTGAACTCGACGATGGCGTTGTAGAGCACCTTGACCTTGCGGCCGTAGATCTCGTCGATATCGAATTCCATAAGCTTTTCAGGCTGTTGAGTCAGTTCGAACAGATCCGCGTCGGAACGGATGTCGTGCCGGTGCAGGTTAAGTCCATGGGCGAGCACCTCGAAGGCATTGTCGTAAAGGTGCAGTAACTCCTTGCGCACCGTCTCCACCAGGGTGTCGGGGAACTCCGTGACGGCCTCGTTGAGGTACAGGGGCGCCACCAGGTCCGCCTTGGGTTGGGGGAAGATGCGGTACAGGAGCTTCACCAGGGTACCCATCAGGGGCACCATGATGAGGATGCCCAGGGTGTTGAACAGGGTGTGGAAGACGGCCAGCTTCAGGGTCCAGTCATCCGCGGCAATGCCCAGGTGCGCGCTGGTCCAGTCAACCACGAGCAGGATCTGGTTCATGAGGGCGATGGCCACCACGCCGGTGGTGACGTTGAAGATCAGGTGGGCGGCGGCCAGGCGGCGGCCGTCGACGTTGGCGCTGATGGCGCCGAGGATGGCGGTGATGCAGGTGCCGACGTTGGCGCCGATGGCCAGGGCCAGGGCGTTTTCGTAAGTGATCTGGCCGGCGGCGAGGGCGGTGATGGTGATGACCAGGGTCGCATGGCTGGACTGCATGACCACCGTGGCGAAGATGCCGATGCCGGTGTAGAGGAGCAGGCCGGCGAAGCCCGGCACCGCGAATTGGGACAGGTCGATGGTCTCCTTGAAGGTCTCGAAGCCCTCTTTCATATGATGGATGCCGAGGAAGAGGAAGCCGAGACCGGCGAGGATGTAGCCCAGCCCCTTGGCGGTCTTCGAGCCCTGGAAGGCGAGGATGATGCCGAAGACCAGCATGGGCATGGCATAAGCGGCGATGTCGATCTTGAGACCGAAGCCGGCGATGAGCCAGGCGCCGGTGGTGGTGCCGAGGTTGGCGCCGAAGATGATGCCGATGCCGGCGGTCAGGCCGATGAGCCCGGCGCTGAGAAAGGAGATGGTGATGACCGACACCAGCGAACTGGACTGCATGATGCTGGTGGAGATGACGCCGAAGGTCATGCTCTTCCACAGCTTGTCCGTGGTACGCTTGAGAATCTTCTCCAACACCCCACCGGTGTAGGCCTTGAAGCCATCTTCAAGGAACAGCATGCCGAACAGGAAGATGGCAACGCCCGCGGCGATCTGTTTGAAGTCGGGGCTGATCCAGAAACCGTAGGCCAGGACGGCAAAAATGAGGGGAAGGACAATCTTTCTCACGCTTGGCGGTGCTCCGGGAACGGGGGAAGAAGATGGGGCTTACGCCGTCCCCTGGGCCGCCAGAACCCAGGGGACGACGCGCGCGCTCCGACGGGGGGTGGAAGGTCGCCAGCGTCTGGCCAGCAAAGCGGGGAGGGTGACCAGTCGTTTGTCTTCCAGGGCTAGTTTGTAACAAAAGCGTCATTTCAACGCAATATATTCGTCAAGCTCCGCTATTTCCCCACATGATCAACCCCTTCCCCCCGGGGGCCCATGGCCACCCCGCGACGCCCCGCCGGCGAGGCCGCCGATGCTAAGCAGTGCGACAGCGAGTGCCCATGGCCACGCCACCCCATCTCGCTGGCGAGGGTCCCTGGCGCCTGGCCCGGCGGCCGCTGCCCACCCAGGCCACCCCGTCAGGGTCCGCTGCCCTGGGTTGGTCAGGTCAAGACGAACCGCGTGCTGGCGCCTGGCCCTGCTCCTGACGGTCGCCTCGGGGCTGGCCGGTGCCGAACCGGTAACGGTCGTGCTGCCACCGGTGGCGACCATTGACTGGGAGGCCATGATCCTCGGCCTGATGGGGGGGCTGGCCCTGTTCCTGTTCGGCATGGAACAGATGTCGGACGCCCTCAAGGCCGTCGCCGGCGAGCGCATGAAAGACATCCTCGCCCGCCTGACCGCCAACCGTTGGCTGGGGGTGGCGACCGGCGCCCTGGTCACGGCGGTGATCCAGTCCTCCTCGGTGACCACGGTCCTGGTGGTGGGCTTCATCACCGCCGGCTTCATGACCCTGACCCAGTCCATCGGGGTCATCATGGGGGCCAATATCGGCTCCACCCTCACCGCCCAGATCATCGCCTTTCAGGTCAACGAACTGGCCCTGTTGCTGATCGCGGTGGGCTTCCTGCTGCTCTTCGTCACCCGACGGGAACCCTGGCACCATTACGGCTCCGCCACCCTGGGCATCGGGCTCATCTTCTTCGGCATGAGCGTCATGAGCGAGGCCATGGCCCCCTTGCGTGGCTATGCCCCCTTCCTGGAATTGATGCGCGGCCTGGAACAACCGGCGGTCGGCATCCTGGTGGGCCTGGTCTTTACCGCCCTCATCCAGTCCTCCGCCGCCACCACCGGCATCGTCATCGTCCTGGCCGGCCAGGGGCTGATCAATCTGCCGGCGGGGATCGCCCTGGCCCTGGGGGCCAACATTGGGACCTGCGTCACCGCCCTGCTGGCCTGCATCGGCAAGCCCCGGGAGGCGGTGCGGGCCGCCCTGGTGCATCTCATCTTCAACGTGGCCGGGGTGCTGATCTGGTTCGAACTGATCGGACCCCTGGCCCACTTCGTGGCCTGGCTCTCCCCCGCCCATCCCGAACTGACCGGGGTCGAGCGTCTGGCCGCCGAGGCCCCGCGCCAGATCGCCAACGCCCACAGCCTGTTCAATATCGCCAACACCCTGCTCTTCATCGGCTTTACCGGGCAGTTCGCGCGCCTGGTGATCTGGCTGGTTCCGGAGCGTCCGGAGGAGGAGGAAGGGGTGGGGCGGGCCCGCTACCTGGACGAGGAATTGCTCGCGACGCCCGCCCTGGCCCTGGACCGGGTGCGGATGGAAGTCATGCGCATGGGCGACCGGGTCCAGGAGATGCTGGCGCGCATCCTGCCCGCGATCATCGCCGGTAATCGCGAGAGCCTGGCGGAGGTCAAGGCCATGGACGATGCCGTGGACAGCCTGAACGCCCAGATCATCGACTACCTGGGCAAGATCAGCCGCCTGACCCTCACCGCGGCCCAGACCGCCGACCTCATCCGCCTGATGAGCGCGGTCAACGACCTGGAGAATATCGGCGATGTCATCGAGACCAATCTGGTGGTCCTGGGCAACGAGCGCATCGCTCAGGGACTCTCCATCAGTCAGCCCACACGGGAGGTGCTCAACGGGTTCCACCGGGCGGTGACCAAGTCGGTGGGGGGGGCGGTGCAGGCAGTCTCGCAGAAAAACCACCTGGCGGCCCAGACCGTCATGGACATGAAGCAGGAGATCAACCGCATCGCCGACTCCGCCGCCCTCCACCAGGCCCGGCGCCTGGTGGCCGCGGAACCCAAACGCATCCCGGCCTACACCATCGA